>Ga0209567_10000348_pt1 | contig 25102 bp, 24 predicted proteins | sample COG_12_FD_184756 | JGI IMG/M metagenome (GOLD analysis project Ga0209567, IMG submission 184756) | Pelagic marine sediment microbial communities from the LTER site Helgoland, North Sea, for post-phytoplankton bloom and carbon turnover... | ecosystem: Environmental > Aquatic > Marine > Neritic... | reverse complement strand
CTCCGCCAATCAGCACGCTGTTGGTTCGCGCATCTGCGACGAGGCTGGTCGTCGTTGGACCGCCATCGGCACGCGGTGTTCCCGTCAGCGCCGTCATGATGCGCACGATCTCGGCAGCGGAAGCATGCTCCAGTGGCACGACCTCGATGTCCTCGTCACTCGCCTGGTCGATGCGGCGGATAATGGCGACCATGCGGGCGACATTAGCCGCCCGATCCGAAATGATCAGCATGTTGGAGCCAGCGTGAGCCACCATGTGGCCGTACTGTGGAATCAGCGGGCGCAGGATAGGGACGAGTTGCGTGGCGCCCACGTTTCGAACCTGTACCACTTGCGTGGCCAGATCGTCGGGTCCGGCGGAGTTGCTGGTACCAATGGGACCCGCAAACTGCCGCGCCGTCGCGTCCGGAATGATCTTGATGAGGTCGCCGCTGGTGATTGCCACGTAGCCGTGTACCTGCAGAATCGAGAGAAATGCCTCGTAGAACGCGTCGGGCGACATTGGCGCGGCCGACAAGAGAGTCACCTTGCCCGTGACGCGCGGATCCAGGATGAAGTTCTTTCCAGTCACTTCACTAACGGCTTCCACAACCTTGCGTATATCCGCGTCTTTCCAATTGAGCGTGACATCCGCTTGCTGACCCGACGTGACAGGCGCCATCGACAACACAATCGTTGCCAGCAGCAGGCGGACCGATCCGCGCTTCAGGAATCTTGTTTTTTGGTTCATTTGGTTTGCTCGCCACCCAGGTCGAGTTGACTGGTTTTCAGAACAATGGTTTCTGGCTGTCCATTGCGTTCTACAGTAACGGTCACTTGTTCTGAAGTGCCGAGTGATTGAAATATTTGCATCGCCTGGGTCGGATCGGTGAGTGACTGCCCATCGATATCCTTGATCAGGTCGCCGGGCCGTAGTCCCAGAGCTGAGAATTGCTGTCGGTCACGGCCTGGATACACTCGGTAGCCGCTCTGTTGGCCATTAACGAAATACGGTGTCGGCCGAATGACATCCGAGAGCTTTGTCAGGTTCTGCGAAACGACAGCCTGAATGTTATTCCTGTCTCTCGCTGTCTGACGAGTACTGCGTGTCGCACGCCGAGTCGGTGCCGCCTGGACAGACGCAAATTCCTTCGGCAACTTGAGATTCGTGAGCACCCCGTTCTCATTCAGCACGACGCGGTCGGCGTACACCGCGTGAAGTTTCGCGCTAGAGCCGATCGGGTCGCCGATGGCGTAGACTTTTTCCTCGTTGTTACCGTCGGAGATGACGGCGACCGAATACTCCGGAATCTCCGAGGAAACCGTGCCCTTCAAAGCAAGGTTGGTCAAACGCGTATCGCTCAGATTCTCGTCGACGACAGGAGTCGGTGCGGCGTCCACGGCCTGGGCATCGGCAACGCCAAACATGTGCGCGTCTACTATCGCCTGAACATCCACTGCCGTCGTCGCCTGGACGCTGGCGGAAGGCGTATACGCGGGCAACGGCACGCTGTCGCCGGCGGCGGGCCCGGGCACCAGCATCCAGATTATTTTTGCGACCTGCCAGGCGATGGCGATAACCAGCAGCAGGCCGACCCATGGGGGCAATACCCTGCTTGCAGTCGACAACACGGTGCTGCCGTCAATGCCTGAAAGATCGGACCAGTTGGGTTTAGTAATCATGTTCCGCCCGGCTAACGTGTCTAGCTGGATCTAATTGTTAACGCAGCGGCCCGATGATACGGGTTGCAGCAAGGAAACGGCAAGTCAATAAAGGAAAAAAATGCTATATTTGGCAATGGTATACCCGCTCTACTTAATGTTAACTTAAACCCGAGGATCGGCAGCCTTGCTGCCGATTGATGTCGAATAATCTAGCCTGAATCTTCGATCGATGCGATAGGTCCATATATAATAACGCGCTTGCGGGTAGCATATTGAAATTCTCGTACTTGACCGCAAATCGGCTAAACAAAGATTACACAGCGTGCCTTGTGACTGATGAGTGAGAAACCAACCGACAATGACCCATATGACAACCATGACCTCGCGGTTGAAGAGGCGCGCCCAAAACTCAAGCAGCCGCCATTGTACCGGGTCGTGTTGATAAACGATGACTTTACGCCCATGGAGTTCGTCGTGGATATACTGGAGACGATTTTCGGCATGGAACGTACGCGCGCGACACAGGTTATGTTAGAAGTGCACACCAAGGGCAAAGGCGTGTGCGGCGTGTTCAATTTCGAAATCGCAGAAACCAAGGTGGCGCAGGTAATGGGCATCGCCAAGCAGCATCAGCATCCTTTACTCTGCACCATGGAAGAGACCTGAACCGGCAAAGAGGCGGCACTATGCTCAGCAGTGAGCTTGAATTTTGTTTGAATGAAGCATTTCAGCGTGCACGAGATCGCCGTCACGAGTTTATGACGGTCGAACATCTGCTGCTTGCGTTGCTCGATATTCCAAAAGTGCATGAGATCCTGAAGGCGTGCAACGCAAATATTCCGGAACTACGGCGGCAACTGGCCGAATGCGTCGATGAACAGACGCCGCTCCTGTCCGAGGATGATGACACCGACGTGCAACCGACGCTCGGCTTTCAGCGAGTGCTGCAACGCGCGGTATTCCACGTGCAGTCGAGTGGCAAGAAAGAGGTGACCGGCAGCAATGTTCTGGTCGCGATTTTCAGTGAGAAGCAATCGCAGGCCGTTTATTTCCTGAACTTGCAGGACATCACGCGCCTCGATGTCGTCAATTTCATTTCGCACGGTTTGCCACAGGTTCCCGGCGAGGGTGGAGAAGAAGAGTCGGATGCTCAGCTCGAGTCGGATGGAGACGTTGAACTATCGCCTCTCGAGCAATATGCGACCAATCTGAACGAGCTGGCAATCCAGGGAAAGATTGACCCGCTGATCGGTCGCGAACTCGAGGTCGAGCGCACTGTGCAGATCCTCTGCCGGCGGCGCAAGAATAATCCTCTGTACGTCGGCGAAGCGGGAGTCGGCAAGACCGCGCTGGCCGAGGGCCTGGCCCGCATGATCACTGAAGAGCGTGTTCCGGAAGTGCTGCGCGACAGCACCATTTATGCGTTGGACATGGGTACGCTGATTGCAGGGACCAAGTACCGCGGAGATTTCGAAAAGCGACTGAAAGGTGTGATCGCCGAGATCAGTGAAGATCCGGGCGCCATCTTGTTTATTGATGAAATCCATACGGTTATCGGTGCCGGTGCCGCCTCGGGCGGCGTCATGGATGCCAGCAACCTGATCAAGCCGGTGCTCGCCAACGGCGAGATCCGGTGCATCGGTTCCACGACCTATTCCGAATACCGGGGGATTTTCGAGAAAGACCACGCGTTGGCGCGGCGTTTTCAGAAGATCGACGTGCCCGAGCCGAGCATCGAGGAAACCGTTGCTATTCTCAACGGCCTCAAGTCTCGATTTGAGGAGCACCACGGCATTCGTTATGACACTGCGGCGCTGGAAGCGGCCGTGGAGCTTTCCGCGCGGCATATCAATGACAGGTACCTTCCCGATAAAGCCATCGATGTCATGGACGAGGCGGGTGCGAATCTCAGGCTGCAACCCGTCGCCGAGCGGGGCGAGCGCGTCACGGTCGAGATGGTAGAGAACATTGTTGCGAAAATGGCGCGCATCCCGGCAAAGAGCGTCTCTGCGTCAGACCGCGACGCGCTTCGAACCCTTGAGCGGGATCTGAAACTGACGATCTTCGGTCAGGATCGAGCGATCGAGGCGCTGAGCAGCGCGATCAAGATGTCGCGCTCCGGATTGCGCGAGGAAGAGAAACCCATCGGGGCATTCTTGTTCGCGGGACCCACGGGTGTCGGCAAGACCGAGGTTACGCGTCAGCTGGCGATGCTGATGGGCGTCGAACTGATTCGTTTTGACATGTCCGAGTACATGGAGCGCCATACGGTTTCGCGTCTGATTGGAGCCCCGCCGGGGTATGTCGGTTTCGATCAGGGCGGTCTGCTGACCGAGGCTGTTAGCAAGAACCCGCACTCCGTTGTGTTGCTCGATGAAATAGAAAAGGCGCATCCGGAGGTATTCAACCTGCTGCTGCAGGTTATGGATCACGGCACGTTGACGGACAACAATGGCCGTAAGGCCGACTTCCGCAATATCATCCTGGTGATGACAACAAACGCCGGCGCCGGGGAGATGAGCCGTGCATCGATAGGGTTTACGCAGCAGGATCACAGTAGCGATGGCATGGCGATCATCAATAAGTCGTTCTCGCCAGAGTTCCGCAACAGGCTGGATACGATCATTCAGTTCGCGTCTCTCGATATCGACTCGATCAAACGTGTCGTGGACAAGCTTGTCGTCGAACTCGAAGCGAAGCTCGGCAACAACGACGTCACCCTGGAGCTCGACGACGAGGCGCGAGAGTGGATTGCCGAGCGCGGTTATGACCCGAAGATGGGTGCGCGGCCGATGGCGCGCGTCATTCAGGAGCAAATCAAACGCCCGCTTGCCGAAGAGCTGCTGTTTGGCAGTCTCGCGGATGGCGGACACGTCAAGATAACCGTCGGTCCAGATGGCAAGCTACAGTTGAATGCGGAGCCGGTGCTGAAGGAACTCGAGCACCTGCCGGAGAATTAGGTAGAGGCTGCTCTTACCGTCCGCGGTAGACGATACGACCTTTGCTCAGGTCGTAGGGTGTCAGCTCTACCGTGACTTTGTCACCGGTAAGGATACGGATGTAGTTTTTGCGCATCTTTCCTGAAATATGCGCAGTCACTACGTGACCATTTTCCAGTTCTACCCGGAAGGTCGTATTGGGCAGCGTCTCGGTTACGACGCCTTCCATCTGAATGGCTTCTTCTTTCGCCAAGGTTCTCACTTCTCTCATACGCTAAAAGGCTCGCGAATTGTGCAGAAACGGCGAGGGTATTGCAATGCAACAAAGGTCATTTCAGCAACAACTCGGTAACGAGTATTGGGGCAGATGGCCAGTTTTCAAACCGCGTTGCAGGCTGGCACGACGATTCGAGAACGCCAACGAACTCATGGCGAGGAATCAGCGTTGCGCCGAGACTCAGCAAATGACTCGAGTCCACCTGGCAGTCGATGATGCCGAATTCATTTGCATCCATCATTCTGGAGAGCGTCAGCAATGCAATTTTCGACGCATTGGCATCATCGCTAAACATGGATTCACCGAAAAAGACCCGTCCGATAGCCAGCCCGTATAGCCCGCCGACGAGCGATCCTTCCTGCCATATCTCCACGGAATGCGCCCAGCCCTCGCTGTGCAGTCGCTCGTAGGCCGTGATCATGTCCGGTGTGATCCATGTTCCCTGACCGGATCGTCTCGGCGCTGCGCAGGCACGAATGACATCGTCGAACGCAGTATTGAATCGTACTTCGGCACTCGATTGGCGGAGGTAGCGGCGCAAGCGTCGCGACAGGTGATACCTGCCTTGTTCGAGGACGCAGCGCGGATCAGGAGACCACCACAGGATCGGCTGCCCATCCTCATACCACGGGAAGATGCCGTGGCGGTATGCATATAACAGTCGGTCCGTACCAAGGTCACCGCCTGCCGCGAGTAAGCCGGTGGGTTCGGCGAGGGCAGACTCGATCGGCGGAAATGCATCATATGGATCGTCCGGTCCAAGCCAGATAATGCGGTTACTGCTCATTCTTCTGTCTTGTAGGGGCTGCGAGAGTCCACGGCTTCCATGTAACGGTCAACGTGACGCGCTTCCTCGTCAAGGTATCTACCAACGGCGTCAGCAAATTCGGGATGCGCCAGCCAGTGTGCTGACCAGGTGGTCGCGGGCGAAAAACCGCGGCTAATCTTGTGTTCACCCTGCGTACCGGGTTCGAAGACCTGCTTGCCCGTGTCGATGCAGTAGTCGATTCCCTGGTAGTAACAGGTCTCGAAATGCAGTGCGTCGTAGTGGCCGTCGCTTCCCCAGTAACGCCCGTAAAGGACTCGATCGCTTTCGAAAAATACCGCTGCCGCAACCGTATTGGCGTCTTTTTCAGCCAGGATAACGAGAACGTTCTCCGGCTGCTGCCGACTGAGTGATTTGAAAAACGCTTCGTTGAAGTAGGGCAGTGATCCTCTTCGCATGAACGTGCGGCTGATTAATCCATAAACCAGTGACCAGTCCGCGTCGTCCATCTGCGCGCCTTTGACGCGGCGAAAACGTATACCATTTTCCTCGACCCGGCGCCTGTCTCGTTTCGCTTTCTTGCGCTTCGCTGAGTTGAACGTTGCGAGAAAATCCTCGAACTTGTCGTAACCACGATTGCGCCAGTGAAACTGGCAGTCTTTCCGAACAAGCAGTCCCGCGGATTCGAACACGGGCACTTCCTGTTCTGTTGGAAAAAGCACATGGAAGGAAGAGCATTCCGATTCCTTTGCCAGCGCAACCGCGGCGGCGACGAGCGCGTGTGCGGCCTCAGTGTCGTCGGGATTGGCGAGCAGAAGTCTGCGGCTGGGTGCTGGTGTAAAAGGCACCGCCGATACCAATTTCGGGTAATAAGGCAAGCCCGCTTGCTCGTACGCGCGCGCCCAGGCCCAGTCGAATACAAACTCGCCCCAGGAATGGCTCTTTTCGTACAACGGCATCGCGGCACGAAGCTCGCCATTCTCGCCCAGGGCAAGGTGGCGCGGAATCCAACCCTGCTCAGGGGAAACGCAGCGGGTCTGTTCGGCGAGGCGGAGAAACTCATGGCGCAGGAACGGATAGTCATTGCCGGCCAGGCGATTCCACTCCTCGGCCGCTATCTCGGCAATGCTGGTATGGACGGTGACCTTCACTAGGACCTGTCAGCTCTTCGGCAGGTTGCTGCGACACCGCGGTGCTACGCGGCGGCGTCGTCCGCGGTGGCATCCTGACTTTCGAGTGCATCGATATGTTTCTCTGCATCGAGTGCGGCCATGCATCCGGCACCGGCCGAAGTGATCGCTTGACGATAAACCTGGTCAGCTACGTCGCCGGCCGCATAAACGCCCGGGACGCTGGTGGCAGTCGCATTGCCGACAATACCGGACTTCACGATAATATAGCCATTCTTCATTTCGAGCTGGCCGTCGAACAGCGTCGTGTTCGGCTTGTGCCCAATGGCAATGAATACGCCGTCGACGTCGAGATCTGTTGTCTGCGAATCGTCCTTGGTACTGCGAATACGCAGTCCGGTCACTCCGCTATCGTCGCCGAGAACCTCGTCGACAACGTGGTCCCACTGGATTTCCACGCTGCCGTTCTGTTCTTTCTCAAACAGGTGGTCCTGCAGAATCTTCTCGGCGCGAAGTTCATCGCGACGATGCACGAGTATGACCTTGGATGCGATGTTGCTCAGGTAAAGCGCTTCTTCCACGGCCGTATTGCCTCCGCCGACAACGGCGACCGGCTTTCCGCGGTAAAAGAAACCATCACAGGTGGCACAGGCCGAAACACCGCGGCCTTTGAACGCTTCTTCCGAAGGTAGACCCAGATACATGGCCGTAGCGCCGGTGCAAATTATCAGGGCGTCGCAGGTGTAGCTGCCGTAATCACCGTCAAGGCGAAACGGTCTCTGTGACAGGTCCGCACGGTGTATGTGGTCGTTGATGATGTCGGTGTCGTAGCGCTGGGCGTGACGAAACATACGGTCCATCAGCTCCGGCCCCTGCAGGCCTTCGACATCACCGGGCCAGTTGTCGACGTCGGTCGTGGTCATCAGCTGACCACCTTGCTCGACTCCGGTAATCATGACAGGGTCGAGGTTGGCTCGAGCAGCGTAGATGGCGGCCGCATAGCCGGCCGGCCCCGAGCCCAGGATCAGAACCCGGCAATGTTTCAAGTCACTCATGTATAATTTATCCGTAATTCTTGCGATGCACTGATCTGCCCGCACAGAGCCCGGAAATGCGGTCCGAATGACGAGTTTCAAGGGCGATGATGCGGGCAAGCTATATGCGGAGCAGCGCGTCCTCGGGCTAGTGTAGGGAAAACAGTTTCTTTATGGCAAGAGTCTCAAAAGCGAAACAGCCTGAATCACGATTGTCGTTACAGGTGCATCGAGCATTACGCGAGGGCGCCTTGTATGTTTTCGGCGCTCTTGCGCTGATTCTGTGGTTCGCCCTGTTTACGTATGATCCGGCCGATCCGGGATTCAGCCAGGCTACCACCGATGCGGAAGTGCGCAACGGGGTAGGTCGATTTGGCGCCCTGATCGCGGATTTGCTGTTCAATTTCTTTGGCCGACCCGCTTATCTGTTTACCGTGATGGTCTTCTACCTGGGTTGGATGCTGTATCGCGAGCAAAAGACGCAGATCGAACTCACCAAACTGGACTTCAGCCTTCGCTTCGCTGGCTTCGTTGCCACCCTGGTGACCAGTTGCGGCCTTGCGACGCTGCATTTCGCTTCGGCGGGATTCAACGAAACCGCAGGCGGCATCATCGGCCAGATCGTCGGGCACAGACTGGCGGACGTCATGAAGCTGCTCGGTGCGAGCACCTTGCTGTTCTGCCTCTGGGTTGCCGCGATCTCGTTGTTCCTCGGCATCTCATGGATTGATGTGATGGACCGGATTGGTCAATGGTCTCTTGCGGCGTACGAGAAGGCCAGGATCAAGATCGGCGAGCTGCGGGACAGGGCGGAAGGCCGACGGCAGGCCGCCGTGCGCCAGGACATTGTCAAAGTCAAGAAGACGCTGACAGCGAAACGAGGCAAGCCTCGCATCGAACCGAGTCTACCGGCGCTCGAGCCCAGCGCCCGCGCCGAAAAAGAACGCCAGGTACCTTTGTTCGAACCGCCAGATGCGGGCGAATTACCACCGCTGTCGTTGCTTGACGACCCGCCTGAGCAGAAGCAGGGCTACTCTGAGGAGTCGCTCGAGGCGATGTCGCGACTGGTCGAACTCAAGCTCAAGGACTTCAATATCGATGTCGAGGTCCGGTCGGTATCGCCCGGGCCGGTCATCACGCGATTCGAGCTCGACCCGGCCCCGGGCGTCAAAGTCAGCCAGATTTCCAACCTTGCCAAAGACCTGGCCAGGTCGCTGTCCGTTGTCAGTGTGCGCATTGTGGAGGTGATACCGGGTAAGTCGTTCGTTGGCCTCGAGATACCGAACGAAAACCGCCAGCTGGTGACGCTGGGCGAGATTCTCAAATCTCAAGCGTATGACGACATGGCGTCGCCGTTGACGCTCGCCCTGGGTAAGGATATCGGTGGTAAGTCCGTGGTCGCGGACCTTGCGCGAATGCCGCACCTGCTGATCGCGGGCACGACCGGCTCTGGTAAATCAGTCGCCATCAATGCCATGGTACTCAGCATTCTTTACAAGTCACAGCCGGAGCAGGTTCGATTGATCATGATCGATCCGAAAATGCTCGAGCTCTCGGTCTACGAAGGCATCCCGCACTTGCTTGCCCCGGTCGTGACCGATATGAAAGAAGCGTCGAACTCGCTGCGCTGGTGCGTGGCCGAGATGGATCGGCGCTACAGTCTCATGTCGGGGCTGGGTGTGCGCAACATCGGCGGCTACAACCGCAAGGTCAGGGATGCTATCGACGCGGGTAAGCCGATCAAGGATCCGACATTCAAGCCCCCGGATATTTTCGATGAAGACAAGCCTGTTGAACACCCGACGCTGACGCCGTTGCCGTTTATCGTTGTCATCATCGATGAACTCGCCGATATGATGATGATCGTCGGAAAGAAGGTCGAAGAACTGATTGCTCGACTGGCGCAAAAGGCGCGCGCCTCGGGAATAAACATGATACTTGCAACACAGCGTCCTTCCGTCGACGTCATCACGGGTCTGATCAAAGCGAACGTCCCGACCCGGATCGCGTTCCAGGTGTCGGCCAGGGTGGATTCGCGGACCATTCTCGATCAGCAGGGCGCCGAGAACCTCCTGGGCCACGGCGATATGCTTTACCTGCCTCCCGGCACCTCTCTGCCGATGCGTGTACACGGCGCATTTGTGGCCGACAACGAGGTGCATGCTGTTGTTCGCCAGCTGAAAAAAAGTGGCGCACCCCGCTATATTGATGAAATTGTTGAGGGTCCGACGGGTCCAACACCAGGACTGATAGGAATTGACAAGATGCCGGCTGACAGTGCCGACGCGGAGCAGGATCCGCTGTACGATCAGGCCGTGCAGGTTGTCATGGATACGCGGAAAGCGTCGATATCAGGGGTTCAACGGCGTCTCAAGATCGGCTACAACCGGGCGGCGAGAATGGTCGAGTCGATGGAGGCGGCCGGTCTCGTCGGTCCGTTGCAGCCAAACGGGACTCGCGAAATCCTGGCGCCGAATGCGGCGGCAGAGGAATAGGTAAGGACACCAGCACAATGCCAGGGACCAGTACGTGATCAGAATACTATTTTTTTCTTTGCTGCTTGTGGTGGCAGGGCAAAATGCGCAGGCGCAGGCGACCGTCGATGAGTTGGGAGAAAAGCTCGTCAACGATTTCCTGACGGATGTCGTTACGATGCAGGGTCGTTTCGAGCAGTCATTGATTGATGCTGAAGGGACGGTTGTCGAAGAATCGGCGGGCACCCTGGAAATCGAGCGTCCCAGCCGATTTCGCTGGGCCTATTCTGACCCCTACGAGCAGTGGCTGGTTGCCGATGGCGTGAATATCTGGAGCTACGACGTAGATCTCGCGCAGGTCACTGTCAAGCCCCAGGCGCAGGCCTTGAGTAACACCCCCGCGCTGCTGTTGGGTGGGTCCGGAAATGCGCTCGAACAATTCCGTTTCGAAGGCAGCATGGTCGAGAACGAAACGACGTGGGTTCGCATGCGACCCGTCGATGAAAGCAGTGGTTTCAATCGCGTGGAGCTGGGTTTTTTTGACGGCGAGTTGAGCCGCATGGTGTTTTTCGACAACCTCGAACAGACTACGTTGGTCGCGCTTTACGATGTCGTCGTCAATGAACCGATTGACGCGGCTCATTTTGAATTTGTGGTCCCTGAAGATGCGGATCTGGTCGGCGTGCCGCTGGCTGCCGACGACTCTGTCCCCTGATGTTGCCGCTGCGGCACGCGCGTTTCTGGCGAGTCGCCGACGTGGCTATGTTGCTTCTTGTCTTTAGTGCCGCGTTGATGCCCGCTGTCTGGTTCTGGAATGACAAGGTCAAGATACTGTCCTGGTTGCAACACTCGGACAAATGGCTGCACGGGATGACATTTTTCGTGTTGACCGTGTGGTTTGCGGGGCAATATAGGCGCCCTTCTTATTGGCGAATCGCCGCGGGGCTGATGCTGTTCGGTTTCGTGATCGAGATCTGCCAGTTCATGGTGGGTTATCGCAGCGCTGATTGGCTCGACATCGGCGCGAATACTGCCGGTATACTAGCTGGTCTTGCAGTCGCGACAGCGGGCATCGGCGGTTGGTGTTTGCGAGTCGAAGACTGGTATTCAGCGCGGAACACTGGCATTGACTGACCTATTCTCTTCTGACCCTCTGAACGACATTGAGCGACCCCTTGCTGACCGCATGCGGCCGGCGACGCTGGCCGAGTTCTTCGGTCAGCGACACCTGCTGGCCGAGGGCAAACCGTTGCTGCGTGCCATTGAACAGGGGCGTGCGCACTCCATGGTGTTCTGGGGACCGCCCGGTACGGGAAAGACGACGCTGGCAAGGCTGATTGCAGGGACGACGGACTCGCACTTCATCGCCCTGTCGGCCGTAATGGCCGGCGTAAAGGATATCCGCCAGGCCGTTCAGGAGGCTGAGCAACATCGGCAAATGCGGAATCGCGGGACGGTTTTGTTTCTCGATGAGGTGCATCGTTTTAACAAGTCTCAACAAGATGCGTTTCTCCCGTTCGTCGAGGACGGCACCCTGACGTTCATTGGAGCGACGACGGAAAACCCGTCTTTCGAGCTGAACAATGCGCTGCTGTCTCGCGCGCGCGTTTACGTCCTCAAGCCGCTGACCGGGGATGACCTGACGGCCGTATTGCGACGCGCCCTGCTCGATGAAACTCGCGGTCTTGCGGGCAAATACGAAATCAGTGACGAGTCGATGCAGCTCATCGCGACGGCTGCGGACGGTGACGCGCGCCGGGCCTTGAACCTGCTCGAGCTTGCCGCTGACCTGGCGGAGAAGGGCGAAATTGCCGCCGAGACAGTGACCGAAGTCGCGTCAGGTGGCCGCAGGCGCTTCGACAAGCAAGGCGAGTATTTCTATGACCAGATTTCCGCGCTCCATAAGTCGGTTCGCGGCAGCGATCCGGACGCGGCGCTTTACTGGCTCATGCGTATGCTCGATGGTGGTTGTGATCCCCAGTACGTTGCCAGGCGCATGATCCGGGTTGCATCCGAAGATATCGGCAACGCCGACCCGCGCAGTCTGCAACTGACCCTGAACGCCTGGGAAGTGCTGGAACGGCTCGGGAGCCCCGAGGGTGAGCTGGCGTTGGCACAGGCGGTCGTGTACCTCGCTTGTGCGCCAAAGAGTAATGCGGTTTACAAAGCGTCGAAGGCAGCCATGGAGGATGCAAGAAAACGCGGTTCTCTCGAAGTACCCATGCATTTGCGCAACGCTCCCACGCGCCTGATGAAGGACCTCGGCTACGGCGAAAATTACCGTTACGCACACGACGAGGAGGGCGCGGTTGCTCGGGGCGAGAAGTACTTTCCAGACGACATGAGTGCGGTTAAGTATTATCATCCCGTGCCTCGCGGCCTGGAGATCCGGATCCGCGAGAAGCTCGAAGACATTGCGCGCAGAAATCGCGACTCACGCTCACAGACCGTAAACGATGATTGATCCTAAATTACTCCGCCAGTCCACCGCAGAGGTTGCTCAAAATCTTGCTCGACGCGGCTTCGCATTCGATACCGAGAACTACCTTGCGCTCGAGGAGCGCCGTAAAGCGCTGCAGGTGGAAACCGAAGCCTTGCGCGGCGAACGCAACGCGAGCGCCAAGAGCATTGGCAAATCGAAAGCGCAGGGCGAGGATATTGAGCCCTTGCTGGCCGCGGTCAAGGACCTGGGCGACAAGCTGGAGAGCAGCGAGACCTCCCTACAGGAAGTGCAAGCGGCGCTGAATGACATAGAGCTCGGCCTGCCGAACCTGCTGTCCGATGACGTGCCCGTCGGCACGTCGGAGTCGGACAATGCCGAGGTGCGGCGTTGGGGAGAGCCCGCCGCGTGGGATTTCGAGGCGAAAGACCATATCGAGCTCGGTGAGGATCTCGGTCTTCTCGACTTTGAGTCGGCCAGCCGCATTTCGGGGGCGCGGTTCACGGTCATGCGGGGGCCGCTGGCGCGCCTGCAACGCGCGCTGATCCAGTTCATGCTGGATACCCACACGAGCGAGCATGGTTATGAAGAGACCTACGTACCTTATCTCGTGCAGGCACAGGCGTTGGTAGGCACCGGGCAGTTACCGAAGTTCGAGGAAGACCTGTTTCAGACCAACACGGAAACGCCGTTTTACCTGATACCGACAGCCGAAGTCCCCGTGACCAATCTCGCTCGCGACAGCATCCTGGAGGCGGACCAGCTGCCGGCGCGTTATGTCGCGCACACGCCCTGTTTTCGATCCGAGGCGGGCTCCTACGGGCAGGATACGCGGGGCATGATTCGCCAGCACCAGTTCGAGAAGGTCGAGTTGGTCCAGTTTGTTTCGCCGGATCGCTCTTCAGAGGCGCTGGAGGAGTTGACCGGGCATGCCGAGGTCATCCTGCAGAGGCTCGAACTGCCGTATCGCACCGTGGTCCTGTGCTCGGGCGACATCGGTTTCGGCGCAACCAAGACCTACGACATCGAAGTCTGGCTGCCCGGCCAGCAGAAATACCGCGAGATTTCTTCGTGCAGCAACTACAACGACTACCAGGCGAGGCGAATGCGGGCTCGCTGGCGCAATCCGGAATCGGGCAAACCTGAGTTAATTCACACACTGAACGGGTCCGGTGTAGCGGCCGGTCGGGCGCTCATCGCCGTCATGGAAAATTACCAGAACGAAGATGGCAGCATCCGGGTACCCGCGGCACTGCAGCCGTACATGGGCGGTGTGACTGAATTACGTTGAGATCGCCAGAGTGGATCAAAAAAAAGAGCCCGATTCGGGCTCTTTTTTCATAGTAAATCGCGCCTGTTCATTCGCGACTCATGAATAGCCGAAGTATGTACCAGAACATCATCGCTATAGAGCCGAACAATGCCATCGACGCCGCAACATACTTGTCCTGAGGATAGTGGTGCATGATATTTGACGTGTCATAAAGAACGGCGGCTCCGGCGAATCCGATCATTCCAACCGAAAACCACGTACCGAGATTCCAGCCGAACAGGAACGAGGCGCCGATCAGCCCCATGGCAATGAAGAAGCCCCAGACCAGAATTCCGCGCAAGAACGAGAAATCCCTGCGCGTGATCATGGCTGTCGCAATGAGGGCAATACAACCGAATATCGTCACCGATGCCGCGCTTTCCACGATGTTCGAGCCCGACTCCGCCGACTTCACCATGGCAATAGCCAGCATCGGCACGAACATCAGGGACCAGGTGACGACGAAGGCGGCGAACGCGGCGTACTGTGAGGTCTTCGACTCGAGCCGGTGAGCCAGGTGGCTCGCACCCCAACTCAAGCCTATGAAGGCCATCAGTACGAGCATCGGGCTTTGCATCATCGGACCGGCGATAGCCCATGCGACGCCGGACTGAAACAGATAGGTCTCGATTACGGCCACGGCGATAATGGCGCCAACCACGTGCGCGTAGCACTTCCAGATAAACTCGGACCGGTCACTGACCGCGAGGCTGGAAACGGGCGCCATTGCATTCATATTGTCTTGCATTCGTGAGACTCCTAAAGAATTCAGTTATCGAACTTTACACCATACCATCGAGAAATCTGCGAAACTCGTTGCATTTCAAGCCTTAACTACCAGGGCAAGATATAGCCTTCGGCATGCCAGAAGCTGCCCGTGTTTTCCATGTCCAGGGCATCTATACGCTCGATCAGACCGCGGGCGGATACGGAAGTTTCGATGCCATGGCCACCCGTCATATCAGTGGCAACCAGCCCCGGGTGCAGCAGGGCGACCGCAATTCCACGCGGTCTCAGCTCATGCATGAGGTTGACGCCAATCATATTCACCGCGGTTTTCGAGGCCCGGTAACCCCAATTACCACCTGAGCCATTGTCCTCGATCGAGCCCACACGACTGGTGACGATCGCAACCTTGGAACCTTCGCACAGGTTGTCGCGAAGCGCTTCAGTGACACGAAGTGGCCCCAGTGCATTCACGCGGAATTGCAGCAGCATATCGTCGTAGTCCAGCGCACCGAAGGTATCGCGCAGGAGCATGCCGGCGTTGTTGATCAGAACGTCAATTGGCGTGTCGTCGAGTTCGTTGACAAGTTTTTCAATTCCGGCGGAACTTGCAACATCAACGCCATCGATTACACGAACCCCCAGGTCTGCGAGCTCGTCGCTCGACGTGCGACAGACGCCGATGACATCATCGCCGCGTTCCTTGAGTTGCTTCGCGAGTTGCAGGCCTATGCCACGATTGCAGCCGGTGATCAGAATGGTGGACAAAACGGGTTCCTCAAATAAAGCCCCCTGAAACGGGATCTTCGGAATTGGCGGAGAGGGTGGGATTTGAACCCACGAAGGGCTACTAACCCTTGCTGGTTTTCAAGACCAGTGCATTCAACCACTCTGCCACCTCTCCGGCGTCCGATCGAACGACGGCGAATTGTGCATGCAGTGCCGGAAGGATTCAACGTGTTGACCTTCACGGCGTTGAATTACGTACGGGTGGACCGCATATTTAGAGACTTACGCGCCTGTCAGCTTTCGAACCTGTAGACGGTATGGCTGTCTGAACGTCATAGTGTCAGCCGGAACAAACTTAATGTTAAAACTAGAAAAATACTATAAGTCGTTAAGTTTAATGGTGTTAATGTTACCATTCGCCTCGATCGCGGGACAGGATGCGGAAGCCCTTTTTCAGGCGGGCGAATGGGCCAAGGCCGCTGATGCCTATGCGATCCGGACCGCAGCGGATCCTCAGGACGCGGCAGCCTGGTTCCAACTGGCGGTCAGCGCGCGGCAAGCCGAGCGCTACAGCGTCGCTCTCAACGCGCTGGTCAAAGCCGAAGACCTGGAATTCGCGCCGGTCCGCATCGGTTTCGAGCGGGCCCGGCTGAGTGTGCTGTCCAACGACGCCGATGGTGCCGTCAAAGAGCTGCAGGCGATAGCGTCCAGCGGGTTCACAGGTGTCAATTTCATTACGGGTGACTCGATATTGAGCACCCTCGAAGGGCACGCGGGATACGACGCGCTGGTTGCCGAAATGTCGATACAGGCTTTCCCGTGCGAACACGACGAGTCGTTTGCTGAATTCGACTTCTGGGTTGGGGAGTGGGACGTTCACGTGGCCGGGGGCGCCTTTGCTGGCAGTAATGTGATTCAGCGCGCAGAACGCGGATGCGTCCTCCTGGAAAACTGGACCAACGCGCGCGGTGGCACTGGTTCGAGCATCAATTACGTCGACAAGATTACGGGGGAGAGTCGTCCGACGCCGGTAAAACATGGTCGCCGTCTTTCGAAGGCTATTACACACCAAAACCGGCCGACTAGGCGGGTTTGAGGAACTTGATTTGAAATATTCGTTCTCCAATCGCGGAATTCCGGCTGGAAACCCGATTGCAAATATCTTCGTCGTTCTCGTTGGCGCCCTCGTCATAGGCGTCTCCGTGGTTCTGGGATTCGTGGCATTTGTTGTACTCGGAACTATCGTTGCGGTCCTGGCAGCAGTAATCGGTCTGCGGGTTTGGTGGTTCAACAGAAAGCTGAAGAGCCAGCCACAGCGGGATTCGACCAGTAGCCAGCGGGGCTCTGGCGGCGTCATCGAAGGGGAATTTCACGTCGTCGAGGATGACCGCGACAGCGCGCACGACAGTTAGACGGGAATAGTCAAGACGGCAAAAACCTCGTAAAGTCGCTCTTCATGCGCAGCCCAAAAACACAATCGGAAGTCGATCGACGCCGACGCCGGCGTCGGCGCAGATTGCAGATCGTGGTCATCTATACGGCCATCGCGGTCTGCCTTGCATGGTTTTTCGAGTCGCAGGCAACGACCACGGTGATCTTCGTACGCCATGCCGAAAAGGCGGTTTTGCCTGCCGAAGATCCCGGGCTCAGCGTGGCTGGCCGGAGGCGCGCGGCGGAACTCGCGCGTCAGCTTGTTGATGCTGACGTGGTTCCCGGGAAGGGTGTGGACGCGGTTTTCTCTACATCGTATCGGCGGACTGTGGAGACGGCCAAGGCGGTTGCCGATGCGCTGGACCTCCCGGTGCTGACCTACGATGCCGCGGACACCGAAGCCTTCATCGAGGCGATGGTCAAGGAATACAAGGGCAAGATCATCCTCGTGGTCGGACACAGCAATACGGTGCCGGAAATGATCGGCAACATGGGTGCCAGCAAGAATGTCGCACCGATTGAGGAAAACGAGTATGACAATATTTTTCTGGTGACCATTCCCTGGTTTGGCAAGACCAAGACAATTCGCCTGCGCTATGGTGAGCCCTACGTCCCGTGATATCGCAGCACGAGTTAAAGGTCGCCACCAAAGGTCGCGGTACTTACGACCTCAGCGCAGAAGTGCAGCGCGTTGTACGCGGCGCGGGCGTCAAGTCCGGCATTTGCCACGTCTTTGTCTGTCACACCAGCGCATCGTTGATAATCTGTGAAAATGCCGATCCCAGTGTGATGCAGGACCTCGAGTCTTTTATGTCCCGGCAAGTTCCCGATGGCGACCCGCTTTTTACTCATGACTCAGAAGGTCCGGATGACATGCCGGCACATATCCGCAGCATCCTGACACAGTCGGATCTGAATTTGCCTATCCGGGATGGCCGCTGTGCCCTCGGAACCTGGCAGGGCATTTATCTTTGGGAGCATCGCTACGCGCCGCACACACGGCGTGTCATCCTCACGATCCAGGGTAGCTGACGTGGTCTCTTATGCGAGCCCGCCGGATTCCCTGAGCATTACGGCTTTCTCGATAAATTCCTTGTGACGTCCGATGAGCACGTCCGCCAGCGTCGCGTCCTGAATCGTCCCGTCCTGGTTAATCAGAAACGTGGCTCGCCTGACGCCAATGCCAAACGGCCCGTCGACGTCATACTGCTTTATCGCAACCTTTTCAGGGTCGCTTAACAGGATGAATGGCAGATCGTGCTGGTCACGAAAACGCCGGTGGCTGTCAGCATCCTGTGGGCTGACTCCCGCGACCTGAAGCCCGACAGATTGAATATCGTTGTGAATATCGCGGATCGAACACGCTTCTAAAGTACAACCGGGCGTGAAGTCTGCGGGATAGAAATACAGAATCAGCGGACCGTTCTTAAGCAGGTCCGACAACGTCGTCTCCCCGCCCTGATCGTTTGCCAACTTGAATTCGGGAGCCTGTGTACCGGCCTCTAGCATTTGCTTTCTCCTTGATGATCGTCGCCGAGTATCGATTCCATAACGAGGTAATTCGGCTTGACCATGCCTAGCGCTTCGTAAGAATGCCGATGGTATCAGGATCGAGTGCACGGCCTTACACACCATGGCTGGTTGAGTACGCACTATGCCGGTATTGTGTTTGCTGCTGCAAATACCTCGGTATTCTCGTATGACAATCCGGGCGCGATTCCGTATAACACTGAAACCGTGAAATATCTTCTTCCCGCACTATTCTTGCTGGGGCTCGCTCAAGCGGCCGATGTCGACGCGACGGAGCGAGATCCTCTTTTTCAGGACGACTCCGTCGTCAAAGCGGTTCTGACGGCGCCGATCGCACAGGCTTATGCGCAGCGCGACCAGGATGTTCGTATCTACTTGCCCGGCCAGTGGACCTATACGACCAGCGACGGATCGACTCAACGGCTTGACGTCTCGATTCGCACGCGCGGTCTTTTCCGACGCGAGTATTGCCAGCTGCCCCCGCTGCAACTGAATTTCAAAAAGAAACAGGTCAAAGAGACGTTGTTCGCAGGCCAGAACAAGGTGAAAATCGTGTCTCCGTGTCAGCATGGCCCGCGATCACAGCAAAACACCGTCCTCGAATACCTCGCATACCGCAGCTTCCAGATTTTGACCGACCGCAGTTTCAGCACGCGATTGATCCGTCTCAGCTATGTCGATAGCGACGAAAAAATAAAGCCCTGGACGGACCTGGTGTTCGTTATTGAGGACGATAGCGATATGGCAAAGAGACTCGGCCTGAAGCGGCTAAAAGTGGTGTCGAATCGGTTTGATCAATTGGACCATTCCACGACGGCCCTCGCCGATCTGTTCCAGTTGCTGATCGCAAATAGTGATTATTCAGTATTGAACGTGGGGGAAGGCAGGGAGTGCTGCCACAACTCGGAAATCCTTGCGCTCAAAGACAATGCGGACGTGCGCATCCCTGTTCCTTACGACTTCGACTTATCGGGCCTGGTGAACGCGAAATACGCGGCCCCGCCTTCGCACATGCCGATTCGTTTCGTCCGCACGCGTTACTACCGGGGGCTTTGTCAACCGCCCGGTATTCTAGATGACGCGATCGCACACGTGCAGTCAAAACGCGAAGAAATTATGGCCTTGTTTACCAATACGCAAGAGCTGGAACCGAGGACGAAAAAGAAAACCCTCAAGTATATTGAGGATTACTTTGAAATCCTGGATGACCCGGAGAAACGGCAAAAGGAGATTTTCGGTCGCTGTCGAGGACAGAAGGAACTCGACAAAATGATGTCTAGAGATTAGACATTGGTCCACCGGGATCCTTGCGAGCCTGCTTCTCGCGGGCTTTTGCCGCTTTCGCGTTCCTGCGGCGAATTTCCTGTTGCACGATGTGTTGCGATTCCAGCCCATCTCCAAATGCGCAAACCCCGATAGCGGCGTAGTTGAAGAAAACGGTCAGCACAACCGCGATTTCGATGGAATTCACGCCAGCGGAAATGCCGACGCCAATAGACGCGAGAATAAACAACGTATCGAAGGTATCGTTAAGGGCACGGCGAAATCGAACACCAGCGACAATACCGGCAAGGCTGAAAGCCAGTGCCAGGCTGTGTTGCACGACCGTCACGATACCGGCGACGACGGCCGGAAGAACGAGCGTGGTCGTATCAATCGAGTGATCGTAGACGCTGTCGGTATGGATGGCTTTGTAGACCCACGAGACCGGCAGCATTAACAACAGGGTAGCGGCCATCACGTACACCAGAGACAGCGCGCCTTGCAGCCAAATGGGGCCTCTTGCCAGGCGTGCCCTCGTGGTGGCCGTCGCAATCTCCTCGAGTTCCTCGTCGTCGGCGCTCAGCAGTGCCTCTTCGAGGTCATACACGCTACCGCTACCGTAATCGGAAATATCCCCGACGCCGCCAAGTGGGAGCTGATCCACGATGCCAGGGAAAACCGTTACCGCAACGGCAACGAACGCCGCCAGAGCAACGTAGTAAATCGATATCCTTCCGGCCATTCGCAGCAGGATGCCCCGATGCCTGGCAAGCGTTGCGGACATTCTTACCTGCTCATTCATGGCGCCACTCTAGAGCGATTGAAGGCTATTGGCAATCGACCTCGCGATCAGATTATTGACTTGAGGCTGAGGAGCTCGAGTTCATCGGCGGTGTTCTCGATCTCATCCGATATCCGGGTGATCCGGAAGAGCAACTGTGTCAGGTGTAGTTTCTCACCGATCGACAGTTCTGACTCGAATATTTGCAGCGTCAACGCGCGTTCCTTGGTGTCGATCGAAGACTCACTCTCTCCAACACCGCGTGTGTGTTCCCTGAGTGCCTCGACTTTTCCCTTGGGCTTGAAGAAAGCGCGAAGTGCTTTACGAAGTTCGGCGTAGCAGGTTTCAGTCAGATCGAGAATCTCATCAATCTCGGACTGATACGCATGAAGCGAATTCGGTTGCTGGTAGTTGGCGAAGTCCAGACAATCTTCGATTTTGTTAGCTACATCGTCGACGGCGGAGAGTAGTTGATAAATATCTCCTCTGATTGTCGGTAGATACGCGCCGGAATATAAGAGTTCCCGAATTTCACGGAGGATCTCGTCAGCCTCGGATTCCAGGCGGTGGACACTAGACGTCGATTCCGGCAATTGCTCCGGGTCACCGGCGGCAAACGCCCGGAGCGCCGCACTCATTATTTCCAGGCTTTCACCGGTTTTGTCGGCGTGCCTCAAGGCGAGTTCGACGACCTGCTTTTCTTTTTTGAATATCTGCATTGTAATTCCTACCCCGAATAATCTTTCGATACACCCTAAGACATTATTGAATCAAGTAGCCGGTATACCAGAGCCGCAAAAACGGCGGCGCAAAGCGGCGTTGCAATCCAGCCGACAAAAATAGTCATGATCTTCTTCGTGCTGACTGCCTTGGCACCCTTGGTCAGGCCCACGCCGATAATTGCACCAACTACGGCTTGTGATGTGGATACGGGGATGCCGAGCATCGAAAATATGTGAACGCCGAAGGCCGCCGATGCCTGGGCCGCGAGCGCGCCCGAGTAGTCCAGCGGCGTAATGCTGCGGCCTACCGTCTGCGTCACTCTTTTTCCGAACGTTAATGCGCCGACGGCCATAGCGACGCCGCCGAGAATTGCCAGGTGGAGGCCTTTATCCGGAAACTTGTTGAGCAGTGGTCCGATCGCATTACCGACGTCGTTTGCCCCGAGCGAATAAGATACATACGCGGCCGACGCGATGACGGCGATGCGCAGACTATTGGACCAGAAAATGGCGCGCGCGCGCCGAAACACCCTGCTAAAGAACAAATACACGGCAAACGCGAGGGTCATTGCCAGAATGGGGCTGATCACCCACGCGCCGAGTATCTTGAGGAGTACCGCCAGTTTGAAATAACTGGCCTGTATACCAACGATGCCAAGGCCGGTCCCGGCGACGCCACCTACGATTGCTTGAGATGTCGATACGGGGACGCTCGAGAACGTCGCGAGCGTGACGAAAAAGCCGGCCGATAACAGGGCGACCAGGATGGCGAGGTCCGGTAATCGCTGATCCGGAAAATGCCGATGGAATTCATCCGGTGCAGCCTGTTGGTTATGCGACTCGTAGACAGCGGTTTCCGTGATCACGATACCTTTGCCGACGGTTTTCATGACATGGTGTCCCTGCAGGGCGCCGCCCAGTATCACGAATACCGCCATCATCAGTGCTGCCGAGCGATACGAAAGGACATTGGCACCGACGGTTGTGCCGATGCAATTGGCCGCGTCATTGGCGCCGATGTTCCAACCGACGTAAAACGCGGCAGCGAGCAACAATGCGCTTACCAGAATTTCCATTATCTAATTGGCGGTGTTTTCCAACCATCGGGCAGGTCACCCTGGTCCATGATAATTTCGCGGTGCCCGCTCCACGTGCTGACAATCGCCTCGGGCGTACCTATCCCGGCAGCCCTTGGGTCTCCTGCGGGTCCGAACCAGTGATTTTGCGGGGCGCCTGTCGTTCGCGCGCGCATGCCGCAGTAGGTCGTCCCATTGACAGTTGCAGAGAGGATCCTGTTCTGAAATACCGGATCCGCGCTGACGACCGCGGCCGTAAGGTGGTGTGACATTCGTTCGAGAAGGTCCAGGAGCAGAGGAACATCGTCGTCGGTGTAGGTGCTGATTATCTGGAACGGGCCGAAGAGTTCTGTCGTCAACAGGTCGAAATATTCGTCGCAGACCGCGGATAGTGGCACTCGTATTGCGGTTGGCTCGAACGCACCATAACAATCGGGGATGTCATGCGCGTCGATCGGCGAACCGCCGAACATCAATTCCGCGCCAGGCACCTGGAGCACGGCATCAATATGCGCTTTGATTTGATCGTTGTTCCACGACAGTATGGGCCCAATAGTCAGATCAGCCAGGCTTCGCCGCGCGGCCAGAGGCCCGAGCCTCGGCAACAGGGCATCGGACCAGTTCTCGTGGACGAAAAGAATGCTCTGCGCCGAGCACTTCTGCCCCGCCGCATTGTAAGCATCCTCATCCGATTGCCATGCAACGTAGTCAAGCCATTGCTCATGAAAGTCCGGCCCGATGATCTTCCAGTCAAAACCCGCATCCTCGAGCCTCACCGCACCATTGACCTTCTTTGCGACCGCCTCGGCGACCTGACTCGAGCCCGTGAATTGAATCATGCGGACATCGTCTTTGGCGGCGTCCAACAATTCTCCCATACGTGCGCCACGGCAATGGATCAGGTCGATGTCGCTCGGCGAAAGGCCGCACTGAATCAAGAGACGCAGGAATTGCTCGAACACGATGCTGACTTTCGAGTCCACTTTGACCAGTGGACGATTGCCCATGAAGAGTGCCCCCAGTGTCTGCAGTGCCGGAATTTCCAGCGGAAAGTTAAACGGCGCGATCACCGCAACCGGGCCGAACGGCCAACGGTAGCCGCGCGACTCCTGGCCGGTTGTGTCTCCGGGGTTGGAGAAACCGCGGCCGAGGAACCGGACTCCGTCTCCCGAGAAGTTCTCGATGAACACCCGGGTCACGATGACCTCGTTGAGACATTGCTGCCAGCTTTTCGGCATCACCCTTTGAATCAACTTTACGAAATAGGCCTCGACATCCTTTTCTGCCAGCAGCGCCGCCGACCTTGCACAAACCCTGCCAAGATGCACATAACGGTCGGTATTTTTCAGCGGATTATGCAGCCCGGTTTTCGGACAACCGGCGAGGCCTTGCAGAAAAGGCGCGATGTCTTTCGTATCCGGAACGTCCATGAACCGACCGGCACTCAGCGGGTCGGGAATATCCTGGCGGATCTGCTGCTCGGCGACCCAGCCACCATCGACAAGATTCATCACTCTGGCGGGCGCGCCACTGGTCATCCCGTTGAATGGATCAACGGTTGCGAAGCTTGAAATTCGAATTGAAGTCATTGGACGGAAGCCTCGTATGGCAACCCATATTCTGGATGTTTCGCAGGGCAAGGCGGAGCCTTGCTGAGACGAAGTATATTCAATACCTCGGCGCACTACGAGTTTGTTTCCGTCTGCAGTTACCGGTGTTCGAAAGTGGCACCCTGGCCTTACTTGCGGCTGGCATGCTTGTCTGGAAAGATGCGCCTGTTCTTTATACCAGGCTGAAGGATCATGAAATCCGAATCGTTGACCCGTTCTATTCACCGAATCTTGTGGGTCCGGCTGGCCACGGCGACGATCCTGTTGAGTTTGCTGTTCGCAGCGGTCGCGTTCTACGCTAATCAGCAGCGCATCGAAAGGGAAGTGGTCGGGCTGGCGAGCGTCCGGATTAATCAGTTTCGCCAGAACATTCAGGACCTGCTCGATGCGACGGAGACATTGTCTGCCGGCGCGTTTCAACGAAGGTTTGATGAATTCATGGAATTGTCCGGCCCCGTCGTTCTCCGTGACGGTCGTTTTGTGCTAATCCGAGTCTACGACGAATCCGGTCGGCAACTGCTGGACGCTGCGGATCAGAGCTTCGCGGCAATAGCTGCCGTCCGGCAGGCTGTTGATGACGCCAATATTTCGGCGCTCGAAGCTGACGATCCCAGGGTCGTGACGACCCGACTCGAGGGACTGCCGTTCGTTGGCATCGTCTTGCCGTTGGACAATTCCGCCAATGAAGTCGTGGCGCAGGTGGTCGGCGTATTCGCGGTGTCAGCGGATGCAATAAGCGATATTCGCGGCAACGTCCTTCTGACTATGCTTTACGTTGCCGGATTGATCGTGATAACGGCGCTGACCATTTATCCGATAATCCGCCAGTTGCTAGGCCGACTGTCCCGTCAAACAGTAAGACTGCTCGACTCCAACCTGGAGATTCTGCGAGTTCTTGGTGGCGCCATAGCGAAGCGTGACAGCGATACCGACGCACACAATTACCGGGTGTCCGTCTATTCCGTCTGCCTGGCAGAAGCCATCAAATTGCCGCGCGATCAGATTCAGAGCCTGATCAAGGGCGCACTGCTGCATGACGTCGGAAAAATAGGAATTCGTGACGATGTACTCCTGAAACCCGGCAAGCTCTCAGACGATGAGTTCACGGTAATGAAAACGCACGTGGAACACGGTCTGGAACTGACCGATCGTGCCAGCTGGCTGAAAGACGCCCAGGACGTTGTCGGTAGTCACCACGAAAAATACGACGGTGCCGGG
>Ga0209567_10000347_pt1 | contig 25156 bp, 24 predicted proteins | sample COG_12_FD_184756 | JGI IMG/M metagenome (GOLD analysis project Ga0209567, IMG submission 184756) | Pelagic marine sediment microbial communities from the LTER site Helgoland, North Sea, for post-phytoplankton bloom and carbon turnover... | ecosystem: Environmental > Aquatic > Marine > Neritic... | reverse complement strand
TCGTCCGGCAGGTAGGCATCGTCGCCGTAAACTTCGGTTGCCCGCTGACCGGCAAAGACCCGTATCCACCGGATGTGCCGCTTGTCGCCGTAGGCCTGTTCGACGGCCGCCTCGGCGACGTTCAGCATGACGGGCGTCACGTCGATACCGATGCCGTCTCCCTCTATGACAGGAATGATGGGGTTATCCGGAACGACCAGCGAGTAGTCGGGATTGGCTACAATGGCCTCGCCGTCGGCAGGCACCTCGATGTGGTCGTATTTCATGTCGTTCTCGGCCGGATTTCAGTGGGCGTGCATTGTACAGATCGCCGGGGATGACAAGTAGTGCTGATTCTTCTCAACAAGCCCTTCCAGGTTCTTAGCCAGTTTCGCGATCCGGATGGCCGGGCCACGCTCGCCGAATTCATTGACATCCCCAACGTCTATCCGGCCGGCAGGCTCGACTATGACAGCGAAGGACTCATCCTGCTCACCGATGACGGCAGACTGCAGGCACGAATCAGTCAGCCGACATCCGAAATATCGAAGACCTACTGGGCGCAGGTCGAAGGAATACCCGGTGACGCGCAGCTCGAGCAATTGCGGCGAGGCGTGAAAATCAAGGACGGCCCGGCGAAGGCCCTCTCGGTGGCACGACTCGATTCGCCCGAGGGTCTTTGGGAACGTGACCCGCCGATTCGTTACCGGGCCAACGTCGCAGATTCCTGGATCGAGGTCACTCTTCTCGAGGGGCGCAATCGCCAGGTTCGGCGCATGACGGCTGCTGTCGGTTTGCCGACCTTACGCCTGATCCGGTATTCGATCGGCCCTTGGTCGCTCGATGGCTTGCGGCCCGGAGAAAGCCGCCAGATCTCGAACGAGGACGCGTGGAATGCACTGTAGAAACGCGCCCGGGCGCGCGAAGCGACTGTCAGCCGCTGGGGCAACCTGCTACAAGCAGGCTCCCGCTAATTACCGTTCTTGAGCCCCGCGATACGCATCGCGATTTCCATCGCCTGCTCATAGTTCAGCCGAGGATCGACCGTCGATTTGTAAGCTCTCGCAAGGTCTCCGTCAGTGAGGCCCCTCGCACCGCCCGTGCACTCCGTGACGTTTTCACCGGTCAGCTCGAGATGGACGCCACCCAGGTAGCTGCCCATCGATTCGTGAACGCGAAAAGCCGATTCGAGTTCGGAGACTATGTTGTCGAAACGCCGCGTCTTGGTGCCGTCGGCAGTGCTCTCGGTATTGCCGTGCATAGGATCACAGACCCAAAGTACGGGCGCCCCAACTTCGCGCACTGCCGAAATCAATGCAGGCAGATGGTCTTCGATCCCCCTGGCACCGAAGCGGTGGATCAATGTCAGGCGACCCGGCTCGTTATTCGGATTCATCGTGCGCACCAGGTCCTGGATCCACTCTCGTGTCATGCCCTGACCCACCTTGATGCCGATCGGATTGGCGATACCGCGGAAATACTCGATGTGGGCACCATCGAGCTGCGCCGTGCGCATGCCGATCCACGGAAAATGCGTCGTCAGGTTGTACCAGCGTTCGCGGCGGTCCAGGTATCTTGTCTGTGCCTGCTCGTAATGCAGGTGTAAGCCTTCGTGCGCCGCATAGATGTCGGCACGTTGAGTGCGGTGGAACTGCCGCCCGGATACGGTTTCCAGAAAATCCAGCGAATTAGAGATCGATGCGACGATGGCATGATACTCGGCGGCGGCCGGGGAATGCCCGACCCAGCCGAGGTCCCAGTATTCCGGGTGGTGCAGGTCGGCGAAGCCGCCGTCGACCAGCGAACGCACGAAGTTGAGGGTCAACGCAGCCCTTTCGTAGCCACGCATTATCAGTTGCGGGTCGGGAATGCGGTGATCCGGCGTGAAAGCGCTGCGATTCACCAGGTCCCCGCGGAAACTCGGCAGGGTCTTGCCGTCGCGCGTCTCGGTATCGGCCGAGCGCGGCTTCGCGTACTGGCCCGCCATTCGACCTACACGTACGACGGGTTTCTTGAGTCCGTAAATCATTACGAGACTCATCTGCAACAGGATTTTCAGCTTGTCGACGATGTTTTCCGAGGTGCACTCGTCGAATGTCTCGGCGCAGTCGCCGCCCTGCAGAACGAACGCCTCGCCCCGCTGAGCCTTGGCTATATGCTCTTTGAGCGCATCGACCTCCCAGGACGTGGTGATCGGCGGCAGCCGGCTCAGATCGGCGACAACCCGGTCCAGCGCGGCCTTGTCCGGGTAGGAGGCTTGCTGGGAGGCTTCGAAGCTCTGCCAACTTGCGGGATGCCACTCGTTTTTCGGTACGGTTCTGCTCACGGAAATTTCAAATCTCTGGCAATGGACGACGGTATATCGATCCCTGTAAAGCGCGGACTATGCCACGCCTCTTTACGGGGCTCAAAAGTTTCTCATGTAATCAATGATTTAGGAAACCTTTCTTCACGGCCGTTCGAAGTCCACATCGTTTCTTCGCAAGGGCCTTGTTTTCGCGGTGTTTTTCTCCATCTCAAAGTTCGCGGTAGGTCTGGAAAGGCAACGATGACATTGGCACAATGCGCGCCAACTACCCGCCATCGACGATGCGGTTTCTTGTTGCGCGTTCAGTCGCTCAGGAACAGTTCAAGTAATCAGACATTCTGGAAAACCAATCATGCAATCAATACTCGACCAGCTCGGACTCGAATCCATCAACGACGGCACCTGGTGCGGCGCCGAACCACTCAGCGATGAATCAGCGCCCCTGATTGAATCCGGTAACCCGGCAACGAACGAGCTTATCGCGAGCGTTCGAGCCACGACAATGGCGCAGTACGAAGACGTCATCGCGAAAGCGCAGGAGTCGTTCCTCACGTGGCGCGCCGTGCCCGCGCCGGTTCGCGGCGAGGCCGTGCGCAACATTGCCAACGCGCTGCGCGAACACAAAGACGCGCTTGGTAGCCTCGTCGCATTGGAGAACGGCAAGATCAAGGCGGAGGGCGACGGCGAAGTGCAGGAGATGATCGACATCGCCGACTTTGCGGTTGGACAGTCACGCATGATGTACGGCCGCACTATGCACTCGGAACGCCCGCAACACCGCATGTACGAACAATGGCACCCGCTGGGTCTGGTCGGCACGATTTCGGCTTTCAATTTCCCGGTCGCCGTCTACTCGTGGAACGCCTGCATTGCCGCGATCTGTGGAAACGTCAACATCTGGAAGCCGTCACACAGCACGGCCCTGTGTGGCGTAGCCGTGCAGAAGATCATCAACGAGGCACTCGAGGGAATGGATCTGCCGCCCGTGTTCTTCCTGATCAACGGCGGTACGGGTTCGCATGAACTCGCGGAGCGGTTTGTTGACGACAAACGCGTCAACCTGATTTCGTTCACCGGCTCGACATGGGTTGGCCGCGGCGTTGGCGAACGGCTCGCGAATCGACTGGGCAAATGCCTGCTCGAACTGGGCGGCAACAATGCCATCATCGTTGATGAATATGCCAATCTTGAGCTCGCGATTCCGTCGATCGTTTTCGGTGCGGTCGGCACAGCCGGGCAACGATGTACGTCGACACGCCGTGTTATCGCGCATCGCTCGCGCTTCGACGAAGTGAAAAACACGCTGGTCAAAGCGTATAGCCAGGTGCGTATCGGGGATCCACTCGATCCCGACACCCTGATGGGCCCACTGATCAATGAAGCAGCTGTGAAGACTGTCGAGGCGGCGTGTGCGGCCGTTCGCGAAGCCGGCGGCGAAATCCTGTGTGGCGGTGAGCGTATCGATGGACCAGGCAACTTCATTACGCCCGCGATCGCGGTGGTTCAGAACGACTGGGAGATTGTGCAACATGAGACCTTTGGCCCGATCCTGTACCTGATACCGTTCGATACGATCGACGAGGCTATCGCCTTGCAGAATGGCGTCGTTCAAGGGCTTTCATCCGCGATCTTCACCGACAACCTGCAGAACGCCGAGTACTTCCTCTCTCACGGTGGTTCGGACTGCGGGATCGCCAATGTCAACATCGGCACCTCGGGTGCGGAGATAGGTGGCGCGTTCGGTGGCGAGAAAGAAACCGGCGGCGGACGCGAAGCCGGCAGTGATGCGTGGAAGGCCTACATGCGCCGGCAGACCAACACGATTAACTGGGGCAAGGACCTGCCGCTCGCACAGGGCATCAATTTCGACCTGTAGGAGCGCGCCTTGCGCGCGATATCGCGGCCAGGGGCCGCTCCTACACTATTTTCTCGAAACGGTTTTCGGCGCGATTCTTGCGAACCTTGCCAGCCTCGAAGACCTGACCGCTCATCGCGATGTAGACGCCGGGTTTGGCCACCTGCACGGTGGCTACAGCCATGCCAACGTTGAAGATAGCGTCGGTCGTCCGAAAACGTGCCGGCGTCAACGCGCCCGTAAGCACGATTGTCCTGTCGCTGAGGCCGCGCAGCGCGTCCGCGGTTTCGGGCATCGTGTCGGTACCGTGCGTAATGACGTAGCGCCTGGCATCATCCTGTTCGATAAACTCACACAACTTTCGGCGGTCGTCGTCGGTAACTTCCAGGCTGTCCTTGTGCATCAGTGGCACGACTTCGAAGTCGAAGTCGACCAGCCCTTCGGCGAGGATGTGTTGTACTTGTGACTCCCCAACCTCGAACTGGCTCAGGTCATCGAAGTAGATCTTGTCGATGGTCCCACCGGTCGTAATGAATCGGATGAACATGCCGCCTGCCATTGCTTTGAGGGAGGTCGACAGCATGCCAGCAGATAGGCTGAATCGAAAGCCCGATAAGGCGCCACTGAGCGAACGAGACTGGTATGATTGGCACATGAACGCGTATGGTCAATCGTTTCGCCGGTTGCCAAATCTTCCGGCCCTTGTGGCGCTCCTCCTCATCGTTTGCGGGAGCCCCCTCCCCGCGGCCGCGACGACCACAATCGTCGAACTCGAGATCAGCGACGGCATCGGTGTTGCGACCGCCGACTACCTGATCAGCGGCATCGAACATGCGGAAGAGATAAGCGCTGAATTGGTCATCGTTAACATGGACACGCCCGGCGGTCTCATGAAACCGATGCGGGACATGGTCCAGAAAATTCTTGGTTCATCCGTTCCCGTCGTCACCTATGTCACCCCGGCCGGAGCAAGAGCCGACAGCGCCGGCACTTACATCCTGCTGGCCAGCCACATTGCCGCGATGGCGCCAACCACGCATCTCGGCGCCGCCACACCGGTTGCGCTGACGGGTGACGATGTCACGCCATCGCCGGACGACAGTACGGATGAAGAGGATTCCGAAAAGCCGGCACAGCCCTCCGGCACGTCGATGGAACGCAAGGTAGTAAACGATGCGGTTTCATATATTCGCGGTCTTGCGGAGCGGCATGGACGTAATGCCGACTGGGCTGAAAAAGCAGTCACTGAGGCAGCGACGCTAACGGCTGCGGAGGCGCTCGAAAAGAACGTCATCGAGTTTATTGCGGCCGATCGTGACGAGCTTCTCGATAAGCTGGACGGTCATGAAGTGGAGATCGAAGGCGAAACAATAACGCTTTCTACCAAGGATGCCGACGTCGAGCCTTACGAAGCCAACTGGCGCATTCGCTTGCTCGAGGTTATTTCGAACCCCGAGATCGTGCTGTTACTTGGCCTGATCGGCCTGTATGGATTAATGTACGAAGGATGGAACCCAGGAGCGATCGTACCGGGCGTCGTTGGCGTCATTTGCCTGCTCCTTGCCGCGTACGCCTTGCAGGTGCTTCCCGTCAACTACGCCGGTCTGGCCTTGATATTCCTGGGGATCGCGCTAATGATTGCGGAGGCTTATGCACCAAGCTTCGGTGCACTGGGTATCGGCGGCGTCGCCGCGTTCGTATTCGGTGCCATCATGATGTTTGACAGCGGCGTCCCGGGATTCGGCATTTCGTTTGCCTTTGTCATCGGCCTCGCGCTCGTCTTTGCCGTTTTCCTTATCTGGATGGTCGGCTTTATCCTGAAACTCCGTCGCCGCGGTGCCGTATCGGGCAGCGAGTCGATTGTCGGCGGTATTGGGACGGCCATGGACGACTTTACCGGTGACGGCATGGTCTGGCTCGAAGGCGAATCATGGCAGGCTCGATCATCGGAACCGATTTCGAAAAACCAACAGGTCGTCGTGAGCGCTATGGACGGACTGATACTTGTCGTAGAGCCCGTCACTTCCGCTGCAGATACCGACGCCCAGCTACAAACCTGAGGGAGGAGTCTCCGATGCCACCAATTCCATTCTTCGCCATTATCGCCGCTGCGGTGATCGTGCTGCTTTACCACACGATCAAGATCCTGAAGGAATATGAGCGCGGCGTTATCTTTCTGCTGGGCCGCTTTCAGAGAGTCAAGGGTCCCGGTTTGATAATCCTGATCCCGGGTGTCCAGAAGATGGTCAAGGTCGACCTGCGTGTGATCGTTCTCGACGTACCGACACAGGATGTTATTTCGAGAGACAACGTCTCGGTCAAGGTCAACGCCGTCATCTACTTCCGCATCGTCGATCCCGAGAAGGCAATCATCCGCGTTGCCAACGTATTTGAGGCAACCAGCCAGTTGTCGCAGACAACGCTGCGTTCCGTCCTGGGCCAGCACGAACTCGACGATATGCTGGCCGAGCGCGACAAGCTTAATACAGACATTCAGAATCTGCTCGACGCGCGCACGGACAATTGGGGCATCAAGGTTGCCAATGTCGAGATCAAGCATGTCGACCTGGACGAAAGTATGATTCGGGCCATCGCGCAGCAAGCTGAAGCCGAGCGCGCACGGCGCGCGAAGATCATCAATGCCGAGGCTGAAAAACAGGCGGCCAAAATGCTCGCCGAAGCGGCAAATATGCTCGCGCAGGAAGAACAGGCGCTACAATTGCGCTACCTGCAGACACTCAAGGAAATTGCCAACGAACGCACGAATACGATTATTTTCCCGTTGCCGCTGGAACTTATTGAGCCGCTCGTGCGGCTGACAAAATCTGCTGCCAATCGCGACTGAGGCGGGCTACGCCGATCCCGAATTTGCGATAGGCGGAATCGAAACCATGATCTCGGCGCCACCCAGATCCGACTTGTTGATCGACAATCGCCCGCCGTAGGAGCGGGCGATATCTTTGACAACGGCCAGACCGATGCCGTGACCCGGCGTGGACTCATCCAGCCGCATACCGCGTTGCAGCAAGGCATCAGCAGCGTCTTTTGGGATGCCCGGCCCGTCGTCTGAAACGGTCAGCACCATTCCGCTCGCGATCGCGCGTGCACCGACCGACGGCACGACGCTGATTCGCACTTGTTTCTCACACCACTTGCATGCGTTGTCGAGAAGGTTGCCGGCGAGTTCGAGAAAGTCGCCGGTGTCTCCACGGAACTGCAGCCCGCTCTCGATGCGCACCTCGAACTCTGGGCTCTTATCGTGGTACACCTTGCGTAGCCCGTCGACCAGCCGCGCGACTTCTTTTTCCACGGGCACCGCTTTCAGAACAAGGCTGTCTGACACAGAGGCTGCGGGCTTGCGCAGCTGGTAGCGAACAATTTCATCCATGCGATCGATCTGTTCATTGAAACGACCACCAAAACCGTCCGTTGGCCTATCGCCTAGCAGCGCACGCATCGCGGCAAGTGGCGTTTTCAAACTGTGAGCGAGGTTATCGAGTGTGTATCGATACCGATCGGAACGTGCGCGCTCGCTGTCGATCAGCAGGTTCATGTTTCTGGCAACGCCGGTTAGTTCCGTCGGAAACTCGCCGGAGAGTGCTGTGCGTTTGCCCTCCTCTATGTCGGTGATCTCCGTTTCGATCTGGCGCAATGGCTTCAGCAGCCCCCGCAACAACATAGAGAACGCGAGTAACATCGTCAGCGCCACAGCAGCAAACCAACCGAACAACTGACGCCTGAAACCAGCGACCTGCGCATTGAACGAATCGAGACTCTCGGCCACCTTGAATACATAAGATTTCAGGGACCCGTCAGCAAACTCCCACTCCACGGCAAGACTCAATGTCAGCAGCGGCGTACCATCCTGAAGACTCTCTCTCGCGAACAAGTGATTGCCAAGTTCCGGCGCTACGCCAATCGGGATTTCAAGGCCGAGGGCCGAGCGCGATCGCCACAATACGGCGCTGCCGGTGTCGCGCAGTTCGGCATACAAACCCGAGCCTATGTTTTCGAACCTCGGCTCGCGCAGGCGCTCGGGTAACATCAGGTCACCCTTGTCATCAGGTTCAGCGGCTGCCAGCAGCGCAACCAGGTGTCCATCGAGGATATCGCGACGCGCTTGTTGTCCCGCTTCGCTGAACGCGGTATCAAGCACCGCAATCGTCGCGCCGAAGAACAACAGCAAAAGCACACTGACGGAAACCAGCAGCCGACTGCTAAGAGAACGCACGAGCTGCGTCAGCCTGACTGATTTCGCTCCAGCGCGAAGCGGTAGCCGCGACCCCGTAGCGTTTCGATGGGCTTGAGGGAATTGTCCGGATCCATTTTCTTGCGAAGTCGACCGATGAACACCTCGATCACGTTACTGTCGCGCTCGAAGTCCTGGTCGTACAAGCGATCAGTCAGCTCGGCCTTCGAAATGACCTGACCGGCCCGAACCATCAGGTATTCGATGATCTTGTACTCGAAACTCGTCAGGTCGATCTCGTCATCGTTGACCGTGAGTTCCTGCCGGGACATGTCGAGGGCGACCGGGCCCGCCGTAAGTACCGAGGATGCCCAACCCCCGCTACGCCGCAATAGCGCGTTTACGCGCGCGCTGACTTCCTCGAAATGAAATGGTTTGACGACATAGTCGTCGGCGCCGGCACTGAGACCATCGACCTTGTCTTCCCAACGATCACGCGCCGTGAGGATCAGGATCGGATAGCTCTTACCCTTCTCGCGCACCTCGCGAATGATATCGAGCCCTGACACCTCGGGCAGCCCCAGGTCGATAATCGCGAGATCTACCGGGTATTCGAGCGCGAAATACAGGCCTTCCTTGCCGTCGGCCGCCTGTTCCACCGCGAACCCGGACTCGCCGAGCTTGCGCACCAGTGCTTCGCGCAACGTCGCATCGTCTTCAATTACCAGCAGTCGCATGATCCCAGTTCCTGATTCGGAGACTTAGCGGCGTCGGCCGTTGACCTTGTGAGTCTTGACCTTGCCGTCCTTGGTGAGAACCTTGATGTAATGCACTTCGCGGCCACCCTGAATCCTGGTTTCGGCGCCGACAACGCGGCCGTTCGTCTTTCTGCGCACCGACTCAGTGGCCTCTGCAAGCGTCATGCCCCCCTGCTGCGCGACCCTGAACGATGGTTCACCCGGGTATTGCACATGTTGTGCTTTCAGGGTCTGTTCGATATCGAATGCTTCGGACCGGGCCGGCAACAATGCCAACCCGGTCAGTAGCAAAAATGTCAGAGCAAACCGCATGCGCCAAGTGTCGTACGACGGCCGTTTGATTGCAATGAAACGCGTCACATCGTGCCCTCGATTTATCCGGCCGGCCTTACGTCCACACGCACGCGGATCTTGTTGCCGGGGTCATAGGGCATCTCGGTCATGTACTTCTGGCCATGGTAACGATAAGTCACGCGGTAGCCGTCAATACGCTCTTCCTGATGCGCCTTGTAGCGGGTCTCGCAGCGCTCGACCGGGCGCGCAACACGCTCGACACCGTACTTGTCGTAGCGCTTGCGCGACGCATCGCTGCCAATCGCGGCCCCAATAAGCGTACCAGCCACCGTGGCCGCATCATTGCCGCGGCCGCTGCCAAACTGGTGACCGACAACGCCGCCGATCAACGCGCCTACGAGGGTCCCGCCGCCGCCATACCGGGAGCGGCGATCAACTGTGTAGTACTGCATCTCCTCCCAGCACTCACGTACCGGCGTCTTTACGGTGACGTAGTTGACGATCGGCTGCGAGGAAATCACCTTGGCGTAGTCGAACATGGCCCGGTCATTCCGCGCCACGCGGTAGTCGTGATCCGCAATCGCGGTTCCTGCAGCGCCGATCAGGAATACGGCGGTTATCCAGGTTTTGATTCGTGCGTTCATAGTCCTGCTCCTTGTCCTGTTGAGCCGGCACTGGCCAGCCTGTGGACAAGCTTATGTGCAGGGCAATGAACCGTTCCTGAACGGTCATGGGGAAAAAAGCTAGATTTGTGAACGGTTTATGAACGCGTTGCGCGTCAACCGACGCGTCTTTTCGCCGCCCGCCATTCCCGATCCAGGGTCGCCGCCGGGAAATCCTTGATCGCTTTGCCATTTCTGGTTATAGCGGTCTCCATATCCCTGAAGCGGCGCTCAAATTTGCGATTTGCACCCGTGAGGGCCTTTTCGGGATCAACGTCGAGGTGGCGAGCCAGGTTGACCACCGCAAACAGCAGATCACCGAATTCTGCTTCGATGCTGGCCACATCTCGAGCGCCAACGGCTTGTTCAAGTTCGTCGAGTTCCTCATGGATCTTCGCCAGCACGCCGTGTCGATCCGGCCAGTCAAAGCCGACGCGCCCTGCTCGCTTCCCCAGTTTTTCCGCCCTTTTCAGCGCCGGAAGCGCCTTGGCGACCCCCGCGAGGGCGCTTGAATCTTCGGCAGCCGAGCGCTCCAGTTCCTTGATCTCCTCCCAGCTGCCGTCAACCTTGCCCGTTTCACGCTCCTCGACGCTGCCGAATACATGCGGATGTCGGCGAATCATCTTCTCGGAAATGCCACCCGCGACATCGGCAAAATCGAAATGGCCCTCCTCGTTCGCCATCTGTGCGTAAAACACGACCTGAAACAAGAGGTCCCCGAGTTCGTCTCTGAGGTCATCCATATCCTCCCGGGCAATCGCGTCCGCGACTTCGTAGGCCTCCTCGATGGTGTACGGCGCTATCGTCGCGAAACTCTGCTCGACGTCCCACGGGCATCCGTCTTGCGGGTCCCGGAGCTTGCGCATTACTTCTAGTAATTTCTCGATATCAGTCATAACTTATTTATTTATAAGATATTTACGAAACATCAAGAGCATTTGAGCCGTTGCTCCCCAGATGCGTTGACCTTCGTAATGAAACTCCACCATCGGTATCGCCCGCCCGTGAAACTGGCGCTCCACCCACTGATCGTTGCTCGCGTTCATCAGGAATTCGAGCGGCACCTCGAAGACGTACTCTACCTCGGTGCGGTCGATGGCCAGTTCCGCAGCGTCACTAACCAGCCCGACGACGGGTGTCACGGCGTAACCGGTGATGGTCGGCATTGGCCCGAGGTAGCCGATTACCGACACATGATGCGGCTCGATGCCGACTTCTTCGTGGGTCTCTCGCAACGCCGTTATGCGCACATCCTCGTCGTGTGCTTCCATGCGTCCACCCGGGAAGCTGACCTGCCCGGCGTGGTGTTTCAGCTCTACCGAACGTTGCGTTAACAACACCGACAGCTCCGCGGCCCTCTGCATGACCGGGATCAATACGCCGGCGGGCGTGAGCGTTGCTGTCAGGCGCTCACGCAGGGGCTCTGGCCAGCGCTCGCTGCCAGGCGGCATGCTGACGTCCAGAGGATCGACAGGCAGGCGGGTGGCAGCGAGACGCGTACGCAACAGGTCTGGTGTCAGCGTCTCCTGTTTCCGGAATTCGCTAATGTTTGATTCCACCCTCGGTCAAACTGGCGGGGTCGAGCAGCCGGTCGAGTTCCTCGTCCGTCAGGTCCGTCATCTCCCGCGCAACGTCCTTCAGGGGGCGGCCTTCCTTGTACGCTTTTTTCGCGACCGCCGCGCCTTTCTCGTAGCCGATCACCGGATTCAGCGCCGTCACCAGTATCGGGTTGCGATCCAGCGCACAGTTGATGTTGTCGGTGTTGACAGTGAACCCGGCGATTGCCTTGTCAGCCAGGCAAACACTCGCCGTGGCCAGGATATCGATACTCTGAATCAGATTGTGCACGACCACGGGCAGCATGACGTTGAGCTGGAAGTTGCCCGATTGTCCGCCCATCGTAATGGTTACGTCATTGCCGATGACCTGCGCGCAAACCATGGCAACCGCCTCTGGAATCACCGGATTGACCTTTCCCGGCATGATACTCGAGCCCGGCTGAAGTGCCGGGAGCGCGATCTCGCCGACACCGGCTAGCGGCCCGGAGTTCATCCAGCGAAGATCGTTGCTAATCTTGGTCAGGCTGACGGCCAGGACTCGCAGCTGCCCCGAGGTCTCAACGGCCGCGTCCTGCGTGCTGAGCGATTCAAACTGGTTTTCGGCAGCCTTGAACGGCACGCCGGTCCTCTCGCCGAGCAGGACTGCGACTTTTTCCCCAAACCTGGGATGCGCGTTAATACCGGTGCCGACAGCGGTGCCGCCTTGCGCCAGCTCGACGAGGCGTTGCATTGTATCGCCCAGGCGTTCCCCGGCGTGATTGATCTGGGAACGCCAGCCATCGAGCTCCTGCCCCAGCGTCACGGGCATGGCGTCCATCAGGTGCGTGCGTCCCGTCTTGACGGTGTCTCGCGTCTCGTCGGCTTTCGTCTCCAGCACCTGCGAAAGGTGCTCGAGGGCCGGCAGCAATTCTTGCCGGATGGCGAGCGCGGCGCTGACATGCACGCAGGTGGGAATCACGTCATTACTGCTCTGGCTCATGTTCACGTGGTCGTTCGGATGCACTTCCTTACCAAGGCTGGCGGTGGCCAGGTGCGATATCACCTCGTTGGCGTTCATATTCGAGCTCGTGCCTGATCCGGTCTGGAATATATCGATCGGGAAGTGCTCGTCGTAATCCCCCTCGGACACGGCCAGTGCCGCTTTCTGAATGGCGACAGCGATATCGCTCTCGATGAGTCCCAGCTCGGCGTTGGCACCTGCTGCAGCCCATTTGACCAGGCCCAGCGCCGCTATGAACTGGCGAGGCATTGTCAGCCCACTGATCGGGAAATTATTGACGGCGCGCTGGGTTTGTGCGCCCCAAAGTGCATCGGCAGGAACCTCAAGTTCGCCCATGCTGTCCTTTTCGATGCGAAATGCTTTGTCGTTCATCGCCTTTCCAACTCCATTCGACGCCGGCGGCGCCGCTTTGATATGTTCGAAAACGTGTATGATTCTCGCTTTCGTAGCACTTGTCTACACTGGTTTACCGTTCATGAGAAGCTCCGGCAAATGAAAGTCCCCACATTGAGAGCCCTATCCCCGACGGACGGTCGCTACGCCGAAAAGGTCAACGACCTCCGCGATATTTTCAGTGAATACGGTCTCATTCGCTTCCGTGTCATGGTCGAAGTCCGTTGGCTTCAGTGCCTGGCCGACGCGCCCGATATCGAGGAAGTCGGACCGATTTCCTCGGTCATGAAGGACGTGCTGAACCGCATTGTCGACGATTTCGCGCTCGACGACGCGGAGCGGGTCAAGAACATAGAAGCGACCACGAATCACGACGTCAAAGCGGTAGAGTACTTTATTCGCGAGAGACTCGGAGACGGCCCGGAGACGCAGCCGCTCAAGGACTTCCTGCACTTCGGCTGTACGTCTGAGGACATCAATAACCTGTCCTATGCCTTGATGCTTCGGTCCGCGAGATCCGAGGTTTTGTTGCCACAGATGCGCGAACTCGCCAACAAACTGAAAGCAATGGCGCGCGAGTACGCCGAGTTGCCGATGCTCTCGCGCACCCACGGACAGACGGCGAGCCCAACCACGCTCGGCAAGGAACTCGCCAACGTGGTGGCACGACTCGAGCGCGCGCAGAAACAGTTCGGCGCGGTGGCAATTCTCGGCAAATTCAACGGCGCCGTTGGCAATTACAACGCGCATGTCGTCGCTTACCCTGGCACGGACTGGCAGGCGATGAGCCATCGCTTTATCGAGTCGCTGGGTCTTCAGGCGAATCCGTACACGACGCAAATCGAGCCTCACGACTGGACGGCCGAGTATTCGCATGCACTGCTTCGTTACAACACGATTTTGATCGATTTTGCACGCGATATCTGGGGCTACATATCGGTCGGCTATTTCAAGCAGAAGGTCGCCAGGAACGAGGTTGGCTCCTCAACGATGCCGCACAAAGTCAACCCGATCGATTTCGAGAATGCGGAAGGCAACCTCGGCATGGCCAACGCCATGCTCAGCCACTTCGCCGCAAAGCTGCCGATCTCTCGCTGGCAGCGCGACCTGACGGATTCGACGGTGCAGCGAAATTTCGGCGTCGCAACCGGCTACGTCGTCATCGCGATGCAGTCGTTGCGAAAAGGCGTGGGAAAACTCCAGGTCAACCGGGAGGCCATTCACAGCGATGTCTCTGCCGCATGGGAAGTCCTCGCAGAAGCGGTACAGACCGTTATGCGCCGTTACGGTATCCCGGAGCCTTACGAGAAACTCAAAGCACTGACCCGGGGGCAGGCTGTGAATAAAGAAGTCCTGCACGAGTTCATCACCACGCTGGATATTCCGGACGGCGAAAAACAACGGCTGCTGGACCTCGCACCGGAGAGCTACACGGGGCTCGCTGCCGCGCAGGCGCGCGATATCTGAGGTAGCCACCGGAGTGCTCGAATTTCCCCGAGGCCTGACAGCCGAGACGTTTCTTGCGCGTCACTGGCAGAAAAAACCGCTCTTCATGCCACAGGCAATCGCGGCCCTGCGGCCCGCCGTTTCGCGCAATGAACTGGCATGGCTCGCCACACTCGAAGACGTTGAATCACGCATAGTATTTACCGATCGCGACCAAGGACGATATCGGGTTGAACCCGGGCCGTTCGACACAGCGTTTCTGCAGGCGTTACCCAAACGCGACTGGTCCCTGCTTGTTCATGACGTCGACAAGCATCTGCCGGCGATGCGCAAGTTGTTCGAGCAGGTACCTTTCGTTCCTGACTGGCGTATTGACGATCTGATGATCAGCTTTGCCGCCCCCGGTGGTGGTGTCGGACCTCATCGCGACAACTATGACGTGTTCCTCTGCCAGGGCATCGGCATTCGCGAATGGCGATTTTCGAACACAAGCGTCGCCGAAAACTCTGCCGCAAGTGATGACCTCGTTCTATTACAGGAATTTGAGGGCGATGAATGCCATGTAACCCGCGAAGGGGATGTGCTTTACCTGCCGCCCCGCGTCGCACACTGGGGAACCGCACAAAGAGCGTGCATCACCTACTCCATCGGCATGCGTGCGCCGCCCGGCTACGCCGACCCGGATCTGCGCCTTTCGGAAGTGCGACCCGGTTACCTGTCGCCCGCCGCACTGAAACGCGCCGGCACGCGGGCTTCAGAGCTCGGGCGCGTTGTGACCGAGCTCAAGGAATGGCTGCAACCGCTGGCACCGTGCGACGACGAGATTACCGCATTGCTGCAAGGGCGCTCCGCCCTGAAAAGCCTGCGGCTGCACGGCATGGCGCGGCTCGCATTCGACGATTGCAATGTCTACCTGAACGCTGCATACCGGCCTCTTCGAGCTGAAGCGCGGGAATCGATCGCGCTTCTCTGCGCTCATCGTCGACTCAACGCGGCTATCCTCTCGGGCCTCGACGACCAAAGCCTGCACTGGCTGCTGGCCAACGGTGCGTTCGAAATACCTGAGAATCACTGACCATATGTAAACAAGACGGCGCTGGGAACATCGGCGCAGGTCTCCTGAAACGTCCAAATGGCGGGGGATGCGAATCATTTTCGATTTTGAGCCATGCGTCAAAACGTGACGCAGTTGGCAAGTGGAACGGCGGCTCGACGGTAGTATGGTCTGCCTATGGAACAGGCAGAGCAGAACAGCAAGCGCTGGGTAATCTCGACGCAAGAAGAGATGCGTCAGGCTGCCATCGAGGTGGTCAAAGAAGCATCACGCAAAGTGTCGATCTTCACCCACAACCTGGAACCCGGCATCTACGACGATCCCGAGTTCCTCGAAATCATCAAGAAACTCGTTCTGTCTCAGGCCTATGCGCGAATTCGGGTGCTGATTGCCGACCCGTCCCGCGCCGTCAAGAATGGCAACAATTTCGTCCATCTCGGTCGACGGCTGAACACCTATATCGAATTTCGGCATGTTCGCGAGGATCTGCGGACACACGCCGAAGCATTCTGTATCGCAGACGAGACCGCACTCGTCTATCGCTTGCAGGCCAGCCGCTGGGAAGGCATCGCGGATACGCACGAACCGGCCGTCGCCAAACTCTACAGCAAGATGTTTGACGAGATCTGGCTGGCCAGCGAAGTAGAAATAGAATTTCGCCAACTCGGCATATAGGAATATATGCATCCAACCGATTTGACCGTTGCTGCTGTCGTCGAGCAGGAAGGACGCTTTCTCCTCGTCGAAGAGTACGCCTCAGGTCAGCGCGTACTCAGTCAGCCGGGCGGACACATCGAAGCCGGAGAATCGCCGGAACAGGCCGTCATACGCGAGGCCATGGAGGAGACCGGGTGTGACGTTTCTTGCGCGGAACTGGTCGGTGTCTACCTCTGGATCCATCCACAGACCCGCCAACAATTTCTGCGCATCGTCTACACCGCTCACTTATTGCGCTGTGATCCAGAACGTAAACTGGACGACGGCATCATCGGTCGTCGCTGGTTGACGCTCGACGAGATAAGCAGTCGCCGGGCCATGCTGCGCTCGCCTGCCGTCCTGCGTTGCGTGCATGACTACGTGTGTGGCAGGCGCCAGCCCGACGCCCTGTTAACGGAACTGCTGCCGCTGCAACACAATGTTGATCGCGTACTCGCGACGGCCGATCTGGTCTGAGCACCCCCACAACTGATCCGGTCCTTGCTGCCCAAATCAGGCGGCACGGCCATCCTTTCTATTGGCGGTCGGCACCCAAATGGGAGTATCATCTCTCTGCCGGAAAAAGACGCAATATCACCAACACGCTAACGAAATGCCCTGAAAAAAGGGCACGCTCCGACGGACAAATGTACTTTTTTTCAACTCGAAACAACTTCAAGCAGATCGTCATTCTGAACCCCAAGGGCGGATGCGGTAAGACCACATTGGCAACCAACCTGGCGAGCTACTTTGCGCTGCGTGGATCCCGGCCGATGCTGATCGATAACGATCCGAACGGTTATACCTCCCGCTGGCTGCAGAAGCGTCCCAAAGACAGCTGCAGGATCCATGGCATTACGGACGGCAGGTTGGAACTGCATGATATACGTAACTGGCAATCGCATATTCCGAAAGGAATAGAAAAGGTCATTATCGATACGCCAGCTGCTCTCGGTCGAGGAGAGATTGCCAAGGTAACCTACAATGCCGACTGCATTCTGGTTCCCGTGCTGCCGTCGGCGTTTGATGTTCATTTTTCGACCAAATTCATTGCCGACCTGTTGCTTCTCACGCAGTTCGAGCGGCCCGTCGCCGTCGTCGCAAACCGCACGCGACAGAATACCAAGAGCCTCTCCATGCTCACGCGTGTCCTGGAGAGCTTCGAGACCCCAACCATTGCGGTTCTGCGCAACAGCCAGAATTACGTGCACGCCGCAAACCAGGGCCTGGGTATATATGAGATGCCGTACAACAGGGTGAGAAAAGACCTCGAGCAGATGGACCGGGTCGTCGGCTGGCTCGATGAATTGTTGACGACAAAGCTGCAACCCGAGCCGACATCCCTGTTCAATTTCCAGCCGAGACCAGTCGCGGCTTCGGGCAGCGGGTCCGATGTAGCCAGTCGCGGCTAAGCCCGGTCCTGAAGTAGAATGCGCCGCCTATGGCGTATTCACTAAACAAGCGAGTCACGAACAAGAGAGTCATTCTCGGACTGTCGGGTGGCGTCGATTCCGCTGTGGCGGCAATTCTTCTCAAAGAAGCCGGTGCCGAGGTGCATGCCCTGCACATGACCAACTGGGAAGACGATGACGGCTACTGCACGGCGGCCGACGATCTGCAGGACGCCCGGCGTGTTTGTGAGCAACTGGATATCCCGCTACACCATGCGAACTTTGCGAAGCAGTACCGGGACCAGGTATTCGACTATTTCCTCGACGAGTACCGCGCGGGTCGCACGCCGAATCCGGATGTGCTCTGCAACCGGGAAATCAAGTTTGGCGTGTTCCGGGACTATGCGAAACGCCTTGGCGGCGACTTGCTAGCCACCGGACATTACGCGCGTTCGGGCATCGTCGAAGGTCACGGCGCGCTGTTCAAGGGCGCCGACCCCGACAAGGATCAAAGCTACTTTCTGCACGCGGTCAGCGCGGAGGCCCTTGCCGAGACCGTGTTCCCCCTGGGGGATCTGCAGAAAGCGGAGGTGCGGCGAATCGCGCGTGATGCAGGGCTGGCAATTCATGACAAGAAGGACAGTACCGGCATCTGCTTTATTGGTGAACGGCCGTTTCGCGAGTTCCTTAGTACCTATCTGCCGGCCAACCCCGGCCCTATGAGAACGCCGGACGGCGAAGAACTCGGCACTCACCAGGGACTGATGTATTACACACTGGGGCAACGCCAGGGGCTCGGCATTGGCGGCCGCAACGACCGGGGAGAAGAACCCTGGTATGTCGTGGCAAAGGACATCGAAAACAATGCTTTGATCGTTGCGCAGGGGGAGCACGAACTACTGTTCAGCAACTGGCTTATCGCGACCGACGCCAGCTGGATAGGGTCACCTCCCGAAGGCCTGGACCAGGGCTTGAGATGCCAGGCGAAGATTCGCTACCGGCAGGATGACCAGGGCTGTATCGTGACGGTGCCGGCTGACTCGACGCTCGAGGTGCGTTTCGATGCCGCGCAAAAAGCCGTGGCCCCCGGCCAGTTCGTGGTGTTTTACGACGGAGAGCAGTGTCTCGGCGGCGCCGTCATCGACAAAAGTGGGTAAGCGCCGGGCTTTGCGTTTCGCTATAATGCGCACCCCTGTGGCCCCCCGGCCGCTACGTACAAACCGAGAATCCCGGAGAAAAAACGATGACGGATAGCTTTGGCGCGCGTTCAACGCTTGCGGTCGGCGGCAGGAATTACGAAGTCTTTCGCCTGGACGCCGTTAAAGAGGGCCACGTAGAGCGACTGCCCTACTCCCTCAAGATTTTGCTCGAGAACCTGCTGCGGCATGAAGATGGCCGCGACGTTACTCGCGACGACATCCTCGCACTTGCAAACTGGGACCCCAAAGCAGCGCCCGGCACCGAGATTTCCTTTACGCCGGGTCGCGTCATCTTGCAGGACTTTACAGGGGTACCGGCGGTCGTTGATCTCGCGGCGATGCGCGACGCTGTCGTCAAGCTCGGTGGTTCGGCGGAGAGTATCAACCCGCTGTCGCCCGCCGAACTCGTCATCGATCATTCGGTTCAGGTGGATAATTACGGTGCCGCGAATGCGCTCGACCTCAATAACAAGATCGAGTTCCAGCGCAACAAGGAGCGCTACTCTTTCCTGCGCTGGGGACAATCTGCATTCGACAACTTCCGCGTGGTCCCGCCGAACACAGGAATCGTGCACCAGGTCAACCTCGAATACCTGAGCCGTGTCATTTTCGATGCCGACAAGAACGGCACACGCTCGGCGTACCCGGATACGGTCGTCGGTACGGACTCACATACAACGATGATCAACGGCCTCGGCATTCTCGGCTGGGGTGTTGGCGGAATCGAAGCCGAAGCGGCAATGCTCGGGCAGCCAATTACGATGCTGATCCCGAACGTCATCGGCTTCAAATTGAACGGAAAGCTCAAGGAAGGCACAACCGCGACCGACCTCGTGCTGACCGTCACCGAAATGCTGCGTGAGAAAGGCGTCGTCGGAAAGTTCGTCGAGTTCTTCGGCGATGGTCTCGGCCAGCTGCCTCTCGCCGACCGTGCAACACTCGGCAACATGTCGCCGGAATTCGGCTCGACCTGTGCAATCTTCCCAATCGATGGCGAGACCATTCGCTACCTGGAACTCTCGGGCCGCGACGCCGAGCAGATCAATCTGATCGAGGCATACGCCAAAGAGCAGGGTTTGTGGCGTCACGACGGGGAACCCGATGCGCTTTACAGCGATACGCTGGAACTGGACATGGGGACTGTCGAGCCGAGCATCGCCGGACCGAAACGACCTCAGGATCGCATCGCACTGAGCGCCGCCGCCGCAACGTACTCTGACATCCTTGCATCTACCGTTGCCGAGCGCTCCGAAGGTGGCAGCGCGACGGCGAATATCAACGGTGAAGATTTGGAAATTTGCGATGGCGCTATTTTGATTGCTGCGATCACGAGTTGCACGAACACCTCGAACCCGGCCGTTATGCTCGCTGCCGGCCTGGTCGCGAGGAACGCCGCGGCGAAGGGACTCAAAGCCAAGCCCTGGGTAAAGACAAGCCTCGCACCCGGCTCACGGGTCGTTACCGATTATCTCGAAAAGTCCGGACTGGTCGATGACCTCGACGCCGTCGGTTTCTATAACGTCGGCTACGGTTGCACGACCTGCATAGGCAACTCCGGCCCGTTGCTGCCCGAGATCGCGGAAGCAGTCACGAGCGGAAACGTCGTCGGTACCAGCGTGCTGTCCGGAAACCGTAATTTCGAGGGCCGCATACATGCCCTCGTACAGCACAACTTCCTGGCATCGCCGCCTCTGGTCGTCGCATACGCCCTCGCCGGCAATATGGATGTCGACCTGCTCAACGACTCACTTGGCGACGACCAGGACGGCAACCCCGTTTACCTGAAGGACATCTGGCCCTCGCAGTCCGAAGTCCAGGACGCCGTGGCAAACAACATCGATTCGGGCATGTTTCGGACAAGTTACGACAGCGTCTTTGAAGGTGATGCCAACTGGAAGGGAATCGATTCTCCAACCGGCGAAATCTACACCTGGGACGAAGCCTCGACCTACGTGAAAAACCCGCCCTATTTCGAGGGTATGAGCAAGGATGCCGGTGAAGTCAGCGATATCGAAGGCGCGCGTGCGCTCGCCCTGCTCGGCGATTCTGTGACCACCGACCACATCTCGCCGGCCGGTGGCATCGCGGCGGACAGTCCGGCTGCCAGGTATCTCGAGGCACAGGGCGTCAAGCGCGCAGACTTCAATTCCTACGGCTCACGCCGTGGCAATCACGAAGTCATGATGCGCGGCACGTTTGCCAATATCCGCTTGCGCAACCGTTTGGCGCCGGGCACCGAGGGTGGCTGGACCTGTCATCAACCCAGCGGTGAGCAGATGTCAATTTTCGATGCTGCCAATCAGTACAAAGAAGAAGGCACACCGCTCATCGTCATTGCCGGCAGCGAGTACGGCACGGGTTCTTCGCGCGACTGGGCCGCCAAGGGCACGGTACTTCTCGGTGTCAAAGCCGTCATCGCCAGGAGTTTCGAGCGCATTCACCGCTCCAACCTGATCGGCATGGGCGTGCTTCCGCTGCAGTTCTTCGATGGCCAGGATGCGGAATCACTGGGCCTCACCGGCAAGGAAGTGTTCGACATCAAAGGTCAGACCAGCGCTGACGCGAAGACCGTAACGGTTACGGCAACGCCAGAGGATGGCGAAGCCATTACATTCCGCGCGCAGGTGCGCATCGACACGCCGAAAGAACGCGACTACTACGAGAACGGCGGCATCCTGCATTACGTCCTGCGACAACTCGCCGCATAACAAATGGGGCTGAGGATAAATGGGGTCGAACCGAGGTTTCCCCGTGGAAACCTCGGTTCGACCCCGGTTAAGTTGTGCGGTTCGATCCCGATCTGATTGCGGCGCTCCGGGACGCCCGTCACGTCTGTGTCCTGACGGGCGCAGGCGTATCAGCCGAAAGCGGCGTGCCCACGTTTCGCGACGCCCAGCAAGGCTTATGGGAAAAATACGATGCGCATCAGCTCGCGACTCCCGAAGCGTTCGAAGAGAATCCCGAGCTGATCTGGCAGTGGTATCGCTGGCGCCGCGAACTCGTCGCTGCAGCTGATCCCAATCCCGGCCACCTGGCACTCGCACGCCTCGCCGAGTTGGTGCCACGGTTTACGCTCGTCACGCAGAATGTCGACGGCTTGCACCAACGTGCGGGAAGTCAAGGGGTCATCGAATTTCACGGCAACTTATTCGATGATCGCTGCCATCGGGAAGGCTGCGTGGTCGAGCACGAACAAGAAGCCGCGGTGCCACTTTGTCCGCGTTGCGGCGCCAAACTGCGTCCCGGCGTCGTATGGTTTGGTGAGGCAATTCCGGAGGAAGCGCTCGACACGTCTTTCGCTGCGGCCGCCGACTGCAATGTATTCCTGTCGATCGGCACATCATCGCTGGTCTACCCGGCCGCCGGACTCGCCGATATCGCAAAAGAAAACTGCGCGATCGTCGCCGAAATAAATCCTAACCCGACAATGCAGGCTGACACATACGATTTTTCAATCGCCAGCAAAGCCGGAGTCGCTCTGCCGAAGCTGCTAGAATCACTGGCCGTCTAAAGGTTTTGTAACACAGCGGAGACACAGCCAATGCAACGATCAGCCGTGAAAATCCTGGCAACCCAAAAATGGACAAGAATTGCCAGTTGGTCGCTGGGTATTTTCTTGCTCATCATGTTCGTGATCGGCTTTTGGGTCTCACGCGAGCCGGACATTTTCTGGGTCAATCGCTCGGCGGACCAGGAAGCCCCTGTTGTCGGTTTTTCGACCACGGATACATTAATCCGCGTCGCTGAGACTCTGCTGCAGAAGCCCGGCGGTTACCTGACCAACGACAAGATCCCGCCTATGCTGATTCTCGACAATATTCCGAGCTGGGAGCTGGGCGTCGTCAACCAGATGCGTGATCTCGGCCGCGTCTTGCGAGACGACTACACACGCAGCCAGTCTCAGTCGAAGGAAGACGCCGACGTCGCGATTGGCGCGCCGCAGTTCTTCTACAACAATGACTCCTGGATCTTCCCGACCACGGAGTCGGAATACCAGGAAGGCATCGATGCATTCGCACAATATCGCGACCGACTGGTGTCCGGCGATCCGGATACGCAATTTTACGCCCGCGCCGACAATCTCCGGGAATGGCTGGCACAAGTTGAGAAACGCCTGGGTAGTCTCACTCGCCGCCTGGGTAACAGTGTTGCGGCAAATCGCATCAACGATGACCTGGGAGGCGACGCTGCCGCCGAGGCGGCCGGACCACAACCGGACACGTTCAACGTTCGCACGTCGTGGTTCATGACCGACAACATTTTCTTCGAAGCGCGGGGCACGGCCTGGGCGCTCGTGCATTTCTTCCGTGCCGCCGAGTTCGATTTCGCAAAGGTGCTTGCTGACAAGAACGCGGAGGTCAGCGTCCGTCAGATCATTCGCGAACTCGAGGCCAGTCTCAATCCGCTGCGCTCCCCGATGATCCTGAACGGCGGCGGTTATGGTCTGTTTGCAAACCACTCCCTGGTCATGGCCAATTACCTTGCGCGCGCCAATGCGGCCGTGATTAATCTTCGAGAACTACTCGATCAGGGTTAGTCTGCCATTCGTTTGTCGGAGATGATGAAACCGATCAGTAGCGCAACAATCGCCATACTCCAGACGATCACGGCGCCCGTCGGCAGGTCCAGCAAATACGACAGCACGATACCGATGAAATACGAAAGCACGCCGACGAGGTAACCGGTAACCAGGCGGTTGCCTCTGCGAATGCCCATGGTCGCAAGCGCCGGAATAATCAGGCTGGCGAACACCAGGTAGATACCGACTATCTGGACCGATGCCGTAACCGTTACCGCGAACGCCAGGTAAAATGTCAGTGCTCCAGAGCGCGGGGGCATGACAAACCAGACGAGCAACACGACCGCATAGAGCACCGCAATCGGCAGCAAAGACGACCAGGTTTGCCAAAGGATCTGCCCGACCAGCAGTTCCTTGAGGTGCTCGCTGCCGTGAGGGTTGCCGGCCAATAACAAGATGCCGCCGGTTGCGGCCAGAATGAACAGTATGCCGATCAGGGGTTCCTGGATCTTCGGCCAGCGCTTTTCGGTCCAGTGCAATCCCACGGCGACAATTAAGGCGGCGCTCACCGCCGCAATCTGCACCTCGAAGCCGTGGGGATCCCAGTCCATCGCGTGCGCTGCAATAACGCCCAGCCCGGCCACCTGTGCAATGGCAAGGTCGATGAAAATGATGCCTCGCTCGAGGACCACCTGTCCGAGCGGCACGTGCGTGCTCAGCACGATGATGCCGGCGACCAGAGCCGGTCCGACTATGGTCCAGTCGACCAGATCACCCATCGCTCAACCCCCGCAACAGACGATCAATGATATCGTCGAACAAGGAGAACAGGTCCTCTGCCTCGTTAGTGCCGCCGACGGTCAGTGGCAGAACCAGCTCCGGAATGCCGACTTTTTCGGACAACCACACGGACGGCCTGTCGTCCTGGTACGGCGAACGAATGATGAAGTCCGCACCGCCCGCCGCGAACTGCTTCATCAATTTGCTGAGGTGCGTTGCGGTTGGCGGCAACCCCGCTAAGGCTTCGAGGTTGGCGACCTCCTCGAGGCCCAGCCAGCGCTCCAGGTATACCCAGGACTTGTGGTGCGTAATCGCGCGCGCGCCACGCAGCGGCTCGGCCCTCGCCTCCCAGTCCGTGATCGCCTCTTGCCATCGACTCAAGAAGTCGGCCAGGCCAGCCTCGTATGCCGCCGCGTTCTCAGGATCGAGCGATGCCATCCGATCACCGAGCGCCTGGGCGACGGCCGCGATGTTGTGCGGATTCGTCTGAATATGCGGATTCCCGAGCGGATGAATGTCACCCCGCGATCGGTCGACGTTCGCGGTCTTGTCGAGGCGAAGGACGTAGCCGCTAGCCTCCATGTAGCCATCTCTGCCCGGCATGACGTTGCGGTTGTTGGCTTTTTGCAGCAGCGCGGGCAACCATCCGATCTCAAGCTGCGCGCCACTGCATATGACGAGATCCGCTCGCCTCACTTTGGCAATAAGGCTGGGTCGCGCTTGTATGTAGTGCGGATCCTGCAATGCTGTTGTTGCACTATGCGCGCTAACGTGAGACTGACCTATCTCTGTCGCCAGCGCCGCCCACTCCGGCTCGCAGGCAAAGACGTTCAGCTCCGCGGACGCCAGCACAGGGACGAAGGCGAGCAGCGCTACAACAAGGGTTCGATGCATGCCGATTCTCCTGCGCTAGAACGAATGAGCGCCGTGCGCGCCTATGCTGTGAATATACTGCACGCCCCATTGCGTATCATTTTCCTGACGAGCCTCGTCACGCGTGATCTGCAGTCGCAGGCGACTGAACTCGCTGTTGGACCAGTCAGCCATCAGGCTATACCGTCGGGGATCGTCTTG
>Ga0209567_10000346_pt1 | contig 25159 bp, 16 predicted proteins | sample COG_12_FD_184756 | JGI IMG/M metagenome (GOLD analysis project Ga0209567, IMG submission 184756) | Pelagic marine sediment microbial communities from the LTER site Helgoland, North Sea, for post-phytoplankton bloom and carbon turnover... | ecosystem: Environmental > Aquatic > Marine > Neritic... | reverse complement strand
CAAAGAATCCGTTCTTCGAGGGCCGTGTGGCGCACGGCTACCTGATCGTGTCGTTCGCGGCCGGCTTGTTTGTCGACCCGGACTTCGGGCCGGTGCTCGCGAACTACGGTATCGACGACCTGCGGTTCGCCCAGCCCGTCAACTACGGGGACTCGCTCAAGGTACGGCTGGCCTGCAAGCAGAAAACATTGCGGGCCGGGACCGGCTACGGCGAGGTGCGCTGGGACGCCGAAGTGACCAACCAGGACGGCGAAACCGTTGCCCAGTACGACGTCCTGACCATGGTGGCGACCGACGAGCAGTGGGCATCGGTGCAATAATCTCTATATAATGCGCGCCCTTTGCGGCACACCATCGAAGGATGCGCATGAGCACCATTATCTACACGAAGACCGACGAGGCTCCGGCTCTCGCGACCTATTCGTTTCTGCCAATCATCAAGGCGTTTACTGATGCCGCAGGCATCGACGTGGAAACGCGCGACATCTCCCTCGCGGGCCGCATTCTCGCCAACTTCCCCGAGGGCCTGGCGGCGGATCAGCGCATTGACGATGCCCTCGCCGAGCTTGGCGAACTCGCCAAGACCCCCGAGGCCAACATCATCAAGCTGCCGAATATCTCGGCCTCGATCCCGCAGCTCGTAGCTGCAATCGAGGAACTGCAGTCGCAGGGTTTCGACATCCCGGACTATCCGGAAGAGCCAGCCAACGACACCGAACAAGCCGTCCAGGATCGCTACGCCAAGGTGCTCGGCAGCGCGGTCAATCCTGTGCTGCGCGAAGGCAACTCGGACCGTCGTGTCGCGCTGGCGGTGAAGAACTACGCGAAATCGCATCCGCACCGCATGGGCGCGTGGAGCAGCGAATCGAGATCGCATGTCGCACACATGGACGACAAGGACTTCTACTCGAGCGAACAGTCGGCAGTCATCGCCAATGCTGGCAATCTGCGCATCGAGCACACAGACGCCGATGGCAACGTGACGGTGCTGCGCGAAGCCGTGCCAGTACTCGACCATGAAGTCGTGGATTCATCGGTCATGGATTGCGCCGCACTCAGCGAGTTCTTCACCCGCGAAATCGACGCGGCCAAAGAGGAAGGTGTGCTGTTCTCCCTGCACCTCAAAGCGACCATGATGAAGGTCTCGGACCCGATCATGTTCGGCCACTGTGTGCGGGCCTATTACGGCGATGTTTTCGCGAAGCACGGCAAAGTGTTTGACGAGCTGGGCGTCGATGCCAACAACGGCATCGGCGACGTCTACGCGAAGATCGCGGACCTGCCCGAGGCGCAACGCGCCGAGATCGAGGCTGACCTCAACGCCGTGTACGAAACGCGCCCGCCGCAGGCGATGGTCGATTCGGACAAGGGCATTACGAACCTGCATGTGCCAAGCAACGTCATCATCGATGCCTCGATGCCTGCGGCAATTCGTACGTCAGGCCAGATGTGGGGCCCCGACGGCGCGCTTGCCGATACCAAGATGGTTATTCCCGATCGCAGCTATGCCGGGATCTACCAGGAAATCATGCAGTACTGCAAAGATCACGGCGCGTTCGACGTAACGACAATGGGCAACGTCTGCAACGTCGGACTCATGGCACAGAAAGCCGAGGAATACGGTTCTCACGACAAGACCTTTGAAATCGCATCGGCCGGCACCGTCCGGGTTGTCGATGCTGACGGCAATGTCGTCATGGAGCACGCGGTTGACCAGGGCGACATCTGGCGCATGTGCCAAACGAAGGACCTGCCGATTCGCGACTGGGTCAAGCTTGCGGTGACGCGCGCTCGTGCGACCGGCGATGCCGCGATCTTCTGGCTGGATGAGAATCGCGCTCATGATCGCAACCTGATCGAGCTGGTGAAGAAGTACCTGGCAGATCACGACACCGAGGGACTCGATATTCGTATCGAGTCGCCGGTCGAAGCCATGCGTTCGACGCTCAAACGCGTTGGTGCTGGGCAGAACACGATCTCCGTAACGGGCAACGTGTTACGTGACTACCTGACGGACCTGTTCCCGATTCTCGAGCTCGGCACGAGCGCCAAGATGCTGTCGATCGTCCCTCTGCTCGCCGGTGGCGGGCTGTATGAAACCGGCGCTGGCGGTTCCGCACCAAAACACGTGCAGCAGTTCGTTGCAGAAGGACACCTGCGCTGGGATTCGCTCGGCGAGTTCCTCGCGTTGGCCGTCTCGATTGAAGACCTCGCCGACAAGACCGGCAGCCAGTCGGCACGCATCATTGCCAATGCGCTGAACGACGCGAACAGCCGCTACCTCGACGAGAACAAGTCGCCGTCACGCAAGGTCAATGAGCTCGATAATCGCGGCAGTCATTACTACCTCGCGATGTATTGGGCGCAGGCCATGGCCGAGAGCCACGATGATGCCGAACTTGCTGCGCGTTTCGCTGGCGCGGCACAGGCACTGGCCGATAGCGAGGAGACCATTCTCGCGGAATTGCTCGCTGCCCAGGGCGCTCCGGTCGACATCGGCGGCTACTACCAACCGAACGAGGAACTCGCGACGGCAGCGATGCGGCCCAGTGCGACGCTGAACGCAATTATCGACTCTATTTAGGCTCTAACTATTTGATTATCAATTGATTTCGCCCTAACTACTGTATATAATTACAGGTCTAATTCACGTGCAAGGACTGCCATGAAAACGGACCTGATCCCCATCGAGGAGCTTGACCAGGGCATCCTCAATCTCTGTACCCGCATCAACGCGGCCACCTATGAATTGCTCGTGCTCATTCGCCAGTTCGACGAGCGCGCCGGCTACTACAAGTGGGGCCTGCACAACTCGGCCGAATGGCTGGCATGGCGTTGCGACCTGAGCATGACGACCGCGCGCGAGAAGGTTCGCGTGGCCCATGCCTTGAAGACCCTGCCAGGGATCACCGAAGCATTTTCGACCGGCGAATTGTCATATACGAAGGTCAAGGAGCTGACGCGTGTCGCAACTCAGGAAAATGAGGACAAACTTCTCACGTTTGCATTGCGGCACACGGCAACGGTAGTAGCAGAGTACTGCCGTGAATTGCGTTTCGGCTTACCAGATTCGACGGACATTGCTGCCCGCGCCTATGCCAATCGATCGTTGCGCGTACGACGCGATCATCAACGCGGGATGATGACGGTGACAGTTGAATTGCCCATCGATCAGGGCGAGCTTCTCGAGAGGGCATTAGACAAGGCGCGTGACGACGAGATGTTGGCAATTCCGGACCTGGTTGATACGTCCTGGTCAACGCGCCAGGCCGATGCATTCAACAACATGGTCAGTGAGTACCTTTCCGGAAACTCAACGTCGGGCAGTAACTCGGACAACTACCTTGTGACCATTCATGTCGATCAGTCCGCCTTGGCAGGAGACGAAGGACGCTCGGCGATTCCCATCGAGTCGGTAAAACGCCTCTGCTGTGATGGCAAGACGGTTGTCCTAACAGAGAACGACAAGGGCGAGCCATTGAGTATTGGTCGTAAGTCACGTGTTATTCCAAAGGCAATCGAACGCGCCTTACGTGCCCGGGATAACGGGTGCTGCCAGTTCCCGGGCTGTAACAACCATCGATTCCTGCACAGCCATCATGTCGAGCACTGGTCGAATGGTGGCGAAACATCTCTAGATAACCTGATGCTCCTGTGTGCAAAGCATCACACGCTCGTACACGAAGGCGGCTTCCGCATCGAGAAGGATTACCAACATCGCTGGTACTTCCTACGACCCGACGGCATCGGCCTGCCTGATAGTGGTTATGTTTCCAGGCCGTACGAAAATCCTCCCGCGGGAGGATTGTTGAGCGTCGCGGAAAGAACGGTTAAGGAACCTCCCCCGCCGCGATACTTGCATTAGTAGCCCGCCGCCAATCCCCGAAAAGTCCAATTCAGCCGTCCGTCAAGCAAAGGAGCGAATAACCTCGCGTAAAATCCCTGGCCCGTAAGCAGTCATTCGCCATTTGATACACTCAGATGCCATGACTCTATCTGATCTCGCAAACCTGGTTGAAATTGTCGGCGTCCTGGCGATTGTTTTCGGCATCTTCTTCGGCCTTATACAACTCAGACAGCATCGAAAACAAAGCCGCGATATGGCGATTTTGGAGCTGGCCCGATCGTTCGAGGAACCGGAGTTCACGGATGCTTACATTCTTGTTACGAGTCTCGAGGCTGGCATAAGCGATGAAGATCTCCGCTCCAGGGGTCCGGAGTACGTCGCTGCTGCCATGCGGGTCGGCTGGAAGTTCGAGACCGTTGGTGTGCTGATCTACAAACGTGTAGTCCCGATGGACGCAATGGCTGATCTCGTCGGTGGCTTTTCACTCAAGATGTGGTCAATCCTCGGTGACTGGGCCGAGGAAATGCGCCAGAAGGAAAATCAGCCGGAGTTCTTTGAATGGTATCAATGGCTCGTTGAAAGGCTCGTAGAGCGCGGTGAACCAACTCGTGAGCCGGCCTATGTGGCTAACCGGATGTGGCGCGAGTTGAACTAAGCCTGAATCCGCTCCTGGACAGCGAAGAGTTACTGGGCAGCAATCCAGTTATCGACCGTCTCCTCAAGCACTGCGATCGGCAGTGAACCATTACCTACAACGATGTCGTGAAACCGCCGGATGTCGAACTCGGCGCCGAGCTCGGCTTCGGCCCTCGCTCGCAGTTTGCGAATCTTCAGCTCACCAATTTTGTAGGACAGCGCCTGGGCAGGCCAGGTGATGTAGCGATCAATCTCGTTATTAATATCCGTGACGCTCAACGCGGTGTTCGCCAGCATGAAATCCACAGCCTGCTGACGGGACCAACCGAAGGCGTGCATGCCCGTATCGACGATCAGTCGGCAGGCGCGCCACGCTTCATAGGTTAAACGGCCGAAATCGCTGTAAGGGTCCGTGTAGAACCCCATCTCCTTGCCGAGGCGCTCGGAATAGAGCCCCCAACCTTCACCGAACGCTGAGTGGTTCAGATTCCGCCGAAACTCGGGCAGGTCAAGTTCCTGGCCGAGTGTCGATTGCAGGTGATGACCGGGCACGCCTTCATGCAGCGACAGGGACTCAAGCGTATACAGTGGCATGCTCTTCAAATCGCCGGTCTTGACGAAGTAGCTTCCCGAGTCCGTGCCATCCCCGGTTGGCGCTACGTAGAACGCCCCGCGAATCGGGTTACCAACAATCTTGTAAGGCGCACGTGGCAACAGCGTAAAGAAGCGCGGTGCTTCGCCCTCCGCGGTCTTGCTGATCAGCGCGACCCTGCCCAGCAGCTCCTGGTCGGACTTGGCATAGAACCTCGGGTCTTCTCTGAGGAATTCGACGAATGACCTGAAGTCGCCGTCGAAACCGACAGCGGTGATGATCTCCTCCATCTCTTCGCGAATACGGCTCAGCTCTGCAACACCGATCTCATGTATCTCTGCCGCCGTCATGTCGGTCGTCGTGAAGTAGCGAATCAAGTACTGATAGTAGTCATCGCCGCCGGGAAGTGACGTGACAGCCACTTCTTCGCGGCAAGCTGGCAGGTACTCGTTGACAAAAAAGTCCAGTAACTCTTCATAGCCGGGTACAACCACCGTGCTGATCAACTCGGTGCCCTTGCTGGTGTAATCCGCTCGCTGGTCGTCGTTCACGATGCCGGGAAAGCGCGTAAACGGCACGTACAGGCGGCTGTGCTCCGCCTCGGCAACGATATGTTCCTCGATTGTCCCTGCAATGCCGGAAATACTGCCGCAATAGTGCGTGTAACCCGCCTCAATCCCGTCGCGCATTGCCTCGATGTACTCGCGGTTATACCGCGTGAAATCAGCCAGGCTCACGAGGTAGTCGTCGTAGTCGCCAGCCGAAAGAAACGACATGTTCGACGGCGCTTCCGCATAGTAAGTGTGATAACCGAACATGCTGGTCATCGGGAAGAAGTGACCGCGTTGCTCGTAACTCTCACGCTCGGTCTCGCGCTCGTACTTGAAGATGCGGTACGACATCTGGTCGTCCGCGTTTAGTTCATCAATGTTGATCCCGGCAAGTTTGTCGAGTACGGCCTCATTGAATTGCTGGCGCCTCGCACGAGCCTCGGGCGTATGTTCGGAGAGCTTGCCATCCATTCGCCAGGCATCGGGATCCGTGCGAAAGAAGATCTTTTCCGCGGTTGCCGCAGCCCAGTGTTCATCAAGCAGATCGTGAAACGCGGCTGTCGCATCCGAACTCTTGTCAGAGTCGGGTGGCGAACACGCTACCAGTATGAACGTGAAAATTATTACCGCGAGTAGCTTGAAAGTACGCATCTGGAGCCCCCAGTTTTGGCGTGACGTAGTTGTTATTTGAATGGCAACGCCGTGTCTGCCTTGATCTCCTTCAGCACGATATTCGACCGCACTTGCGAGACACCCGGAAGACGAAAAATGAAATTATCGAGGAACGCATTATAGGCATCGATATCCTCGGCCACGACGTGCAGGTGAAAATCCGCCTCGCCGCTCGTGGCGAAACATTGCAGCACTTCGGGATGGCGCCGCACTTCCTTGATGAAGCGCTCGACGTTCTTCTGCTCGTGTCGTGCGAGCGACACGTGCACAACGGACGAGAACTCGAACCCGGCCTTGCGGGTGTTCACGATCACCGCATAACGATCGATGATCCCGGCTTCCTCGAGGCTCTTGACTCGGCGCCAGCAGGCCGAGCTTGACATCCCGGTCAGCTCACCGAGCTCCTGCATGGTCAAGCGACTGTCGTTCTGCAGCTCGGAGAGAATTCTGCGGTCTTTGGCATCAAGCATCAATATTATCCCGCTTTTCTGACATATACGGGATAGTATACCGAAATATAGTCATTTACCGGGATGATTGGCACCCAATCGCAGCCGATATCGACGATACTGTGCGGCTATGCTCGACAACTACGAACTTATCGACCGTTATCGCCGCGAGTCAGGGCGGGTTCTCCTCACAGGCACCCAGGCACTGGTTCGCATTCCAATGATGCAGCGCACGCTCGACATCGCCGCGGGACTCAATACCGCAGGCTTTGTCAGTGGCTACCGCGGCTCGCCGCTCGGCATGGTCGACCAGGAACTCTGGCGCGCGAAATCATTTCTTGCCGAAAACGATATCGAGTTCCTGCCCGCGGTTAACGAAGACCTGGCAGCTACGGCAATCCTCGGCTCCCAACAGGTAGAAACCGATCCCGACAAAACCGTCGATGGCGTATTCGGTATCTGGTACGGAAAAGGCCCGGGCGTTGATCGCGCAGGCGATGCACTCAAACACGGCAATGCTTACGGCAGCTCACCACACGGTGGCGTGCTCGTCGTCGCTGGCGATGACCATGGCTGCATCTCGTCGTCGATGCCGCATCAGTCCGACGTTGCTTTCCTGACATTCATGATGCCGCACCTGAACCCGGCCAGCGTCGCCGAGTACCTCGAGTATGGGCTGTACGGCATCGCGTTGTCGCGCTTCTCGGGCATGTGGGTCGGCTTCAAGGCCATCTCGGAGACGGTTGAGTCCGCGATGTCCATTGAACTACCGCCCTACCCTCAGTTCGTCACACCCGACGACTACGAGGTACCGGCTACCGGATTGCATTACCGCTGGCCGGACTTCCCGGGACCGCAGATCGAAGAACGTCTCGAGGAAAAGAAAGCGGCGACACTTGCGTTCGCGGCGGCCAACCCAATTGACCGTAAGATTTTCGACGTGCCCGATGCGCGCTTTGGCATCGTCACGACCGGCAAGGCGCATCTCGACCTCATGGAGGCGCTGCGCTTGCTCGGCATTTCCGAAGCAGAGGTGCGCAAGATCGGCATCGACGTGTACAAGGTGGGCATGGTCTGGCCGCTCGAGCACCAGGGCGCACTCGATTTTGTACAACGCAAGCACGAAGTGCTCGTCATCGAAGAAAAGCGCGGCATCATCGAGAGCCAGTTCAAGGAGCACTTCTACGACTACCCTGGCCGCAAACCGCAACGGATGGTGGGCAAGGAAGACGAAAACGGCGCACGACTGGTTCCCTGGATCGGGGAACTGTCGCCCTTGCTCCTCGCACCGATCGTAGCCAGCCGTCTCGACCATGAATTTGGCGGCAGCCGATTCCGCGAGCGAGCGGACAGGCTGCAGAGTCTGCAAGGACAGGTGATCGAGGTTGGCGGCGCCAAGCGCATGCCCTACTTCTGCTCGGGTTGCCCGCACAACACGTCAACCAAGGTCCCGGAAGGCTCGAAAGCCCTGGCAGGCATCGGCTGCCATTTCATGGCGAGCTGGATGGAGCGCGATACCGACGGCCTGATCCAGATGGGGGGCGAAGGCGTCAACTGGATTCCCCGCTCGATCTTCAATGGCAAGAAACACGTGTTCCAGAACCTCGGTGACGGCACGTTTTATCACTCCGGTTCGCTCGCGATTCGCCAGGCCATCGCAGCCGGCACCAACATCACGTACAAGATTCTCTATAACGACGCCGTCGCCATGACGGGCGGCCAGCCGGTCGACGGCCCCTTATCCGTACAGAGCATCGCCCATGCCGTGCGGGCCGAAGGGGTCGATCGTATTGCGCTCGTCTCCGATGAGCCCGAACTCTTTGACGCTTCGGAATTCCCGACCGGCATGAGCATTTCGCATCGCCGTGAGATGGATGCCGTACAGCGCGAACTTCGCGATATCCCCGGCGTCACGGTGCTGGTCTACGCACAGACCTGTGCAACGGAGAAACGCCGGCGTCGTAAGCGCGGCAAACTTGAAGACCCGCAAAAGTTCGTCGTCATCAACGACCTCGTCTGCGAAGGATGCGGCGATTGCTCGATCGAATCGAATTGCCTCTCGGTTATGCCGAAAGAGACGCCATTCGGCCGCAAGCGTCAGATCGATCAGGATAGCTGCAACAAAGACTACTCCTGCCTGAACGGCTTTTGCCCAAGTTTCGTAAGCATAGAAGGCAACATTCAGCGCCCGTCGGCCGCGAGCCGATATGACGAGCAGTTACAGACACTGGCCGCCGCGCTACCCGACCCGGAAATACCGGAAATCGATTCTTGTTACGACGTCCTGGTAACGGGCGTCGGCGGCACCGGTGTTATTACGGTTGGCGCATTGATCACGATGGCTGCGCACCTGGAACGCAAGGGCGCGAGCGAGCTCGACTTCATGGGGTTTGCGCAAAAGTTTGGCCCGGTACTTAGCTACCTGCGCATCGGTGAACAACCCTCGAACATCAACCAGGTTCGCATCGAGCCGGCGCGAGCGGATGCGCTGATCGGCTGCGACCTCGTGGTTAGCTCGTCACCCAAGGCGTCGATTACTTATCAAAAGGATCACACGCGTGCGCTCCTCAATACCGCCGAAATGCTGACCGGCGACTTTGTCCGGTATCGAGACGCGAGCCTGAATGCCGACGAGCGTGTCGCCGCTATCGAGAACGCCGTCGGTAAGGATCGAGTACGAACCGTCGATGCCAATCGACTCGCGCATCGCCTGATGGGGGATACGATCTTCGCCAATGTCATGATGGTTGGTGGCGCATGGCAAATGGGACTCATCCCGGTGTCGCTCGACGCATTGCTGCGCGCGATTGAGCTAAATGGCATCAAGATAGAGGAAAACAAACAGGCCTTTACCTGGGGACGCATAGCCGCTGCCAATGCGGATGCGATCCACGATCTTCTCGGTGAAAATGATACCGGGGCCGGCGAGTCGCTGGACGACATGATAGCGCGACGCCGCGAGTTTCTTGTCGACTACCAGGATGCGGAGCTCGCAGACAGATACGTTGCACTCGTGGAGCGCGTGCGTGAAGCGGAACGAGCGCTCGCAGGTGACGAAGCGTTGAGCCGCAGTGTCGCGGATGCGTACTTCCGGTTGCTGAGTTACAAGGACGAGTACGAGGTCGCCCGTCTACACACCCGTCCTGAATTCCTGCAGACCATTCGCGACGAATACGGCAGCAAATCAAAACTGCGTTTCCACCTGGCGCCCCCGTTGTTTGCGCGCAAGAAAGATGCGCGTGGCAGACCGCTGAAAAAAGAGTTCGGCGGCTGGATGCTGCCGGTGTTCAGGGTACTTGCTCGAATGCGCGGCCTGCGCGGCACGGCGTTCGACCTGTTTGGTTACACGGCCGAGCGCCGCATGGAACGCAAGCTGATACGCGAGTTTGAGTCCATGCTCGACTTGTCACTCGCGGAGTTGACCGCGGACAAGCGCGAGAATCTGAATGCCCGCGTTGACCAGTTCCGCGAGTTGCGTGGCTACGGGCCGGTCAAAGAGGCTGCCATCGAGGGTATGCGTGCCTAAGGGTGGAACCCGAACGCGGATCCAACGTGCATCGATGCCACCAGGAAGATCGCAGCCACTGCAAAGAACTTCAGCAGTAACGGGCCAACAAATTTGAACCACGCCACGTACGGCACCTTACCGAGTGCAAGGGCACCCATGACGAGTGCGCTCGTTGGAACGATCATGTTGGTGAAGCCGTCCCCAAACTGGAACGCGAGCACAGCGGTTTGCTGCGGCACGTCGGTCAAGGTTGCGAGTGGCGACATGATTGGCATCGTTACGAAAGCCTGACCACTACCCGACGGGATAAAGAAATTACAGACCGTCTGCACGACGAGCATGCCGAGTGCCGATGCCTCGGCCGGCAGCCCCTCGAGAAGACCCGCGATCGAGAACACGACTGTGTCGATAATCTGGCCATCGGTCATAACGACTTCGATCGTGCGCGCAAAACCGACGAGCAACGCCGCGGGTGTCATCGCGGCGGCGCCTTCCAGGAAGGTACGACTGGTATCCCCGGCCGATAATCCGGCAATGATCGCGGCCAGCAGTCCGACACCGAGGAAGATCGCATTGAGTTCAGTGATGTACCAGTGGTGCTCCGAGACGCCGTAGACGAAGCCGACGAGGCCAAGAATAAAGACGGACAGGATCGCGACGCGGCGTGGTGTCATCTGGATATCGTCCGGGGACTCGAAGCCATTGCTGTAGTCGACGTGCGCGACCAGGCTGGTCGACGGGTCCGCCTTGACGCGCATCGCGTAGCGGTAGATATGGTGGAACGCAATCGCAAGGAACACGATCATCATGGCAAAGCGCAGGGCCCAGCCCGAGGTCAGCGGAACATTCGCAATGTTTTGCGCAATAAGGACGCCGAATGGATTGATACCTGCGCAAGCCCAACCAACGCCATACGGAACCCACACCATGCCCATGGCGACGATGGCATCCATACGCATCGCGAGACACATCGTCACGATGATTGGCACGAGCGGCACGTACTCCTCGCCCATGCCGATCGTAAACGAGCCAACACTGAACAGGAGGAGGCAGCCGCCGATCAGTATCCATGGGCTGTGTCCGAGTTTCTCGACCGCCCGGTGCAATGCGGCATCGATCGCGCCCGTCTTGCGGAGGACGGCGATAACACCACCGACCAGGAAGATCAGGAAGATGATGCCCTGTGCTGCTGAAAGGCCCTCGCTGATCGCCATCAGGAAATGCCAGGCCGGTAATGTGACGCTGTCCTCGGCCGACAGGACTGCGTAGGTGCCATCAACTACCGCCATGCGGTCCGGCTGGTCCGGAACGGGCGCGCGTTCGAACTGGCCGTGCGGAATGACGTATGACAGCAGTTGTGCGAATACAATGAACGAGAAAATCAGAACGAGCGAATCGATCGACCAGTTTCTTTTTGTCATTCTTATAGTCCGGGCGTGATCAGTCTGCCCAGCATAGCGAAGCCATCAGCGCGACGCGAATCAGGTCACTTTCGAGCGTCGTCGATACCTACTACGGTCGAACCGTGCTTGAGGCTCTGGGTATCTTCGTAACCACCGCGCCAGTTTCGCAACTGGTCGGCCGGCATTGGTCTTGCGATGAAGTAACCCTGCACGAGGTCGCAACCCAGTCGGCGCACGATCGCGTATTGCTGATCGGTTTCGATACCCTCGGCCACGACCTCGAGGTCCATTGCCTTACCGAGCGCGATGATCGCCTCGACGACCTTGGTATCGGCCTTGGGGTCCGACAGTTGCGCTATGAATGCCCGGTCGATCTTGAGGGTCTGCACGGGAAGCTGTGCCAGGTAGCTCAGCGACGAATAGCCGGTGCCGAAATCATCGATGTGGATACCCACGCCATACGCGGCCAGGTCATCGAGAACCGGCTGGGCAATCGTAAGATCCTCAAGCAGGACTGTCTCTGTGAGTTCAAGATTGATCAGTTTCTTGTCGACCGCGGCTTCCGTCAGAATGCTCTTGATCAGGCTGACGAGGTTGGTATTTCGTAGCTGGTGAGCCGACAGGTTGACGCTGACGGGAATGTCCCAGTCCCCTTCCTCACGCCAGCGAGCGACATCGGCGCAAACGGTGTTCATGATCGATTCGAACAGCACATCGGAAATACCCATTTCCTCACTGAGTGGAACGAAGTCAGACGGCGGCACGACCGATCCATCCGGCCGCGTCCAGCGAGCCAGTGCTTCCAGGCCTGCGAGATCGCCGGTTTTGGTGCACTGCTGCGGCTGGTAATGTGCGATGACCTGGCCACTATCGATCGCTCCGCGCAGCTCTGCCTCGAGGTCGAACTTGTGGCGCGCGCGATAGCGCATTTCGCTGTGGTAATAGGTGATGGCGCAGTCCAGGCTGCGCATCGAACGATGCAGCGCCGCCTCCGCGCATCGAAATACGGACTTGGCGTCACGCCCGTGGACAGGATGCCAGGAAACACCAATCGCGGCTTTGAGAAACAGGTCGCGACCGTTGATCAGGAAGGGTTCCTCGACCGTTTGCTTGACCATCTCGGCGAGCGCACGAATGTCCGAGTCCAAATCAATGCCGGGCACCAGCACGGCGAATTCATCCGAACCGAAACGCCCGACGATCGCCTTCTGTCCGCTAGCTTCTTCGACAAACGTCCGACTCAAACGGTTGCCGATTGAACGCAGCAGTTCGGTCCCCGACTCGTAGCCCATCGTCTCATTGATGAAACTGAAGCGCTCGATATCGAGCAAGACGACGACAGTGTCACCCTCGGTGTCCTCAGCCTTGCTGATCAGGTTCTTGAGCTCTTCGATGAGCAGCAACTGGTTGGGCAGGCGAGTAACCATGTCGAAGTAAGCAATCTTCTGCAATGCCGCGGTGCGTTCCTCGACGCGGCGTTCCAGATCTTCGTTCGCCTGGCGCAGCGCCATGTCGGCATGCCATTTACCGCACAGTGCTGCGGCAAGCTGACGGCACTCGGCGCCGAGGAAGGGTTTCTTGAAAAAGAAGACCTTGTCCGAAGGCGGAATCTCTTTGCCCAGGTTATCGGGATCAATACTCAGCGACCCCGTCACGATGACGATATTAACGTTTGGATCCAGCTCGCGAATTTGTTTGGCCGAGGTAATACCGTCCTGGCCCGGCGGTAAGCGGATATCGATGAAGACGATCGAATACGGACTACCTGCTGCGATGGCCGCTTCGACGGCTTCGACGGCGGCATCGCCCTGGTTGCGCGAGTGCACTTCAAATCGCGCCGCGCCCTTCTCATCTGTTTCCTCGCCAAAAAGGACTTTCTCGAGGTCGCCGAGCGTAGTCGTCGCGATATCAGGCTCGAAGTCCTCGCCAAGGCAGCGGACGTATTCGGCAATCAGCTGTGCGTCATCGTCAACGACAAGCACGCGATTGGTCGATGTGTCTTTAGTCTCAGGCATTTCCATCCCCGTCAGTGCTCACGCATCATGGTTACAACGTCATCGGCGAGCTGCGTAAACGACAGCGGTTTATTGAAATAGTGCAATCGCATTGGCGGCGGAACGCGCCGCTGAAGCTCCTCGAGCGGAACATCTGAATAGCCGGTTACGAATACGATTTCGACGTCGGGATCCAGTGCGCGAATCGCGCTGCCCGCTGCCACACCATCGATGCCGGGAGGCATCCTTACGTCGAGAATGATCACATCGAACGGGGTGCCTTTCTCCGCTGCCGCTGCGGCCTGCCGGACCGCGTCTTCGCCCTGGTTACAGGCAACGATATCGAATTTCGGCTGGTCAACGATATCCTCCACCGGATCGAAGAGCTCGGCTGCGAGTTCGTTGAGCGCCTTCATATGATTCGTGGTCTCCTGCTCCCCGAACGCATCGCGATAGCACTCGAGGACGTGCTCGTCGTCGTCCGCCACGAGCACGCGTATGAATTCCTGGTTTTCCACGGTGTACATACTCAGCCCCCCTGTGCCGCCGGCAGCAACACATGAAATTCGGCCCCCTGCCCCAGGCCGCGACTTTCAGCCCGGATACGTCCGCCCATACTCGCGACCGCATTGGCGCACCAATGCAAGCCCAGCCCATTCGTTTCTGCCTCGGTCTTCGAGGTGAAACCTCGCTGGAAGATTCTCTCGCTCGTGTTCTCATTGAATCCGCCGCCATTGTCACGAATGGTCAGGCGGACCATCTCCTGGTCGTCAAGTGTCTCGGTCGCGGCCTCAATGTGGATACGGCCTTCGGGAGCTTTTGAACGCTGGATGGACTCGTAAGCATTGAGAATCAGGTTGCCGAGTACCTGCAGCAGGCCAATGCGGTGCGCCGTGACCGCGAAGGTGTCGAGCCCGTCCAGAATTTCGAGGTCAACGCCGGGCCGAGCGCCCCGCGGAATAACGTGGACAGCTTCATCGACGACTTCGTCTACGCCAAGCGTCTCCGCTATCGGTGCCACGTTCGCAAATTTCTCCTGGTCGGCGAGTATTCCCTCGATCTGACGGGCCTGTGAGGTCGCTACTGCCAGGTCTTCAGTCGCAGCTTCGCCGACTCCAGCCACATGCCTGAACGATGCGTCGATGTACTGGAGGAATTTCTCCCTGCGCTCGTGCGTACACTCCGGATCCGCGATCTGCGCCGTCGCCTCTTCGATACGCAGGTTATCGGCCACTTTGAATGATCGACCCAGGCGTTCAAGTCCATTGATCATCGGCGTCATTGCATTGCGGATGTTGTGCAATACCTCGGCGGCCGTATCGGCTTTGCCCGCCTTGAATGACTGGTCGAGCAACGCCTGGCGTGCGTTGTGAACCTCGCCTGTCAGGTCATCAAACTGGTGTGCCAGTGCACCGATCTCATCGTTGCTCTGGACCGGCATGCGATGTAGCAGGTTGCCGCTTTGTCGAATCTCCGTCATATGCCCGGCGAGCCTTTCGATCGGCTTGAGGATGGTGACACGCAGCATGACCCAGACGAATACCGTGACCAGCAGACCCGCCACGGTGAGGAACAGCAGGGCCAGGCTAACCGTCTGTCCACCGAGACCGGAGATGCTGCGAGGCGTCTGACTGTGCAAGGTCAGCAGTGCATTGCCGTGGATGTCTGCGAGGACCTTGCGGCCCGAGATTCCATCAGCCTGTACTTCAAATGTGGGACTGCCGAGGGGCGCTGCCAAACCCGCCGCTTCATCGTCGAGATCCCAGTACATGTCCACTTCCGTCCGATCGCGCAGACGGCCGAGCCGTGCATCATCGAGGAACTGGCCCATGACCAGTACGCCGGCAACCGGACCTGCGTCGTCCGACCGCAAAATGGGTCGAGAACTGACCAGGACCGGCCCGAGACGGGTAGCGACGTACCCTGCCGTGTGAACATCGGCTCGGTCTTGCGACGTCAACAATGGCGCAGCAGCATCACCTGGCGAAAATATGCCAAGTGCGGTGATGGGTTGCTGTTCCCCATCAACCAGCAACTGCGCCCACACAGGCCGGTCGTCAAGCGCATACACCGCCATGAAATCGAGGCCGAGATTATCGAGCGTCGGGCGGACGAGGTTCGAGCGCTTGAACCCGGGATTTTCCCCGCGGACGTAGTCGTGAATATCGTCCCAGGGCGCCCAGTCGGCGGTAACCGCTTCAAGATTGTCGAGGTCCGTTCGTAAGGCCATTTCGGCGCGTTTGAGGTCCGACTTCGCCGCCGTCATCTCGAGGTCGTCGAAGGCCGGCATGATGACCTGGCGCAGAATCAACCAACTCGCCACAATGAACATGCAAATCAACACCGCAAGCGTCAGTGACGCCTTGGTCTGTAGTGGCAGCGATGTGGCACGATTTGACATAAACTGGCGTGAGTTCCACGCAGAAATTTGACAATAAGGCCCACAGTTTACGAATCGGACGCCTTTAGCGGCGTGACGCAGTGCTCTTTCCAGCGGATCCTTGTGGTACCTTACGCGGCGAAAAGAAACCCAAAAAACCGAGCGACATCATGCCCCTATTCAAGCGAACCCCAAGCGAATACTTTTTCCGGCGTTTTGTGCTCAAGCAATACTCGTCCAACCTGCTGGTCGACATGAACCTGGAGGCAAAGGCGCAAACGCTCGAGTACATCAAGGCCAATATGATTGATGCTCCATATTTTGAGAAGCATCAAGCACTTGTGAAGTACACACTCGAGCAGGTTTCGAAGGATGGCCTCTGCCTTGAGTTCGGCGTCGGCCGCGGCAAGTCCATGCGCTGGATTGCGCCGATGGTCAAAGGCACCGTCCACGGATTCGACTCGTTCGACGGCATCCAGGAATACTGGAATGGTAATCCCGTCGGCGCGTTCGCGCAGAAAGAACTGCCGAAAGTTCCCGACAACGTCGAGTTCGAGATCGGCTATTTCGATGCCACCCTGCCCGGTTTCCTCGAAAAACACGCGGATCCGGTCGCGTTTCTGCACGTCGATTGCGACCTGTATTCATCCACCGTTACGATTTTCGAGGCGCTGGGACCGCGACTGCAGCCCGGCGCCGTCGTCCTGTTCGACGAGTACTACAACTTTCATCGGTGGCAGCAGCACGAGTTCAAGGCATTCCAGGAATACGTTGAGCGCTCCGGCGTAAAGTACGAGTACCTCGCGTTTTCCGTGACTGGCCAGCAGGTTGCTGTGCGCATTCTCGAGAACCCGGAGTTCAAGGGCTAACCTATCGGTGAGGAGGGCCGCATGACTGACCGTGCAGAAACCAATCGCGACGAACTGCCATTCGTTGCGCCCTGCCGCGATCTATCACCCTGGGCACCATTTAAATGGGTAAAACTCGGCATCAAGGATCTCCTGCAGGCCCCTCAGCACAGCATCGCGTATGGCGTTACCGTCGCACTGATGATTGGAATCGTCTGCATGCTTGCCTGGTTCCGTGGCAGCCAATGGTTCATGTTCGCGATGATCGGCGGCTTCGTGTTCCTGGCGCCCCTGACGTGTATCGGTCTCTATGCCATCAGCGCTCAGCTGGAACGCGGCCAGAAGCCGGTAATGGCTCGCAGTGCGCGTGCGGCCTGGAAACGCCACTTCGGCAACGAGATGATCTTTGCGCTCGCCCTGCTGGTTATCTTCCTCGTGTGGGCGCGGGCCGCGGTTATGGTCAGCGTTTTCTTCCCGACTGACGGTACCCCGACCGTTGGCGACTGGGTCGCTTATCTCGGCTTCGGTTCAGCCGTCGGCGCCGTGTTCGCCACGGTGACGTTTTCGGCGAGCGCGTTCTCGCTGCCGATGATCATGCATCGGGATGTTGACAGCGTGACGGCCATCGTGACCTCGGTGAACGCTGTATTGCGCAACAAGTGGGCGATGCTCGTGTGGCTCGCGATCATTGTGGTGTCACTCCTGGTTGGCGTCGCCACCGCGTTCGTAGGCCTGATTGTTATCGTACCTGTCATCGGCTACGCGGCCTGGCACGGCTACCTCGAGACCATTGACGCGGACGAGTTTCCACGTCATGAAGTCGGTATAACCTCGGTGCCGCGTCCTGATAGGCCGGCTGAGGAAGCATCCGACGAGGACGCCCAGTCCTGACTTGGACAACGTGATACAGCGGCGGGCAGGCGTGTACCTGCACCTGACTTCGCTGCCCGGTGCCTATGGAATCGGGGAAATCGGTGCTGCAGCCCGTGGCTTCGTGGACACGATGCGCGCCATGGAGCTCTCGGTGTGGCAATTCCTGCCGCTCGGACCCACAGCTTATGGCGATTCTCCCTACCAGCCGCTGTCGACGTTCGCCGGCAACGAGATGCTCGTCGATATTGCCGACCTCGTTGATCTCGGGCTCCTGGCCGACGACGAAGTCTCGGAACTCACTACCCTGCCCGAGCGCTACGCCGACTACGGCAACTTGATACCGATCAAGAATCGACTGCTAGAACTGGCCGCGAGTCGCTTTGACGAGATCGTCGGCGAGGATATCCGGAGCGACTTCAAAGGTTTCCTGGAACGGAACGACGATGACTGGCTGCACGACTACGCCGTGTTTCGCATTCTGAAGAGCAAGCACGGCGAGCGGCCGTGGCCGGAATGGCAACCGGAGTTCGTGCATCGCGACGCCGCTGCCCTCGCCCAGCTGGAGGCGACCGAGGCCGACCGTATTCGCGCCATCAAGATCATCCAGTACCTGTTCTTCCGCCAGTGGTGGGCGCTGCGCGACTATGCACATGCGAACGACGTCATTCTGTTTGGCGACATGCCCATCTATATCGCGCTCGATAGCGCAGACGCATGGGCCAACCGCGACATCCTGCGTATTGATGAAGAAGGCAGACCAGACCATGTGGCCGGTGTACCGCCCGACTACTTCAGTGAAGACGGCCAGCTGTGGGGCAATCCGCTCTACGACTGGGACCAGCACGCGGCCGATGGCTACCAATGGTGGGTCGATCGCCTGCGTGCTTCAGCAGAACTCGCCGATCTCGTGCGCATCGATCACTTCCGCGGCTTCGAATCCTACTGGTCGGTACCGGCCACGTCGGATACCGCCCGCCAGGGTGCCTGGGAGCCCGGTCCCGGTGATGCAATCTTCGATGCCATGAAAGAGGCACTCGGATCGCTGCCGATTGTTGCCGAGGACCTCGGAGTCATCACTCCCGAGGTGGAAGGTCTGCGCGATCGCCACGGTATTCCGGGGATGATCGTGCTGCAGTTCGACATCGCTGACCACGAGTTCAAGCTTCATGATGTGGACGAAAACAGCGTTTGTTACACGGGCACGCACGACAATGACACGACGCTGGGCTGGTTTCGCGGCAGTCCGGACGATATTCGCTCGGATGAAGAGATCAAGGAGACGCAACGCGCGGCTCTGGCCAGGACGGGGGGCAGCGCCGAGACTATTCACACCGACCTCGTCAAATTGGCGTTCTCCAGCAATTCGCGCATCGCGATTGCCCCATTACAGGACTACCTTGGCCTGGGCTCCGAAGCCCGCATAAATACGCCCGGAACCCCGGGCGGCAACTGGCGATGGCGTGTACTTGACTTCCAGTTGTCACGGGAAGTCTGCGACAATACAGCCTTGATGGTAACTACCTCAGGACGCGGATTGTCGACCCATGATTCAACCAACCAGTGAATACTCTCGTCACGTAAGCTTACTCACCCGCGACACGCTGGCTCTTGTTCTCGCCGGCGGTCGGGGCTCGCGTCTGTACGAGCTGACGAACTGGCGGGCAAAGCCCGCCTTGTATTTTGGGGGCAAGTACCGGATCGTCGATTTCCCGCTCTCGAATTGCATCAACTCCGGTGTCCGCCGCATGGGCGTGTTGACGCAATACAAGGCGCATTCGCTGATACGCCACCTGGTACATGGCTGGTCGTGGTTCCAGGCCGGCGCGCGCGAATTCGTGGAAATCCTGCCGGCCTCCCAGCGCGTTGGCGGCGAGTGGTACCGCGGCACCGCCGACGCTGTATACCAGAACCTGGACATAATCCGCACGCACGACCCGCGCTTCGTCCTGATTCTCTCCGGCGATCACGTCTACAAGATGGACTACGGCCCGTTCCTCGCCATGCACGCGGAAACGGAAGCAGACATGACCGTCAGTTGCGTCGAAGTGCCCTGTGAGGAGGCGGCCGGCCAGCTCGGCGTTATGACAGTCGATAAATCCGGACGCGTGCTCGCCTTCGATGAGAAACCCGAGAAACCCAATTCGATTCCGGGCAAACCAGGCATTTGCCTTGCATCCATGGGCAATTACATCTTCAACACCGAGTTTCTCTACGAACAGGTGATCAAGGACGCCGACACCACCGATACCCAGCACGATTTCGGCAAGAACATCATTCCGTCGATCGTTGAGGACTACCGCGTATACGTTTATCCGTTCCGCGATCCGGAGACGAAGAAGCAGGCCTACTGGCGCGACGTCGGAACCCTGGACGCGTTCTGGGGGGCAAACATGGAACTTGTTTCCGTCACGCCGCAGCTGAATCTGTACGACAGGGAATGGCCGATATTTACTCACCAGACGCAGGCACCGCCCGCCAAGTTCGTCTTTGACGAACACGATCGGCGCGGCGCGGCTATCCAGTCAATGGTCTCCGGCGGCTGCGTGGTCTCCGGCGGCGAAGTCAGAGGATCGCTGCTGTTCTCGCGGGTCGCCGTCGATTCGTTCAGCCAGATCAAGGACTCGGTCCTGCTGCCGGACGTCCGGGTCGGGCAAAACTGTCGCATCAATCGCTGCATTATTGACGCCGGTACCACGCTCGACGACGGCATTATTATCGGTGAGAATCATGATGACGACCGCGAACGCGGCTTCCGCGTTACTGAGTCCGGCCTGACGCTGGTCACGCCCGACATGCTTGGGCAAGAACTCCATCACACGAGATAGGTTCAGGGCATCGTCACACCGCAAGTCATATTCCTCGCATCAGAGAACGGTGCCCTGCCCGGTGGCAAAGTCGGCGGCGTTGGCGACGTTGTGCGCGACTTGCCGAAAGCGCTGGCGGAGGCTGGCTGGCGCGTGCGCGTTGCGACACCTTCTTACGGAACTCTGCACCGCTTAGGCGGTGCCCGGCCGATTACCACGCTTCCCGTGGCATTTCGCGGCGAGCAGCTCAATTTCGAGGTCTGGAGCGTACCGGCTGGAGGCCCTGTCGATAATATCGTCCTGCACCACGCGCTGTTCGAGGAGCAAGGTCCCGGGCGCATCTACTTTGGCGGTGACGTCGATCGACCCTTCGCTACCGACGCAACCAAGTTCGCACTCTTTTGTGTCGCTGCCGCAAGCTGGGTGCGCTCGCTGGAGGAAGAACCGGACGTCGTGCATCTGCACGACTGGCATGCGGCCCTGTATTTGCCGGTGACCAACTACCTCGATGAGTTCGCATCGCTGCGGGATATTCGCACGGTATTTACAATTCACAACCTTGCATACCAGGGCACACGACCGCTAGACGGTGACGCATCCTCGCTGGCAGCGTGGTTCCCGGAAATGGAGCCCGACGTAGACGCGATAAGCGATCCCGAACATTCGCACTGTATCAACCCGATGGCGGCAGCCATTCGTCTCGCCGACATGGTTAGCACCGTGTCTCCCACCTACGCGCAGGAAATCTGCCGGCCGAGCGATCCGTCGACCGGCTTCATCGGTGGCGAGGGCCTCGAGAGTCTGTTGCAGATGGCACGGGACGACGGCCGGCTGGATGGGGTTCTCAACGGTTGCATCTACTCAGATCTCAGCGGTCGCCGGCCCGGGTGGCAGCGCATTATCGCAATGCTTGAGGGCCAGCTGCGTGACTGGCAGATCGGCTCGCCTGGGAGCGAAGCCCATGAGCTGGCTCTCGAACGCATCGCCAAACTGCCAAAACGGCGGCCCCGTCATGTCATTACCAGTATCGGTCGCCTTGTGGCGCAAAAAGCCACATTGCTGCTGCTCGGCGATGATTCCCGCAGCTCACCCATCGAGAGGATCGCCGCCGAGTGCGGAAAAGATGCCGTGATCATCATTCTCGGCAGCGGTGAAGCGGCCTTTGAGGAACGTATGCTGGAAGTCGCGCGCAGGGTGCCCAACCTGGTGTTCCTGTGCGGCTACTCCGAGGTGCTGGCCGATCCCCTGTATCACGCCGGCGACCTGTTCCTGATGCCGTCGAGCTTCGAGCCCTGCGGAATCAGCCAGATGCTGGCAATGCGGCGCGGTCAGCCAGTTGTCGCGCATCGCGTGGGTGGCCTGGGTGATACGATCAGGAACGACGTCACGGGCTTCCTGTTCGACGGCGAGACGCCGGATGAGCAAGCCGATGCATTTGTCGAAACAACTCTACGAGCACTGTCGGTGCGTACCGAAGACCCTCTGCGCTGGCAGGAACTCCAGAAAGCCGCCGCCGCAGAGCGGTTTGACTGGGCCGCCTCCGCGCAGCAGACGACCAAGATCTTGTATGAAGACTGAACTGAACGCGCTGGTGGAAGGCCGGCACAACAATCCATTCGCCCTGCTCGGACTGCACACGTCCGGTGGCGGCCGTGTTGTGCGCACCTATCAGCCCGGCGCGAAGAGCGTGGACCTGGTCGAGCGCAATGGCGACAAGATCGCCACGATGCGTCGCGTTCACAAGGGCGGCGTCTACGAGGCGGCGATGCCGCCGCGCAAGCGCAGCTACGCGTTGCGAATTACCTGGGAATCCGGCGAGGTGCAGTTGACCGAGGACCCGTATCGTTTCCCGTCCACACTCGGCGAGATGGACCTGTACCTGCTCGGCGAAGGCTCGGACAGGAATGTTTACCGCAAGCTCGGCGCACATATCCGCAGCGTCAACGGCGTTTCCGGTACACGCTTCGCGGTGTGGGCACCGAATGCATCACGCGTGAGCGTAGTCGGTGATTTCAACGCCTGGGACGGCCGCCGGCATGTCATGCGCCTGCACCCGGGCAACGGCATCTGGGAGATCTTCCTGCCCGGCGTTGGCAATGGCGCACTGTACAAGTACGAGATCACCGACGCGGACGGCAAACTGTTGCCGCTCAAAGCCGATCCCTACGGCACCTTGCACGAACCGCCGCCCGGCAATTCGTCGATCGTGTTTGAAAGCCAGTATGCCTGGCGTGACAGCACCTGGATTGCAGATCGACAGGGCGCACCGTCACTCGACCAGCCGACGAGCATCTACGAGGTTCACCTCGGCTCCTGGCGGCGCAAGGACGACGGGACTTATCTCTCGTATCGAGATTTCGCCGATGAACTGGTGCCCTATGTCGTCGACATGGGATTCACACACATCGAGCTGCTGCCCGTTACAGAGCACCCGTTCGATGGCTCCTGGGGCTATCAGCCGATCGGCATGTTTGCGCCGACGCAGCGTTTCGGGACGCCGGACGAATTTCGTTACCTGGTGGATGCCTGCCACGAGCAGGGTATCGGCGTCATCATGGACTGGGTGCCGGCGCACTTCCCCAACGACGAGCACGGACTGCGGCGCTTCGATGGTACCGCCCTGTACGAGCATGCAGACCCGCGCAAGGGCGAGCATGCGGACTGGGGCACGCTCGTTTTCAATTACGGCAGGCGCGAGGTCATCAACTACCTGGTGGGTAACGCGCTGTACTGGATCGATGAATTTCACATCGACGCACTGCGCGTCGATGCGGTTGCGTCGATGTTGTACCTCGATTACTCGCGCGAAGAAGGCGAATGGCTGCCCAATGAACACGGCGGCAACGAAAACCTCGAAGCCGTCGATTTCCTGAGACGACTGAACATCGAATTACACGCGCACGGCGCGACGTCGTACGCGGAGGAATCGACAGCCTGGCCGGCCGTATCGCGGCCGGTCGATGCCGGCGGCCTCGGCTTTACGTACAAGTGGAACATGGGATGGATGAACGACTCCCTGCTGTACATGTCCGAAGACCCGGTGCATCGCAAGTACCATCACGACAAAATGACCTTCGGCCTCGTCTACGCGTTCAACGAGAATTTCGTCCTGCCCCTGTCCCACGATGAGGTCGTGCACGGCAAGCGCTCCATACTGGGCCGCATGCCGGGCGATCGCTGGCAGCAATTCGCCAACCTGCGAGCCTACTACGGAACGATGTTCGCGCACCCGGGAAAGAAACTGCTGTTCATGGGCAACGAGATTGCGCAGGAACGCGAGTGGAACCACGACCAGTCACTCGATTGGCATCTGCTCAACGAGCAAGCGCACGAGGGCGTGCAGCACCTGTTGCGCGACCTGAACAGACTTTATGCGGCGACCCCTGCCCTGCACGAAATCGACTTCAGCGAAGCGGGCTTCGAGTGGATAGACTATAACGACAGCGACAGCAGCGTCCTGAGTTGGCTGCGGCGCGATAGCGAGGGAAGGTTCGTGATCTGCGTTGCGAACCTCACGCCGCTGGTGCGCGAATCCTATCGGCTTGGCGTCCCTGCGGAGGGCACGTACCGTACCCTGCTGAGTACTGACGCGGAGCAATACGGCGGCAGCGGTGTTGACGCAGGTACCTGTGTTACGAACAACAACGGCCAGCACGGCCGACCTTATTCAATCGAGCTGACATTGCCACCTCTGGCCACCCTGTTTTTGGAGAAGACCTGAATGTCCGTCAAACCCAGTAATCAAAGCGGCGATCGCGAGCTGTTGCAGACGTCGGCATTGCCGATGACGTCCGACGCCATTCTCAGCGACTTCACGCATTACTTCGGACGCATGCTCGGGCGGCGTACGATCCAGGTCGATTCCCCGTTTCTCTATCAGGCCGTTGTCTATGCGGCGCGCGATCGACTCATGGAGCGCTGGAACAGGACGCGCAATACGGTCGAGGCCAGTGACAGCCGGCGAGTGGCCTACCTGTCACTCGAGTTCCTGATGGGCCGACTGCTGCGGAACGCATTGCTCAACTTAGGGATCGAAGAGGAGACGACCGCCGCGCTCGATCGCATCGGCCTCGATCTCGAAGACGTTTGCGAACGCGAGAGAGACACCGGGCTCGGCAACGGCGGCCTCGGCCGGCTCGCCGCCTGCTTTCTCGACAGCTGCGCGACGCTGGCCCTGCCCGTCATTGGCTACGGTATTCGCTACCAGTACGGTATGTTCCACCAGCGCATCGAGAACGGCTACCAGGTCGAGGAAGCCGATTCCTGGCTACGAGAGGGTTTCCCCTGGGAGATCGAACGCATCGAGTACGCGCAGACGATTCGCTTCGGCGGCCGCACCGATGTGCAGATGGACACTAACGGCAGGTCCCGGCACGTCTGGGTGGACACGCACGACGTTCTGGCCATTCCCTACGATATCCCGGTGCCAGGCTACAAGAATGACATCGTCAACACGCTGCGCCTTTGGTCTGCGGCGGCCCGCGACGAGTTCGACCTGGAAGAGTTCAATGCGGGCAGCTACGCCGATTCAGTTGCGTCGAAAAACGCTGCTGAGAACATCACGATGGTGTTGTACCCGAACGCGACCACGGAGAACGGGCA
>Ga0209567_10000342_pt1 | contig 25379 bp, 24 predicted proteins | sample COG_12_FD_184756 | JGI IMG/M metagenome (GOLD analysis project Ga0209567, IMG submission 184756) | Pelagic marine sediment microbial communities from the LTER site Helgoland, North Sea, for post-phytoplankton bloom and carbon turnover... | ecosystem: Environmental > Aquatic > Marine > Neritic... | reverse complement strand
TCAGAATTAATATCTTTTTTAAGAAATTATATAAAAAAGTTGTCGATTCAACAGCATTTTATAACAGGACATCCGGATTTAGGAAATAAAAAGTTTTGAATATTTGTTGTTGAGGCATTTAATTACTTAATTTAACTTATAGGTCAATAAGTATGTATTCGCTATTCACTTTGAAAGGTTTTCAGTGCAACTTTGAGCATTTGTAGAATGCTCAACTATTTTGGCCGGGTTTTTGATTATTTCAGAAATATGAAGCGAGTTTTATTTCTTCTTTTATTTGTATGCTTGGCTTATACAGGCAGTTCACAAACAAGGCAAGTAGAATTTAAAAAGGGAAGGATTATAGATTCTATCCGCATCAACGATTCAATCTCCGAAACATATAAATTATATCTACCAAAAAAGTTTGATGGTAAGGGCACCTGGCCGATCATATTTGTTTTTGATATGGATGGCAAAAATAGTCAGGTGTTAAATATTTTTAAGGAAGCCGCAGAAGAAAACGGATTTCTACTTGCTTCGTCTAACGATATTAGCGACACACTTTCAATTTCTAAAAATGTTTTAATCGCGAGTAGGATGTTTCAGGAAGTTGCAGCACTTTTGCCTGTGAATAGCAATAGATTTTATACTGCCGGGTTTTCATCCGGAGCAAAATTTGCATCTTTAGTGCCCTTTTTTATAAAGCAGGTTAATGGAGTGATATCATGTGGATCTTTCGTGGCAAGTGTTGAATTATTAGACGATAAAAATCCATTTCATTATATCGGAATTGTTGGTAATGAGGACTACAATTACACTCAAATGTTACAGGGCAGGGAATTGTTGAACAAAATGAAGTTCCCAAATAATTTATTGGTGTTTGATGGAGGTGATCGATGGACAGATTATAGCCTTATAGACAAGGCATTAAAGATACTTACACTTTCGGCTATAGCTAAAGGGAATGTCGCTAAAAATGATGAATTTGTCATGAATAATTATCGCCAAAATTTGGCTGAGCTGCAAGAGCTATTAGATTCGAATCAGATGTTGCCCGCTAATAACCTACTCAATGAAATCATTACCATTTACAGGCCGCACCTTGAAGTTGATTCATTAAGAGAGAAGGAGAAAAATCTATTAAAAGATAGGTCCTATAAAGCTCAAAGACGACTTTTTAATAATATTCTTCTTCGGGAATTATTTATAAAAGAGGATTATAACTATAATTTAATTGATGATTTATCTGCTCTGAATTACAATAATCTGGGATGGTGGAATTATCAGATGACGGAACTCAAAAAATATGATAATAATCCGGATCCTTTTGAACGACAAATGGGAAAACGATTATTGGGATATCTCAATGCACTTATCGAAGATAATATAGATATTGAAAAGGAGTATCCGGTAGTTAATGATGAGGCATTAAGTTTTCTCTGGATGTTGAAAACTATTACAGAACCTAAGGCTTATTCATATTACTTAAAAATTATATCCGATAGTTCTAAATACGAAGATTTTGGTACGGCGCTATTTTATCTGGAAGAATTATTAAAAAATGGATATAAGGACAAGACGCACCTTTATTCACTGGAGCATACAGCACTATTGAGAATTATGCCCGAGTTTAATGCCATAGTAAATAAGTACCTAAAGGGATCTCGTTATGATGCCATTATTGAGGAATAAATTTAGAAATTAAATTTAGGTCCCAATCAATTACTAATCCTTTGGCAAGCGACTTGGCTACTTCTTTTCCATAAAGGTATTCACACAGGTACAATGAGGCCTCAAAGCTTTTCGCCCCACCCACAGAAGTAATATACTTTCCATCATGTACAAATAGAACGCTATCTTTTACATTTAGTTGAGGAAACATCTGCTTGTATTTTGTAATATCGCCGGGAAAAGTGGTAGAGCTAACCTTGTCTAACAAGCCGGCTTTTGCCAGAACAAAAGCGCCATCGCAATGTGAAGTCATAAATAGCGCATTCTTATCTACCCTTTTTACAAAATTAAGCATGGCCGTATCTTTCAGATCCGTATCCAGATGGTGTTCTGCACTCGGAATTACCAGGATATCAATGTGAGGAAGGGAGTCATTTAAGTAATTAAAATCCGGTAAAATACGCAGACCCTCAAAAGTAGTAACTGGCTCTAAAGTATTAGCTACTGTAAAGGTATTCATGGCCTTTATACCTTCTCTGTATTTTGTATGTTGAAAAATATCATATGGAGCAGTAAATTCTGTATTAAACGTACCCTCCATAATTAGGAAAGCAACATTATAATTATTAGGATTAATGCTAGTAACTCTTCTCAGCTTAATTGCTGAAGGTTCCAAATGATTCTTTTTATCCAAACACCCGGAAATCAAACCAAAAAAAATTAACAGGAAGATGAAATATTTCATAGAATTTAATTTCGGGGACTTCTTAGAAGCACTTGCTTCAACCATAAAAGTAATAAAATGCCAAGTAATCCTACAAAAACCGCCAAATACCAGGTGGTTTGATAGCCAAGCCTGGCAATGGAATTCATCCCGGAATTATGTGCGAAAATATGAGCGATCGAAAATGAAATACTATAAAGAGCCATGTATTCACCTGGTCTGCCCCTCTGGGCTCTGTCCATGGCAAATGCATATGAAAATGGAAACGCAATCATTTCTCCCAGGGTCATCAATAACATTCCTATAATAAGAATACCGGCCCATGAAGTAAAATTAAGGATTAACAGACTTAAAGTAACAAGCATTAAACCAATTATCAGATTAGTTATTTTGGATAAAGATCTTGTCTCCAAAAACCTAATCAGCGGCATTTCAAAAACAACAATTAAGAAGCCATTCATGGCTAAAAGTAAACCTATTTGAGTTTCATTTAATGCATGTGCATCGTTATAGTAAATGGGAATTGTGGAAAAGTATTGCACAAATACGAATCCGAACAGAACCATTGCCATAATAAACACCAAATACGGCACATCTTTATATGCAGACAAAGGCATTTCATTTTGAACGCTATCAAGAACTTTTACCTTTTTAGGATTAAGGAGGCCTAATAACAATATACCGGCTGCAATGCAGGTTAGGCCATCTACCCAAAATAACCCACCGTAACCTAAAGTGGCTATTATTAGTCCGCCAATAGCAGGGCCGGCAGAAAAACCAAGATTTATTGCAAGTCGAATAAGTGTTACCGATCTTGTTTTATTTTCAGGCTTACTGTATGCGTTGAGCGCTACAAATGTTGCGGGTCTGAATGCGTCCGCGATAATCATTAATAAGAAGATGCCTCCACAAATTGACCAAAATGAAACAAGGAATTGAAGGGTAATGAAAAGTATCCCGGTCAAAATAAGACTTACCAACATGACCTGATATGAACCAAACAGATCTGTTAATTTTCCTCCCAGCCAGGCACCTATGAGTGATCCTAATCCGAAACAACTCATAATAATTCCGACATTTTCCAATGTGAAACCAAGATCCTGAGTAAGATAGAGTGACAAAAAGGGGATGACCATAGTCCCTGCCCTGTTTATAAGTGTAATTAAAGACAACCACCAAACCTCTTTGGATAATCCCTTAAACGAATTTATGTAGCTATCGTAAATTGATTTCATGCTGTCTAAATCATAAAAAAGCCCGACAAACTTGCCAGGCTATAAGCTATAAAATCGTATTGATTCTAAGCAAAGCAGCATTGTTACCTTAAAAAAGGGAATGCTTTTATGGTCCTCAGAATCAAAAATTTGTTCATGTTTAATCTTGAAAAGTAAAAGTATATAAAAAAAGGAGATATTGTATTTTTGAACGAAATATGTGTCTATGAAAAAAAATAACTTGTTTGGAATCATATGTTTATTCGTTTGTATTTTGGGATGTGCGGATAAACGTAAATATCACGATACTAATAAGTCGGATATAGCAGTAAATAATTCAGAGCTGGTAAAGGAGATTTTGCTGTTTCAAAACAAACTCAATGAAGAATTCCAAAATCCGGAGACTTCGCCATTACCAGACAAGTATCGTAAAGATTTTGAGGGATTGGATTTCTTTGAACCCGATACTTCATTTCGGGTAATAGCTTCATTGGTGAGGACAGCAGATGCAATTCCTTTTATGATGCCTACTACCACTGAGCGTCTTTCTGAAGAAGTAGTATATGGGTTAGCAAATTTCACTTTAAATGATAAAAATTATAGCCTTGAAATTTATCAAAACCTGGAGTTGATGCAAACCGCAGAATATAATGATTATCTTTTTCTGCCTTTTTTGGATAATACGAACGGCGAAGAGACATACGCCGGAGGTCGCTATCTGGATTTAGATATCCCTGAAGGAAATTCAATTATACTTGATTTTAACAGGGCTTATAATCCTTATTGTGCTTATAATAAGAAATATTCTTGTCCTATAGTCCCAAAAAGAAATTTCCTGAACACCAAAATTAAAGCAGGGGTGAAAAGCTTTAAACTTAAGTCAAATAAATAAGCCCCGATGTATTGCCATCGGGGCCAGCATTTATTTAACTAAACAAAACAAACCAAACTATTTTTTTAACTAGAACGCAAATACAGCGGCTAACAAGAATGACGACAAGTTTTTAGATGGTTCTAAATCATTATTTATGAAGGCATCATCCGATGCGTTGTCTAATCTGATTTCAGGAATAAATGTCAGGTAATCACCAATTGTGACATTCCCTGAAAGGGTTATAGCTAATACGTTAGAATCTTCAACTCCGGTTCCAATGGCTCCATAATCGCCCATTTCTTTAAAATATTCACCTCTCAAACCAATTGTAAATGTATCTGAGGTAGTATATTGAGGGTATAAAGCTGCACCATAAAAGCCAACACCATCTGTATCCTGGTAAGTAGCATTTATTCCTAGAAAAAAGGATTCACCTATATCAAAACCACCCGTATAGTCAATTTGGAAAAGACCTTTAATATCAGTGTCCACTGGAACCCCGGCAACTAGGACCTCATTATACCCTTGTTTTCCATATATGAAGTTTAAAAATTGGCCAGAATACCCTAACTGGGCTCCAAAGGAATATTCACTAAATGGGTTAATATCGGTAAAATCTGTCGGATTCATTATGGCTACCATAGCAGACCAATCGTTCCCAAGGTCAAAATCAGCTTTTATACCGGCATGTGAAAAAGGACCATATGAAAACATATAGGAAGTACTATAATTAAAGTTTCCAACTGGGGAAATTACTTCGTACCCCAGGTAAGTGTTCCAATTACCAAAGGTCAGGGTAATAGTCTCACTAACATTCCAGTAAACATATAATTGGTTAATAATATTTGACGAACCTACTGGAGATCCAAAAACAGCTTCTTCACCTCTGGGACCAAAAACTAAATCGGCAACAACTCCGACTTTTTCACCTTCGTAAGCTCCAATTAAGTTAACCATACCTAATGCGAAACCTGGACTGTTGGCAAATGAAGTTCCGGGTGCGGTTGGTCCAACAGATCCACCAGTAGCATCTGGTATTTCTTTGTTAAGACCATTAAAATTTGCTCTGAAGTAAGCATCTGCTGATCCACTAAAAGAAAATTTCTTTTTTTCCTCTTCTTCTTCTTCCTGAGCAAAAGCTGCTGTTCCCAGCAATAGTAATGCTAAAAGTAAGAGATTTTTTATGTAACTTGTATTTGTAAATGTTTTCATAATTCAATGTTTTTATTTTCCTGTTAAGGAGAACGTTAAATGATATTTAAATTGATTTTATTGAAAATGTTTTATAACGGAGCGTTCTGCCAAACGCTCCGTTAGTTTTTTATACTATTAATGTTGATTCAATCTAAAGTCAGGGTAGGCGTCCATTCCATGTTCAGCCAGGTCCAACCCGTTTATTTCTTCTTCTTTTGGAACTCTTATTCCCACTGTTTTCTTAAGTGCAAAAATGATTATGAAGGCCGAGATACAGCAGAATACTCCCACTGAAGCAATTCCGGTTAATTGATATATTAACTGTTGCCCTCCGGCCAAATCACCAAATATGCCTACTGCAAGAGTTCCCCAGATTCCGCATATAAGGTGTACGGTAACTGCTCCAACAGGATCATCTAATCGCATCTTATCAATTAGAGCCACGCCAAGTACAATTATCACACCAGCAATAAGACCTATAATTACTGCCTCGGTTGGCGACATAAGGTCAGCACCTGCCGTGATACCTACCAGGCCTCCCAATATTCCGTTTAGGAACATAGTTAGGTCCATATTCTTATACATAATGGTAGATAATGCTGCGGATGCAACACCACCAGCCGCTGCGGCCAAACAGGTAGTTACGAGTACAAGTGATGTAGTAGCCGGATCTGCAGATAAAACAGAACCACCGTTAAATCCAAACCAGCCTAACCAAAGAATTAAAACTCCCGCTGTGGCCATTGGAATACTGTGGCCCGGGATAGCATTTGGTTTCCCATCCTTATCAAATTTGCCTATTCTGGCTCCTAAAAGGTAAATGGCTATTAAAGCGCCCCATCCTCCAACGGAATGTACCAGAGTTGAACCTGCAAAATCATAAAAGCCTCCTTCTTCTCCACCTAATGTGGATAGGAATCCGCCACCCCATTGCCAGGAACCGGCTATGGGATATATAAGGCCTACATATATGATTGTGAAAATCATAAAAGAGCCTATTTTAATACGCTCGGCAACCGCTCCTGATACAATTGTTGCCGCTGTGGCTGCAAACATTCCCTGGAACAAGAAATCTGTCCACCAGGTGTAACCTCCATCAGCGTATTCAGCTGTCATCCCATTTGCCGGGGGGTCAATTCCAAAACCGGCAAATTCGAAAATACCCATCGAACCTTCTTCAAATCCGGGATACATTAAATTAAAACCACCTATATAATACAATAGTAGACCTGCTGTAATAATAAAGATGTTTTTAAAAAGTATATTAATTGTGTTTTTCTGTCTGGTGAGGCCAATTTCTAAAAAGGCGAATCCTGTATGCATAAAAAATACAAGGGCGGTACATACCATCATCCAAACATTGTTAGCTGTAAATAATCCTGCTTCCATTTCTTTTAAGTATTAGTTAGTGACTTTTTAGTTGATTCCGGCATGGCCGTTTTCCTTGGTTCTTATTCTGTAAGCATGTAGGACATCGGAAACAAAGATCTTTCCATCACCTACATTTCCTGTGTAGGCTGCTTCCAGTACTGTGTTTACGGTTCTTTCAAGAAATTCGTCAGACACGACGATTTCCAGATACCTTCTTTGAATGTCTGTAGTACTGTATGAAATACCTCGATAGACATGTCCTTCTTTTTCATTACCTACTCCAGTTACATCCCAGTAACTAAAGAAGTTTACCTCAATTTCATGAAGTGCGTTTTTCACATCATCAAATTTGGATTTTCTAATAATAGCTTCAACTTTTTTCATTTTTAAGTTTTATTATTGATCGCGACAAATATATGTTAAATAAATTAACACCCCTATAAAAAATAGGGGTAGTATTGTAATTTTTATAATTATTATAATAGTACCCCATAAAATTTAAGGGTATGATATTATAAACTTAATAAATTGATTATTTGATTATTTTGTGAGGGGGTATTAACTAAATTTGTAGGAAAGCAAATAAACCTTTATCTCTTTTCAATTATGATGAGGCTTATATATTACTGTTAATAAGGTAAATAGCACTTAAATACCGGTAGTATTCATATTAATCTGGAAATCCAAAGTCCCATTACAACAGCAAGTACACCAACTGTAATACTGCTTAAAGTATAAAAGGAAAAGTGTAGCAATTGACCTGATTGAAGTAATCCGTGATTTTCCAAAGTAAATGCAGAAAAAGTAGTAAACCCTCCGCAAAAACCTGTAGCTAGAATTAGGATTTGATCTTTTGAAAGGAGATTTCCTTTCATTGATGTGCCCAGAATAAAACCAATTAAAAGGCAACCGATAATATTAACAAGGAATGTACCAAGGTAAAAGTTATGAAAATAATCGTTGAAGGTTTTGCCAATAATAAAACGAAGAAAGCTTCCAAACCCACCTCCAATAAAAACAAGTAAAAATTGTTTCATACCCTAAAGGTAAAAAACTAAATGGCTTTTTTGTACTTGGTTGGATTTAAATCCAAAGGATAAATTTTTGTTAAAGATTGCTCTGAAATACTTTTCCTAAACTTGCTTACTCTCTGTCCAGCGCTGGTTACGCTAAAAAATAAAAGTGCAGCATTTAAAAATATTAGAATCAAAACAATTGTTAAAAAAGTGGTCATTTTAGAATAATAATATAAGAATAATAATATAAATGGTTAACGCAAAATTACTTCTTTTCTTATATTATACGAATGAAAAGCAAAATTTGTTGTGAACAATCTAATTTTTGTGGTGTTGATAGAAATTATGTTAATTATTGAGAATGTACTTAATTACAAATAAGAATATTACGAATAGTATAAACACAATCCCCACCCACTTTACTCCTCGGTAATTTTTGGCATGAAGATTTTTGTCTTTTCGATAAGAAAATATCAGGATCAATGTGAATAACAAAATAAAAATTACCGCAAATATTACTTGTCCTGTGCTAAACATATTCATTATTTTTATACAAAACTAAAACAAAAAAACCATGAAAAGGAAAATTGCTTCTGTTGAACTTTTTCATAAATCTTTTGGCCTCGGAGTGTCCCACTCAATGAAGGCAGATTTGGGTGCTGCAAAGAACAAGTTGCGATTTAATCTTATGGATGAGGAGAACAAAGAGTATTTTGAGGCGGCTCAAAATAATGATTTGGCAGAGGTAGCTGATGCTTTAGGCGATATGCTTTATATTTTATGTGGAACTATTCTTGAACACGGTATGCAATATAAAATAGAGGAAGTGTTTGAAGAAATACAACGCAGCAATATGAGTAAATTGGGAAAAGATGGTAAGCCTATTTATAGAGAGGACGGTAAAGTTCTTAAGGGACCCAAATATTTTAAACCAAATATTCAGGCTATTCTTGATAAATAAAATGGACACTAATATTTAATGCCCATTTCTTTTTGTTTTATTGGATTACTGTACCTTGTACCTCCAGCCAAACTTATCCTCAATCTTATTATATTGTATATCCAATAGTTGTTGCTTTAGTATTGATGCATATGAATTTTCAATTTTTGGTAATTCATACCGTTCTTCTTTATAACCAAAGCCCAAAATTGGGTTTATTACCGCCGCGGTTCCACTACCAAACATTTCTTTTAGAGAATTATTCTTTATGCCATTAACCAGCTCAGATACTTTTATAGGTCTCACTTCTACTTCAATTCCCCGGTCTTTTGCTAGTTCAATGATACTTTTTCTGGTTACACCGTCCAAAATTCTATCGCCGGTAGGACAGGTAATTAATTTGTTATCTAGTCGAATAAAGATATTCATTGTACCCGCCTCTTCAATGTATTCATGTGTGCTGGCATCTGTCCAAACCACTTGTTGAAACCCTTCTTCCTTAGCCAGGTTGGTTGGATAAAACTGTCCGGCATAATTACCGGCGGCTTTTGTAAAACCAAATCCACCATCTGCTGCCCTACTATATTTTTCAGCAATTTTAACTCTTACCTCACCTCCGTAGTAGGATTGTGCTGGAGAGCAAATAATAATAAATTTATATTCTTCAGAGGGAGAAGCAATTATACCGGCTTGTGAGGCTATAGCAAAAGGACGGATATACAAAGAGTTACCTACGCCTGGTTTTATCCACTTCTCATCTAATTGTAAAAGCTTATTAAGACCATCAAAAAAGTACTCTTCAGGAAATTCTGGCATTGCAAGACGGACACTTGATTTATTAATACGCCTGTAGTTTTCATCCGGCCTAAATAACCACACAGCACCTTGATCATCCTTGTAGGCTTTCATCCCTTCAAAAACTGCCTGACCATAGTGAAATACCCTGGAGGAAGGTTCCATTTGCAAGGGCTGATATGGAATTATTTTGGGTGTTTCCCATGCACCATTCTTGTAATCACAGACAAACATATGATCTGTGAAATATGCCCCAAAAGGAAGATGGTCAAAATTAACTTTACTAATCTTTGATGTTTTGGCCTTCTCGACTATCAGGTTTTTTACTTCTGTATCCATTGAAATCACGTTTTCTAAGATTAAAATTAAACAATTATCACCTTTCATGACTTCTTTTTTCGAGGAAAAATCACCAGTTTTGTTGATGGAACATAAATATTATTAATAATGAAAAGTTTTAACATTTTACTTGTGTTTTTAGTACTGTTAGTGGGTTGTAAGAATCAACAAAAGCCATCGGGAGAAAGTGAAAATGTCCAAAGTGAAAAGAATTACGCTTCATTTGGCAAGTTAATTGACTACAAAGGAGCCGTTGGGAGCGAAGATATGTTAGATCAATTGCAGTCACTTGCTGATACAGATACACTGAAAACAAAGTTTTCAGCCACAGTTATTGAAGTCTGCAAATCTAAAGGTTGCTGGATGAAACTGAATTTGAATAACGAAGAGGGAGTAATTGTGAAGTTTAAAGATTATGGTTTTTTTGTGCCTAAGGATATCGAGGGAAGGGAAGTTGTTGTAAATGGAATTGCTTTTGTTGATAACATGAGTGTTGATGACCAAAAACATTATGCTGAAGATGCTGGTGAATCCCAAGAAGATATTGAGCAGATTAAAGAACCTAAAAAAACTTTTGAGTTTGAGGCAGATGGGGTACTAATAGCGCAATAAGTTGATTAGAAAGATAATTACCACAGGTGATGGTTCTAAAACCATACAAATACAGGATTGGAACGAACAATATCATTCCATGCACGGGGCAGTTAATGAGGCTTATCACGTTTTCATTGATAATGGTTTTACGTACTTGACCAAAGAAGCTATAAGTATTTTGGAGATTGGTTTTGGAACAGGTCTTAACGCACTTATTACGTTGATTGAGGCCGAAAAGAATAACAGACTAGTTGATTATACGGGCATTGAGGGATATCCTATAACCATAGAGGAAATATCACAATTAGACTACATCGAAACTTTAAAAGCCGATGCTTTTAGAAAGGCCTTTTTTGAAATGCATAGAAGTGCCTGGGAAAACAAAATAGGACTTACGCCATATTTTTCATTTAACAAACAAAAAAAGGACTTCCGAGAAATTTCTGACAGTAATCTTTATGACCTTATTTATTTCGATGCCTTTGGAGCCAGGGTACAACCAGAACTTTGGACAGAGATAATTTTTGATAAGATGTACAATGCTCTTACTGAAAGTGGAGTTTTGGTAACTTATTCGGCTAAAGGAAGTGTGAGAAGAGCTATGCAAGCGGTTGGTTTTGTTGTTGAACGGTTACCCGGACCACCTGGTAAAAGGGAAATGCTGAGAGGCCTTAAAGTATCTGGAGAATCTAATTTCGGCAGTAATTCATAAACGATACTGTTAAATCCAAATTAAACCTGCTTGCCACGGGTATAAAACCAATATCTTTAGCCAAAATTATGCGATGAAAGTTTTGATCACCGGCGCCACTGGTTTAATAGGGAGTACGATAACTGATTTATGTCATGAAAAAGGGATTTCAGTAAATTATCTTACTACTGATAAGTCAAAAATAAAAAACGAAACAAATTATAAGGGATTTTATTGGGAGCCAAAGACAAATTATGTAGATAAAAATTGTTTTGAAGGAGTTACAGCAATCATCAATCTGGCAGGGTCTAGTATTGCCAAAAGATGGACAAAATCTTATAAAAAGGAAATTCTATCAAGCAGAGTAGATAGCTTAAAGACACTTTATATTGCTCTTAAAAATCTGAAACTGGAAGAAAGCATATCAATTATTTCCGCATCTGCCATAGGTATCTATCCAAATTCTTTACCTAATTTTTATACTGAAGAAGAAACAAGTGTAGACTCAAGTTTTTTAGGTGATGTAACAGTGATTTGGGAAAAAGAAATCGAAAAATTTCAGTTACTTAAATGTTCCGTTACCAAAATACGGATAGGTCTTGTTCTGGCATCGGAAGGGGGAGCCTTGCCAAAAATGGCCAACGCGGTAAGAAGATATTTAGGGGCTTCATTTGGTTCGGGTGGACAATGGCAATCATGGATCCACGTGAATGATCTTGCCCGAATGTTCTTATATGTAGTCGAAAATAGATTGTCTGGTGTTTATAACGGCGTTGCACCAAATCCTGTTACCAATACGAAAATGGTTAAAGAATTGGCCAAGGTCCTTAAGAAATCCTTGTTTTTGCCTAATATACCTCAATTTGTAATGAGACTTATCCTGGGAGAGATGTCTTATTTGTTATTTGTTAGTCAGCGTGTGAGCAGTAAAAAAATAGAAAAAAAAGGTTTTAGTTTTAAATTTAATAATATTTGCAGAGCGTTGGAAAATATATACTTAGAGGAAGTTAATGAGGATAATCCGGATGATGTATTGGCCAAGGAATATGTATAGATTTTAATTAAAAACTAGGCAGCTAACATTTGAGCATCCTTCAATTAGGGTGTTTTTTTTGTGACATTTTGACATTTTTCAAGAAATGGCAGTACTTTTGCCATCCTAATTTGAGGTTTATATAAAGCTATATCAAATGAATAAAAAAGATAAGTCAGAAGAGATAAATGAAATGATTCACGAAGAGCAGGCAGATCAGGAATTACAGGACGAGCTGGATTTGGAATCAAATCTAAATAAGCACCAGGAGGAGATAAAATCCATTGAAGAGCAATTACAAGAGGATCTGGATAAAGAAAAAGACAAGTTTTTAAGGCTTTTTGCAGAGTTCGAAAATTACAAAAAACGTACTACGAAAGAACGTATGGACCTTTTTAAAACTGCCGGACAGGAGGTCATTATAGCCCTATTGCCTATTATGGATGATTTTGATAGAGCTCTAAAGGAGATTTCTAAGTCTACGGATAAAGAATTGTTTAAAGGCGTGGATCTTATTAGCAACAAATTTAGGGAAACACTTAAATCTAAGGGTTTACAAGAGATAATAACTAAAGAAGGAGATGCTTTTGACGCCGAAGTGCACGATGCAATTACTCAGATTCCTGCCCCTCACAAAAAACTAAAAGGTAAAATCTTAGATGTTGTTGAGAAGGGATTTAAACTTGGAGATAAAATAATCCGACATCCAAAAGTGGTTGTAGGAAATTAATATTACAAAAGACTTATGAAGCAGGATTTCTACGAAATATTGAGTATTTCCAAAAATGCCACAGCATCGGAGATTAAAAAAGCATATCGCAAAAAAGCGATAGAATTTCACCCAGATAAAAACCCGGGAGATACCGAGGCAGAAGAAATGTTTAAAAAGGCAGCTGAGGCGTATGAAGTTTTGAGTGATCCTGATAAGAAAGCCAGGTATGATCAATACGGGCATGCTGCATTTGAAGGTGGCGGTTTTGGCGGTGGAGGGATGAATATGGAGGATATCTTTAGCCAATTTGGTGATATTTTTGGCAGTGCATTTGGTGGTGGATTTGGAGGTTTTGGAGGCTTCAGCGGTGGTCAACGCAGGATGAAAGGAAGCAATTTGAGAATTCGTGTTAGTTTAACCCTTGAAGAGATTGCTCATGGTGTAGAGAAAAAGGTTAAAGTAAAGCGCAAAAAGCAGGCTGCTGGTGTGACCTATAAAACTTGTACTACTTGCAATGGGGCAGGGCAGGTAACTAAAATAACCAATACAATTCTGGGTAGGATGCAAACGGCGGCTACCTGCAACAGTTGCGGCGGAAGTGGGCAAATAATAGATAAAAGACCAAATGATGCTGACGCTCAGGGCTTGAAAATTGTTGAAGAGACAGTTTCTATAAAAATACCACCAGGTGTAGAGCAGGGCATGCAGTTAAAAGTATCGGGCAAAGGTAATGAAGCTCCTGGTGATGGAATATCAGGGGATTTGCTGGTTGCCATTGAGACCATGGAACACGGAACTTTAAAAAGAGAAGGTGATAATTTGCATTATGATTTATATATAAGTATTTCGGATGCAGTTTTAGGTACCACAAAGGAGATTGATACTGTAACAGGTCAGGTTCGCATAAAATTAGAATCTGGGATTCAATCGGGCAAGATTCTAAGATTAAGGGGCAAAGGTATTTCCAGTATTAATGGTTATGGAACAGGCGACCTTTTGGTGCACGTCAATGTTTGGACACCAAAGGAACTTAATAAGGAACAACGCGAATTTTTTGAGAAGATGCAGAATAGTGAGAATTTTGAACCTAAGCCTGAAAAATCGGATAAATCCTTTTTTGAAAAAGTAAAAGATATGTTCTCTTAACGAATTTAAGTTTTCTTTTTAAATAAAAAACGTATATTTGAATCAATATTGGGAAACCAATATTAATTTTCTTTTTCATAGCAATTTTTTTCCCATCCTTAATCCTTTTAAGGGTGGGTTTTGTTTTTTATACGGTTGGACAACATATAACACAGCTCATTTTTCTGATAAAATTAATTTTGGGTCGACTTATTCCCGCGATATAATATTGATGGTATTTGATCTTATCAGAAACTTTGGAGCTATTTGATTTCCCTTAATATACTATTAGATTGTATAATAATAATGATTGATATTAGCTTTTATCCGCGCGTCAGTGAGGCTAAAAACAAAATACTCTGAATTACAAAACCATTTTAATGCATTTCTATATCTTTGAATCCTATAAAAAAGGAATGATAATAGATATTAAATGCCAGGCTTATTTATATGGCATAGGCTTTAATAGTAATTTGTGCTATTTGATCTTACTAAATTCAAAACTCATTTTGAACACTTTACAGATATAATCAAAATGTAAAATAATTTCCTGAATGAATAATATCCTTGTTGCTAGTAATGTTACTAAAAAATTTGGAAACCAAATTGCGCTAAACAATGTTTCACTGGCAATACCAAAGAATAGTATTTACGGACTTTTAGGACCCAATGGCGCAGGTAAGACTACCCTATTAAGGATAATAAATCAAATCACCTATCCGGATTCCGGTGAAGTTATGTTTGATGGAGAATTACTACATCCGCATCATATTGCACTTATTGGCTATCTTCCTGAAGAGAGAGGTCTTTATAAAAGTATGAAAGTTGGTGAGCAGGCACTATATCTTGCCCAGCTTAAGGGATTGAGCAAATCCGAAGCCATTCTGAAACTTAAGTATTGGTTTGATAAGCTGGAGATAGGTGATTGGTGGAATAGGAAAATTCAGGAACTCTCCAAAGGGATGGCGCAAAAAATTCAATTTATTGTAACAGTTCTTCATGAGCCTAAACTACTTATTTTTGATGAACCTTTTAGTGGTTTCGATCCAATAAATGCCAATATAATAAAGGATGAGATTATTAAGTTAAAGGAAAAAGGGGCGTCGATTATTTTTTCAACTCACCGAATGGAAACTGTTGAAGAATTATGCGAATATATTGCTTTATTGCACAATGCAGAAAAGATATTGGATGGCAGACTTGAAGATATCAAAAAACAGTATAAAAACAATATGTTTAGAGTAGGGCTCGAATTGGAAAATGGGGAAAATTTTTTAAAGTTGATTTCAGATAAATTCGATATTTCTTCTTCGCATTATGATATCAATAGAAAGCAATTAGACTTTACCGTTCAACTACCCACAGATGATACCAGATCTTTTTTGGCATTGCTAGCTTCAGAGTCGATTATAAATAACTTTGTGGAGACCATCCCTACAGCTAATGATATTTTTATTCAAACAGTACAACGCAAAAATGACCATGCATAAATTATCTCTTATCATTAAGCGCGAATATCTTGCCAAAGTTCGAAACAAATCATTTGTGATCATGACTTTTCTAAGTCCCATTCTGATGGTGGGAATGATTGTACTTATTGCTTATCTTACTAAAATCAACGATAGTCAGAAGAGAATAATTGCGGTATTTAATGAAAGTAATTATTTCTCAACTGACTTTAATACTACTGAAAGAACTTCCTATATTTTTTTTAAAGATTTATCATTGCAAGCCGCTAAGGATTCTACTTTAAGTCTTGGCTTTTCTGGTCTCTTACATATTCCTAATCGTGGTGATCTTAAACAGGTGGCCCAGAGTTCTTACTTTTATTCAAAAGAAGCTCCAAGTAATGTAGTACTGGATCCTTTGGAAGACATATTTGAGGAGCGCTTAAGACAAAGAAAACTTCTCGATATTGGGGTATCTTCAGAGGAATTTACCACAATTAATGACAGATTCGAAATTAAAATAGCCACTTTTAACGGGGAGGAGAATTTAAAAGGAATAAATGAAATGAAAGCCTTTATAGGCGGCGGTTTTGGTTATTTGATAATGATGTTTATTATAATTTATGGTGGTTTTGTCATGCGCAGTGTTATTGAAGAGAAAACGAGTCGTATTATTGAGGTAATAATCTCATCCGTAAAACCATTTCAATTAATGTTAGGCAAAATTATTGGGACTTCCTTGGCGGGAATAACGCAATTTGCAATATGGATAATATCGGCCTCCTTACTATTACTTGGGGTATTTTTGGTTTTTGGAGTAGATCTTACAGGACTTAGTGATCAATCAGCAATAGCATCAAATCCTATGAGTAGTATGTCTCCTTTACCCACGACAACGAATACGATGCAATTGTATGCGCTTGAATTTCTGCAGATACCTTGGTTTATGCTTATTTCTCTGTTTTTAGTGTATTTTATTCTCGGATATTTAATTTATAGTTCTATTTATGCAGCTATAGGGGCAGCAGTAGATAACGAGACGGATACTCAGCAATTTATCTTTCCAATAATATTGCCTTTAATGTTGGCCATATATGTTGGATTTTTTTCTGTATTTAGCAACCCAAATGGTCCTATTGCTGTTGCGTTTTCCCTATTTCCGTTAACCTCACCAATTGTTATGCTAATGCGTTTACCAGGAGGGATTGGAGAAGGCGGGGTTCCTTTGTGGCAGGTAATTATATCCATTCTTTTTTTAATTATAACTTTTATAGGTATCGTATGGCTTGCAGCTAAAATCTACCGGGTGGGAATTTTAATGTATGGTAAAAAACCTACCTATAAAGAACTATACAAATGGCTAAAATACTAATCATGCAAGAACCACAACCCAGCAAGGTGGAGAAATTCATTCGGGAAGATGTTTGGGACTCCATTTATGAGTTTTTAAACTGGGGACTTCATCTAGGTGAAGGTGAAAGCTCAATTCATATTACAATTGGACTTTTACTTGTAATTATTATTACTTTTTTTATTACCCATTTTGTACTAAATGCGATAAGGAGATTTTATACGAATAAAATGGAAGGCGATGATAAATTAAAGTTCATAAGCATCTTTAAATTTATCAAGTATCTGGTTTATCTGGTTGTAATTCTAATTACCCTGAGTGCGGGTGGCATAGATATAACACTTCTAATAACAGCTTCAGCTGCTTTATTTGTCGGATTAGGCCTGGCACTACAAGATCTTTTCCAGGACATTATTGGTGGTATTTTTATCATTACTGATAAATCGCTTCAAGTGGGAGATATTGTCGAAACTGAGGGAAAGGTTGGTAAGGTAGTCGAAATAAAATTGAGAACGACAAGAGCAATTACACGAGATTACAGGGTGATTATAATTCCCAATCACAAGTTCATGAGTGACATCGTATATAATTATACTCAAAACCATAATATTACCAGAGAAGAAGTTAAAGTTGGAGTGGCTTATGGAAGCAATATTCAATTGGTGACAACCGTATTGCTTTCCTGTTTGGCAGATGATAAAGAAATCTTAAATGACCCGGAACCATTTGTGCTTTTTGATGATTTTGGGGATTCCAGTCTTTTATTCTCAATCCATTTTTACATTAATGACAGTTTTAAAGCGTTAAAGATAAAAAGCAGAATTCGATATATAATAGATTCTAAATTTCAAGAAAACAATATCAAAATCCCTTTTCCACAGAGAGATGTTCACTTATTCCAAAACTAGTTATTCAAATTCTTAAAAAAATCGTTATATGGAAGTAGCAATGTTGATAGTATGAGTAAGTATTTTCTATTTTTTTACTTCTTACTTTTAGTAAGTGGAATTTGTTTTGCTCAAAGCACGGATATTTTGAGGGTTGAATATACTTCGCTCCCGAAAGAAGAAACGGGTAATGCAGCATCGCGATACCGATTTTTACTGAATGTTCCTATTAAAGTTGGCTTAGATAAGTATTTGGTATTAGGGGGTGAGTTTAATATTATTGATTTTGATATCACTCAGGAATATCCATTTGATTCCAGTGAGTTGAGTACCCTTTATGTCATTGATCTTAATGTGGGTTATATTTTTAAATTGAATGAAGACTGGCGATTTGTGGGCATTGTAACTCCAAGAATAGCATCTAATTTGGTAAATGGCCTTCAGGGAGATGACTTTTTATTAAACCTTACTGCAACTATGTGGAAAGAGAAAAAGGATGTTGATAAACCCTTTAGATTAATATTAGGCTTAACCTATAATAGTACTACCGGTATTCCTTTTCCTCTGCCACTTGTTAATTATCACAAAAGGTTTCACAGGTCCTGGTCTTACTCCCTGGGAATTCCAAGAACGGATATTAAATATCATTTTAAAGATAAACACACCTTGCAAATGGCACTATTTTTGGACGGTTACTTTGTAAATGTGCAAAATGACATTCTTTTGCCGGATGGTGAGTTTGGATCCTCTGTTTCGCTTTCGGCAATTGTTGGCGGTGTTGGTTATCAATATAAAATTAATAAGCGTATGTCTTTTTATGGAATTGGCGGAATTACGTTAAACCAACAAGGTTTGCTGAGAAATAGTAAGAGGGATAATGTTTATACCTTAAATAATAAAAATGCTGGAGGTCTTTACTGGAAAGCGGGATTTAAAATTTCAATTTTTTAATTATAAAAGCATGTCAAAAATACTTGTTATAGAAGATGAAGCAGCTATCCGTCGGGTTTTAGTTAAGATTTTATCTGAGGAAAGCGAAATGTATGAAGTGGATGAGGCCGAAGATGGTTCACTTGGTCTGGAAATGATTAAAAAAACGGACTATGACCTTGCCCTTTGTGATATAAAAATGCCCAAAATGGATGGTGTTGAAGTTTTACAGGCAGCAAAAAAAATTAGACCGGAAATACCCTTTATTATGATTTCAGGACATGGGGATTTGGATACTGCTGTAAATACTATGAGGTTGGGGGCTTTCGATTACATCTCCAAGCCACCAGATTTAAACAGACTTCTAACTACAGTGCGGAATGCGCTGGATAAGAAGGTACTTGTTCAGGAAAACAAGATCTTAAAGAAAAGAGTTAGTAAAGGCTATGAAATGATTGGTCAAAGTAAGGAGATTACCTCTATCAAGGATATGATAGATAAGGTTGCACCAACAGATGCTAGAGTTTTAATAACTGGATCAAATGGTACCGGAAAGGAACTTGTGGCCCATTGGCTGCATGAAAAAAGTGATCGTAGTGGAGGACCATTTATTGAAGTGAATTGTGCGGCAATCCCCTCAGAATTGATTGAAAGCGAATTATTTGGTCACGTAAAAGGGGCCTTTACTTCAGCAGTCAGAGATAGAGCTGGTAAATTTGAAGCTGCGAACAAAGGCACTATATTTTTGGATGAGATTGGAGATATGAGCCTTTCGGCTCAGGCTAAAGTACTTAGGGTTTTACAAGAGAGTAAAATCTCAAGAGTTGGCACGGACAAGGATATTAAAGTTGATGTGCGTGTAATTGCTGCTACCAACAAGGATCTTCAGCATGAAATTGAAGAAGGAAAATTTAGGGAAGATCTCTATCATCGTTTGGCCGTTATACTCATAAATGTACCTTCTTTGAATGACAGAAGGGAAGATATTCCGCTCCTGATAGATCATTTTACCGCCAAAATTGCCTCCGAGCAAGGGATAGTTAACAAAAAGTTTACAACAAAGGCTATTGAGCTTTTAAAAAGCTATGATTGGACAGGTAATATTCGCGAATTAAGAAATGTGGTGGAACGCTTAATTATACTTGGGAGTACAGAGATTACCGAAGAAGATGTTACCCTGTTTGCAAGTAAATAGTTGATTTAGACTTAGGTAAACTGATAAAGTACTCTCAGGGAATCCTTCTACACTACTTATTACAATCCTTTAATTTGTCAAGTGCTATTGCCGTAATTTGTTGTGTTCTTAAATTGTAATACTTCTTCGCTTCGGTAAGTTGCGGTTTTAGAAGTTCCTGTTCACAATGTGCATAAATTTTGCTGGCAAACTCATAGGCCTCTTTGCATTCAACACTGTTGACCACCTCGTTCAGAGAATTTTGATAATTAACGAGAGAAAGATCAATTTTTCTTTCCAATTCCTTACCCACGGGCATAACCATGCTTAAGTTTTCTTTTTCTGCATTTTTTGTATTCATAACCAACATATCATTGGCATATAAACTTCCCTGGTGTTCATCGTGATCTCTTATGGCTTCAAGGCTTCCCGAAGAGTTGTCCAATGCGCGCGTTAAAAGTATTTTAGCACTGTTTAAGGAAGAGACTCTAGTGGCTTTCTTTAGGTTATCCAAACCTTCATAAATACTTTCTTTAGCATAATCGCAACCGCAAGCTTCAATTTGCTCTTTCGATTTTTCAATGGCATTAAGGGCTTTGTAAGCAAAGAAACGCGAAGTATTAATGTCTTCTGCAGCAAGAGCACGTTCTGTTTGGGATTTGATGTACCCAATATTAGACCTTGCATAGTCACACGCCTTGCTCAAATCAAAAGAAGACAGCGGGAAAAGCACAAGGAACATCAGAATGGTACAAAAGACCTTCATAGCTTAAAGTATTGATTATGTAAAATTTAGGCATGGTAAAGATAAAGAGCATCGCCCCCGTTGCCTTATTTATTCGTTTAATTACCTGGTCTTTCCCGATTAAAGGTCGAATGGCACATTATTAAGGATAAAAGGTTATTTTTAAATTTGGGCCTTTATTAGGACAACAAAATATTATATATTCAACTCATGAAGAAAATCGATATAGCCTCCTACAAAATAGTTTCTGATATAAAATTAGCAGATTGCAATACTTTGGAAAATCTTGACAGCACAGAAAAGAAACTCAAAAAAAAACTGGAAAAACTGCGTGAAGATTTAGGTGATTTTCAAAATACGCTATACGCACATGGCCAATACGCCGTCCTGATTTGTTTTCAGGGAATGGATACTTCTGGCAAGGATAGCCTTATTCGTGAAGTGTTTAAAGATTGCAATGTAAGAGGAGTGGTTGTACATAGTTTTAAAGTACCAACGGAACTTGAACTTGATCATGATTATATTTGGAGACACTATATTGCGCTCCCTCCAAAAGGAAAATTTGGGGTATTTAACAGAACCCATTATGAAAATGTATTGGTAACTAAGGTCCATCCGGAGTATATTTTAAGCGAGAATATTCCAAATATAAATACAGTGGCAGATATTGATAAATCATTCTGGGACAAACGTTATAAACAGATTAATGATTTTGAACGCCATATTACAGAAAATGGAACTCTTGTTTTCAAATTTTTTTTAAATATTTCTAAAGAAGAACAAAGACAGCGATTATTGAGAAGATTGCATCTGCATGAAAAAAATTGGAAATTCTCACCTGGTGATCTAAAAGAACGCAATCTTTGGGATACTTATCAGCATTGTTATGAGGAAGCCATAAACAGAACGTCTAAAACAAATGCACCGTGGTTTGTTATTCCCGCTGATGATAAGAATGCTTCGAGATTAATTGTGGCTACTATATTGCTAGAATCGTTAAAAAAATACAAAGATATTAAGGAACCAGAGCTCGATGATAAAATAAAGGCTAATATTGAAACCTATAAATCCCAATTAGAAAAAGAACAATGAAAAATTTAGGCCTACTACTTCTATTAATGGTTGGACCTATCTGGTCGCAAACGGATGACAAGGAACAGTTAAAAGCAATTTATAATACATCACTCACTCAGGGGAAGGCTTATGATTGGTTGAATTATTTATCCAATCAGATTGGGGGTCGTCTTACAGGTTCTGTTCAAGCTGAACAAGCAGTTGAGTATACCAAACATAAATTGGATTCCCTAGGCCTGGATCGAGTATGGTTACAACCAGTAATGGTTCCTAAATGGGTTAGGGGGGTACCTGAATTTGCCTATATTGAAAGTAAACCGGGAATTACGAATAACGTACCTATTTGTGCATTGGGTGGTTCTATTGCTACCCCTTCAGGAGGTATCAAAGCGAATGTTATTGAAGTAAATGGTATTGAAGAATTGGAAAAACTTGGTCGTGCTAAAATTGAAGGTAAAATTGTCTTTTACAATCGACCTATGGATCCAACGCAGATTAAAACATTTAAGTCTTATTCTGCAAGCGTGGAACAAAGGTCTTCCGGGGCTAAAGAAGCTTCAAAATATGGAGCTGTGGGTGTTATTGTTCGCTCTATGAGCCTTCGTCTGGATGATTATCCCCATACTGGAGCGATGAGTTATGGGGAAACCCCTCTAAATAATAGAATTCCTGCTGCTGCCATAAGTACCAACGGTGCTGAATTGTTAAGCACTACATTGCAACTTAATCCGGAGATAAAATTTTATTTTAAGCAAAATTGCAGGCAACTGCAGGACGTTCAATCCTACAATGTTATTGGAGAGATAAAGGGCACTACATATCCTGAAGAAATAATAGTAGTTGGTGGCCACCTGGACTCCTGGGATCTTGGTGATGGTTCCCACGATGATGGTGCCGGCTGTGTTCAGAGTATGGAAGTTCTTCGGTTATTAAAAAAAACGGGATATATCCCTAAACGAACAATCCGTGTTGTACTTTTTATGAATGAAGAAAACGGTTTAAGAGGCGCAACTACCTATGCGGAGATTGCTTTAAATAAGAAAGAGAAACATGTATTTGCCTTAGAAAGTGATTCAGGAGGCTTTGCACCTAGAGGATTTTCTTTTGACTGCCAGGAAACTGATTTTGCCAAGATTTTACGGTGGAAACCTCTTTTTGAACCATATCTGATTCATTTGTTTGAGAAAGGAGGAAGCGGTGCCGATATTGGTCCTTTAAAAAATGACCAAATTGTTCTTGCAGGATTGCGTCCGGATTCACAGCGGTATTTCGACTATCATCATGCTGAGATTGATACATTTGAACATGTTAATAGACGTGAACTTGAACTTGGAGCAGCCACAATGGCCAGTTTAGTATATTTATTTGATAAATATGGCACAAGTTCAACAAATATGGAAGGAGGTAAATAATACTTTCTTACTATTTCTATATTAGTACCAAATGCAGGCTATAAGAAGTATAAAATAAACACCTGTCAATTTAAATTTATTACCTTTGCAGCTTATTAAAAAAATAAGATATGCAAGACGGAATTTACGCAAAATTCAATACTTCAAAAGGAGAAATAACAGTAAGGTTAACCTATGATAAGACCCCTGGTACTGTGGGTAATTTTGTAGCACTAGCTGAAGGAAACCTGGAAAATAGTTCCAAACCAAAAAACATACCATATTATGATGGACTGAGCTTTCACAGAGTAATCCCGGATTTTATGATTCAAGGTGGTTGTCCTCAGGGAACCGGAACAGGAGATCCCGGTTATAAATTTGATGACGAGTTTCACCCGGACCTAAAACATACAGGACCTGGAGTTCTCTCTATGGCCAATGCAGGTCCTGGCACCAATGGAAGTCAGTTCTTTATTACACATATTGCTACGCCATGGTTGGATAATAAGCACACCGTTTTTGGAAATGTTATTGAAGGACAGAAGATTGTTGATGAAATTGCTCAGGGTGATTCAATTGATAGCCTGGAAATTGTTCGTGTTGGAAGCAAAGCAGAATCGTGGAATGCCGTAGAAGCTTTTACATCCTTTGAAAGTTCACGGGAAATTAGATTGCAGGAAGAAAAGAATAAAGCAGAAGCAGAATTGGAAAAAGTTGCCTCTGGATTTGATAAAACAAACAGTGGACTTCGTTACAAGATTCTTAAAAAGGGAGATGGTAATAAAGCGACAAAAGGAAATACTGTTTCTGTTCATTATGAAGGTTCCTTGACTAACGGACAAGTATTTGATTCGTCCTACCAGCGCAATCAGCCTATAGACTTTCAATTAGGAATAGGACAGGTAATACCCGGATGGGATGAAGGAATTAGTTTATTAAAAGTAGGTGATAAGGCACGTTTTGTAATTCCATCTGACCTTGGTTACGGGAGTGCTGGTGCCGGTGATGTAATACCTCCAAACGCTACCCTGGTTTTTGATGTTGAGCTTATGGAAGTTAAATAAATAACAATAATTCCGTAAAAAATAACAGAGGAGGGGATACCCTTAGAATTATCTATTAAATTGTGTAAAACTTCTTTCAATTTTTCGAAAGAAGTTTTTTATTTAGCGCTGTTCACACTAAAAGCAAGGAGAACTAAATTGATAGCTAACAAAAAGAATAGGATTACAAAAAAAACAGACATAGCAACTTATTATGGTTATTTTATGGGGAACTTTCTTGTTTATATAACACCTGTGTAGTTGTAAACCCTACCTGGAAACCACTTAAATAAGTATTTCTTGAAGTTATTTACAAAAAGGGGGAATGTCAGATTGTGTAATACAATGATAAAATTAAGGAAGGTTGGACAAAAGACAAAGCTTAAGCTTAAATAAATATTAAATTTTGTAAATCATTTCTGTATTCGGGCTCGCAGATTCCTACATCTCAAAAAGTTAGGGTTGATACCAATTAATTTTATGGCCCTGTAATTAGAGATAAAAAAAAGCCTCCTGTGATCAGAAGGCCTATATTCATACTAAAGTTCTTTTATACCGCTGTAGGATCCGGTGTCATTCGGAGGTAAGGTTTAATTTCTTCTACTCCTTTTGTAAACATATCGCGTGCTTCATCAGTTGGTATGGATGGACTTACCACTACATCCTCCCCATGGTTCCAGTTGGCCGGAGTAGCTACCTTGTGATAAGCAGTTAGTTGCAGAGAATCAATAACCCTTAATAATTCGTGAAAATTACGACCGGTAGAAGCAGGATAGGTAATAATAAGTTTAACGGTCTTATCAGGAGCTATTATGTACACTGAACGTACCGTAAGATTATTATCGGCATTAGGATGTATCATATCGTATAAAGAGGAAACCTTCTTATCCTCATCCGCAATTATAGGAAAGTTAACCGTAGTATTTTGTGTCTCATTAATATCCTTTATCCATTCATTATGAGAATCTTTGCCATCAACACTAAGGGCTAACATCTTTACATTTCGTTTGTCAAATTCTGCTTTAAATTTAGAAGCTGTCCCAAGTTCAGTTGTACAAACA
>Ga0209567_10000340_pt1 | contig 25409 bp, 21 predicted proteins | sample COG_12_FD_184756 | JGI IMG/M metagenome (GOLD analysis project Ga0209567, IMG submission 184756) | Pelagic marine sediment microbial communities from the LTER site Helgoland, North Sea, for post-phytoplankton bloom and carbon turnover... | ecosystem: Environmental > Aquatic > Marine > Neritic... | reverse complement strand
AAAATGGCACTCCGAAATTCGCCTAATGAATTCAAAAATGACAATATAAGGCATCTTAATTTTGAGAATCTTGACATGATTAAAAACTTGTATTCCATTTCTTATCCGAATAATTGGTTTGATAAACGAATGCTTGGAACAGGTCAATATTTAGGATATTTCGATAAAAATAATTTAGTTGGAATAGCTGGAATTCATGTTTACTCAGAAGAGTACAAAGTGGCTGCGTTAGGTAATATAGCAACCCATCCGAATTATCGTGGACAACAAATTTCATATAGACTAACCTCTCAATTATGCTATGAATTGAGAAAAAGTGTTGACCATATTGGACTAAATGTTAAATCGGATAATGAGGCGGCCATAAAGTGCTATGAGAAATTAGGGTTTGAATTTATTGGGAATTATGATGAGTGTATGATTAAAAACACCTAACACTGTATATGAAATCATAGCTCTCATTGGGTCGCTACGCTTCATATACTAACCGTTAGCATCAATAAAAATTATGACCGAGATTAAGCGTATGAAGCAACTTCTGTATAAATTAATTTTTCAATCTATTATTTTGGTTTTTTTGGGTTCTTGTTCCAACCCGTCCAAAGATTCTAACACCCACAGCGTTAGTTCAGATTGCATTAGCCAAGAAGGATCCGTTGAAAGAAAAATTCAACTAGAGACTGAAATTCGTGGGCAAGTGAAATTTTTGGGAGAGCCTGAAAATTTCAGCTCCATAACAAACAAAATGTCAAAATATAATATACCCGCATTATCTCTTGCTGTAATAAATAAAGGTAAGATCGAATGGGCAGACATTTTTCAAAATGCGAATTTTCCGGAAGAACCAAATCTTGATTGTACGAGCATTTTCCAGGCAGCATCACTTTCAAAACCAGTGACGTTTCTAGCGGCAGTGCGTATGTATGCTGCTGGTGAAATAGACCTAGATAAAAATATCCAAAATTACCTTAAGGATTTTGTATTACCCCAAGGAAAACAAACAGCAGAGAATCCAGTAACATTCCGTAATATCTTCTCCCATACTTCAGGAATCACTTCTGGTGGATATCAAGGATACACCAAAGATCTCGCCTTACCCTCTGATCTAAATATTTTAAGAGGGAGTGCCGGAGTCAATTCCCCAGTTATAGAAGTTATCACACCGCCTAATGAAACACTGGCTTATTCCGGAGGTGGCTACACATTAGCTGAATTGGCTCTTCAAGACATATACAATGATGAGTTCTCGAACATCATGAAAAAATGGATTCTTGAACCTGCTGAAATGGAACACTCTGAGTTCACACAACCATTACCTGACTCGATGTCTAATCAGGCAGCCAAAGGTTACACTCAATCAGGAGAGGTAATAGATGGTGGATGGAGAAACCATCCAGAGCAAGCTGCTGCAGGGCTTTGGAGCAACTCTATTGATATGGCTAAATTCTTAATTGAAATTTATAATGCCTATCAAGGCAAAAGCTCGATATTTTCACAGTCCGATATTAAATCGATAATAAGCCATGAACGAGACGGCCATGTTTATGGATTCATATTGAATCGTTCTGGTGATGATATTGCTATCACACACTACGGAGGGAATGCAGGTTACCGTACAGGTATGACAATAAGTCTTACGAGTGGAAATGGTTTGGTCTATTTGATTAATTCAGACAATGGTGGGGCACTGGGGAATGAACTAATTTTATCTGCCTCACAGGTATATAACTGGCAGCATTTTAAGCAAACTAATGTTCAGCGTAAACAAGTTAGTTCTGAAGTTTTAAAAGGGTTGACCGGTGAATACAAGTGGAACAATCAAATAGATCTTTCAATCACATTTGATGAAAACAATAACCAAATTTCACTCTATTTCCCGAATGGCGATGAATATAAGCTTATTGCTATTATTGGTGATGAACTTGATTTTATTCACCCAAATACTGGTGTGAAAGTTTCGTTCTCAATGAAGGATGACTTACCCTCTTTCATCCTCTATGGGCAAACTGCTGTTAAATTGAAATCCAAAACAGATGCTAACAAAAAATAAACGCCATTAAAACAGGCGTTTATTAAAACCGTTAGGCACAATTTGAAAATTCGTAAATTATTCTCCTATTAACAACCAATTAAATATTATGAAAATTTTCTTCACCCTCTTTACAATGGCCGCATTAGTCCTACTTGGATGCCAAACGGCTGAAAAATCCAATTCAGAAATTGAGAACACCATTATCGAAAATGGAATAAGATGGGTTGGAGAGAATGAAGTTGCTAATCATATGGCACTTATTGGTCTAAACCGATATATAACCTATGAAAACAATCATGCTTTTATAATGTCGGAGGCAGCTGTTAATTTAGATACTACGTTATTTGCATCGCATGTAATTCTTGGTTTCTTAAGTGAAGGAAATCGAAAAGATTATCACAGCCGTATGGCTAAGAAATTTGCTGGAAATGAAAATGAAACCAGCAAGTTATTTGTTTCCCTACTTGACTACGATGATAAAAACGATAGTTTGAGAACAAGTAGAAGGGAAATTTGGACCAAAATGCATGAATTATCCAATGGCCCTTTTATACATTACATGTTTATCAGATTTATGGAAGGAGATGATGCCACAAAAATTAAAGAACTGGATAAACTAATTGCATTTTGTGAAGAGAATCAATTTAATTATACCGCAACTGCTGCCAATAATTACAAAGGATACCTATTAATGTTTGAAGGGGATTTGGAATCGGGAACTTCAGCAATTGATAAATGCGTTGAGTTGCATCCGGATGGTTATAACCCATATGACTCAAGGGCTGAATTTTATTTATATGCAGGAGACACGATAAATTCGATTAAATGGTATAAAAAAGCTCTCGAAAAATTTCCATATGCTCCTTATGTAAAAGACCAGTTAAATAATTTAGCACCTGCAAAGAAATAAATATTTAGTCATGAAATCTGCAACATTTACTTCTCACTTTCTTGTCTACCTAGTTTTTTTAAGTTCAATATATTTTCAAAGCTGTCAACCTAAGACAGTTGATGTCGATAGCTATGATGCTGAAATAGTAGACTGTAACAAACAAATGAGTAATTTGTCATATTAAAAAATGAAAAAATGACCAACAGGAACAAAACTGCTCGACTTGCGGGCTTACTTTATCTTATTCTGGTAATAAGTGGAATTACTAATCTTATGTACATACCTTCTAAATTGATAGTTTGGGAAAGTGCTGCAGAAACTCTCGAAAACATAATGAACTCGGAATTGCTATTCCGATTGGGTATTGTAAGTGGAATAATAACCTTTTTAACATTTTTGCTACTGCCATTAGTCTTGTACAGGTTACTTAGTGAAGTGAATAAAACGTACGCGACATTAATGGTGATTTTTGCTGTGATTAGTGTCCCGATTTCTTTCGTGAACATACTTAATAAATTTTCTGTGCTCACATTGATAGGTAAGGCGAATTACTTGCAGGATTTGGATTTATCGGAAATTCAGTTACAAGTAATGTTTCATCTTGATTCTTACAATAACGGTATTGAGATTTCTCAAATATTTTGGGGTTTATGGCTATTTCCTTTTGGGTATTTAGTCTATAAATCTGGATTTCTCCCAAAAGTTTTGGGTATTCTGTTAATGGCAGGATGCTTTGGCTATTTAATTACGTTTTTTGGAGGATTTCTATTTCCGAATTTCCATAAGACAGCTGTCTCAACAATTGTTGGTCTTCCAGCCTCCATTGGTGAAATAGGTATTTGTTTATGGCTTTTGATAATGGGTACTAAAACGCTAAACTTCAGAAAAAAAGCAGACAGCACTGTATAACAAATTATAGCCGCCTATGGGCAGGATATGCTTGTTAAACAAACCGTCAGCGAAATGACGGTAAAGGTTTTAACAAAATCCATTTTAAACTGTCATTATAAAGAATAGAATATAAAAACAATTCCAAATTCTCAACACTATGCTTGTAAACTACAATATTAATATACGGACAAAGCTCGCTTTTCTTTGGGCAACAATAATGTCTCTGTACATCTATGCAGACTTTTTCAGTTTAATGACACCAAATAAAATCAAGAGAATGATGGACTTGGAAACACCGTTAGGTCCCACCACACCCACAATGCTCATTGGGTTTTCTATACTCTTGATTATTCCGGCTTTAATGTTACCAGTATGCATATTACTTAGGCCAATACTCAGCAAATGGTTGAATATAATAATCGGATTTTTATACGCCGCAATTTCAGTATTAATCATTATCTCTGATATAAGCAGTGAATGGATGTCTTTTTTTGTGATTTACCAAATCATTGAACTTTTCATTTTTTTCATAATTGTAAAACTGGCATGGAAGTGGCCACGTGAAAAGCTTGCAACTTAATTATCAATAGGGTGTAATAACTATCAAAAAAATACCGCTAACAATACCTATGAGTAATCCGCCAGAGGAGGACAGGTTGCTTGGCCCCTACTCATCCGAAAATCCTGTCGCCTGCCTGCCCTCCTAAGGCGGGTAAACCGGCAGGCAGGGATTTTCTTTGTAAGTTTATACTTGTTGTGATTTGTGCTTTAAGACGCAACTCCTCATAACCTAACCGTTATCAGCATTAAAACTAGAATAATGATCAAAAACATTGTAAAACCAATTGGATGCTTTTTTTCTATTGTATTGTTCATGTCTTGCGGGACGCCGGGCGAACTTAAATTGTTCAATGGGGAATCACTTGAAGGTTGGGAAGGGTCAAATACTGTTTTCAGGGTGGAGAAGGGAGCCATTGTTGGGGGCAACCTGAAAAAACCAATCGATAAAAGTTACTACCTGTGTACGGAACAGAAATATGAAAACTTTAATTTGAAATTGTCAGCAAAATTTGTGACCAAGGACTTAAATACTAATGGAGGAATAAGTTTTAGAGCTAAACGCGTACCCAACTCAAATGAAGTAATGGGCTACCAAGCTGACATAGGATATTTAAATACAGATGCAATTACTCAATTTTCTGATTTTACACCTGCCGATACAACCGGCCTTTATCCACTTTGGGGTAGCCTGGTAGATGAGAACAGGCCCAATACTTCACGATACCCAAGACCTGATATCTTTCCCGTCATAATTTTTAAGGTGGCGAATAAAGAACTCATTGAGGAAATTATTGATCCGTTTGATTGGAATGAGATTAATATCAAGGCCTATGGTCCAGATATTGAAATAAAGATTAATGGAGTTTCAACAGCAAAATTCACTGAGAAAGGAGATGTGCCGTCAAACGGATGTATTTGCTTGCAAACACATGCTGGAGAACCATATGAGGTTTGGTATAAAGATATCGTGCTAAATCAATTAGAACAATAATTGAAAGCTGATAACAATGTATATGACGATTATGACCAGCAATAGCTGGTCACGTCGCATATACGAAACCGTTAGCCTCATTATGACTAACCAAACCAACCAATGATATATTTTTAATAACATACTAACCAATTAAAAAGGATACAAAAGGATACAAATGAGTAATATGAAAGAAAAAGTCGTACTGATAACTGGAGCAAGTAGTGGTATTGGAAGAGCAACTGCAGAAGCTTTTGCGGCAAAAGGTGCAAATGTTGTAGTCGCTGCACGTCGAAAAGAGGAGCTTGATACATTAGTGACTTCTATCCAAGCGATGGGTGGTAAAGCATCTGCGATTAAGACGGATGTTTCTAGTGGTAAAAGCGTAGAGCAAATGGTCGCTCATACTATCGAAGTATTTGGTCGTCTGGATTATGCAATAAATAATGCTGGCATAGAAGGAAAACTAAATGGAATAACCGATCTTTCGGAAGATGATTGGGATCAGGTTCTTGACATCAACCTAAAGGGAACATTTCTTTGCATGAAGTATGAGGCTAGAGCCATGCTCAATCTTGGTAACGGTGGTGCTATTGTGAATATTGGTTCAGTAAATTCATTTCTCGGTTTTCCAACCGGATCAGCCTATGTAACATCTAAACATGGTCTCATTGGATTAACGACGAGTGTCTCTGCTGAGTTAGCACCAAAGGGCATTAGAGTAAACCTTATATGTCCAGGTATTACAGATACACCCATGCACCAACGCTTGAGAGGTGTTGTTGGTGATGACTTATATGACAAAGGATTGCTACCTACTGTTCATCTACAAAGGGTTGGCCGTCCAGAGGAGATTGCAAAAGCTATTGTGTTTCTTTGTTCAGATGAATCCAGTTATATTTCTGGTTCAACACTTACAGTAGATGGCGGGCTCACTTTAACAATGTAGCTCCATTTACAAACTATGTAGTTAGCAATGCTAACTGAACTTGAACAAAATAACGAAAGGCTAACAATGGCTATAAGTAATCCGCCAGAGGCGGACAGGTTGCTTGTCCTCGCCTCTCCCGAAAATTCCTGCGGTCCCGATAATTATCGGGATCAGCTTGGTATATACCTGCCTTAGGAGGGCAGGCAGGCTTGCTAAGTTAAGTGCTAAACCACGCAACTACTCATTTCCGAGACCGTTAGGCGCAATAAGAATAACATTATGAAAACACAAATTTCGACTCTTCTGGCAATTGTTTTTTTATCAGTCTCTTGTAATAGTCAAACCAAGGACAAATCTATCTCAGTAGCTAATAAAAATTCAGAAAATTATAATGGCCCAATAATTGACATGCACATTCATGCCTTCTCTGAAGGGAACCCGATGTTTGGTATGACCCATCCTCCCACATTACGAGGGGAAACCTATGAAGGTGTGACTTCCGCTACTGAACAAAAAGAAAAAACCTTAGAGAAATTCCGCAAGCACAACATAGTTAAAGCAATGGTGTCTAATGGTCAATTATGGTTTAATGATGCACCAGAAACAATCTTAATTGGTGGCGCTGATAAAGGTATAGATGTATTGAGAAGCCAACATCAGGAGGGCAACCTGCAAGTGATTGCTGAAATGGCTCCTTTTTATGCAGGAATATTAGCAGATGACCCCTCTATATTACCGTATTTTGAATTGGCTCAGGAATTGGGTATTCCTGTTGGGTTCCATATTTTTCCGGGAGGTCCAAATTATGGTTTCCATATGATGCCTGAAATGCTCGGAGGTATGCGCACCTATAACGCCAACCCTTCACAATTGGAAAATGTATTAGTGAAATACCCAAATTTAAAGGTATACATAATGCATGGTGGCTGGCCATATGTAGAAGACATAAAAGCTTTGATGTATGCACACCCCAACGTCTATGTTGACGTTGCTGTCGTCAACTGGATTTTGCCTCAAGAAGAGTTGAATAGCTACTTGAAATCTCTTTTCAATACTGGTTTTGGCGATCGGATTATGTTTGGAAGCGACCAAATGGTATGGCCAGAAACGATCGATGTCGCTGTGGAATCTGTTAATTCAACCGACTTTCTAACTTTGGAACAAAAGGAAGATATATTTTATGACAATGCAGCAAAATTTTTAGGGTTGACCGATGAAGAAATCAAAAAACACAAAGGACAATGATAAACTGCACACAACAACGTGTATAATTAATTGCTGGAAAGTGTTTAATGATTACTACGGAAATTTGCCGAATTTCCTTTACGCTGTTTCTTTTTGCTATCTTAGAGTTCACAGCAACTAACCATACACAAACATGTTGCCCTACATTATGAAATAAATGTTCGTAAAGAAGGTTGTCTCAAATAGGAGGTTGTCATATTAAGAGAATTATCATCTAAATAAAAGAAAATATTATGAATTGGGAAGCAATATCAGCAGTTGGACAGTTAGTAGGAGCTCTAGCCGTTCTGATCACTCTAATATACCTTGCAATACAAATGAAGCAGAATACATCTGCTGTTGCTACATCTACATATGAAAGTACAATGACTGGCTTCAACGACATAAACATTATTGTCGCTAGCACACCTGAATTAGCCTCTTTACTTGATCGAGGATGTATGAGTACGGATCAATTAACAGAAGTAGAGACTGTTCAGTTTAATTTCATACTGCGTTGTTATGCCAATCAATGGTGGAAATTATTTAAACTCTATGAAAGAGGAAGCCTTGCACGTAGTGAATGGTCTATCTTTGCTAAAGAAGCGGCACAATTTTTCGAACAACCTGGCTGTAAACCTTTTCGCGAGCAAAACAAGTTGTTTTCGGATCTTTATGCGGAACTTGAAAAGTATAATTCAGGATTGATTTCTGACTTTGGATTTGGTAGCCAAATTGCAGACCATTAGACGTTAGCGTATATCATCAGAGTTCATGATCATTTTTAATTTTTATTGGAGACAATGGTTGTGATTTGGAAAAAAGCACCAGACTATTAATAGGTTGGGAAAATAATGACGTATGGCAACAAAGTATAAAAATCAATAACTCAAATAATTATTACATCACAATTTCACTCCTTTTTAATTACCTTAGTTAACTGAAAACAGTCACACGGCTTGTTCTACCCCCGCATAACATTTTACGCGACTCACGCCTCACCTTCGCTGGCCTACTTCCCCGTCCGCGTGTCGACGTAGCTTTAGCGAAGGCCCAAGTAGCTTGGCTACGAAGGCCGAAAAGCTTCGGTAGCAGAAACTATGACCAACCATTAAACCAATGATAAAATTCTTTCGGAAAATAAGATATAATCTCATGGAACGGAACAAGACAGCAAAATACTTTAAATACGCCATTGGAGAAATTGTACTTGTTGTTATTGGAATTTTGATTGCGCTTCAAATAAACACTTGGAATGAGGAAAGAAAATCCAATAATTTACTGAAGAAATATGAAAAAAACATCATTGTTGAATTAAAGACTGACCTGTTAAAATTGGATGAATTGGATAGCATACATAAAACTTGGAGAAATAGTCTACTCAATTATCTTGATTACTATAATACAAAAAATCCTGATATAAATATCCTTAAATCTAAACGTGATAGTAGCAAAACAGGGTTGACGACGCCCTTCCATACATCTACTTATTCGATTCAAGATTTAATTTCTACCGGTAATTTGAAATTATTTCCTGCGCATAAAAAAAGCGCCATATTGAAATATAAAGATTTGCATGACATAAATGTATTTTCAGAGCAAGAGTCTGGAAATTTTATTAAGATTTCATATGCAGAATTTGAACAAGAGATTGACTTATTGGTTTTATACAACTATTCTGAAAAAGAGCATAGTGCAGTTAAAAACTGGAATTACGACCTAACTTCACCTCAGATGAGATTATGGAACAATGTACTCGCTAAATTCTTGAATTTCTATGAATATCAATTATTACTTCATGAACAGGTTCGGAAGGAATCTAAAGAACTAATTGAGGTATTGGGGGATGGAAACGAAGGCTAACACCATATATAAGGCACTAAAACGGCTCATACCTGCCTGCCGGTTTACCCGCCTTAGGAAGGTAGGTAGGTACAAGACCGTTAGCGGCAATTATTAGACTAATTTAATCCTGAATTGGCTTGTTTTCATTCCACATATGCCAAATTATCTTCCAAGACCCATCAGGTTGCTTTTTCACCATGTCCACATATTTATTATTTGAAATAAGTGTATCGCTATTGTCCTTATAAAATATCTTGGCATATCCATTATAACGCCTAATGGCCAGGGAATCCTCTACTTCAAAATATCTCTCAGAATAAACCAAATCAAATGAAGGAACAAAAACTTTTTCAAATACACTGTAAAATTCTCTTATAGCCTCGATTCCCTTTATTGGCGACTGACCTGGTGGAAAAATAATCGCCTCTTCATGAAAAAATGACATATAATCATTAGTTACAAGGTTCTTGCATAATAATTCTATTTCATCTAATTGCGTATTTAACGCCTGGATATCTATCATTTGTTGTTCCTCATTGCTCTCCTTTGATTCTTGTGTACTTGAACAACTCGATATAGTAAGCAATACAATTAGAATTTTAATGGCGGTTCTTAAATTAAACATACTAAATGATTCCATTTTGTGATTTTTAGAGGTAATATAATCAAAGCTAATAAATTAACATCAAAGATGAAAAGCCGCTAACACTAGCTATAATTCATTTTGCCGTAAATCTAAAATCAAAAATTATCTTACTTTTAAACTAAATAACTTGGCTAAAATTTTTTTGCCTGCAGCTTCTCCTTGCCGCACTAATTTCCTGAAAGGATCAACGACATGGCTAACTGCCAGTTAAAACGAATCATAGCCCAATCGATATCTACAATAAAAATTAAAAACACACTTTTGCTATCTACATCTGAAATAGTTGCGGTTTTGAACAAAAAGAAATAATAGAGGTCATTATTTGGCTATATTCAATCTTCACAACTAAACAATTTATGAATAGCTACAAAAGACCGCTCAATGAACTTTAAAAATAAGCGTAGGTGGCAAATCATTCAGCAATATAGTGTTGGATGGACCTTGGCATTCATATTTTTAGCTATCGTTAGAGGCGAAGGAACTAAAGAATTAGGATCCGTTCAATTTGAGGTTTTAGAATCAATACTCACTGCCTTTATTACGGGACCAATTTTAGGAGGTATCTCAGGATATGCTCAAATATTAACTGAGGAACACGGTTATAAACGAATATCCATCCAAAATCTGTTGGTTCTGAGAGTAGTATATGTTCTCATATTTCTAGTATCAATCATTTCATTAGCGTATGCCATTTATGGAGAGAATTTAACATATATCGAATTCGCTTTTGAACCAGGTAGTTTCGCTATCTATTTATATATAGTATCTGTTGATATTTTTATGTTTGGATTAAGGCAAGTTAACCTGTTCCTTGGACGCAACAATCTTTGGAAACTTTTCCGTGGTAAGTTCTATACACCCCAGGAAGAAGAACGGATTTTTATGTTTCTTGACCTCCAGTCGTCAACCAAGCATGCAGAAATATTAGGTCATATTGAATATAGTAAAATGATTCAGGACTGTTTCAATGATTTGGGAATTGTAGTAGAAAATGAAGCGGAAATCTATCAATACGTAGGGGATGAAGTGATATTGACTTGGAAGCTTAACGATGGACTAAAAGACCAAAATTGCCTGAATGCATATTTTAATTTCAAACAACAATTAGATAAAAAGATGGAATACTATACGCACAAATACAATTGTATCCCCCATTTTAAAGCAGGAATAAATGCAGGCATCGTCACAGTGACTGAGGTAGGCAAATACAAAAAAGAAATTGCCTACCATGGAGACACAATAAATACAGCGGCAAGGATTCAAGGTAAATGCAATGAACTTAAGCAAGACCTTCTGATTTCCGAGAGTTTAAAAAATAAGTTGAGTAATACTGGTTTCACTTTTGATAAACTTGGCAGTATAGAACTCAAAGGAAAAGAGAAGCAAGTATTTCTTTATGCAGTTTATCAAACAAATAGCAGCTAACAATGTATATAAAATCATAGCACCCTTAGGGATGCTACACTTCATATACTAACCGTTGGTGGTAATTAAAAAAAAATTAATTATGAAATTAATTATCAAATTGTTAGGAATACTAATTCTCCTTTTAGGTATCTTATTGCTAATTCAACCTGAAGTCATTTTCGGATGGATGGAAGATAATGTAGAAAACAACTCACTATATATTTTTGCAATTGTATTCAGGTTAGGATTTGGTATTTTACTCATAATAGCTGCCAAAGAATCAAAATATCCTGGTGTAGTTAAATTTTTTGGTTACTTAGCCGTAATAGCTGCTATAATCTTTATTTTCATGGGTCAAAAAAGTTTTCAAGATTTTGTATCCTCACTAATTCCTGATATTAAACCTTATGCTGCTGTAATTGGTTTGGTCGCCTTGGTAATAGGCAGTTTCCTTTTTTATGCATTTTCGGGCAATAAGAAATTAAAGAACGAAACTTAAAAAAAATAAAACGAACCACCAACAGTGTGTATAATTCATTGCTCCTGCCGGCAGGCAGGCAGGCAGGTCTGAATTTCCTGCCGGAAATTCCTCGCACTTTTACTATCTTGTTTTCTTAATCTGAAAATCCTCGCGGATTTTCACGCAACGAAACCATACACAAATCCGTTGCCATTCATTGCGAAAAACACTTAAAAACAATAAATCTGAATCTAATAATGAAAAAACAAACAATAATATATATTCTAATTGCTTTGGGGTTAATACTCTTTTCATATCTATTTTTTAATGGGACTGTATCCACTCAGGATGATTCCGAGAGTAATGGAACAATTACTCAAGGTTCCGAATTTAATACTTTAGTGTGGTCAGATGAATTTAATGGTAATGGCGTAATTAACTCCGAGAAATGGTTCCATCAAACGCAGCTTCCACCAGGAGGCAGTTGGTGGGGTGGATTGATTCAACATTACACTGATCGGGAAGACAATTCCTATGTAAAGAATGGATTTTTGAACATAGTTGCAAAAAAAGAAATATTTGATGATCAGGGTGAATTAAAACAGTACACATCTGCCAGATTAAATTCAAAATTTGCTTTCACCTATGGACGGATAGAGGTTAAGGCAAAATTACCTGAAGGTATAGGTACTTGGCCAGCTATATGGATGTTGAATAAAAATATAAATGAAGATGGTGCCTACTGGGATAATCAAGGGTTTGGAACTGTGAAATGGCCAACATGTGGTGAGATGGATATTCTCGAACATTGGGGAAAGAACCAAAATTATGCCTCAAGTGCTGTACATAACGCATCAAGTTATGGATACAAGGTTCTAAATCTTGGTGGTCAAAATGTAGAGAATGCATCAAATAAATTTCACATATATACTCTTGTATGGTCTGAAGAGAAACTTGTTTTTAGCGTTGATGGAGTAAAACATTTTGAATATGGACCATCTAATAAAAATTCTAAGACCTGGCCATATGATTCTGATTATTATATAATATTGAATATAGCAATAGAACCTGATATTGACCCAAAATTCATTGAAAGTTCTATGGAAATAGATTACCTCAGGATTTATCAATAAAACCTCAAGAAAAAGGATTTATCTTACAATTAAATGAATGAATAATTAGCAAAAAACAACGTAATGGCAACACCGTGTATAGTTCATTGCGTTTAGTCCGTTAAGAGGAAGAATTTATCTTACAATTTGTATCTTTCCTAAACGGAAATATTTGTGATGCCAGCATCGCGCTTTTTCCTCACTGCGAATTTTCGCCACATTCTTCTACGCTGGAGCTAGGGGCAACAAAAGCGGCTCATCTGAACACAAAAGCGCTCAGCTGAAATTCGCAACAACCATACGCAAACACGTTGTAGGCAAGCAAAATAAAAAATTCACTCTGATCAATGATAATTTAAATTTATGACGATTGGTGCTATTATATAATCCAAAAATAGTAGTTTTAAAGTGCTAACTAACTTAAGTATGCCTGCTTCGCCAATTTCCTACTTATTAATTGCAATTTACGTTTTAGTTCTGGTTTATACTATTGTTCGCATTTTGCTTGACACGCACTCTACCTCCAAAGCATTGGCCTATTTTTTAATGGTTGTTCTGTTTCCCATTTTTGGGCTGGTATTCTATTACTCCTTTGGCATTAATTATCGACATATAAAATCGACACAAGAGCGGATTGTATCCTTCAATAAACTTACCGAGCAATTTAATAAGTACGTTGAAGATGAAACAGATTTCCTTTTAAAAACGAATCCGGACACTTTCAAACAATATGATGAATTGGTCCGGTTCATTCACAATTTAGGAGGGGAAAATCTGGGAAAGAATCAATTCAAACTCTTGGTAAACGGCGAAGAAAAATTTCCTGAGGTGCTGAAAACCCTTAAAACCGCGAAGCATTTCATCCATATGGAATATTATGATTGGGAGAACGACACAAGAGGAAACCAAATTAAAGAAGTGTTGCTGAAGAAAATCCAGGAAGGTGTCAAAGTACGTGTGATGTACGACGACTATGCCAGTCGCAAAATCAAGCATAATATCGTCAAAGAATTAAAAGCTGCCGGCGCAGAAATTTATCCTGTAATTAAAGTCAAACTAGCAAAATTTGCCAACAGAGTGAACCATCGGGATCACAGAAAATTGATCATCATGGATGGTCATACCGGCTTTATTGGAGGAATAAATGTGTCAGACAGATATGACAACTCTATTGAAACAGGCTTGTATTGGCGTGATACGCATGTAAAGATCATGGGGACTACTGTGAAGAATATAAACCGCCATTTTATTGCGAATTGGAATGCCTGTCAACCCGACAAATTGTCGATTACCGAAGACCTTTTCCCGACTTTATTAAAGCAAGGAGAAGGTAATTATACCGAACTGGCGCAAATCGTTGCCGGAGGGCCAATTTACCCAATGTCTAACATTATGCTTTCCTATTTTAGGATCTTTACTTTAGCTAGAGAAAAATTATACATTACCAACCCTTATTTTATTCCAAATGACAGCATTTTGGATGCATTAAAACAGGCTGCCATTGCAGGAGTTGATGTACGTATAATGGTTCCTGAAAAATCCGATTCTGCTATTGTTGGTGCTGCTGCAAAATTTTATTTCACAGAATTGTTGAAAGCCGGAGTAAAAGTATATACATACAAAAAAGGGTTTGTCCACGCCAAAACTGTAGTTGCAGATACCAACTTAAGTGTCGTTGGTACAGCCAATATGGATATTCGGAGTTTTGACCTTAATTTTGAAATGATGTCAGTAATTTATGGGCCTTCTTTCGCTTCACAATTGGAAAAAGTCTACCTGAACGATTTAAAGCAATGTAATGAACTAAGCTATGAAGAATGGCAGAAACATGGAATCTATAAGCGATTGATTTATTCCATCGCACGGCTCATTTCTTCTTTCTTATAATTATATTAGGTATAGACAAAATAAGTTTCAAACTCAAGTTTGCCATCCTCACTGAAAAATAACTATCTAAATAATATGGCCCCTTCCATACATTGAACATAAGGTTTGCTGGTAGTGATCAATCCCTTTATTTGGGGGTAATGATGTTGATTCTGCAGTCTCTGGCGTATGCACAGCTCGCCGGTTTACCTGCAGAAGTAGGGCGGTAAGCCTCAATAGCACCACTTATTCCGTATGCAATTTTTGGAACTTCCTGTACACTTGTTGTTGGCGTTGTAGCATTCGCCTGCATACAAGAAGTTCTACTATTATACCACTTTCTGGTTATTGTATAATCTCCTGAGCAGCTTTACTTTTAATATGGAGTTAATAGGCATTTTAATATGGAGTTAATAGGCAAATAAAATGATACTAAAGTTGAATTAATTGGTAGAAAAATAAAACTAAAAACTCGGTCAAAAATAAAAGTGTGTGTATCCGAGAATTAAAAATGCACCACCTAATTTTAAACTAAAAGAATTAAATTATGGGAGAAGTTTATCAAGAAAACAAAACCTCTTGGGATATTTCAAGAGCGTACAGACAATTTCAGCGGGCTGACAAAGCACTTGCAAAGGAACATTACAATGATGCTGTAGATCACCTGAACAGAGGTCTCGATCTCTTCTCATCGGCCATGGACCACCTGGCGAAAGCCGCGGATGATGCATACAACAAAGCCGGTGATGAGATTGGCAAAGGTAACGACAAACTTCAGTTGAGTATCGATGACTACGCTGATGGTAAATACGACAGCGCTGCAAGGCACTATGATGATGCTATGGATTATTATGACAAGGCACTTGATCTCGTAGATTAAAGCCAGACTAGTAAAACATTATGTCAAAATATTTATTTGACATGGAAAACTGCGTGATCCTGCATGGGCAAATCAACGTACAGGCAGGATCACGTTAATAAAGACTAATACAACTAAAATTTGAATTAATAAAAATATGACACTCAATAAGATAAAAAAATTTACTGTTTTTACATTATTGTTCGCGGTATTATTTGGATGTACCACTGAATCTAAAGTTGATTATCAGCTGCACAGGGCATCTGTAGATATGGCAAAAGCAAATCGTCAATTTCAGTTGGCAGACAATTCTTTTTATGATGGCAACGATAATGCCGCCATGAATCATTTGTCAAAAGGACTGAACCTCACCCAGACCGCATTGGACCATATGTCAAAAGCTGAAGATGAGGCCTATGAGGGAGCCAGCAATGAAATAGACAAGGGCAACAGTGAGCTTCAGAAGAGCTTGGACGAATACAATAGTGGAAATGCTGACAGTGCGGAAAAACACTATGACAAAGCACTGGATCACTATGACAAAGCTTTGGATTTGCTGGATTTTGATTAACCTTATTTAGCCCAGGCCTAGGATGTGAAAAAACAAGTCAAATGCGGAATAAGCAGGCAGTATCCTAAGTTGTCAAAGTAGGCAAGAGGGTTAAGTGACGATTAAAATAAGCAGATGCTCATCCCGATCACAAAACGAAACTGATGATTACTCGTCCCAATTCCACTCACTATATAAATAGTAAAAATTTAAAAAAAGACAAAAAAATGAACAAACTAATTCCTTTAAAAAACAAAGGCTGGTCGATGCATGCAATTTTTGCCGCAGCCCTGATATCTTTATTTGCCATATTGACCCCGGCAACAAGCCTGGCGCAGGATGCCAAAGTGGATAAAGCAGAAGCCAATTTTTGCGAGAAGCTTGTCGGTTTAATAACCGCATTGAATATTTTGGATGAAACCAATGAAACGGGCACCTATGACGAATTCACAAAGGCCTACAACAAAACAGTGAAAGCCTGGAACAAATTTGTGAAATCAGCAGATAAATTGGAAAAGGTAGATTATAAGGAATCGGTAAATGCCTACAACAATATAGTTGATGCTGTCAACCTCATCCAGCAAGACAATATAGACGAGCAAACCGGGAAAAAGATCAATGAGCATATTGATAATGCTGCTAATACAATTTCTGATTTGCAGGTTATCGAATGTAAATAAACAAGCTACACCAAAGACAATTTTTAATCGTCTTGGTGAAAGTAGGAGTAATTTAATACAAATAAATAATCATAGACTAATTTAATTAAATACAATCTTATTTACGAATAAGGTTTTTCGTAAACTTTCTAGGTCATTCCGCTATAGCCAAATAAAAAAGAGACAATATGACGACTCAAGACATGAAAAAGGAACAACTACAAAAAATAAAGACACATCCCGGTTTCATTGCGGCACTGGACCAAAGCGGTGGCAGCACACCTAAGGCGCTGGAGGCGTACGGGATCAAGGAAGACGCATGGTCTAACGACGACGAAATGTTTGCGATCGTCCACCAAATGCGTAGGCGCATCTTAACCAGCCCCAGCTTCACCGGCGAGCGGATACTGGCCGCGATCCTTTTTGAGAACACGATGGATAGAGACGTTGAAGGGAAACCTACAGCGGACTACCTTTGGAACGTGAAAAACGTGGTGCCTTTTCTGAAAGTCGACAAAGGTCTTGCTGCCGAGAAGGATGGGGTTCAGGCGATGAAGCCCATACCCGAGCTTGATGCGCTCCTCAACAAAGCCAAAGCGAAGCGTATTTTCGGAACCAAGATGCGGTCGGTCATCAAACACGCCAATCAGCGCGGCATCGAGCAGATCGTGAGCCAGCAGTTCGAACTGGCCGAACGAATCAATGCCATCGGCCTGGTGCCAATTATCGAGCCGGAAGTAGACATTCACTGCCCTGAAAAAGCCCAGGCTGAAGCATTGCTCAAAAAGGGCATCCTCGACAAGCTTAACAAACTGCCCGCAGGTCAGGTGGTCATGCTTAAGCTGACTCTTCCGGATAAAGATAATTTGTATACCGACTGCATCCGTCATCCCAATGTTTTGAGAGTGGTGGCACTGTCTGGCGGCTATACGCAAGCGGAAGCCAACGACCGCCTTCGCAGGAATCATGGCATGGTCGCGAGCTTCTCACGGGCACTGTTGGAGGGCCTGACGGCTCAGCAATCCGATGCTGAGTTCAACGCCATGCTGGATGCGTCTATTCAGAGCATCTACGACGCATCGATCACATGAGCAAATCCTATTCTATCATGGGATCTCATAAGGGACTCATGGTAAAACTTGTGGTTGAATAGACACTATCTAGTTGGCGGTTTCTGAAGCCGATGATATCGCACCATTGTATCCTATTTGGTTTAGTGCATTTAAAATCTATTTATTTAAAGCTTTATCTAGATTGAAAGCTGCACTTATCAAAGCAAGGTGAGTGAATGCCTGGGGAAAATTTCCTAAAGCTTCACCCTTAGAACCTATCTCTTCGGAAAATAGTCCCAAATGATTGGAGTACCCTAACATATTCTCAAATAATAGTTGGGCTTCTTCTAATTTACCTGCACGGGTCAGGGCCTCAATCATCCAGAATGTACAAATATTAAATGTTCCCTCTTTTCCGGACAATCCATCTTCAGTTTGCTCTACATTATACCTGAATACCAGGCCATCTGAGACAAGTCCACCTTTTTTCGGTGGTTTATTCATAGCCTCCAGTGTTTTCAGCATTCGTTCATCTCTCGGGGAAACGAAGAACACCAGTGGCATCATCAGATTAGACGCATCCAGGCTATCACTACCGTAACTTTGGACAAATGCCTGGAGTTCTTCATTCCATCCTTTGGCCATGATTTCTTCAAAGATTTCATCCCGGGCTTTTAGCCACTTTTCCCTTTCCGCCGGAAAAGATCTTTTATCTGCCAGCCGGATGCCTCGGTCGAGGGCAACCCAACTCATAAGTTTCGAGTAAACAAAATGTTGTTGGCCACCCCTGACTTCCCAAATACCTTCATCGGTATTCTGCCAATTCTCAGATATCCAGTTAACCACCTTTCGGAGGTTAATCCACAAATCATAGGAAATAGGGCTGCCATATTTATTGTATAGATATACCGAATCCATTAATTCACCATAGATGTCCAATTGCAGTTGATCATAAGCCCCATTTCCAACCCGTACTGGGGCGGATCCCTTATATCCTTCCAGGTGATCCAAAAGCTCTTCAGTTAGTTCATGTCGGCCATCAATTCCATACATAATCTGAAGGGAACCGTCAGGATTGAGTTCCTGGCAACGGGCTTCGATCCATTGCATAAAATTTTCCGCTTCCTCATTAAAACCAATCCGCATAAGCGAGTAAATTGTGAAGGAAGCGTCCCTGATCCAGGTGTATCGGTAGTCCCAGTTTCGCTCACCTCCAATTCCCTCCGGCAGAGAGCAGGTTGGAGCAGCAACGATGGCTCCGGTCGGTTCGAAGGTTAGTAATTTAAGTGTCAGTGCTGATCGGTAAACCACTTCTCTCCAACGACCCGTATATGTACAATTCTTCAGCCAGTTTCGCCAGAACTGTACGGTATCCTTAAAACCAGAGTATGCTTCCGTCTCCGAAAAACTGATATCACAAAGTTCACCAGAAGGAATTTCCTTTATGATGAAATTGGTTGACTCCCCTTCAACCATCTCGAACTCTTTATAAGCTTTGCCTTCAATTTCCTGAAGAGGTAAACTAGTTGCCAGGCCTAGGCTCAAACTTTTCGAATGGAAGGCTGCTCCAAACTCATTTATGGCAATATCATGATTTTCCCTGCCATAATTAAAAGCAGGAGCACATTCAATTTTAAGCTTCATTTTTCCCCGACCTATATGTACTCTTCTAACCAAACGGTTTTGCCCAGCTCCGATATCGGTTTTGCCAACTGGCATATAATCTAAGATTTCGCACACTCCCTCATCGGTAAGGAAACGGGTGATCAAAACATTGGTATTGGGCCAGTAGAATTGCTTACAAGTGTAGTCATTTTCAACTGGCTGGATACAAAATGATCCTCCTTTTACATCATCAAGAATACTGGCAAATACACTAGGTGAATCAAAATACGGATAACAAAACCAATCAATGCATCCGTTAGTGCCAACCAGGGCGATAGTTTTCATGTTACCAATCAGGCCGTGGTTTTCTATAGGTAAATAACTCATAATTATTTTTTATCAGTTTAACTATTGCTTGTACTATATTGATCTAACATTATGTTAGATTTTCGCATGAGGTCGATCGGTACGTAAACGTGCGCAAGACGCACAAAGTTCCCTTTCCAGCATTGCAGACATATGATCGGGCAAGCGGTTATGGATAAAATCCCTGTGTTTCTGGGTATTAGTAGGTGCACCACATTCACTGCATACCAATAAGGGCTGCTCGCAAACAACGGTTCCTGTAATTATTGTACGCCTCATACCATCCTTATCTTCAAGATGTATTGCACCCGTTGGGCAAACCTGAGTGCAAGCTCCGCAGCCAATACATAAATCGGCAGGTCGCTGGAAATCGAAATATGCCAATCGACCGGCTTTGGTATCCTCCATGCGCAAGGCTTCAACGCCCATTTCACTGCAGGCTGCCATACATTGACCACATCCTATGCAGACATCGCAACGTAGACAACGATGAGCTTCATTAAGTGCCATGGCATCCGTCAAACCTTCTTCAATTTGTACAAAATTGCCTTGTCCGACTACCTCTTCAGCACTTCTTTCCGGCATCAAGGAACGACGTAATTGGGAGCGATTTACCGCTGAAGTTATTATTGGAGTTACCTCCTCATGGCGAATGGGTTTACCAACTGATTTGTCCATAGGTGCCTTTTTCAACCAGGCATCAATGGATGCAACAGCAATTTTCCCTGACCGAATCGATTCAACAACCGTACGTGGGCCGGTCTCAGCATCTCCACCGGCGAAAACGCCCGGAACAGCAGTCATTAATGTTGTTGCGTCTGCAACAATGTAGCCATGATTATTTTCGACTGCACTGCCATCAAGAATAGCTATATCAGTCCCCTGACCTGTGGCCAGAATGACATGGTCCGCTTCGAGCTTCATTAACCGAGAAGGGTTAATTTTCAGTTCTTTATGCCCGTCGGCATTAGTAACGGTTTCACAATATTGACAAGTGACTACCCCATCTTCATCAATGCTTGATGGTCCCCAACTTGCCAGAATTTGTACACCTTCTCCCACTGCTAATTCAATATCTGTTTTACCGGCACTCATATCACGCCGTGCTTGGCGACTGGTTAATACAACATCTTGAGCACCTTGTCGCAAGGCCGTTGTGGCTACATCGATGGACACATTTCCACCACCAACAACTACTACCCGCGGCCCCACTTTTACATCTTTGCCATCGCGTACAGCACGGAGAAAATCCATGCCACCCAGTACAAAAGGCTGATGGACACCTTCAATGGGAATAAGCCGTGCCTTTTGAGTACCTAAGCCCATATACACGGCATCGTAATCTTTTCGAAACTCTTCAAGATTTTCAACAGGTGAGTTTGTTTTAATCGTAACTCCCAAAACCGTAATCTGTTCAATCTCCTGTTCAAGTTTATCTGGAGGCATTCGGTACGATGGGATTCCGTAACGTAGCATACCACCTGCATGTTCCTGGGATTCGAAGACTGAAACCTGATGCCCCATGATTCGCAGGTAGTAAGCCACAGTAAGACTTGACGGTCCGGAACCAACAATTCCAATTTTTTTACCGGTATCGGGTGCAATTTCAGGTTTGGGATATCCACCTTCTTCAAGGCATTTTTCGGCTGCCTTGGCTTTTAATGGACGGATAAAGACAGCACCATTTCCACTACCGCGCACGCAAGCCGATTCACATGGAGCAGGACACACCAGGCCACAAACCAACGGAAAAGGATTATCCTCCCTTATCACCTTAATGGTTGAACGGTGATCACCATTTCCAAGATGAGCAATAAAGGTAGGAATATCAATATTGGCCGGACAGGTGCTGTGACAGGGGGCTGCTTTGCGCTTTATCAAGCAAAGATCTTCAGGACAAGATTCGTTTTGGACGTGACTTTGCCATTGATCTCGGAAGTAACGCAACGAACTGACTAATGTACCTGCCGCTGCCAAACCCTGGGTCGTTAATTCAAGGGCTATTTCGTCAAGAGAAATCAGAAGCCCCGGGTTGCCGTCCCCCAGCGTAATACTGGCTGTGATTCGAGCAGCTCGTGCCAGTAAACCTCGTACATATTTATCCTTTCCTTCTGCAAGGAGATAATGCTTGTAAAGGGCACGGCGGGTCTGTTTTACCATACAAGCCCCCCCGGCAATAACCATGAGCGAAGATGGGGAGGGATTAATGCCAACATCTCTAAAAGAAAGAGGTTCGCAGCTAATATCTGCTTTAGAGGTGGGTAGGAAACCACCCAGGCCGTCGTCAAAGATAAGTACTGTATCAGAACCTTCTAATTCGATACCACCACCCCAACTGTTAATTTGTTTTATCAGATTTCCCTTCCGGTCCAATTCCACAAGGCCACGTTGCTTCAACCCACGTCTTAGGGTTAGGAGGGAGGCATCTTGCCTGGACTTTCCAGCAAATAACAGGGCTATACGGCACCAGGTTTCCGGGGTATGGATAAGGCGTGAATTATCATTGTTTTCACCTTCGCTCCAACAACTTGGTTTGCAATGATAGAGCACCTCAATTTGCCATTGAGGAATGGTAATCTTTGCGAGTAACCTTATTTCGTCAACCGTATTTAAAAAGGCAGCTTCACGACCTTGAAGTTCATCAGGAAGGTGCAATTCTATTTTCGAGATATTGCGTAAGCCGGTTGCAATGATCACACCTTCAGCCACCAACATGGATGCAGTTTCAAGAACGGTAGCTGACCCCTGAGAGCGTTCATCATAACAAGTAGCATCAATAACCAGGGTCGCTGGCCCCTGTCCACGAAGAAATTGCCTCCAGGAGACGTGAATGGGTACACCGGATCCGCCACTCTCAGACAAACCCGACTTCTGCACAATTTGAAGGCGCTGAACAGGTGTTAATTCCTGTGCTTTTTGAAATCCCGGCAGTGCACTTGCCAGGCTGTGCTTTGATTCCTGGTTGCCAGCGAGGATTGTAGCGTCTATATCCAACCAGTCAGGCAATTGATTTGTCTTGGTTTTGCTCATGACTACTCCTTTTTATCATTTGCACTATTAACATTAGGTTCGGCCATAAGAAATTGTGCATATCGTTCACGTCGTGGATCTGGTAATTCATCCGCTTCTCCGAAGGAAAGACATCCTGTTACACATTTGGTTACGCAGGCCGGCTTTAAACCTGCATCTACACGATCCATACAATAATCGCATTTCACCGCCTTATTTGTTGTCGGGTCCCATTGAACAGTTCCCCAGGGACATGCTGAAATACAGCTCTTGCAACCAATACAGAGACTGGATTCTATATGTACAATCCCATCTTTTTCACGTTTTTTAATGGCATGTGTAGGACAAGCTCTCAGACACCACGGGTCTTCACAATGAAAACAAGGCATGAATACTGAGCGCATGCGTGGTTGACCCCCAACATCAATGGGGCCAACAGATATTATCTGGCATGGACTGGGACCCGTCAGGTTTTTATTGGATTTACAATGTACTTCACAAGCCAGGCAAGAAATGCAATTGGCCTCGTCGTGTTTCAACATATACTTACTCATGGCTGGCTCCTTTATTAATTACAGGTTTAATTTGGACAATTTTCTCGGTCATGGCACATCCGCCACCGGCCGGATCGAAATCAAAAAGTTTTCCCTTTTGAAGTCTCTGGTCGGCTACCCCGTATCCTTTAGCACGTGTTGCCAGGGGCACTGTCGCACCATAACCATGAAGCATAAAAACCGCATCCCGCTGGATCCATGGGGTTACATTTGCCCTTAATATCCCGGTATAGCTACCACCGCCATTTACTTCAACTTTATCACCATTTTTAATTCCCAATGGTTGGGCTCTGTCAGGATGCATCCAGATGACCTGTTCTGGTGCAACTCCACGGAGAATGGGATTGTTTAGAGATTGGCCATGTGCTAACGAACCAGTTCTTCCAAAAAGTAAATTGAAATCATTTCCGGACGGTGCCTCCTTAACCTGGTATTCTGGTAAACTTCCCAATCCTGCTTTTTCAAGTAGTTCGTTTTTTATTTCAATTTTGCCGGAAGGTGTTGGGAATTTAAATGTTTCGCGTGGATACAGTTTAAGTGTATCGGAAAGGTTTACAAATCCTTTTTCCCGCATGTCTGCGATAGTCACATCTGTTCCGTCAAGTTGATAATTCCAAAGTTCTTCGATAGTTTCGAAATCAAGAACTTCCTTTATCTCCATACGATTCAATATTTCACGGAAAATCCACCATGCCGGACGGCTGTTATATCGAGAAGCAATGGCCTGATCACGCATCATAAATGATGTTACTGGCGCATTCATTTGGGCAAGAATGTTGGCGCGCTCGAGGTAAGTAGCCTCAGGTAAAATCACATCAGCGTACCAACCGGTTTCGGAATACCTTACATCAATTGAAACAACGAGTTTCAATTTGTCCAATGACTTTTTGGTTGTTTCAGGATCGGGCAAGCCGGTTAGGGGATCATGTCGGTATGCGAAATAAGCGCCCAGACCATACGGCTTTTTGCTTTCCATTGCAGCAAATGCCTGGTGCAACATACCAATAGCGGGATCCCACGATGGATGCGTAGATCCTGCCCCATCAACACGAGGTTCATCAACCTCATTTGGTACCCGATCAGTCAAGTGTTTCAGTCCTTTGCGTCCATAAAACTCCGGGGATTTTCCTAAGAGCATGCCACCCGGAACTTCGATATTACCCATCAAAGCATTTAAAATCAGGGCTGTGCGGGTTACATAAAATGATTGTTTGTGTCGCGCTGTCATCCAACCCGGATGAAATACGACTTGAGGGGCTTCTGTAGCAATTTCTTTTACGAATGCCCGAAGTTTATCCGGAGAAAGACCGGTATGTTGCTCCTGCCATTCTGGAGTGGTATCTTTCACTGCTTCCTGCAGGTAGTCCATCCCGCTTACAAATTTTTCTACAAATTTTTTATCATAAATTTTCTGTTTCAAAATCTCGTGAATAAGCGCAAGGTTTAGTGCGTAATCACTGTTGGGACGCACCTGCCAATAATCTGTTGATTTACATGCGGTAATGCTGGCACGTGGATCAATATAGGTACATTTCATTCCCCTCGACAAAGCAGCAGTAAAAGCTTTGGCTTCTTTAACCATAAGCGACTCAAGGACATTACGACCGTAAAGCACCACATGTTTGGTGTTCTTTAAATCGATAACCAGGCCGGCTGACTGAAAACCGAAAATGGAAATACCGGCATTGTGCGCATTGCCATTACAGCCTGCATCATGATTAAAATAATTAGGTGAGCCCAATGCCTTTACAAAGGTTTTGGTCAAATCGGTAAAAGGTCCTCCACGATCCGACAGTGCAATACCTTTGCCCCCAAATTCATCAATTGTTTCCTTTAGTTTATCGGCAATATATTCAAGCGCTTCCTCCCATGATGCACGTTTCCACTGGCCGCCGCCGCGTGGACCTTTCCGAATCAG
>Ga0209567_10000338_pt1 | contig 25510 bp, 25 predicted proteins | sample COG_12_FD_184756 | JGI IMG/M metagenome (GOLD analysis project Ga0209567, IMG submission 184756) | Pelagic marine sediment microbial communities from the LTER site Helgoland, North Sea, for post-phytoplankton bloom and carbon turnover... | ecosystem: Environmental > Aquatic > Marine > Neritic... | reverse complement strand
GGCGCGGCAGGGAGGATTACGGGTGGGGGTGGGCGGGCGGTGTAACTAAACCGGACTACGGGTGGGGGTGGGCGGGCGGTATAACTAAACTGGCACTATTCGGCGTTCGCAGCCTCAATGAACCGCCGCACCAGCTCGGGATCTTTACATCCGGGGGCTGACTCCACGCCGGATGCGACGTCGACTCGGAAGGGGGCGACTGTCCGCACCGCCTCTGCGACGTTGTCGGGGGTTAAGCCTCCGGCCAATGTCAGCTTTCGCTCCTTTGCGACGTCGGCTGCGATCGCCCAGTCGAAGGTGCGGCCGGTGCCTCCGGGCATTCCCGGGACGCTTGCATCCAAGAGGATGTGGTCGCCAGGATAGGTTCGGGCCAGTGCGATGACCGATCCGTCCTTTACACCGATCGCCTTGTATGCCGTTGGCAGAAGCTCGGCGACCAGCTCGGGTGGCTCGTCACCGTGGAGCTGGACCCATTCGACACCGGTTTCCCGCAGAATTTCGCGCACCTGGTCGACTGTGAAGTCTACGAATACCCCGACGGTTTGGGCCCGATCCCCGACAGCTTCGACGATCGAGCGCGCTGCCGCGACGTCGACATGCCTGGGCGACCCCGACCAGAAGTTGAGGCCGATCGCATCGGCACCCGCCTCGATACAACGCACCGCGTCGTCAACTGTGGTCAACCCGCAGATTTTGACCTCGACCATGCCCTCAGGATGGGCCGACAGGGTCTCATCGTCCAACCTGCCGATGACCACTTGCGAATCGGGAACCCCCGCTCTAGAACGCGTTCCAGTCTAGCCTGGAAGAACGGGCGTTTGGTCGCCTGCGGGACTAGAATCGACGATCGAGCATGGAAACATCTGCCGCTGCACGTGTTCAGCCCAGTCCGCGCGAAACCTTAGACTCCGTTGTCATTCGCTTCGCGGGCGACTCCGGCGACGGGATGCAACTCACTGGGAGTCAGTTCACGACTGCCACAGCTGATGCGGGAAACGACCTTGCCACGTTTCCCGATTTCCCTGCGGAGATCCGTGCGCCGGCGGGAACCACCTACGGCGTGTCGGGCTACCAGATTCACTTCGCAGCGCACGATGTCCTGACTCCTGGTGATGCCCCGGATGTTCTGGTGGCCATGAATCCCGCCGCGCTCAAGGTCAACACCGACGCGCTCAAGCCAGGCGGCCTGCTGGTCGTCAACACGGGTGCCTTCACGCCCAACAATCTCAAGAAGGCCGGCTACGAAAACAATCCGCTCGAAGACGACTCGCTCGATCGCTTTCGTCTGTTGGCGCTCGACGTCACCAAGATGACGCTCGACGCGGTCAAGCAGGTGGGCCTTGGTTCCAAGGAAGCGCACCGATGCAAGAACATGTGGACCCTGGGCCTCATGTATTGGCTGTTCGGTCGTGAGCGTGACCAGACCGTCACTTGGCTCAATCAGAAATTCGCAAAGCGTCCCAAGCTCGCCGAGGCGAATATCGCAGCACTCAACGCGGGGCATATCTTCGGAGAAAACGCCGAGCTGCCGCACGGGATCAATGCCTACGAGGTGCCCTCCGCCCATCTGCCCCCAGGCGAATACCGCAACATCAGCGGCAACGAAGCCACCGCATGGGGGCTGGTCACCGGCGCGAGGCTCGCAGGCCTCAACATGATGTACGGCTCCTACCCGATCACGCCCGCCTCCAATCTGTTGCATCACTTGGCACGCCTCAAGCACTTCGGTGTGACGACTTTTCAGGCGGAAGACGAAATCGCGGCGGTTGCCGCGGCCGTCGGCGCAAGCTTCGGAGGATCAATCGGAGTCACAGGCACATCCGGCCCCGGCGTTGCGCTGAAGTCGGAGGCGATTGGCTTGGCGATTGCAGCCGAGCTGCCATTGGTGATCGTCGACGTGCAGCGTGGCGGGCCTTCGACGGGGCTCCCGACGAAGACCGAACAGTCCGATCTCTTTCAAGCCGTGTGGGGGCGCAACGGTGACGCGCCGCTCGCCGTGCTTGCCGCCGCAACGCCTGGCGACTGTTTCTACATGGCCATCGAAGCCGTCCGCATCGCGGTTCGGTATATGACCCCCGTCATACTTCTGACCGACGGCTACGTCGCCAATAGTGCAGAGCCCTGGCCGCTACCCGATCTCGACTCGCTCGAACCGTTCCCGGTCAAGCATCACGATGATCCCGAGGGCTTCCACCCCTTCCTCCGTGACGAGAACACCCAGGCGCGCGTTTGGGCCATCCCAGGCACGCCGGGCCTCGAACATCGCATCGGCGGGCTCGAGAAGGACCGCAACACCGGCCACATCTCCTACGACCCCACCAACCACCACAGGATGACGCAGGCCCGCGAGCGCAAGATCGCGGGCATCGCCAGGGGCTTCGGAAGTGCCAAAGTCGACCAGGGGGACGACTACGGCGACATGTTGGTCGTCGGTTGGGGCTCCACCTACGGCTCGATCAGCCAGGCGGTGCGTTTGCTTCGCGAAAGGGGCCACCAGGTATCACACCTTCACCTTCGCAACATCTGGCCGCTACCCCAGGGCACCGGTGAGCTGCTTCGATCGTTCAACAGCGTGCTGGTCCCGGAGCTCAACAACGGTCAACTCGTCAAGCTGCTCCGGGCTGAGTACCTGGTCGATGCCGAGAGCCTCACGCGAGTCACCGGGAAGCCCTTTCAAATCCAAGCCCTTGTCAGAGCGGTCGCAGAACGGTTGCAACGGAACGGAACATGAGCCCCAATCCGCCCAAGAAAGAATACACCCGCAAGGACTTCGCCTCCGACCAGGAGGTTCGGTGGTGTCCCGGCTGCGGCGACTACGCGATCCTCGCGGCCGTGCAGCGCACTTTGCCGAGCCTCGGATCGACACCAGAGAACACCGTGTTCATCTCGGGCATCGGCTGCTCGAGCCGCTTCCCGTACTACATGAACACCTACGGGTTTCACACCATCCACGGCCGCGCGCCCGCGGTCGCGACCGGCCTCAAGCTAGCAAACCCCGAGCTCGACGTGTGGGTCATCACCGGCGACGGCGACGGGCTCAGCATCGGTGGAAACCATTTGCTCCATGTGCTGCGCCGCAACATCGACCTGCAGATCATGCTCTTCAATAACCAGATCTACGGCCTGACCAAGGGGCAGTACTCGCCGACGTCGCAGGTGGGCAAGGTGACACCCTCGAGCCCGCTCGGCTCTATCGATCAGCCAATTGTGCCTGCCCGCTTCGCGTTGGGCGCGCGCGCCACCTTCATCGCCCGGGCCTTCGATACGTCGAAGAAGCTCCCAGCGGCCTTGAGTGCAGCGCGCGAGCACAGGGGCGCCGCGTTCATCGAGATCCTCCAAAACTGCCCCGTGTTCAACGACGGGGTCTTCGACCTGATCACCGACCGAAAGACAGGTCCGGCCTACCAGCTCTGGCTCGAGCACGGGCAGCCAATGAAGTTCGGTGCGAACGGCGAAAAGGGTCTTCGGTTGAAGCCGGAGACCCTCAGCCTCGAGGTTGTGACGATTGGCGAAGACGGGGTGACCGAGCAAGACATCATCGTTCACGACGAGACCAACCCGTCGCTCGCGTGGATGCTCACCGACCTTCCCGAGGTCGTGGCGCTCGGCGTTCTCTACCGCCAGCCCGGCCCGGTCTACGGCGACAGCGTAGAGGTCCAGCGTGAGCTCGCAGAAAAGCGCTTCGGTGAGCCAGACCTACACGCTCTTCTTCGACAAGGGCACACCTGGACCGTTTCCTGACTTCGGATCGTCCGCCACGGGCAAAGTCAAAACGATGCGAAGGCCCTGCGGCTCACGCACGCCGGCCGTCACGTAACCACCGGAGCGCGACGCCAAATCCGCGAGCTTGGTCAGCCCGAATCCGACTTTCGGTCGGTGGTCTATCTTTGCGAAGGGTGTGAAGAACACACGGAGCTCCTTCTCGGTGGGGCTCGCGCCATCATCTTCGATCGTCAACGCCGCCGCGGAACCGACGACGCGCGAAGCAACCCGAATCGATGTGACGGCCTTCGTCGCGGCCATGAGCTGCGCCACACCCGAGAGCGCGTCCTGGGCCAACCAAATATCGAGCATGACCGTCGGCTCATCGCTGCTCAGGTCGAGCTCGACGGGTGCGCCGAGCCCAGACACCGAGTTCGTCACCAAGTCATTCAGGGACAGGGGCCGCGCGCGAGACGATTCCTCGCCGCCGGCGAGAATCGCAAAGTGGCGCATGAGCTCGCGACCATCTTCAGCCGCATCTCGAACTTCGCCCATGTACTTTTCAACCGCTGTCGTGTTCGAAGCGTTCTTTTTGGCGAGATGCACGTTGCCGACAATCACTCCGAGGATGTTGTTGATTTCATGAACCACGCCGGCGGCCAGGTCCCTCACGGCCCGCATCCCCTCTGGGTGCAAAATGCCTTTTCCTGAAGATTGGAATTCGTCGTCGCCCATCCTCAAACCTCGAGCAACTTCTTCACGGCACGGATGACCCGCGGCGCTTGAATTGGCTTTTCGATGTATGCGTTTGCACCCAAAGCCATCGCACGGTCGCGATCGTTCGGCGCGCTTTCCGTCGTGATGATCACGATGGGCGTGTCTTCGTGTCGCGGGTCTCCTCGGACGTGTCGGACGAGCTTCAGGCCGTCCATCACGGGCATGTTGACGTCGGTCACGACGATGTCGAATCGCTGCGCCGCGAGGGCCCGCATGCCCGTCAAACCGTTTTCCGCCTCGACGACCTCCATTCCGGGGATTCGCGTGAGAGACTCCGCTAACATCTTGCGCATCGTCTTGGAGTCTTCGACCACGAGGCAACGGTACCGACGCATAGCTGGCTCAATCGTACGATATGGACGCGATGCACTCAAAGTTCATGCCTCATGTGCGGGTTGGTCGGCTGAGCTCCGCCAGCATGTCGCCAAGGGCCCAAATCCCGAGTGATTGATGTTTTATCCCGGACCGCTGAGCGGCCAGCGGCATTCCTGCAACGACCGCGGTCTCTGGCGCTTCGATCAATACCGCCCCACCTCGCTTGTAGATCTCCCGCACGCCTTCGGCGCCGTCGTCCCCCATCCCAGTCAGCACGACAGCGATTGCTTTGTCGCCGAGCACCCGCGCCGCCGAGTTGAAAAGCTGGTTGACCGAAGGGATGTAGTGAGAGCCTCGATCGGGAGCGACGACGCGTAGCGCGGGCCCGCGATCGGAGGGAACGATCTCGATGCACCTACCACCAGGGCACACGTAGGCATGCCCACGCGCGAGGCGCTCGTATTGCTTGGCCTCCGAAACCTGTGCGACACCGGTCCTATCCAGACGAGCGGCGAACGTGCGCGTGAAGCGTGGCGGCATGTGTTGCGCGATGACCAGCGCGGCGTCGACGTCGTCGTGCAGGTGACGGAATAGGGTGGCCAGAGCTTTGGGACCCCCGGTCGAGGCCCCGATCACGATGACCTTGCTCGGCACCCTCTTTAGAACCGTGGGCTCTCGGAGACCGCGCTCCGCAGTGCGAGCGTCCGCGTCTAGCGCAAAGCCACCAAGAGTGGTCCTTTGGAGCGCCAGCGGTGATAGTTGCTGAACGACTCGAACCTTCTCGATGAGCTGCCTCTGCAGGCTCTCCAGCGGAGCATCCGTTCCTTGCGGCTTTTCGAGGAAGTCGATCGCGCCCAGCTCGAGCGCGCGGAAGATGTTCTCTTTTGCGGAAAGCCCGGACACCACGACGACTGGAAGCGGATGGCGGTCCATCAGAAGCTGAAGGAACTCGAATCCGTCGAGCCGCGGCATCTCCAAATCGAGCGTGATGAAGTCCGGCGGGTTCGCTTCGACCACACGCAGAGCGTCGGCCCCGTCGTTTGCGACTTCGACGTGCGAGATGCCGGGAATGTCCTGAAGGATCGCGGCGATCGTCCGCCGATTCAGCGAAGAGTCGTCTACGACCAATGCACGGAGCTGCCTCACTCAGTCCCTCCTCGGAGGCAAATCGGTGTACGGAACCGGTCGTCGGTAAACGATATCCGTCGTGAGCTGCGCGATTTCAAAAGCCGTGCTCGACTGGAGCAACGATTCGCTGTGACCCAAGAGCAGGTAGCCGCCGCGGTGCAGTCGTTGGTAGATCGAGTCGAGAACCCTTCTGCGTGAAGCGTCGTCGAAATAGATCAAGACGTTTCTGCAGAACGTCACGTCCACGCGGCCCACGATGGCGGCGCGCCGTTGGTTCATCAGGTTGAGATGACCGAAATGGCATATCGACCGGATGCGCGGATGAACCTGCCTGCCTTCGTCGGTATCGATGAAATAGCGATGGTACTCGGGGATCATCGCCCTGAAGCTCGCCGATTGGTACGTGGCTCCGCGCGCCTTCCGCAACACGCGGCGCGAGATGTCGTTGCCGAAAACGCGGATGTCCCATCCCTCGAAGAGGCCGGTCGCGTCGATGAGCATTGCGACTGTGTAGACCTCCTCTCCACTCGAACACCCTGCGCTCCATACATCGAGCCGTTTCGATCCACGCGCGAGCGCGCGCGCCCGCACAACTGGGAGAATCTCGTCGGTGAACGCTCGAAGTTGGTAGACCTCCCGAAAGAAGTAGGTCTCGTTGGTCGTTAGAACCTCAGCGGCGGCCTCGAGCTCCGCCTCAGCTCTCGGGTGGTACTGCAGGTACCGGTAGTACTCGGCAAAGTCGTCGATGCCGAGCTCGCGAAGACGCTCCCGAAGACGTCGCTCGACGATATACGCCGAATCGTCGGCGAAGTAGATGCCGCAGAACTGGTTCACGAAATCCCGAAGGAGGCGAAACTCCTTCAGTTTCAGGGTCGGCCCCGCGTCGTGCAGCAAGGTCACGTTACCCTCCGAGCAGCAAGCCGCTCTCGATTGCGTGCCTGACCATGGCATCATTCTCGCTGTGGAGCGCCTCGTTCAGGAGCCTTCGGGTGTGCTCGGTGTCGAGGTCCAGCAACAACTTGATCGCCAGCATCCGAACGTTCCAGGCGGAATGCTTGAGGCCCCGACTCACGAACCGCTCGGCCTCACTCAGAGGCAACGTCCGGGCCGCGCGGAGCCCAGCCTGAAAGACCTCGTCATCGGGATGAGAGAGAGCACGCTCGACAGCTGTCGCGACTTCGGAATCCCCCAAACAGGCGAGAGCGTCGAGTGCCGCTGCGATCACGACCGGCTCTTTGTCTTCGAGCAGGACTCGAATTCGGGGCATGGCGTCGCTGGCCTCGCGACGGCCAAGAGCAAGGGCAGCCTCGGCACGTATCGGAGGAAACGGGGAGTCGAGCGCGGCGCGAAGCGGCGCGTTGGCCTCGGCGGTGCTCATCTGTCCGAGCGTTCGGACTGCAGCGATTTGGACGTCGATGTCCTCGTCTGCAATCGCGTAGCCGATCAGTTGAGCTAGATCGGTTGCGTTGGCCATCGCGAGGGCCTGCACCACTGCTCGGCGTGTGCGCGGGTCACGGCTGTGCAAGCCGCGCTTCAACACTTCGACGGCGCCCTCCGAATCCAAGCGGGCGAGCACATGCGCTATGTCGGCGCCTCCAGGGCCATCGAGATCGGCTCGCTCGAGCGCCTCCTCGACCGCGGCGGGCACCCGTTTCGCTAGCGCCTCGAGCGCTCTGGTCGCCGCGGCGCGAACGTGATGCGAGGGGCTGCTCAAACATTCGACGAGCGCTCGGCAGTCGCGGGGGTCGCCCCACCAACGAAGACTCTCGGCCGCAGCGGCTCGCACGGCGTCGGTGGCATCCGTCAGGTCACGCTCGATCAGGCTGCGAATGCGATCACGCGTGCTAGCCGGCACCTCGTCGAGATGCCGGTAGCTCAGCTCGGCCGCGAGCTCGAGCGCAATTGCCCAAACTCGCGGCTCACCGCGGCGGTGCATGAGGAGCGGCTCGATGAGCTCGGCGCCCCAACTCCGGAGGGCCTCGACAGTTTCCGGACTAGCCACGTCATCCGCGACGGCTTGAATCACGGCCTCGAGCGAATTCTCGTCCCTGCACAGGACGGCGAGGTATGCGGCGCCTTGTCGAGTCGCGGTATCGCCATGCAGGAGCGCCTCGTAGAGCGCATGACGAAAGGATTCGTTCGAGGCGCTCAGTCGATCGATCAGCTCGGCACGGTGCTCCTCTGCCTCGGCGGCAAGCAACGCAATAGCCCGAAGGGCCGCCGATGACGTCTGAGGCGATGCATCGGTCGCGAGCTCGAGAAGAAACTCGAGCGCTTGTGGCTCTGCGGTTCTTCCGAGGAGCTCAGCCGAGATCCGCCGAACGATTGCGTCTTCCACCGCTGGTTTGAGCTGTTCCCAGGTCACCCGCGTACCCAGCCGCGTCAGCCCCTCCACGATGGAGATCCGGAGAAACAGATGCGGCGTGGAGAGCCGCGTCTTGAGAAGATCCTCTGCGCGAGCGCCCCCAATGCAGACCAAAGCTTCGACCGCCGCCGCGGCCAAGTTGGCGTCCGACCCTCGGATGAGTGTTTCGAGATGGTCGATCATCTGCGGATCTCGCGTTTTTCCCATCGCCTCGACGAGGAACTTCCGCGCGCCTTCTCCTGCCCCCTTGCAAGCGTCGGCGAACTTCTCTGCCTTGCCCTGAGCGACCATCCCGAGGACCTCGATCGCCGCGTTGCGCAGGCCAATGTTGTCAGTCTCTACGACCCGAGCCAAGAGTGCGTCGATCAGCGCGGCCTTCTCACGAGTCTGCCCAGCAAGCGAGATCGCTTCTCTTCGAACGCGCCAATCCGTATCCGACAGCGCATTCAGAATTTGGGACAAGGGCGTTCCCTGAGGGCGAAGGCTCAACCGGTGGACAGCCTGACGACGGACATCAGGATCCCTGGAGTGGAGCGCCTGTTCGAGCCGATCGCTGGTCACGACACCTCCGACGGCAAGAACGGCATGTCGCCCGAAGCGATCTCCATCGCGGGCTCGACGAGCCGGTCCGCGTCCAGCAGAAACACGAGCTGGCCGCGGTGCCGGTAGGCCGAAGTGATACCCCGCCCGCGGTGACGCTCATCCAACCTGGGGACGTCGCGCTGCTGGTTCTCCGCGGACGAAAATACGTCCAGCACGGCATCGACCACGACCCCTACCAATTTCCCGGCGGTTTCGAGGATAATCCACTTGGTGCGCCGACTTGCCTCCTGCGGGGACAGGCCGAAGAGACGCCGCAGGTCGACGACGATCACGACTTGCTCGCGGTAGTCCGAAACTCCGAGGACGAAGGGACGCTCGCGTGGCAGCTCGATGAGCGGCAGTGGGTTGACGATCTCGCGGATGCGCCCGACTTCGAGCGCGTACATGACCGTGTCGACCTCCACTCGAATGAGGTCTTTGGCAAGTGCTGCGCGGTGAGCCCTACCCCCGCTCATTTCATGCCCCCAAACAGCGACACAGGGTCGATCAAAATCAACATGTCTTCGGCGTCGGTCGACGAATGTGAAGGAACACGACCCACTCCCACGACGTACTCGGACAACTCGGCCCCCATGGAGCTCGCGTACTCGATTTGGACGGGCTCCATTCGATAGACCTGAATCACGGTGTCGACAGCAACGCCAATGAGCTCTTCGCCGTTGTCGACCAACAGGACACGCCCGTACGGTTCGGTTTGCTCCACCTCGAGATTCAGCATCTTGGGCAAGTCGATGACCGTGATGATCTGGCCTCTCACCGAGATCACCCCGAGGAAATGCTCAGGTGCACGCGGAACCTCGGTCAGCGGCGGGGGCACTAGAATCTCGCGCACCGCAGATAGCGGAAACCCATAGGCCTCATTCCCCGCCAACGCCGCCAGCACAGCGACGGCTCCAGTCTCGCTGTCCGGATCGGGTGCCAACGTTGCCTTTTGTAGGGTCGGACTCATAGATGCGTCTCCAACGCTCGGAGCGCATCCGGTCCGTCAAAATACTCGGTGAAGAGTGCCGGCGCGTCGAGCACCAGCGCGACCTTTTGGTCGCCCAAATCGGTCGCACCGGCAAAGCCCCCAACCGACGACAAGCTCTTCCCAAGGGCCTTGATGATCACGTCTTCCTGACCCAGGAGTTGGTCGACGACGAATCCGAGCTCTCGGTTTCCCATCGAACCGACCACGACGAACCGACCTTCGCCCCGCTTGGACCTACGGAAACCAAACAAGCGCGCCAGATCGCAGATCGCGAGCGTCTCGCCTCGAAGCGTGATCACTTCGCGGCCTTGGATCGAGCGCACCTCTTCCGGCACGTATGGAATCGCTTCACGAACTGCCGTGATCGGCAATGCAAAAGTACGGGAGCCGACGGTCACGATGAGCGCGCGAATGAGCGCAAGTGTGATCGGAAGCGTGACCGTGATCTTCGTGCCAATGCCCTGCTCGCTCGCGATAGAGATCAGCCCCCCCATCCGCAGGATGTTCGTCTTCACGACATCCATGCCAACGCCGCGACCCGACATGTCCGTGATCTCGGAGCTCGTGCTCAGCCCCGGAAGGAAGACCAGGTTCAACATCTCCTGGCGCGTCAGCTCATGACCGGCCTCCGCGCTCAATAGGCCGCGCGAAACCGCGGCTTCTCGCAGTTGGTGCGCATTCATGCCGCCGCCGTCATCCTCGACTTCGATGACGACATTGCTGCCCTTGTGGTAGGCGTTGAGCGCGAGTGTACCTTCGGCTTGCTTGGCGACGCGGGTCCGCGCGTTAGCGGGCTCGATGCCATGATCGATCGCGTTCCTGATGAGGTGCATCAGCGGGTCGGTCAGCTCTTCCACGATGAGCTTGTCGACCTCGGTGTTGGCGCCGGTAACGACGAGCCGGACCTGTTTGTCACGCTCGCGCGCGGCCTGCCGCACGATGCGGGCGAGCTTGTTGAACACCTGGCCCAGCGGAACCATGCGCACGTCGAGAATCCCGGTGCGTAGCTCGGAAAGCTGACGCTCGAAGCCACGGCCGATGCGATCGAGGTCCATGAGCGACTGGCGATGCACTGACTCGCCCTTGAAGCGATCGACGATGCGGTCGATCGCGCTCCGAACCAAAGCGAGCTCACCCACGACGTTCATCAAGTGGTCGAGCTTGCGAATATCCACGCGAACCGAGTTGGCCACGGAACGAAGCGACGCCTGGCTCGGATCCTCTTCCGGCTGTGGCCCGGTGCTGATGGCACTCGACGGAATGGACGTGAGCCTCGGCGGAAGCGTCGGGAGGTGCGTTCGCTCCGCAATCGCTTCGATAGTTCCGTACCGGCCCTCGAAGTGCTCCTTCAGCTCGGCTTCCGCCATCCGGCTGGCAAGCAGCACGACGAGCTCGATGGTGTCTTCGTTGCCCCCCTCCATGCTCGGCAGATAGGTGATGATCTCGGCGTCATCACGGGCCACATCCCGCAGAGTGTCGATCGAGTCGTCGATCGCCGTCAGGTCGAATGCCGCACGAAGGCGATAGAGCCGCAATCCTTCGCGGATGCACGCCCGGAGCCGGTGCTCTTCGTACTCGGTCAAGACCGCAAGAACCGCGGGCTCGATGGTGTACTTGTCGAGCGGGTCGCCTTCCTCCGCCTCGGGCTCCGTGCCAATCGAACGGATGTCCGCAATGTAAGCCTGTACCCCAGGCTCTTCTTCCGGCGACTGTGGGTCTTCAAGCGCCAAGAGTCGCTGGAATCGCTCGACCGAGTCGAAGAGCACGTCGAGCAACTGTTGACCCACGGACGCGCGGCCGAGCCGCAAATCGTCCAGCAGGTCCTCGAGCGCATGAGCCACCGCCCCAACGTGCTTGTACCCGAACATCCCGGCGATGCCTTTGAGGGTGTGGACGCTGCGGAAGACTTCGTTGACCAGGGCAGGATCGATGCGCTCATTGCGATGATGCGCCTCGTCCAGCAACAATAGGTCACGCGACAACGCCTCCACGAGCTCTTGGGCCTCGGCCAAGAACTCTTGCTGCACGTTGTCGCGCGGATCGCTCACCGAGAGACCTCTGCGGCCGAGCCCAACAAATCCTGGATCAGCTCTCGAAGCTCGCCAACCTCGAACGGTTTCTTGAGAAAGGCGTCCGCGCCGAGTTCGGTGCCCTGCTTTGAATCCGCACCGTCGATCTGTGTGCTGATCAGAATCTTGCGGGCGCCCTGCTGCCGTGGGCTCTTCTTCATGAAGGCCAGCAGTTCGAGCCCGTTGATGTCTGGCATGTTGACGTCGACGATGACGACGTCAAACGCGTTCGAAGCAAGCAGTTGGAGCGCTTCGAAGCCGGTCTCGGCCTCCTCGACTCGGGCGAAGCTCGCGTCCTCCAAACAGGCGCGGACGAACGCACGCACCGCTGCGCTGTCGTCGACAATGAGAGCGTGAAATGCCACTGGATCCCCCCGCGTACATGGTAACAGAGACGAAGAGGGGGGGACCTGCCCTATTCGCGCCAAAACGAACGCGACTTCGGCTCACCCTCAGCACATGATGAACATGCGCACAGGCTCCGCAGGAACCGATGGCTGTAGATCCCCGTCTGGTGACCATCTCGCCACACGAGTCGCAGCGCGTAATTCCCCACCGGTTCGATATCAGTGAGCTCGAGGTCGCCGCCTTCGACGAATTGGATGGGACCTTCGTGACCTTGGCAGTGCGCACAGGGACAAAAGCCGCGGAGCAGCTCATGCGTGTAGGCACTGCGGTGCCCGTCAGCCCAATCGATTTCCAATACGCGCGCTCCGCGCGGCGCGCGCACCTCGGTTGGCTCCCCTACGTCGGTCAAGAGATGCGGCCTTCCCACCTGCCGGACGCTGTGATCGTACGCTCCCGAACGCCGACCGTTGCATGGTATGCGTCGAGTTGTCCGAGCGCGTCCTGGATCTCTTGGCGCTCGCGATCCGGCCATGGCTTCTCCGGAAGCTCGGTGGTCGCCTGAACGGCAACCCAACGGCGAAGCGCTCCCGGCGACAGAATCAACCTGCCCCCGCCGCACGCTCTGCACACGATCCCGCCTCGCGCTGCATCGAAGGAAGCGGAACGCCCCGGCGCCGGTATCTTGCCGCAATGAACGCAGCGGTCGAGCGTCGGCGCAAAGCCCAGCAAGGCGAGAGCTCGAATCTGGAGGGAAAGCAAGGCCTCCTCCGCAGGCGACCCATCATTGAGCGCCGCCAGGAACCGCACCGCGGCGTCGAATACGGCGGGCTCGGGCTCGTGGTCGGGCACGCGCTCCCGAATGACCGCCAGTGCGGCACCTGCCGCCCCGATCGCCTCGAGGCTACGAAGAATCTCGTGGAACGATCGATCGACCGATACGCTCTCCAAGTGCGCGAGCTCGCCGCGCCCGGGCCGGAAATGCGCGTTCATCAAGACGTAGGGTTGCAGCGCACCACCAAACCGGCGCTGACTCTTTCGCGCACCGCGAGCGAGCGCAGAGATCTTTCCGTACTCCTCCGTTAGGAGAGTGACGATTCGGTCGGAGTCGCGATAGTCGATGGAGCGCAGGAGGAGCGCTCGACTTTTGCGGCTTCGGCTTGGCACGGCACCGCCGAGGATAGCTCAATCGGATCATCCTGTGCAGGCGCGCGCCGCACCAGAGAAAAGGTCGCCACGATGATGGCAAAAAGCGCTGCCGTCATGATGGCCAACAGAATAGCCCCGTACCGGCGCCGGCTGTGGACCGTGGCCAACGGCGCCGGAGGGAGCGTTTGCGGACGCTCCTCGTCGAAGCGCGCGAGAACGTCGTCAGCGTCGATATCGACTGCCGACGCGTAAGCCTTGATGAAGCCGCGAACGAACACACCGCTCGGCAGATCTTCGAAGCGATCATCTTCGAGCGATTCGAGTGTCCTGCGCGGAATACGCGTCGTGCTGGAAACCTCCTCGATCGAAAGCCGACGCGTCTCACGCTCGGTCTTCAAGGTTGCGCCAATCGAATCACGCCTCATCGGGAGTCCTCGAGTAGAGTTTGGCACATGCGCCCATCGTTGGAGTACGGGTCGAGCTCGACGCACTGCTCCAAGTCGGCGACCGCGTCTCGGCGATGGCCCAACCGAGCGCGCACTTCCCCGCGAAGCCGCCACGCGCCCTGAAGCTGCGGACTCGTCGAACACGAGGGGTCAGCCTCGAGCGCGCTCACCAACGCGCGCTCTGCATCCTTCAGCTGCTGCAGATGAAAGAAGGCCTGACCCAACGTGTAGTAGCCAACACAAAACCGTGGCTGTATCCGGATCGCCTCCATCGCAGACTTCACCGCCTCTTGATATTCTCCCTGACCCAATTGTGCCAGTGCGAGATTGCCCCACGCAAGATGTGGAGCTGTGTTCAGCTCATCTGTTGCCGACTGCCGAAGCACGAGGATCGCGTCCTCGTAACGGTCGAGCTCGATGAGGCAGAGCCCGTGAATGTTACGCGCCTCGGCAAGCGTCGAGCCGCCCCGCTTCTGCTTTTCGAGCAGCTTGATGGCGGTGTTCAAATGTTCGTCCGCTTTTTGGTAGTCCCGGCGCTCCATTTGGATGAACCCCAGAAGCAGGTGGGCTTCGGCATTTTTGGGGTCTAGGTCCAGAGCTTGGTGTAGATGTTCAATGGCGCTCGCTGTCTGGCCTTCTTCCCGAAGGCTGGCGGCAAGCTGAAGCTCGCGAAACGAGCGCTCGCCGTCCGGCGTGCCAGCCGACGATGCCGTGACACACCCCAAGGCTAGGCAGCCCAGCCACACCACTCCCCACAACCGCACCACCCAGAGGGTCTACTTAGTGCGGCGACCCCGGTCAAGAAGGGGTGTCGGTTTACCGACAGCTCAAGCCGTGCCGCACGTCTTCCTTCAACGCGAGCAGATCATGAAGTTGGCGGAGCGCAGAGGCGTCGCTGATGGTGATCGTTTGATCACCTACCGAGAGGTATCCGCGCTCCCGCAGCTGGCCGACGACCGCCTTGACCTGATCGAGGTCCAGTGCAGTTCGGGTGGATAATTCGAGGGGCGAGAGCTCGAGCGGCCCCTCTCGAGCGTCATCGACCGCGTGGAGGAGGGTATTCAGCACCCGGATCGTGGGATCTGGAAGCAAGAAATTCTCGATTTGTTCTTCCGCGCGCCGCAGACGACGGGCGAGCTGCTGCATGACACCTTCCCCAAGGTCCGGGCGCCGCCGGACGAGGGCCCGAAATGTGTCGCTTTCGATAACCAGTGCGGTGACCGGGTCGATCGCCTGTGCGGTCGCCGAGCGATGAGCCCCGGGCAGGAGCGCCTCTTCGCCAACGAGCTCCTCCGCTCCATACAAGCCTACGGTTCGCTCGACGCCGCGCGCCCGCTTCGTGAGCTGCACGCGACCGGAACGGATCAGATAGAGCTCGGTTGCCGGGGCGCCGGCGTAATATAGAGTCGTCCCAGCGGAGAAGCTCCGATAGTACCTGTCGATCCCGAGCTCCTCGGCCGATTCCGCCATCGGTTGTAGTTACCCCACTTGGCGTAAGCTGGGCAACCGCTATCGGGCGAGGTGACAGGCGACCTCGTGCCCGAGCTCGACGGCCCGAAGCACCGGAACCTCGCGATCACACAAGCCTTTCTCGGCAATGGGGCACCGAGGATGGAAAGTGCAGCCGCTCGGGGGATCGAGAGGGCTCGGCACGTCGCCTTCGAGCAGCAAACGCCGTCTCGGCGCCTTCGGGTCGGGCTCGGGAGCCGCGCTCAGAAGCGCCTCGGTATAAGGATGTCGGGGTTCTTCATAGATCTGGGCCGACGTCGCGAGCTCGACGATGCGGCCAAGGTACATGACCGCAACGCGACGGCTAACGTGTTCCACGACGTGTAGGTCGTGAGCGATGAAGAGGTAGCTCAGCCCGAGCTCTTCTTGGAGATCGCCGAGGAGGTTCACGATCTGCGCTTGAATGGAGACGTCGAGAGCGCTGACCGGTTCGTCGGCCACGATGAAGCTCGGTGAGACCGCGAGCGCGCGCGCGATTCCGATGCGCTGACGCTGCCCACCAGAGAACTCGTGCGGATAGCGGCGCATGTGCTCGGGCCGCAGACCGACGCGCTCGAGTAATGCGGCGATCCGTTGCTGCTCCTCGGACGCCGAGCTCACCATTGCGTGCACACGTAGCGCTTCAGACAAGGCGGCTTGCACTGTCATGCGTGGGTTCAATGAGCTGTAAGGATCCTGAAAGATGATTTGCATCTTGCTACGGAACGGCCGCAGCGCCGACTGCGACAAGTCGGTGATGTCTTGCCCCTCGAAGCAAATGCGCCCGCTCGTAGGCTCCTGAAGCCGCAACAACAATCGGCCCAGCGTGCTCTTGCCGCAACCCGACTCGCCGACCAGGCCTAGCGTCTCGCCCGGCATCACGTCCAAGGTAACGCTATCGACGGCGCGCAACTCTGCGTACCCACGCCCGATGCCGCGAGAGGGGCCGCGAAACGATTTGCGTAGCGCCTCGCCGCGAATGATCGGCTGCTCACTCATACCGACACCTCGGCATGAAAACACGCGACCTCACTTTGATCGAGGAGTTGCAAGGCGGGCTCATCGGCACGGCATGCGTCGCTGACTAGGTCGCAGCGATCCTGAAAACGGCACCCCGCCGGCAGCTCGCGCAGGTCGGGGACGATCCCGGGGATGGTGGGCAAGCGCCCTCCTCGGTTGCGCACGCTCGGCAGACTGCGCAGGAGGCCTCGGGTATACGGGTGGCGCGGAGTTTGAAACAAGAGGCTGGTCTCTGCCTGCTCGACGATCTTGCCTGCGTACATGACCGCGATCTCGTGAGCGAACTCCGCCATGACGCCGAGATCGTGACTGATGAAGATGATGCTCATCCCGAGCTCTTCTTGTAGAGAACGAAGCAAATCGAGGATCTGCGCCTGAATCGTCACGTCGAGCGCGGTCGTGGGCTCATCGGCGATCAAGAGTCGAGGCTCACACGCGAGCGCCATCGCGATCATCGCGCGCTGCCGCATGCCACCCGACAACGTATGCGGATAGGAATCGATCCGCTCAGTGGGAGCCGGAATCCCCACTACATCCAGCAGCTCGATCGCACGCGCTTTGGCGGCGCGGCGGCTCATCTTCTGGTGCAGTCGAATCGCCTCCACGATTTGCGAGCCGACCGTATACACCGGATTGAGTGATGTCATCGGCTCCTGAAAGATCATCGAGATCTCGTTGCCCCGTAGGCTTCGCATCTCCGACTCCGGAAACTGCAATAGATCGCGGCCCCCGAACAAGGCCTCGCCACCTTCGATGAAGCCTGGCGGGCTCGGGATCAGGCGCATGATCGACAACGCCGTCACGCTCTTGCCGCAACCGCTCTCGCCGACGATACCGAGCGTGCGGCCGGGAAACACGTCGAACGAAACGTCGTCAACGGCCCTCAGGTAGCCCTCGTCTGTCTCGAACGCCGTGACCAGATGGCGCAGGCTCAGCAGCGGTTCGGTCATGCGGCGCTACCTTAGCACCAGTCGCTCAATGCTCGGATTTTCATGAGCACGAAGCGAATTCGATCGACATGCCGGAGCTGGGGACTTGCTGAAACGCACCCTCCGGAACCTCGGGGTTCAGGGAGATCGATTTCACGCGGACCGAGGTATCGGCATCGTTGACCTCGTCGACGAATCGCACGTTCGTCGGGAACGACTGGCCTTCGACGTCGATGTAGTCGTCGTAGGTCGCTTCCCAACGTGTCCCTCCGCCGGGCGCACGCTCGGTGGATCGCCGCAGCATCAAACGTTGCGCTTCAGGCGCCCTGTCTTGGTCGGCTTGATCGACTGAGAACGCAACCTCCTGAGTCGTCCCGTCCGCGGCGACGAGCGTCACGACGTAACGCCCGTCGCGGCATTCCATCGACTGCTCGGTCGCTTCGATCATCGGTGTGTCGCCAGTGAGAAGCCGAAGAACGTTCTCGGCATCGACGGAGATCCCCAAGAGACGTGCGATGTTCTCCGGGCAGGTCGGACCGTGCAAGAACACACCTTCACGCAGGTCGCTCAGCTGGAAGTTGTCCCCGTCACTCGTCAGCACTGCGGCCGGCCCGAGCTGGGTCATCACATCGAACCGGACTCGGCTCGGCCGTTCGAGAAACATCAGCACAGTCCCGCGAATGCGGCCATGGCGGCCCCACTGCGTTACACGGGCTTCCGCCTTGAGCGACTGCCAGCCGGCCTGACGATTCGCGTGATTCTCAAGCGCCTTCGCGGCGTCCGTGCGCACTTGAACAGGACATGCGGGCGCCGACTTGCAGCCTGCCACGGTCAGCGACAACAGGAGCAACGCGGTGAGGCGCGTGCGCGCCACTAGTCGTCTTGCGCTCCCATGTCGACCCAATCCTCGACGATCTGGGTGAGCGTAGGGCTGATGATCCCCGTAGTCGGCATTTGGGCGCCGCAAGTCTGCTCATTGCGCATCTTTTGGATCATGAGCGACCCTGCCGAATCAAAGGGAATTACGACCGTGCCCAGCCCAGCGCAAAGCCCCGGATCCGCGGCGAGAGCGTCGACCACCGCGGGATAAGACTCGGTCGGCCAGTTGGTCGTATCGGTGGTGTCCGAGCCCGTGAGATTCAAAGCCGTAAGGGCGTCCAGGCTCGCGCCGCCGGGGATGTCTCCGCCGAGCGGATTGTCTGGGTTTGGGTCGTCGGTGGTGTCATTTGGCGGCCCGTGGCAGACGACGCACTGGGTGAACATGATGCTCCAGTAGATCTCGCTCCACCTCGGCTCGGGAAGGTCGCCCTCCGGCCCGTTGTAGATGCAGATCTCGTCGTCCACAGACGGACATTCCGCCAGCGGAAGCTCTGCGCCGCTCGGAAGCTCGGTGCGCGCGACGACCGGTGCCTGACACGCGAGCCAGTTGCGGACGATCTCTTGGGCCTCCGCAGATTCGATCGGTGGCAGCTCTAGGCCGTTGGACTCACGGATCCACGGTGTAGTGTCGCGAACGTTTCGGCCCGCTTCACCTGGTGGCATCGCACCGGCGCGCATCTCCTGGATCATCCCCTCGGCCCATTCATGAATGTTGGCCTGGTTGCCGCGAAGACGCTCGAGGCGCTGGCAGTACAGCGTATCGGCTTGACCGCCTTCGCAGCTCTCAATCGGCTGAGCACAAGCCGGATCGACCGTCTCGTCCTCGCACGCCAATGCCACGTCGAAGTTCAGCCCTGCCGGCACACCGATCCGGTCGGCACCCACGGCGGCGGGAGCATGGCAGAACGCTCCATCGCCGCAGGTCGATTGAACCAAGGCTTGTCCCTCATACATGGGCAGCCCATCGGTGAGACGATAGGCAATGTCGAACGCCGCAGGACCCGAAATTGGGCGGCCGTCCGGCGTTAGCCCGTCGAGGTTGCACTCGCCGAGGTCTCGCTTACAGCCGACTACGCTCGTGATGAGGACCATAAGAGAGCAAGTAAGAGCGCGGCCACCAAGCATCTGAGCGGCCAAATTGCTTCTGATGCCCCGCAGAGTCAAGCAAGACGCAGGCGCCAGCTCATGCAGCCGGCCGGAGGTGCCCCAGGCGGTCGCGAAGCTTCTGGCGGGCTCTGACCTCGAGCTGCCGGACCCGCTCTTTGCTGACGCCCATCTCTCGGCCGAGCGCCTCGAGCGTGCGAGGCTCGTCCGAAAGGATGCGCGCGTCGATGATGCGTTGCTCGCGCGCCGTCAGGCTATCCATCGCTGACTGAAGCGCGGCACGCACGTGGTGCACCGTTTCAGAACGCGCAACCGACTCCTCGGGCGTCGGTTGGATGTAGCTCATCCGCTCCATCGCGGTAGGCGCATCGGCCACTGTCGCGTCGAGAGAGAGATCGCCACGCGCCAACAGCGGCCAAAGCTGCTTCGCACGCCCGAGAGGCATCCCGCTTTCTTCAGCAAGTGCCTGCGGAGACTCGATGGCGCTCCGCCGAAATGCGCGCATGGCGCGGCGCTCGGTGCGCGTCGTCCCCAATCGAACAATTCGATACGAACGCACGACATAGTCGCGAATCTCAGCGCGAATCCAATACGCCGCGTAGGTGATCAGCCGGCAGTTCTTCGTGGGATCGAACCTCGATGCGGCTTTCAACAGCCCGAGATTGCCCTGCTGAACCAGATCCTCGAGCGGAACGCCCCAGCGCCGATACTCGCGCGCGATCGCAATGACGAACGGCAAGCTCGACTCGATCAACCGTGCCCCGGCCGACTCGTTGCCTTCTGCCCAACTCCGCGCGAGCTCGCGCTCGGTTTCGGCGTCCAGGATCTCGACTTGCTTGAGCGAGGCGCGATATCGGTCAAGCGCCGTTGCAGTAATCATAGTTACCATTGCTCAGGCGGCCGTTGCACTATCCATGCCGAGTCACGAAGACCTGCGAACGCAGGGCAAATCGACGCGAATGTCCGCCTTGGTGCGGCGTTTTGCCGCATCTTGGCGCCTGTTCGCCGCGGTGGCAGGCGCAAGGCTAGCGCGGGTCGCGCAAAACTCGCGGATGGGCAGAAACGCTGGATTTTTCCATGTCAGCTTTGCCGGTAGGGCCAATTATGCTAGCTTCGAGGCGTGGAAGTCGTCCTTCGCAAAGTAGGCCGCAAGTCGGGTCGAGCTGTCGTTGGGCGGTTACTGCGGCCACCCCGGAAGGGCTCCGTGGTCGTGATCGAGTTTGCGGATGGCCTTCACGAGTACGTGACGACTCCAGTGAAGCGGGTGCTTCAGCTTTGCGGGCAGGACACCTATTACCTGCAGACCGCAAACAGCCGCTACCGCCTAGAGGTTCGGTCGAGCGAATCGGGCGTGATCGATCAGCCCGTTGCGAACTGAGCCGAGCCCGTGAGCAGTTTGCCGAGCTTCCCGACCAGCTCGTCAAGGACCCTTTGTAGCTGCACGAAGTCGTTCTTCTTGATCTCGCTCGTTCGTTCATCGACGTAGAGCGCGCGATTGAGCTCGATCTGAACCGCGTGTTGCTTCCGCTTGGGGGCGCCGTAACTCGAGGTCGTCCACCCGCCACGATAGGGGTCGTCGTGTTTGACGCTCAAGCCGGCTTCGCGAAAGTGCGAATCGATCAAATCGATAATACGACCATCGGCGGTCGAGCGTCCGCGCGTGCCGGGCACGACGTCGGCACGACGTACCGCTCCCCCGCCGAGCACCCGGCGCCCCGTGGAGGGCATCGAGTGCGCGGCCAGAATCATGACTTGACCATGCTCCTTGCGTATCTCCGCCGCGACCTCTCGCAACGTTTGATGATAGGGCTCGTAAAAACGCGAGAGCCTCTGCGTGAACTGTTCGATGGTCAGCGGCGCGCGCAGCAACGGCGTCCCATCTGTCCTGGCGCGCCAGACGACGCCGCGCGCTGGAATATGACGCGCTCTCGGGTGCCTCGGCACAGCGGCGGAATCGACCTCTTCGGGGCCACGATTGAGATCGACGACATAGCGTGAGACGCGAGACACCAAGAGGGTCGCCCCGTTCTCGGGAGCGCGTTGATAGAGCTGATCGACGTAAATGTCGGAGTCGCGCAACACCGCCGACGGCGTCGTGTCGATCTCGGGTTCAACCTCGGGAGGGACGTGCAAGCCCGAGTGGGGAACCTCGACCAGGACGGGGCTCGGCGTGATTTGCGGATGGGTTAGGTCGACGAAAGACACGGGGTAGGCTCAGGCGCTATACGATTCTCGAAAAGGCATCTGCGAAGGAGTCACCTTGGTCCGAACCAGCCCACACGCAAGCCCTAGATAGAGCGCGCGGTAGGCCGGCTCCAGATCGGCCCCCGAAGCGCTCTCGCGCGCCAGCACGCCGCCGAGCGTCGTATCCCCCGAAACCGAGTCCAGTATGCTGACCCATGCTGGGTCCAAACGGAACGTCGTCAGCGAAGGGCCGTCGTCACATCGCTCGAGCACGCGCTCGCGAAGCGGCTCGAGCACCGACTCGATCTCCTCGAGGTGCGCCTCGTTCGCCGCGTCGCGAAGAAGCTCGTACGGGTCTTGTCCCGTCGGGAATGTCTCCTCGTGGCTGCGAGCGCCGCGCACGAACGCCCACTCGCCGCGCCGCCATCGGAACGATTCCATCAACCGGCCGCGCACCTGATCGCTGATCGCCCGGAAGAGCTCGACCGGGCGCAGGATTCCCAACCCGACGAGCGCATCACCGAGGCGCCCGCCGTACTTCGGCAAGAGCGCAAGCGCCATCTCGATTTCCATCCGGAGGCACTGACCGGTCGCGACGAGATACTCCCCGAGGAGCTCCGACTTGTCGGTCGATGCGACGAAGTCCGGCTTGCCATCGACGAAGTAGATCTTCTTGCGGCGGTTGCGCTGCCACAAGTGCAGCACGCCGGTCTGTCGCCTGGAGATGATATCGTAGAACACCGGCAACAACGTCGCCGCGCGGAGCTGCCCTTGCTTCTCGGCTTGCGCAAGCTCTTCGAGCTTCCATTGAAGCCCGGGCGAAGTGACGAAGCGGGTGAGCTCGGGAAGCTGCGACGGATCGAGATACGTACCATCGGCCTTGGAGATCTTGCTGCTACGGCTGTCGATGACCCCGGTCGTGAGGAGCTGGATCAGGCGGGGATAGCTCATCGGCCCCATCACGCTCCCGTCCGGCAGCTGAACGCGATAGATCGTCGGCGAGGTGACGGCCTGCGGCCCGATGAGCTCCTGCCCGGCATGATGCATGAGGTCGCTGTCCACTAAGGAAGGCACGGCAGCGCCTGGCAGATGGACTTCGGGGGCCTCTCCTTCGGTCAGGCTGAGCTGCGACAGGAGGCGCCCAACGCGATCGGGGCCGTGACCCATCCCCCGGCGCCGCATCACCTCCGCACATGCCTCACCAAACGCGCCGGCGGTTGGCCGCTCCGCCGGATCCCGCTGGAGCCCCCGAAGAACGACGGCGCGGATGTCTTGAGGGATGCGTCGCTCACACCGCGCCAGCACACGAAGGTCCGCGTCGCGAATCTGGAGGAGAACGTTGAGCTCGCTCTCCCCTTGGAAGAGCGGCTCGCCGATCAGCATCTCGGCCAAGACAGTCGAGAGGGTGAAGACATCGCTCTTGCCGCTCAGCTCCCTCCCGAGCACTTGTTCAGGGGACATGTACCCGAGCTTGCCGCGAACCTGGCCATCTTCGGTGGTTGGTGCACGGCTTCGAACAGTCGCGATGCCGAAGTCGGTGAGCTTCACGTGCCCGGTGCGGGTCAGCAGTATGTTGGCCGGACTGACGTCACGATGCACGAACTCGAGCGACTCCCCCTCATCGTCGACCGCGTGATGGGCATAGTCGAGAGCTTGCGCCGTTTGATAGGCGATGTGGAGCGCGACATCCCACGGAATCGGTGAATCTGCCGGCGCTGTGCGCAGCAGCCGACTCACGTTCGAACCGTCGACGAGCTCCATGACGAGCACGAGGTCATCACCCATGGTGCCGAAATCGAACACCTGAACAATGTTGGGGTGTTGGAGCAAAGCCGCGAAGCGCGCCTCGTCGATGAACATCGCAACGAAGTCCGGATCGCTCGAGAACTGCGGGAGAATTCGCTTCAGGGCCACGCGCTTCTGAAAGCCATGAAGACCTTCACGACGAGCAACGAAAACCTCGGCCATTCCCCCCGCCGCCAAGCGACGCTCGATGTGGTACGGCCCGAGTAGCGGCCGTTCTTCGCTCACACATCCCTCCGTTAAGTGACCGACGCTCCCTCAGCATACGCGTCTCGGGCACCCACTGTCAGCTTACTCCCCGTTTCAGCCAGAGCGGAACACTTGGGGCTCCGCTTCGTTCCTGTTTATGATGCAAATGTCCACTCGGTACGGGGGAACCATGGGGATTGTCAGGAAGGCTTCGCGCTCTAAGAAATCGAAGGACCCGCTTCTCGGGCAAGTCATCGCCGGTCGATATCGGCTGGAATCCCAGCTGGGCGAAGGCGGAATGGGTGTCGTCTATCGCGCACGCCACGTGCTCATCGACCGTGTCGTCGCGCTGAAGCTCATTCGGCCCGACCTGCGAGGCGAGACACATCTGCGCGCTTGGATGGTGCGCGAGGCGCGCGCGGCAAACCGCGTCGACCACGCGCACATCGTCGACATTCACGATGTTGGCGAGACCGAAGAGGGTGAGCTCTACCTGGTGATGGAGTACCTCATCGGTGATTCGCTTTCGTCGCAGATCTCAAAAGGCCCGATGCCGATCGCGCGTGCGGTCGACATCCTCGAGCAGATGACCGCGGCACTTGCGCGTGCTCACGATCTCGGGGTCGTTCACCGCGACCTCAAGAGCGACAACATCATGATCACCGCGCGCGGCGGACGAAAAGACTTCGTGAAGATTTTGGACTTCGGTCTTGCGGCCCTGACACGTGACCCGAGGCTGGCCCCCAAAGGTGCCGTCTTCGGAACGCCCGAGTACATGTCGCCGGAGCAAGCACGTGGCGACGATGCGATCTCGTCCAGCGATCTCTACGCACTCGGTGTTCTGTTCTTCGAGATGCTGACCGGGCGGCTTCCGTTCCGTTCCGGCGATCGCGACGAGCTCCTCGAGATGCAACGAAAGGCCAAGGCGCCCAGCCCGCGCAAATACCGCCCGGAGATTCCGGAGCAAGCCGAGCAAATCATTCTCAAGCTGCTCGAGAAAAGCCCGGAAGACCGCTTCCGCGATGGGCACCATCTCAAAGAAGAGCTCAAAGAGATGCAGCGCTCCCTTCCCTCGCGCGAGTGGGATGCGCCGACCGACCTCGCTCCTGCGGCGCCACCGCCTCCGCCGCCAGCGCAAGCGCCAGGCGTGGTCGAGTGGAGCCGGACCGCGGCGAATTTCCTACGAGCGGTCGCTCGTGCCTATCCGGACGCCAACGCGCCAGCCGAGGTGCAGGGTGCGTCGGACAAGATTTGGGAGCTAGCGTCGCGGGCGTCGAGGCTCGAAGGCGAGCTCGAGAGCCACTCGAAGAAGCTCGAGACGATCGAAAAGCGCGGCCGAGCGCTTCGCGCTGAAATTGGTCGTAAGGTTGAAGACCTAGCCGGTGAAGAGTCGCGCGCCCTCCGGGATGCGTCGTCCGAGCGCGACGTGCTGAGCCAGTTGGTCCTCAAGCGGAAGCGAGCCAAGCGCAAGCATCAAGCGGCGCAAGCAGAGGTCCAAGCCGCGGGCAGCAACATCGAGCGCATCCAGCGCGGCTACGAAGCGCTCGGCGCCTCTCGTGCGCAGGTCGAAGTGCTCGAAAGCGTGGCACGCGACTACGAGAGCCGCGCGCGTTCGAAAGAAGGCATCGCCTCAGAGCGACGCAAGCAGATCGAAGAGCTCCGCGCTCAGCTAAAGCGTTACAGCGAGGCCCTCGAGAACGACCTGCAAACAGGCCGCGAACGAATCGCCAACCGAGTGCGAGAGGCCCTCAGCTACGAAAGGTCCTTCGGCGACGCCTCCAACATTCTCTTGGACCACCTTCGCGACAAACCAGAATGCCGCGAGCTGTTGGAAGACATCGACAAGAGCCGCAACGGCCGAGACCCCGACGACAAACCATCCGAGCTCCAAGAGCTAATGGAAAAACACGTCGCAACCCGTTAACTCAGCGTCGGTTTTGGTTACACCGCCCGTTCTAGTTACACCGCCCGCCCACCCCCACCCGTAATTGCAGTGTCACTCTCACGCGAGTGAGCAGCGTGCCTCCGCGCCCGGCGCTTCGCTT
>Ga0209567_10000336_pt1 | contig 25547 bp, 19 predicted proteins | sample COG_12_FD_184756 | JGI IMG/M metagenome (GOLD analysis project Ga0209567, IMG submission 184756) | Pelagic marine sediment microbial communities from the LTER site Helgoland, North Sea, for post-phytoplankton bloom and carbon turnover... | ecosystem: Environmental > Aquatic > Marine > Neritic... | reverse complement strand
CGCGCCCGACTACGATGCAATCGTAATTGGCTCAGGCATGAGCGGCTTGACGACGGCCGCCCTCCTCTCCGACCTTGGCAAGAAAGTCTGTGTGCTCGAGCAGCATTACACGGCCGGGGGATACACACACTCCTACGAACGAGCCGGCTACGAGTGGGACGTTGGCGTTCACTACATCGGCGAAGTCGGCGCGCCCACGCGAACGCGCAAGATGTTCGACTACCTGTCGGGCGGCGAACTGAAATGGGCGCCGATGAACGATGAGTACGATCGCTTCTACATCGGCGACAATGTGTTTAGTGCGGTTGCCGGAAAACGAGAGTTTCGCGACAACCTGATTCGTCAATTTCCGAACGAGCAAGAAGCCGTCAATCGCTACATGGCATTGCTCGATCGTTCGGGCGATGCGCTTTCCGCGTTCGGCATGGGACGTGGTATGCCGCCGCTGGCCGCCGCTGCGATGAGTCCCTGGCTGGCCTGGAAGCGACGAGGCGCATACCGCCTCACAACATGGGAAGTGCTCAGCGAACTGACTGACGATGAGGATCTGATTGCAACGCTGTGCGGCCAGTGGGGAGACATGGGTCTGCCACCGAAACGCTCGCCTTTCATGGCGCACGCCATGATTGCACGCCACTATCTTTACGGCGGCTACTACCCCGTCGGCGGATCGTGGCGCATTGCAGAGACAATCATCCCGAAGATCCAGGCGGCGGGCGGCGAGGTGTTTACCTACGCGAAAGTCGACCAGGTAATCATCGAACAAGGACGTGTCACGGGCGTCGAGATGCAGGACGGCCACCGCATACCCTGCGACTGCGTAATTTCATCGGCCGGCGTCAACAACACGTTCAATCACCTGGTGCCCGAGGAGATCGCCAGGCGAACAGGCTACCTCAGCGAACTGGAGACCGTCGAACCCAGCCTGGGGCATCTCGGTGTCTACATTGGGTTGCAAGGCACGGCGGAAGAAATCGGGCTGCCGCGCACCAACTACTGGATCTATCCGTCAAACGACTACGATGCTGCCGTGGATCGTTTTATGGATGACCCCGACGCGCCCTTCCCCGTCGTCTACCTTTCGTTCCCATCGGCGAAGGACCCCGACTACGAAAACCGTCACCCAGGCACCGCGACCGTCGAGATCGTGGCACCCGCTCCTTACGAGTGGTTCGACCAATGGCGCGGCGAAACTTGGGGTAAACGCGGGGCAGACTACGAGTCCCTGAAGGCCCGGTTCGGCGAACGACTCATGGATATCCTTTACGACAAGGTCCCCCAGGCTCGCGGCAAGGTCGACTACTACGAAGTGTCGACACCGCTTTCGACGAACTGGTTCGGCGGCTACCAGAGGGGCGAACTCTACGGCCTCGCGCACACCGGCGAACGACTGGAACAGGACTGGCTGCGCCCAAAAACAAAAATCCCGGGGCTCTGGCTTACCGGCCAGGACATCCTGACCTGTGGCGTTACCGGGGCAATGATGGCCGGGCTCATTACGACAATGAGCATGGTCGGCACCCGGAAAACGGGACCGTTGCTCAAGCGCATTTACGCCTGAAGGCAGAACTTCCGCTAGAGTTTCGGTTTCGCGTGTGCCACGAGGACATCACAGTTAAAATGATCCAGCGCTCTTGCTGCTGTACTGCCGACGATCCGCTGCTTCATCTTCGACCGCGCCAGGGCACCCATGACGACCAGACTCGCGCCTTTCTCCTCGGCGAACGCCGGTAGCACTTCTTCGGGCCGGCCTGGAAGAACGAAAACCGAGTCGTCCGGCAATTTGCTCGTCTCCGCGAGCAGCTGCATCGCCTGCTGGTGTTCTGTCCTGATCTTCTTATTGAGGTCCTCAACAGGAAGTCTCTTCGGTTTGAATGCCCACGTGGCTCGAGATCCGATTTCATCGAGCGTCTGGTAAGTGTGCAGAACGAGCAGAGCGGCCTTGCAGTCCTCGGCAATGACGCGAGCACGCTCGATTATGCTGAGATCCAGGTGCGCGGGCTTGTCGTGTGCGTGCACCGGATCGACTGCTGCAACAACCACCGGGGGCTCCTTCCAATCGACTGGCTTCACGAACCAAAGCGGACAATCAAGATTGCGGATCAGGTCCCAGTCGGCGCTCCCCAACGACGCCCTCTCAGACGGAGTGTGGTAATGGGTTCCCTTGACGACGTACATTGGCTGGCGTGCCTCTGCTTCCCGGCGAATCACGTCTGCCACATGTCGATCACCCGACTTGTTTACCTCAACCCTGACGCCGGCTTTTTCGACGGCATCAAGCAATTCTGCTATCGCCTCATCCTGTAAGGCCTCGATACTCTGGGCAATGTGCTGTGACTCGAGAAGATACACATAGCTTTCACCGAGAAAATCGGTGACAGGATCGCTCACGAGCAGGTGCAGGTTGCAGTCATGCGACTTTGCCAGCCACGCTGCACGTTCCACGACCTGTCTCGGATACTTGTCGAATTCAACAACGCAAAGAATATTGCGACTCATGACACACCTCCACGCAGCTGTGCAGGTTTACCCTACCGCCGGGTGCCGCTAATCGCACTTCGTATTAGTACGAATTGGCGCCTGCAATGGCCACGGCATTGCAGACAGCGGCGAGGATACTACCGAGGACAATCGCGTATACTGCGTCATCAATTTCGCCCAACCCAGCCAGCAATTCCATGTTTCCACCCGGCTTTCCCGGCATGCGCGCCAACCTCTTGATCACTGTAGTAGCGCTTTCTCTCGCTACGGCAGCACTAGCGCAGGATTCGGACAGACCGCAGGTCGCTCCATCACACAGCGCTACCAGGCTCGATACTGCGCCCGTCGTCGACGGCAATATCGCGGACGATCCGGCGTGGACCGTTGCGGTTCCGACATCCGGTTTCTGGCAGGTGCAACCGCATGACGGACAGCCGGCGACGCAGCGGACCGAAGTGTACGTTGGCTTCACCGACGATGCCCTGTATGTCGGTGTTATGGCCTTTGACGACGACCCGGCCGGGATCATCGTCACGGATAGTCGCCGCGACTCAAGTCTGAATGACACTGACGCATTTCTCTTCGTGATCGACGGCCTGCTGGATCGCCAGAATGGCTACGTGTTCGGTACAAATGCGGCAGGCATCGAGTATGACGGGCAAGTAACGAAGGAAGGCTCCGGCGACAACTTCGGCTCCGGCGGTGGTGCTTTCAATTTGAACTGGGATGGTACGTGGACCGTCAGCTCGCGGATCACAGATGAGGGCTGGATCGCGGAGTTCCGCATTCCCTTCCACACGTTGCGCTATGGCAGCGGCGACGTGCAGGACTGGGGAATCAACTTCCAGAGGAACATCCGCCGCAACAACGAGATCGCCTACTGGTCTCAACTCGAGCGCAATCGAAACCTTTACCGAGTTTCCGAGGCAGGCACGCTGCAAGGCGTCGCGCCCCCGCCCCAGCGCAATCTGCAGATTACGCCCTACGTACTGGGCCAATGGCAGCGTGGTGGAACGACCGAAGGGACAGAGTCTGACAACGACTTCGGATTCGACGTGAAGTACTCGATTACGCCGAGCCTGACACTGGACCTGACCTACAACACCGACTTCGCACAGGTCGAAGCTGACGAGCAGCAACTAAACCTGGATCGTTTCAACCTGTTCTTTCCGGAAAAGCGGCCGTTCTTCCTGGAGAACGCCGGTCAATTCGCAGTGGGCAACGGTGAAGAAGTCGAGATGTTCTTCAGCCGGCGTATCGGTATTGCCGATGACGGCACACCCATTCCTGTCGATGGCGGTGCTCGCTTGTCGGGCAAGATCGGTGAAACAACCAATGTCGGCCTGCTCTACATGAGTACGGCGGCGGTAGCCGGCCTCGCGCCGGGGAACGACTTCACGGTCGCCCGCATCAGCCAGGAGTTGCCGAATCGCTCCTCCATCGGCGCAATCTACGTCGACCGTGTCGGTGACGGTTCCTACCTTGTGCCTCCTGAGGAGGACACTAACAAGACCTATGCCGTGGATGGTCGCCTGGGAATTGGCGACAACATATTGCTTCAGGGTTGGGCTGCGAGAACGGAAACACCGACGCGTACCGGCCGGGACGACGCGTTCTCGTTCAAGGCGGACTACAGCTCCCCCAAATGGTCGGCAAACGCTTCTTACACGGAAGTTGGCGAGGACTTCAATCCGGAGGTCGGATTCCTGTCGCGGACAAATTACGAAAAACTGTCGGCGTTCCTGATGCGCCGCATTCGACCGGATGATCTCTGGAGCCTGCTCGAGATACGCCCACATGTTTCCTATAGCGGCTACTGGAAGCCCGATGGGTACCAGGAGACTGGCATCCTGCACATGGATGTGCACTGGGAATTCCAGACAGGAACTGAATTTCACACAGGCTACAACGTGACCCGTGCGGGTGTGATTAATGCGTTTGAAATCGTACCCGGAACGGTCGTACCTCCCGGCACCTACGACCATAGCGAGGTGGCACTCGTCTACTTCACGAACCAGTCCAAGCCCTTCAGTTTGAATCTGCGAACAGTCGTAGGCGGCCAGTTCGGCGGTGATCGCGTTTCAGTGAGACCGACAATCCGCTATCGAATCGGCGAGACGTTTCGCTCGGAGCTTTCGATCAGTTACAACGACTACGACCTGCCGTACGAGAACGGCCAATTCACGGCTAACCTCGCGCGCCTGAGGCTGTCCTACTCGTTCACGCCCAAGATCCAGCTACAGGCCCTGGTGCAATACAACGACACAAGCGAGATGCTAGGCACCAACATTCGCTTCTCCTGGTTGCGCCAGGCCAATTCGGGCTTCTTCCTGGTTTATAACGAGGTCGATGAACGCGCTGTTGGCGGTCCGCCGACAGGGCGAGAATTTATTCTGAAGTACAGCCAGATCTTCGACGTATTTAACTAGGCAGGACGTACCAGACGATTCCCAGGAAGTGGCAGATGCCGCCGCCGAGGACAAATACATGCCACACGGCATGATTGAACGGTATGCGTTTCATGGCGTAGAAGACCGCGCCAACCGAGTAACAGAGACCGCCGGCAACCAGCCATGTCATTCCGTTCGGCCCGATTGCATCGGCCAACTGTGGCGCGGCGACGACGACCAGCCAGCCCATCGCCAGGTAACTGGCCAGTGCTATCTTCGGAAAGCGATGACGGAACCAGAGCTTCTTGATGATGCCTGCCGTGGCGAGCGCCCAGATTGTCCCGAACAGCCACCAACCGGTATCGGTACGCATCGCGACCAGCAGAAATGGCGTGTAGGTGCCTGCTATCAGCAGGTAGATCGCGCAATGATCGAGCAGTTTGAAGATCGCGCGGTGCCTCGATGCATACATCGAGTGATACACGGTTGACGCGAGAAACAGTGCGATCAGTGTTAAACCGTAAATTGAGCTCGCCACAATACGCCATGGGTCGGCAGCGCCTATCGAGAGATACAACATCCAGGACAGGCCGGCGATACTGAGAATCACACCGAGTCCATGCGTCAGGGCGTGAATAATCTCTTCAGTGACGCTGTACTCGGAGACGTGCTCGTTGGTTGCCATCCGACAGATCATACGCAGGTGTTGCCGTTCGCATATTGTATTTCGCGCCAGATTCGCAACAAGTTAGAATGTTTGCCCCAGAAAAGACTGTACATGTTCAACTAATGTCACGTATTTGCGGCCCGTCGGCCCTTTTTCTCACCGTATTGCTCGCCGCATGCTCACCGGGTGCGGACACGCAGGATACTGTCACGATTTCGGTCGTCGGCACTAATGACGTGCATGGCGCAATGAATGCCGAAGACGAGTTCGGTGGCCTGGTTAATTTTTCCGCCTATGTCGATGCCTTGCGCCAGGCGCGGCACAGCGATGGCGGTGCGGTGCTGCTGATCGACGCCGGTGATATGTGGCAAGGGACGATCGCCTCGAATCTCTCGGAGGGCGCGGCTGTGGTGGACGCTTACAACGCGCTCCGCGTAACGGCCGCGGCGATCGGAAATCACGAGTTCGATTTCGGACCGGAAGGGCCCAAGGCAATACCCGTCGATGCGACTGACGACCCTCGCGGAGCGCTGAAGCAACGCATTCGCGAAGCGCAGTTTCCGGTCCTTGCCGCGAACCTGATCGACGACGCAACCGGGCTGCCCGTGCAATGGGAAGGTGTCCGACCATCGGTAATGGTCGAAGCGGCTGGCGTCAAGGTCGGCATAGTCGGAGTAGTCACGTCACACGCGTTGGTGACAACGATCGCGGCCAATACAATCGGACTCTCAATAGCGCCGCTTGCGGAAACGATCGCGCGGGAGGCTGCGCAACTTCGTGCGGACGGCGCAGTGCTGGTCATCGTCGCCGCCCATGCGGGTGGCCATTGCACGGAGTTCTCCGACGCGAATGACCTGTCGTCCTGCGATTTGAATACCGAGATTATGCGTGTCGCCAGCGAACTGGAGCCGGGTCTCGTTGACCACATCGTTGGCGGACACCATCACAATCCGATCGCACACGTCGTCAATGAGACTTCGATTACCGCGAACAAGTCGAAGATCTTCAGTTTTGGCCGAGCCGACTTTCGATTCAGCCGGGAAAGCGGAGAGATCATTGAGCGCCTGGTGTTCCCTCCGCAGCGCAATACAGCCGAGTTGGAAGGAACGTACGAGAATCGTGAATTGTCGCCGAACCCAGCGGTTTTACGCATCGCAGAAGCTGCCCGTGCTCGCGCCATCGAGCTGAAAGAGCGCAAACTCGGCGTTCGCCTGGCAGAACCTTTCGACCTGGAACCGGACATCGAGTCGGCATTGTCGAATTTGTTTACGGAGGCATTGCTCGATGCCTTCGACGCCGACATCGCCATACACAATGTCTTTGGTGGCATCCGTAATGGCCTGCCCGCCGGTGATCTGGACTACGGCTCTGTGTACGAGATGTTTCCATTCGATAATATCGTCTCGATCCACGAACTTTCGGGCCAGGATCTTCGCAAAGTGGTCGCTCGCCAAGCCGGCTCACGTCGCAAGGCTGGCTTCGCCGGCATGCGCGTCTTCGTAACATGTTCTGAAGCTGGCATGCACGTCGAGATGCGGCTCGACGATGGACGCGAAATCATGGATGAAGACCGCATCCGCGTAGTCGCCAACGATTATCTCGCACTTGGGGGCGATGACATTCTGACGCCGGCGATACCGGCGGGTGGATTTGAGCTCAGTTACGATATGCCTCTCACCCGGGACGTTATTGTTGGTTGGTTCAGCGGGCAGGATGGAATACTCTACGCCGCTGATTTCGTATCACATTCGGCGCCCATGTGGAACGGTACCGATCCACTCCCCCCAGCCTGCCAGAAACAGTAAATGCGACCACAATTGCTCACACTCATACCGCTGGCTGCGGTCGCGCTCCCGGCTTATGCAAGCGACGAACCGCTCGATGAAATCACGGTGCTCGCAACCCGCCGCCCTGCGACTGTCGAGGAGGTCTCGGCTGCTGTCACAACCATCGATGGTGAGGAAGTAATAAGCCAGAAGCTCATCACTGATGCATTGGCCTCGCAGGTTGGCGTCAACCTGCAGCAAACGACCCCCGGACAGGGAGCCGTGATCATCCGCGGCCTCAAGGGGTCGGCCGTTCTGCACCTCGTGGACGGCATGCGGCTCAGCAATGCGATCTTCCGCACCGCACCGACCCCCTGGTTCGCGCTGGTCCCGGCGTCCTCCGTCAAACGCCTCGAGGTGGTGCGCGGCACCCCTGCGTCGCTGTACGGCAGCGAGGCCGTGGGCGGTGTCGTGCAGTCGGTATCGCGCCTGCCGGAGTTTGGCTCGGACGAGGTCGGCTATGCGGGGGACGTCGTTGCCGGATTCGATTCAGCCGAACTGCAGAAGTCGCTGCGAGCGACTCTGGACGTGGGAACACGCAGCCTGGCGGCGTCTTTCAGTGCGGAGTACCTGGAAACCGGCGATCGTCGTGTTGGCGGCGGCGAACGCATTGCACCGAGTGGCTACGAGTCAAAGGCGCTGCGCGCGGTCGTACGCGGCATATCGTCCGACGAGCGCTCTTGGTTACTGGACCTGCATTTCCTGGAACAACCCGAGACACCCCGCATCGATGAACTCGTTGCCGGATTCGGGCAGACCGAACCGTCGTCATCCGAGTTCGTGTTTGCTCCCAACCAGCGCCTGTTCGCGCATTTCCAGCATGACTACATCGCATCTTCGGGAATTGACTGGAAGTTCGACGTGGCATGGCAGCGGATCGTTGACGACCGTATCACTCGCGATTTCGAAGCGACCGATCGGCGGCTGGAGAACAACAGCAGCGATCTGTACGGATTGACGGCCAGCGCGTCTGGAGAGTCGGGAGCCTTGTGGTGGATAGCCGGCGTCGACATCTATCACGACGAAGTCCGCAGCAGTCGATTCAACCAGGATATTAACGATAGTTCGATCATCGAGCTTGCGCCGCGCTTTCCGGATGGCTCAACAGTCGGCCAGGCGGGCCTGTTCGGTAATGTGCAATGGAGACTGGCCGATCGACATGCCATGAGTGCCGGTCTTCGCTATACCGACGTTCGAATAGACCTGCCTGATGGGACGACGATCACACCGGGCAGGCTAAGCGGTGACCTGGGTTGGGTCTACGACCTGTCCGACACCTGGCAGTTTGTCGCCAACGCCGGTGCCGGTTTTCGGGCACCCAATATTGCGGACCTCGGCACCTTGGGAAATCGACCGGGTAATCGATTCAATATCCCGAACACGAGCCTCGAATCAGAGCAGGTCACTCACGGCGACATTGGTTTGCGGCATCGGTCGGACCGTTGGCAGTTTGAAGTGCAGTTGTATTCGCTGCGCTACACGGATCGTATCGCCTCAGTGTCAACGGGCAACCAGACGCCCGATGGGCGGGACATTGTACAGAGCGTCAACGCGGCGTCATCGTCTATCCAGGGTATTGAAGCAGGCTTCAGCGCAAACCTGACAGAACTCGTCAGCATCAATGCGGTACTCAATTACACCTATGGCGAACAACGCATCGCTGACGAGAATGAACCTGCCGATCGCGTGCCGCCGCTCAATGGGCGAATTACGCTGGACTACACGCCTGGCGGGTACTGGAGCTTTGAGGCCTGGCTTGTCGCTGCTGCCGAACAGGATCGCTTGAGCGCTCGCGATGTTCGTGATGTGCGAATCAATCCGCTGGGAACGCCTGGCTGGGCAATGCTGGGAGCAAGCGCGGCCTGGACCAACACCGATTGGCAAGTCACGCTCGGGGTTGATAACTTGTTCGACCGACAATACCGGGTCCATGGATCGGGGATCGACGCTGCCGGTCGAAATTTGTTCATGACTGTTCGCCGTAGCTGGTAAGTCGAATCGCAAGGGGAGAATTCACGTGAGAAAGACAATAACAAGCGGCATCGTCGCAACGCTGCTAATTGCTGGTCTGACATTGCCGGCGCTAGCCCAGGACGACGAACCGACCATGATTCCGGCGCCGGATCGCAGCGAAGGCGAAGGTCCTTTCGAGCGACTGATTATCAGGGGTGCGACGCTTATTGACGGCACCGGTGCTCCGCCGATCGGACCGGTGGATATCGTCATCGAGGGCAATCGAATCGAAGAAGTTGTGAGCGTCGGGTACCCGGGCCTCGAGATAGATCAAGACGACCGCCCTGGCGATGCGACTCGCGAAATCGACGCCCATGGTGCGTATGTCATGCCGGGAATCGTGGACACGCATACCCATACCGGTGGCTCCACTAAAGCCCCTGAAGCCGAGTACACCTACAAGTTATGGCTGGGACACGGCATTACGACGGTGCGTGGCGTCCCGAGCGGCCGAATGGAATTCTCGCTCAGCGAGAAACAGCGCAGCGCAAACAACGAAATCGCGGCACCGAGGATCTTCTCCTACCACCGGATGGGGTCTGGAGAGCGATACGAAGAGAAGACGATTCGGACCCCCGACGAAGCCAGGGACTGGGTTCGCTACGCGGCCAACGCCGGGATCGACGGGTTAAAGCTCGGCGCTTATCGTCCCGAGATCATGAAAGCGCTGTTGGACGAAGCAGCAGCGCGCAATCTCGGATCGGTTGCCCATCTCGGGCAAATGGGTGTCGCGCAGATGAACGCCCAGGATGCTGCCCGGCTGGGACTGGGCTCCCTGACGCACTATTACGGCCTGTTTGAGGCCATGTACGAGAGCAACGACGTCCAGCCCTGGCCCGTCGACATGAACTACAACAACGAACAACACCGGTTTGGACAGGTCGCTCGCCAATGGAACCTGATTGCGGGCCGCGGTTCGGACAAATGGAATGCGTTGCTCGAAGAATTCCTCGCGCTCGATTTCACGATCAACCCCACGATGACAATCTACTCGGCTGGCCGTGACGTGATGCGCGCACGTAATGCGGACTGGCACGATGTCTATACACTGCCGACGCAATGGGATTTCTTCACGCCGAACCGCGAGAGCCATGGTGCCTACTGGTTCTACTGGACCGCGGAAGACGAGATCGCGTGGCGGAACTTCTACCATGTCTGGATGCAATTTCTGAATGACTACAAGAATCGTGGCGGTCGCGTGACAGTTGGCTCCGACTCGGGATTCATCTACCAGCTTTACGGCTTCGGCACGATCCTCGAGATGGAAATGCTCCAGGAGGCTGGCTTTCATCCCCTCGAGGTTGTGCGTTCGGCGACGATGCATGGTGCCGAGGAACTCATGAAACCGAGCGGCAGGCCCATTGAGTTTGGTGTGGTCCGGGAGGGCATGCTCGCTGACCTCATCGTCGTTGAAGAGAACCCGCTGGAGAATTTCAAGGTGCTGTACGGTACCGGTGCCGTGAAGCTTGACGACGCCACGGGCCAACCGGGTCGTGTCGGTGGGGTCAGGTATACGATTAAGGACGGCATCGTTTACGATGCAAGGCAACTCCTGGCGGATGTTGCCGCGGTGGTCGAGCAGCAAAAAGCGGAGCTGGGAGACCTCAAGAAGTACTGAGTAGCTGTTCCGCTTAAACAAGTTCCTCGTCAATCGTTTTTTCGATTGCCGAGCGAATCGGACCTTCCATCAGCTTCAGTGCAAAGCCGAGGCGCACGTCGAGCTCGATATTTTGCTCGTCCACCTTCAATTGCCCGGTGACGCCGTTGCCGCGCACATGCAGCGCGTCGCCATGCCATTTCGACTTTAACGAGAACTGTTGCTGCAGGTCGGCCGCAATCAGGTCGGCGCGATTGCGCGCTTCCTCCAGCCCTAAGTTGTGGCTACGCCTAATCCTCATTCATAAGTCCCGTAATGGTCGGATTTCTAGTGTGAACACCCTAATCCTAACAGCTAGGATTCAATCATCGAAACGATCTTCCACGGGGAGACAATCCATGGCTGGCAAGAAAACCGCTGGAAAACAGAAAGATAGCGACAAGCGCGTCAACGACATTGCCGAGCAGCTCGAGCATGCATTTATGGCCGGTCTTGGTGCCCTGTCCGATGCGCAGAAGAAAGGCGCGAAGACATTTGACTCGCTCGTGAAGGAAGGCGAGAAGTTCCGCGAAAAGACGACATCCAAGACCGAATCGCTGATTGACGACGTGCAGGACGCAATTCGCGATATGGCCGACGACGCCCAGTCGAAAGCTACTGGCCTCATCGACCAGGTTCGCGGCAAGTCGCAGCTCGACAAACTGCAAAGTGCGTTCGACACACGCGTAGCCGATGCGATGGATCGTCTCAATGTCCCGAGCAAAAACGACATCGACGCGATCAACAAGAAGCTGAACAAGATCATCCGGCTTCTGAATGAAGAAGGTAAGCCTGCGAAGAAGAAAGCCCCTGCTCGCAAGCGGACCACCAAGAAACCCGCAGCAAAGAAAAAGGCTGCGAAAACGGTAAAGAAAACCAAAAGGTAGGAATTGAGCCATGACTGACAAAATTGAAGCTAAAGACGTAAAAGACGTAAAAGACGTCGAAATTAAGAAGGCACCGGCCAGGAAGCCTGCTGCGAAGCAAGTAAAGGCTGAGAAACCCGTCGTGAAGAAAGCAGCCGTCAAGAAAGCGGCCGCCAAGAAGCCTGTTGTAAAGAAGGCAGCCGCCAAGAAGCCGACTGAAAAAGTCGTTGTTGAGAAGATCCAGGAAGTTGAGAAGGTAGTCGTCGAAAAGGCGAAGACCTTCGCCGACAAGCTCGAAGACAGCCCGATTGCGGTTCCCTTCAAGGCAGTCAACAAGACATTCCTGGCAGGCGTTGGCCTGTTCACGGTTGTCCGGAAAGAACTCGACAAGAAGTACAATGAATTCGACAAGAGATTCAATAAGTACGCGAAAGACGGCGAGAAGGTCGTCGACAAATGGGAAGACGAGTTCGAAGACTTCCGCAAGGACGTCGAAAAGAAAGTCGACGAAGCACGTGACAAAGTACGTGATACGTTCAAGAAAGCTGCCTAATACCCCCCTCTAGCGGCTTTCTTTATTGAAAGGGCTACCCTTGCATAAGCTTGGGTGGCCCTTTTTTTATCGGCCGTAGTGTGCCGCAAGATCGTCGATGTACGCCGACTCGGAGTCCGCTGCAAATGGCTTCAACGCATTCAAAATGGACCCGGCGATGCGCAGGGCAGAGTCGTCCGCGCTACCCGTTTTGCCGGTCAGGGTATCGAAGCGGTCCGAGAACAACGCGATCACGGCCAGGTTTCGCGCGATGATCGGCGCGTCATCGTCGCCCATCGCGAGTAGCCCATTAGCCGATAAGCCGCGCAGGTAAAGTTCGAACATCGCTGCCAGTCCTTTGGCGAAGTGGCCAAGCGCGCGCGCGACTCCCGGGTAACTTTCAGCAAGCGTCTCCAGGTCCCGGAAAAGGAAGCGGTAGGATGCCGTGCACTCTAGCAGCAGGTGCAGGAACATCCAGAAGTCGTCAATCGTTACCGCATCAACCTGGGGTGGCGCGAGGACGCGCCTGGCATCAGCCCGGAACTCCTCGAGTAATGCGTCGACAATCTGACTTTTCTTGCGAAAGTGGTAGTGAAGGTTTCCGGGACTGATATCCACCTCGTCGGCAATATCGTTCGTCGAAGTGTGTGGCTCTCCGTGTTCGTTGAACAGCAGCAGGCTGGTCACGAGGATTCGGTTGCGGGTATCGCCTCTCATGTCCGTACGATGGGGCAAAAAGCGTTCCGATTCAATGAACCTCTACTACAAAAAGGATAGGTAAAAGTCCTTACGAAAATTCCTGATCCAACGTATTGAGATTTGCGCCCAAGCCCGGATGATACGCATCAGGATATTAGTAAATTCTAATTTGCTAATACCGGGCAGATTCGAAAGACAAGAACAATGATACGTACCGCATGTTACGGCGTACTGACGCCCCCTGCCCGCGCCCTGGTTTTCACCGGGCCGATTCTATTCGTGAATCCGCACGACACCGCTTTCACTCACACACGTTTGGAGAAACCACTATGACCAGAAGGCATGGTATTGCTAGACACGCCTATCTCCTGCTCGTTTTCGCCCTCGGATTGGGCCTGGCAGGTTGCGAAGGCGATGATGGTTTGGACGGCCTGGACGGCCAGGACGGCGTTGCCGGGGCCGACGGACAGGCTTGTTGGGACCTTAACAACAACGGTGTAGGCGATCTGCCGGGCGAAGACTTCAATGACGACGGCGTCGTGGATGTCTACGACTGTAATCCTCTCGCGGGCGGTGGGTATTCAAACGCCCAGTTGCATGCGGGCTATTTCACCGAGAAACCCTACGAAGGCACGCAGTCGTGCCTGAACTGCCACGGCAAACTGGCTGATGAATTTATCGGCACAGCTCATTTCACGTGGGAAGGCGTGGCCACCAATATTGTCAACGACCCGGCCGGGCAGCACGGCAAGAAGGACATACTCAATAACTTCTGCATCGCGATCCCGACTAACGAAGGACGCTGCACGCAATGCCACGCGGGCTACGGTTACGCCGACGAGAATTTTGATTTCCTGGACACAGATAACGTCGACTGCCTCGTATGCCACGATCAGACCGGTACGTACGCGAAAGCACCGACTACGGCAGGCCTGCCCGACCCAGCGGTAGACCTCGACCTCGTTGCTCGTAGCGTCGCAATGGGACGGCCGACAATCGACAATTGCATCGATTGTCACGCCAAGGCTGGCGGCGGCGACAACGTCAAACACGGCGATCTGGCGATGTCTCTCGCGAACACGACGCGTGAATTCGATGTCCACATGGGCACCGATGGCGAGGACTTTGAATGTGTCGATTGCCACACTGTCCAACGCGATGCCAACGAAAAACTGCTCTCTCACGGTATCGGTGGCATGCCTTATCACTCCGTCGACGAAGGCGTCATGAAACAGTGTGACGACTGCCACGGTGAAGTCAACGGCATCCACGCGGGCACGACGATCGAAGTCGCGTTCCAGAATGACCACCACCAGCGGCTGGCTTGCCAGGTTTGCCATATCCCGGTATTCGCGCGCCACACGTCGACGAAGGTTGACTGGCGGTGGGCAGATGCCGGTCAGGATATCGATCCTATTCCGACGGATCCTGTAACAGGACGCGACACCTATGCCAAGAAGAAAGGCACCTTCGTCTGGGCAAATGACGTACGGCCGAAACTGTTGTGGTTCAACGGCATGTATGAAAAGGCCCTGATCAATGTCAATGACACATTCCCGGGCCCGGAACCCGCGGTACTGGCGATGCCGGTAGGCGACTGGACCGATGCAGATTCCAAGATCTATCCGTTCAAGGAAATGACCGGCAACCAGCCTGCTGACTCTGCGGACGACCAGATCCTGGTTCCGCACCTGTTTGGCATGGCCGGCGGGCAGAATCCGTATTGGGTTAACTACGACTGGGATGCTGCGTTAGCAGACGCGGACCTAGTTACCAACCAGGGCTACAGCGGTAGTTTCTACTTCAAGGACACCGTTATGTACCTGTCGGTTAACCATGAAGTTGCACCAGCTGACCAGGCCTGGGGCATGGGCGGCGATTGCGGTGATTGCCATCTTGGCGACCAGATCGACTGGCTGGCACTCGGCTGGGACGACGATCCGGCGGAAGGTGGTGAACGGATAGTCCCCTGACATTCCCCCTGCCGCAATAACAAAAACCAAGGCAGTCAGAGGCGCCCATCATGGGCGCCTCTTTTATTTTATTCAGAGCCAAGCTCCGTGAGCACCTGGTACCAGTAATCCAGCGCGTTATAAAAGGACTTCACCGGAATACGCTCATTGAGGCCGTGGGCAAACATGTCCTCAGGGCGCATGAAGATCCCGCTGACGCCATAGGAAGGCATCCCGGCAATTCGCGTGTACTGGCTATCCGTCGCCCCGGCTGACATGTGTGGCACGAGCGGTACGGGCCCGTATTGTGTGGCTGCAGCTTCAGCAACAGTCGAGTTGACGTCTTCTCGCAGCAGCGAAACCGGCCCTTCGTTCGGTTCGTAAACCAGGGCGATCTCGAGCTCGGGACTGCCGGCGACGCGCATGAGCTGTTCCCGGACCTCGGGCTCGGGTACACCGGGAAAGACGCGGCAATTGACCGTCGCCGTCGCCGACTGCGGCAAGGCGTTCTCGGCGTGCCCGGCCTGCAGCATCGTCGCAACACAGGTGGTGCGTGTATTGCCAACCTCGGCCGGGTGCGTCTCAAGCACTGCCTGGGCGTCCGGGGCTCCCGGGTTTTCCGCGTACTCGCCCATTGCCTCACCGAGCTCGCCGCCTACGAGCGTGGACATTTCACGGAAATATTCGCCCGTGACTTCGTTCACCCGCGACGGGAAGCGGTAGGCTTCGATGTTCTTGAGAACCGCTGCCAGTTCGTAGATTGCGTTGTCGGCACGTGGCAGAGAGCTGTGACCACCCGGGTTGCGCACCGTCAGTTCGTAGGTCACGTAGGTCTTCTCAGCGGCCTGCATCAGGTAGGCAACCGACTCATGCTCGTGGTCCTGGTAGCCGCCACCCGCATCCGAGTTAAGTACGAACTCGGCGTCCACCAGATGGCGATAGTCGTTCACGAGCTGCCGGATGGTCTCCATCGTCGTCTCTTCATCGCCGGTGAACGCGATAATCAGGTCCCTCGTAGGCGTGAAACCTTCGCGCTGCAGCCGCAGGAACGTCGACGTGAGCGCGACGACACCTTCCTTGTTGTCCGACGTACCCCGGCCGAAGAAATAGCCGTCCTCTTCAATGAGCGTGTATGGATCCCGTACCCAGTCGGAGCGGATGGCGTCGACAACATCCATATGCGCCAATAGCAGGATGGGCTTTTCTCCTGACAGGCCATTGCCGCGGTAGCGTACGACGAGCGAGGCCACCTCTTCGCCCGTGGCCTCGGTGTAGGGCACGGTCGTAACGTCCTCGGCATCAAATCCCCCATCGATAAACAGCGCCGCCAGGTACTCGGCCATCTCGGGCACCTTGCCGTGACCTTCCGCCGTGCGCAGCGAAATAACGTGCCGGAACATCTCCAGGGCTTCGCGCTGGTAATCTTTGGAATAGGACTCGCTACTGTCCTGGGCCGGGACTGACCCGGCAATGAGCAAGCCGACGGCTGTAGCCGTGATTCGGAACATGCCATCCCCCTCTATTTGTATTTCGTTTACCGTAGCACGATAGTATTACCGCATTCACAATAACGACAAGGTGGAGAACCGCATGAATCGCTTGCTCGCGTCCCTTTGCATTGCCCTGATCGCATTCGCCGCGCAGGCGGAAACCGTACTGATCGAAGACGTTCGAATATTCAATGGTGTCGATACGAAACTCACATCTGGCAATATCCTGGTCGTTGACGACCTGATCACCGAGATCTCGAGCGATCCGATCGCAGCGCCTGAAGGCGCCACCGTAATAGCCGGCAACAACCGAATTCTGACACCGGGGTTTATCGACCTGCATGTGCATCTCGGAATGCACTCACCCACTTCGGCCCCCAGGGAGCACGCAACAGCGGTTGGTGCACGCTCGGTAGCAGCCGCGAAGTTCTTCCTGGATCACGGTTTCACGACGATCCGCGACGCGGGCGGCACACACCCGGACCTTGCGCGGGCATTCAACTCCGGGGACTTGTACGGCCCGAGGGTGTTTCCCTCAGGAGCGATTGTGTCCCAGACTGCCGGTCACGGCGACTGGCGTGCTCCGCATGAAGCGAATCCGGCGCACACAGGTGGCAACCCCTATTTATCGGCAGACAATGCCGTACTCGCCGACGGTGTGGATGCGACACTGGTCGCCGTGCGTGAGAACCTGAAGAACGGTGCGACACAGATCAAGATCATGGGTGGCGGTGGCGTCATGTCGGACTACGACCCGATCCACACGCTGCAGCCCTCCCCCGCGGAAATTCGGGCAGCCGTCCAGGCGGCCGGCGACTGGGGCACCTATGTGCTCGCGCATGCCTATACCAGCGAGGCCGTTACGCGACTCGTCGAGAACGGAGTCAGGTGCATCGAGCATGGTCTGCTCATTGACGACAGAACTGCGAAGCTCGTGGCCGATAACGACGTCGCAATCAGTACACAGCTCGTGATATTCCGCTCGCTGGCCGCGATGGAGGGCTTGTCGGAGAACCAGCGCGAAAAGGCGATGCTCGTCCGGTCCGGCCAGGAAAACCTGATCGAACTCATACAGAAATATGACATAACGACGGGGTTTTCGACCGACTTCATCTTCGGCAAGTACCAGGCGTTGCCGTTGGAATTCACTGAACGCGCCCTGTTCTGGTCCAACGCGGAAGTATTGCGCCAGGCCACCTCCGAAAGCGCTGAAATCATTCGCATGGCGGGCAAACTCAACCGGCATGGGAACTTCGGGGAGATCCGGGAGGGCTGGGTCGCCGACCTGCTGATCCACGAAGGCGAATTACTTGAAGATTTATCCGGTTTGGGCGATCCAGAGGCAAATCTGGCGCTTATAATGAAAGCAGGCGAAATAATAAAAGCGAAGCCTTAGCGCCCGCGGACTAGCAGGTTCCGCCTTCGCCACATAGGTGATAAACCGAAATACTCGGTGACAATTCAGTGCGCTAAGCTTGCCTTAAACAAGACCGAGAGGACGAGTTCATGCCCTATTCTACTGCTGATATCCGCAATGTTTGCCTTGTTGGGCCTAGTCGCGCCGGCAAGACTTTGCTCACAGAAGCACTGCTTCTTGCCGGCGGCAAGATTAAGGAAAAAGGATCGATCGATAAAGGAACAACGATCTCCGATTACACCGCGCGCGAAAAAGATATCGGCCACTCACAGTTCAATTCAGTCTGTCATCTCGACCACGAAGGCATCCACGTCAATCTAATCGACACACCGGGATACCGCGACTTCTTCGGACGTGCGCTCTCCGTAATGCCGGCAGCAGAAACTGCGGCGATTGTCATTAATGCGACCGAGGGTGTCGAAGAGATGGCACGGCGCATGATGAATGCCGCACACGACCAGCGCATGTGCCGCATGATCGTCGTCAACAAGATCGATGCCGAGGGCGTCAATCTCGAACGCGTATTCAACGACATCCAGAGCGCCTTCGGCAAAGAATGCCTGCCGATGAACCTGCCGTCCGCTGACGGCTCGAAAGTCGTCGACTGCTTCTTCCAGCTCGAGGGCGACGAGACCGCGTTCAGCTCGGTTCCCGAAACGCACACCCAGATCGTCGACCAGGTCGTCGAAGTCGATGAGGCCCTGATGGAGATCTACCTCGAGCAGGGCGAGGAACTCGAACCGGGACAATTGCACGACCCGTTCGAGAAGGCGCTGCGTGAAGAACACCTGATCCCGGTGTGCTTCGTCTCAGCCGAGACCGGCGTCGGCATCCGACAGTTACTGCAGATTTTCGAACGCCTGATGCCCAACCCGACGGAAGCAAATCCGCCGATCTTTCTCAAAGGCGAAGGCGCCGATGCCGCAGAGGTCATCATATCGCCTGACCCGGCCGCACACGCGATCGCGCACGTGTTTATGGTCAACGTCGACCCGTTCAAGGGACGCCTGGCGCTGTTCCGTATTCACCAGGGCACGATCAAAGCTGGCAACCAGTTGTTCGTCGGCGACGCGCGCAAGCCGTTCAAGGCATCGCAGCTCTTGAAAGTGAATGGCGACAATCATGACAAGAAAGAAACGGCGGTACCCGGTGACATCTGTGCGGTGCCCCGTGTAGAGGAAGCGCATTACGACGCGGTCCTGCATGATTCCCACGATGAAGATCACTTCCACCTGAAGCCGATCGAGTTGCCACGCCCGATGTTCGGACTCGCGATTCGGGCGAAGGAAGACAAGGAAGCGCAGAAAGTTTCGGACGCTTTGCACATAGCAGAGGCGGAAGATCCGTCAATCCAGGTCGAACACATCGTGGCGCTTAACGAAGTTGTTCTGCGCGGACTCGGCGAACTACATCTCGCGACCATCCTGCAGCAAATCAAGGACCGAAACGATCTCGAAGTCATCACGCAACTTCCTTCGATCGCCTATCGAGAAACGATTACGGCCAAGGCCGAAGGCCACCACCGCCACAAGAAGCAGACCGGCGGCGCCGGCCAGTTTGGTGAGGTGTACCTGCGTGTCGAACCCCTGCCGCAGGGCGGAGGTTTCGAGTTCGGCAGCGCTGTCGTCGGCGGCTCCATCCCGAGCGGGTTCATTCCGGCCGTCCAGACCGGCGTCAGGCAGGCTATGGGTGAAGGATCGGTTAATGGCTACCCGATGCAGGACCTCAAGGTCACCGTCTACGACGGCAAGCATCACTCCGTGGACTCCAAGGAGATCGCATTCGTCCAGGCCGGCAAGAAGGCCTTCCTCGATGCCGTGGCCAAGGCACGCCCGATCGTCATGGAGCCGATCGTCAACGCCGAGTTCCACGTGCCCACGGACTGCGTTGGCGGCGTAACCGGCGACCTTTCCGGAATGCGCGGCATGATTACCGGCACCGATGCGCTACCCGATGGACGCGGCGTCGTTTCCGGCCAGGTACCGCTCCAGGAACTGCAGGACTATCACTCGCGTCTGAAATCCCTGACGGGTGGCGAGGGCAGCTTCGCGATGGAATTCAGCCACTATGCAGAAGTCCCTGCATTGCAGCTGAAGGAACTCAAAGCGGCCAGCGAAGGCTAGAAGAGAAAGGGCGCCGAGAGGCGCCCTTTTCGTGTATGGCTCAGTAGCGGCCGTGCTGCTTGAAGATGTAGTTCGAGAGTTCGACGAACTCCGTATTCATGCGATGCACGATGCGGTGCGCGGACCGCGCTACAGCCCGCATGACCTTGTAGACGAGCTGTGGATTCGAGTCGACAATGCCCTCGAATGCGACCCTTGACAGAGACACGACGTGCGTCTCGCACAACGCCCTCAGGCCAACCGTGTGCGGCGCACCATCGATAAAACTCAATTCACCTGCCAGTTCGCCGTCGCGCAGGACCGCAAGGCTCGAATACTCATCGCCGCCAGTGCGTTTCACTACCTCGAGCTTGCCCGTCAGGATTACATGCAGGGAATCATCGTTGGTGCCATCCTCGAACAGGAATTCTCCGTCTTCGAGTTTCCGCTCCTCCATGAGCGCACCCAATATGCCAGCCTCCATATCGGAGAGGTCCGCGCCGAGCGAGGAATGGGGTATCAATTTTGATATGTCGTTCATGGGGCACACTATCCGCTGCGGTAAATACTGGGTCAATTGGGGTTAGCCACAGTACGGATTAAGGGCGATTATTGGACAATATCGCCATGAAAAAACTGACTCAGAGCTATATGACCGGCGAGGGTTCCGGACAGCTCCTCTACGAGACAATCGGCGAGTGCTTCGACCGTGTCTCCGAGGAGAATCCGGACAATATCGCCCTGGTCGTTCGTCACCAGCAGATCCGCTGGTCCTATCGTAAATTCCGGCAGCAGGTCGACCGCCTGGCGACCGGCCTTCTTGCCCTTGGCATCGAGCCCGGCGACCGTGTCGGGATGTGGGGACCCAACAGTTACGAGTGGGTTCTTACCCAGTTTGCTACTGCCAAAATCGGCGCGATCATGGTGTGTATCAACCCGGCCTATCGCCTGTTCGAACTGGAGTTTGTACTCAACAAGGTTGAATGCAAGGCCATTATTTCTGCCGAGGAATTCAAATCCAGCAAGTACCTTGCCATGCTGAATACGCTGGCGCCTGAGATCGCGACCTGTGAGCCCGGGTACCTGCGTTCCGAAAAGCTGCCGCACATGACGACGGTTATTCGCATGGGCGATGAGCCGTCACCTGGCATGTTCAATTTCGAGCAGGTCTGCTCGCTGGGCGACGAGGATACCTACGAACGTCTCGCGGAGATTGCACCGACGCTCGGGCCCGACGATGCGATCAATATCCAGTTTACGAGCGGGACGACTGGCAATCCCAAGGGCGCCACGCTGACCCACTGCAATATTCTCAATAACGGTTACCACGCAGGGCAGGTCATGGGCTTTACGCCGGACGACAAGCTGTGCATGCCAGTTCCGCTGTATCACTGTTTCGGCATGGTGCTTGGCGTGCTGGCCGCCGTCTCGACGGGCGCAACGCTGGTGCTGCCCAGCCCGGTGTATGACCCGGTCTCTACGCTCGCTGCAGTAGAAGCGGAAAAATGCACGGCACTGCACGGCGTCCCGACGATGTTCGTCACCGAACTCGATCACCCGGACTTTGGCACGTTCGATGTGTCGTCGTTGCGCACGGGCATTATCGCGGGCGCTCCCTGCCCCGAGGAATTGATGAAGCGCATCATCGGTGACATGCACATGGAAAATGTGCTGATCGGCTACGGACAAACAGAACTGAGCCCGGTCAATCACCTGACGCTGCCCGAAGACTCGCTGGAAAACCGGACGCAAACGGTCGGCCGGCCGATACCGTATGTCGAAGTCAAGATCGTCGACGTAAACAATCGCGTGGTGCCAATTGGCGAACAGGGCGAGATCTGCACGCGCGGCTATTCCGTCATGCTGGGCTACTGGAGCGACGAGGACAAAACAGCCGAAACGATCGTCAACGGCTGGCTGCACTCGGGCGATCTGGGCACGATGAACGAGGACGGCTACGTGCGCATTACGGGCCGTATCAAAGACATGATTATTCGCGGCGGCGAGAACATCTACCCGCGCGAGATCGAAGAGTTCCTCTTCACGCACCCGAATATCAGCGAAGTCCAGGTGTTCGGCGTGGAGGACCCGAAAATGGGCGAGGAAGTCTGCGCCTGGATCCAGCTCAAGGAAGGGCAGAAAGCGACCGAAGAGCAGATTCGCGACTTTTGCAAGGGCCAGATCTCGCATTTCAAGATCCCGCGCTACATCCGATTCGTCGACGAATTCCCGATGACGGTGACCGGAAAGATCCGTAAAGTCGAAATGCGCGCTATGATGGCGGAGGAGCTCAGAGCCGCCTAGGCAAGGAAGAAGAATTTGGTGTTCGCTACACGCCTGAAGAAACTCGAAGCGGCAATGGACGAAGCGACCTGCTATGAGGAGTGGAAGCTAGCGGCCATCGAACATGACGAGGAGTCCGGCGCGGCGCGCTGGAAGCTGCTTGACCAGTCGAGTCGCTATGACTTCGCGTCGATCCGCGCTCGCCTCGACCACCTGCGCATGCTGCGCGCCCGGGACGATGACAATGGCCTGTTGTTCGCGCTGAACGAAGGCATCCACGGCAACTTGGGTGGCATGGGCGCCTCGCCGCTCTACGGCAAAGCGAAATTCGGCACGAAGCAGCTCATCGAGGACTACGTCGAGGAAATCGCGCTCGCACTCGAGTACTTGGCGAGCCCGGAGGTCGACAGCATCAGCTTCGCGGAGAAGCTCGACTTCTTCCACAGAGCCAGCCATTGCTTCGGGCGCTCGGCACTCATGATGAGCGGCTCAGGGACCCTGCTCTACTTCCACCTCGGGGTCGCCAAGGCCCTGTGGCAGGAACAGCTGTTGCCCGACATAATTTCCGGCTCGAGCGGCGGCGCGCTCATTGGCAGCATTATCTGCGCGAGCAGCGATGCTGAACTCGACGAACTACTCGACCCCGACGTCCTCCCGGCGCTGGACGACCCAGCCGGTCTCATCCATCGGTTCTTCTCGAAATTCAAAACCGAGCGAATCACAGAGGAAGATATCTGGGACGTCCTGGAAGAGTTCTTGCCCGATTGCACGTTCGAGGAATCGCTGCGGCGTACCGGGCGCCACATGAATGTCTCGGTCGCTCCGGCTGAGAACCACCAGAAATCACGACTGTTGAACGCCGACACGTCACCAAATGTTCTCATGCGCGAGGCCGTCCTGGCATCGACCGCAATACCGGGCTTCTTCCCACCCGTTGTCCTCATGGCAAAGAACGACCAGGGCGAACGACAGGCTTACCATTCCTCGCGCAAGTGGGTTGACGGTTCGCTCAGCGACGACCTGCCGGCGAAACGGCTCGCGCGGCTGTACGGTGTCAATCACTACATTGTCAGCCAGACGAATCCCTACGTCATACCGTTCATCGACACGACCAAGCGCAAGACAGACACCGTGTCCGAGCTCAAGTACGCACTGATCGATACGGCCCGAACCTGGATCAACGCGGGCGCAGCCATATTCGAAAAGCCGATCGGCGTGATCCCCGGAATTCAGCAGGTCACGAGTTCGGCGCTTTCGATCATCAACCAGAGCTATGTCGGCGACATCACGATTTCGCCGCTCAAGAAGCTGCACAACCCGCTGCGTGCATTATCCTGGCGGACGCGCGAGGAGATTCGGGATCTCATGGATGAAGGCGAACGCGCCACGTGGCCGCGGATCGAACGCATCCGTGTGCAAACGCGTATCAGCAGAACACTGGACCCCATCCTTCACCGCTACGAAGAGCTTCATATCGAGGAGTTTGGCAAACCGCGTAAAGCCAGGAAGTCCGGCGGGTCGGCGGCGACCAGGAGAAAGGCGAGTTGAAGCATAGCGATGGCTACCTCGAAGTAGTCCACAGCAAGGCACGCGGAACGAGCCGCCTGTACCAGCAAACCTGGGAACCTGACAAGGCAGCGCGGGCCGTCGTGCTACTCGTGCACGGGCTCGGTGAGCATAGCGAACGCTATGTGCACGTCGCCGATCACCTGACGCAGCGCGGGTTTGCCGTCTATGCCCTCGATCATTACGGGCACGGCAAGTCGGACGGCCATGCTGGCTTCGTCGAGCGTTTCAGCGTCTACCTCGATGGCGTGGACGAGCTGTTCAGGAAAGCCAGGGCCGACCATCCATCGCTGCCGGTGTTCCTTCTGGGCCACAGTATGGGCGGACTGATCGCCGCATCCTGGCTGCTCGCGAATCAGGACTCGGTCAGGGCATGCGTATTATCCGGGCCCGCCCTAAAGACAGATCAGGCGCCATCGGCAATCTTGTTGGCGCTGAACAAGCTACTATCGGCCCTCGTGCCAACGCTGCCGATGATCCAGCTCGATGCGGCGGGCGTCAGCCGTGATCCAGCCGTTGTGGACGCCTACGTCAACGATCCACTTGTGTTTCACGGCAAGCTGACGGCACGCCTGATCGCGGAACTGTCGGCCACCATGGACGACACGCTGTCACGCGCCGCCGAGATTCGTGTTCCCGTGATCTTTATGCATGGGGAGGAAGACCTGCTCACGTCTCCGTCAGGATCGCAGGAGATGTTTGCCCACGTCAGCTCCGAGGACAAAACTCTGAAACTCTATCCCGGGCTGTACCATGAAATCTTCAACGAGCCGGAACAGGATGCTGTCCTGGCCGACATGAGTACCTGGCTGGAGGCACGCCTTTGACCAAAGAACTGTTCCGGGAAGATTCCTACCAGGAGAGCTGTACGGCCATCGTGACCGAGAGCTCGGACAAGCTCGTGCGCACCGATCAGACCGTTTTCTATCCACTGGGCGGCGGGCAGCCGGGCGATACCGGCAAGATGGCGTGGGATGGAGGCCGCGCGACCGTTGTAGACACGCGCTACGTGGATGGAGATATCGCGCACGTACTCGAGGAAGGCGCGGCACTACCGCGGCCAGGAGAGGAAGTCGAGCTGTCGATCGACTGGGACCGCCGGTATCAGCATATGCGCATGCACACGGCCATGCACCTGCTCGGCTCGGTCCTTCAATACGGCGTTACTGGCGGAAACATCAGTGCCCAGAAGAGCCGCCTCGACTTCGACATGGAAGACACCGTCGACAAGGAGGCTGTCGGCGCTGCCCTCAAACAACTTGTTGCAGCCGACCATCCTGTCAGTTGCCGATGGATCAGCGAAGAGGAGCTCGACGCCAATCCCGAACTGGTAAGAACGATGTCGGTCCAGCCACCCCGTGGCAAAGGCGCTATTCGTCTCCTGGAAATCGAGGGCGTCGACCTGCAGCCCTGCGGCGGAACGCATTTGCGTTCAACTGCAGAAGTTGGCGCGGTGCGCATCGGCAAAGTCGAGAAGAAAGGCCGCCGGAACCGGCGTGTTAATATCCACCTCGACGACTAGCGCACGACAAACGCACGTACGGCGGGGGCCAGCAACGGTTTGGACATTACACGCAGGGACTTCATTAACGGAATTGCCTTAAGCGTAACAGCGGGCGGCGGCTTG
>Ga0209567_10000335_pt1 | contig 25644 bp, 28 predicted proteins | sample COG_12_FD_184756 | JGI IMG/M metagenome (GOLD analysis project Ga0209567, IMG submission 184756) | Pelagic marine sediment microbial communities from the LTER site Helgoland, North Sea, for post-phytoplankton bloom and carbon turnover... | ecosystem: Environmental > Aquatic > Marine > Neritic... | reverse complement strand
AGTTCAGCTCTGCTGGATGACGAACTCGATTCATCGGAACAAGACGACATGCTCGTGGCGATTAGGGATGACTCGCGCCTGGCCGATGCGTGGCAGCGTTATCACCTGATACGTGCCGCTGTCAGACGCGAGGCGATCATTCATCTGCCCGATCTGCCGGAAAAGATGTGGCCGGTTTTAGGATCCAGCGTCAAACCGGTTAGGCCACAATCGTCGCAAAGACCCACCGCCATAAAGTGGATACCCGGGCTGGCACTGGCGGCTTCCATTGCCGGAATAGTGGGCCTGGGTTTGTTCAGTTATCTTCCGGGCCTGGAATCAGGCGAGTCCAGCCGTAACGTACAGGTGACGGAGATGGACCAGGGCACCAAGTGGCAAACCACCTCACCTGATCTGGAACACACGTTGAATGCTTTTCTGGTGGAACATGGCGAATTTACGCCGATGCCCAACATGCACGGTTTGATGGCTTACGCTAGGTTCGTAAGCTACGACTCGGAACGCTGAAGACGGCGAATTCGATGCGCTTTATATTGTTCCTGGCCCTTTGGTCCGGCACGGCGGGCGCTGATTCAGTGGACGATTGGCTCATGCGCATGAACGACGCTGCTGTAAATTTGAGCTATCAGGGTATATTCGTGTACGTCAACGGCTCCAACCTGGAGACGATGCAGGTAGCCCATCAGGTGGATGACGGGATAGTAAGGGAGCGGATCTACTCTCTTAACGGTGCGCCGAGGGAAATCGTCCGTGACGCGGAGCAGGTTTGGTGCTATGTGCCGGAGCAGAAGATGGGTATGCATGAGTTTCGACAGGTGCCCAAACAGAGCTTTCCCAATATTCTTCCGCGCAGACTCGGTCAATTGAGCGACAATTACTCGTTGACCCTCGGGCGAGAGGACAGAATCGCCGATCGCACCGCGCAGCAGATCCTGATTGCACCCCGGGACGAGTACAGGTACGGCTACGTTTTGTGGGCGGATCGAAAGACGGGACTGTTACTGAAGGCCGCCCTGGTCGCAAACGAAAATGAGCCGGTTGAGCAATACATGTTCACCAAGGTAAGTATCGGGGATAACATCGATAGCGTCGATCTCGCGTCGAATACGGGCAAAGAGAATTTAAAGTGGTTCGGTCCCGCCGACGGTTCCCCCGGACCGGTAAATGACGAGGTCCTGAATCCGGGGTGGGCCGTTACCGAACTTCCCGATGGTTTCGAACTCTCCACACAAATCAAGCGGATTTCGCCCATCAACAAGCGTATGATGGAGCACTACGTCTACAGTGACGGGCTGGCGGCAGTGTCCGTTTTCATCGAAGTGCTGAATGTCGTCAATACCACTCCGTTGATCAAAGGAACGACCCGTATCGGTGCTGTCCACGCCTTTGGGCATACCCAGGATGGTTATCATGTAACGGTCGTTGGAGGGGTTCCGTCACGGACGGTGGATATGATGGCTATGTCCGTCAAGAAACTACTAGAATAGACAGGAAATCTGAACAGCTGGCAAATCATGTGCAACACCTTTGCAAGACTGATATTGGGGCCGATCATGGTGCTCGGCATGCCCATAGCCTGGGGGCTCACCGCCAATGATCTCCCGGATTTCGCGGAACTCGTCGCAGCCAATGCGCCCGCCGTGGTCAACATCAGCACCACCCAGACCCTGAAGGGATCGCGGCCGCCCGGCTTCGAAATGCCGGATCTTCCGGAAGATAGTCCGTTTCACGATTTTTTCAGAAGGTTTCTGGACGAGGACGAGCTTCCCAGAGATGCCCGTTCACTGGGATCGGGATTCGTTGTCTCCTCGGACGGGTACATTTTGACCAGCGCCCATGTAATTTCCGACGCGACTGAGATCGTCGTCCGCTTCAATGACCGCCGGGAGTTCAATGCGGAGGTGGTTGGTGCGGACAAGCGCAGCGACGTAGCGCTTCTCAAAGTCAGTGCGGCAGATCTCCCGATCGTCAAAATAGGCAATCCTGGTGCACTGGCCGTAGGTGAATGGGTGTTGGCGATCGGATCGCCGTTTGGATTCGAGAGTACGGCCACGGCCGGTATCGTGTCCGCCAAGGGACGCAGCCTGCCCAACGAAAATTACGTCCCGTTCATCCAAACCGATGTCGCCATAAATCCAGGCAATTCCGGGGGGCCCCTGTTCAATCTCAACGGCGAGGTGGTCGGGATCAACGCCCAAATCTACAGCCGAACCGGCGGATTCATGGGCTTGTCCTTCGCGGTGCCCATCGATATCGCGATCAGGGTCACCGACCAGCTCAAGGCCAAAGGCAAGGTTACCCGCGGTTGGCTGGGCGTGCTGATTCAGGATGTAACCGGCGATCTGGCCGAGTCATTCGCCATGAGCAAACCCGCCGGAGCTTTGGTATCGGAGATCCTGCCCGACAGCCCCGCCGCGGAATCCGACCTGAAGCAGGGGGATATCATCGTGAAATACGATGGCAAGGACCTGGATAAAATGTCCGATCTGCCCCCACTGGTCGGCGTCACGCCAATCGGCGAGGTCGTTGCGCTGGAAGTCATTCGCCAGGGGAAACCTTTTGACATCGAGGTCAGGATCGGTGAATTGCCCGGTGACACCGAACGGATTCTGGGTGCAGCAGCCCCCGTTGAAAAGGGACTGGATGTTCTCGGCATGACCGTTGAAGAACTGTCCCTGGAACAGAAGGAGAGACTGCAGATCAATCAGGGGGTGATTGTCACCGAGGTGGGGCCCGGACCTGCGCAAAAAGCCGGCATAGTCGAAGGGGATGTAATCGTGCAGATCCAGGGCAAAGAGGTTGCCGACCTCAAGGTGCTGCAGGAGATCGTTGGCGAATTACCTGAAAAATCGGTACCGGTTCTGATCAAGCGCGAGTCAAGATCGACGTTTCTCGCACTGCGCAAGAGTCCCGAAGAGTGAGTTCAGCGAAGCAAAGCATTACTGATACAATACGGACACCCTGAAACGGGGCGCACCAGCGCCCCGTTCCATTATGGGGAGCGCTTTATGCCGGTAATGCATTTGTAGTGAGAATCAGTGGACCTTCAGCATATTCGAAACTTCGCGATCATCGCGCACATCGACCACGGTAAATCCACGCTGGCGGACAGGTTTATCCAGCTCTGCGGTGGACTGTCCGATCGTGAGATGGACGAGCAGGTCCTCGACAGCATGGACTTGGAACGGGAGCGTGGGATCACGATCAAGGCCCAGAGCGTGCGCCTGGACTACGAGGCACAAAATGGTGAAGTCTATCGACTCAATCTCATCGATACGCCGGGCCATGTCGATTTCTCCTACGAGGTTTCCAGGTCTCTTACCGCTTGTGACGGCGCGCTTCTGGTCGTCGATGCATCCCAGGGCGTAGAAGCGCAAACCCTGGCGGTGTGCTATACCGCCGTTGATCTGGGGCTGGAAGTAATACCGGTGCTCAACAAAATCGACCTGCCGGCGGCGGATCCGGAACGTGTTGCGGAGGAAATAGAAGAAGTTATCGGAATCGACTGCACGGCAGCGGTGAATGTAAGCGCCAAGACCGGCGAAGGTGTCGTCGAAGTGCTGGAGTCGATCGTGAATAACTTACCGGCGCCGTCCGGAGACTCCGAAAAACCGCTCAAGGCCCTGATCATGGACTCCTGGTTCGATAACTACCTGGGTACGATCTCGCTGATCCGTGTGTTCGACGGAAATTTGGTGTCGAAGCAGAAGATCAGCATGATGTCGACCGGGCGGAGCTATACGGCGGAGCAGATCGGGGTATTCACGCCCAAGCGGCTGACGGTGGGCGAGCTCGAATGCGGTGAAGTGGGTTATGTAATTTGCGGTGTGAAAGACGTTAGCGGCGCCAAGGTCGGCGACACCATTACGTCCACGCGAAATCCCACGGCCCATCCCCTGGAGGGATTCAAGGAAATCAAGCCAAGAGTTTTCGCCGGTTTGTACCCGATAGTCGCTGCCGATTTCGAGGCTTTCCGGGGTGCGCTGGAGAAACTGAGCCTGAATGACTCTTCTCTGCACTATGAACCCGAAACTTCGGCGGCGCTGGGATTCGGATTTCGCTGCGGGTTCCTGGGGATGCTGCACATGGAAATCGTACAGGAACGGCTGGAAAGGGAATATGGGCTCGAGCTTATCTCCACCGCACCTACTGTGGTCTATGAGGTGGTCACTACGGACGGACAGGTGATAACCATAGACAACCCCGCGAAAATGCCCGATCCGGCGCGTATACTGGAAACAAGGGAACCGATAATCGAAGCCCGGATTCTGGTGCCCCAGAACTTTATCGGTGCGGTAATGACGCTGTGCATACAGAAGCGGGGGAGTAGAAAAGCCGTGCAATACCTGGGCCGGCAGGCAATGATGATTTTTGAGCTGCCGCTCAATGAAGTGGTCATGGATTTTTTTGACAAGTTGAAATCGGCCACCAAGGGCTATGCGTCCCTGGACTACGAGTTCATCGGATTTCGCAGCAGCGACATGGTAAAACTCGACGTGTTGATCAACGGAGATCGCGTTGACCCACTGGCAATACTGGTTCACCGTGATCAAAGCCAGTATAGGGCCCGTGAACTGGTCAAAAAGATGCGTCAGATCATTCCAAGGCAGATGTTCGATGTCGCGATTCAGGCAGCCATCGGTGCGCGCATCGTGGCTAGGGAAAGCGTCAAAGCCTTGCGCAAGAATGTTACGGCAAAATGCTATGGTGGGGACATCACCAGAAAACGTAAGTTATTGGAAAAACAGAAGGAAGGAAAGAAGCGAATGAAGCAGATTGGTTCAGTGGAGATTCCGCAGGAAGCGTTTCTCGCAGTGTTGAAGGTCGGAGAGTAATCCATGGATTTTTCCCTCATATTGTTTATAGCCCTGGTCGTGACGGGCGCAATTACGTTGTGGGATCGAATTGCGAGAAAATCCGATCATGGGATCGGGGACGGGACCGGGAGGAAAGAACCCTGGTTGATCGAATATTCGAAAGCTTTCTTCCCGGTGATACTCGTGGTGTTTCTGCTCCGATCCTTCATTGTGGAACCGTTCAGGATCCCGTCAGGGTCGATGCTTCCCAATCTCCATATTGGCGATTTTATTCTCGTCAACAAATTCAATTACGGCATCAGACTGCCGGTTATCAACAAGAAGGTCATCGATACCTCCGCTCCGGAGCGGGGAGACGTCATGGTGTTCAGGTTCCCTCATGATCCGTCGATTAATTTCATAAAAAGGGTGATAGGGCTGCCCGGCGATAAGATCGAATACAAGGACAAGAATCTGTATCTCAACGGCGAGCAGGTCAAAACAGAGCCCATGGGCGAATTCGACTTTCAGGAGGTCAGCCAGAATAAGTATGTCGGCAAACGGTATTTGGAGACTCTGGACTCAAATATGCATGAAATCATCGTAGATCCGAATAAAAGAACGACTGAAACGAGCTACGCTGTACCTGAGGGGCATTATTTCGTAATGGGAGATAATCGCGATCACAGCAATGATAGCCGGTACTGGGGTTTCGTGCCCGAGAAAAATATAATAGGAAGGGCATTCTTTATCTGGTTTAGCTGGGATCTTGAGGGTAGTGGCGATCTCGCATGGGAGCGGATTGGCAATTCTGTCAACTAAACGGGGGTAAATTATGAAAAATCAGAACGGGTGGACGATTTGGACGTTGCTGCTGACCGTGGCGGTACTGTTGGCGGTGGTCTTGCTTTTCATGAAACTGACTCCGCATTATCTCGACAACTACAAACTGGAATCTGCGCTCGAACACGTTTCCACCGATTCGAGGGTGACCAATATGACGAGGCGGGAGATCCTTCGCGAAATCAAGAACAAGCTGTACATCGACTATGGTGACGAGCTGATCAATCTGGATGAATCCCTGGTCATAGAAAAACGTCGTGGCGGGATGACTCTTTCTCTGGACTATGAGGTCGTCGTCCCGCTGGTGTCGAATGTCAGTGCCCTGCTGGATTTCAACAACAGCGCGGACGTCGTCTATTGATCGATGAGCGGACTCGGTGAACTTCAGCGCAAACTATCATACGAGTTCGAAGATACAAACCTGCTGACTCGGGCGCTAACGCACCGGAGTAAAGGCCCGGACAACAATGAGCGGCTTGAATTTCTCGGCGACAGCATTCTCGGATTTCTGGTAGCAGAGTGGTTATATGACCGCTTCCCGGATGTCGCAGAGGGCAAACTGAGCAGAATGAGAAGCATCGTCGTCCGCAAGCAAACACTCGCCGCCCATGCGCGGAACCTTGAGGTTCCGAAATTTTTGATCCTGGGTGAAGGCGAGCAGAAGAGCGGCGGATTCAATCGCGATTCCATTCTGGCGGATGCTCTGGAGGCGCTGATTGGAGCGGTGTACCTGGACTCGGGTATTGAACAGGCAAAACGGGTTGTTATTGGCCGATTCGGAGCCACTCTCGCTTCCCTGAGCCCGGACGGCGCATACAAGGACCCGAAAAGCCGGTTACAGGAATTCCTTCAGCAGCGAAGTCTGCCGGTACCGGTTTACCAGGTCGTCAGCATAGAGGGAGAACCACACCGACAGGTATTTGAGGTTGCATGCAAGGTCGAGGGTTGCGACGAATCCTTTTTGGCAACCGGTGGCAGCAGGCGCGACGCCGAACAGTCCGCTGCGGAACAGGCTTTCGTAAGACTGCATGGCTGAGCACCGCGCCGGGTTTGTCACCCTGCTTGGCAAACCAAACGTTGGAAAATCAACACTGCTGAACGCGATTGTTGGGCGGAAGATCAGTATCACGTCGAGTAAACCGCAGACGACGCGCCATCGGATTCTCGGCGTCCTTACCCGCGAGAGTTGTCAGTACATATTTGTCGACACGCCCGGTTTGCACCGGGCATCCGGCAGGACCATAAACAAGATCATCACCCGGACGACTCGCTCATGCCTGCTCGGCGTGGACGCCATTGTACTGATGATTACCTGTGGTGGCTGGAGCGAACAGGATCGTTACGTTCTGCGGTCCTTGGAGGATGTCTCGGTGCCCGTGATGTTGGCAATCAACAAAATTGACCGATTGAAGGACAAGAAAAAGCTGCTGCCGTTGATCGACGAATCTTCGAGACTCTGGAAATTCGAGGAAATCATTCCGCTGTCGGCGACATCGGGAACGAATATCGAGGACCTGTTGTCTGCCCTCGGACAAATTTTACCTACGGGGCCGATGTATTTCCCGGAACACCAGCATACCGATCGTTCATCCGAATTCATGATATCGGAATTGATTAGGGAGCAGGTATTTCGACTATTGGGACAGGAACTGCCTTACGAAGCGGCGGTGCGCGTGGTCAGTGTGTCAGGCGAAAACATGCCAATTATTGAGGCTCAAATCTGGGTTGATCGGGAGAGCCAGAAGCGGATGGTCGTTGGAAAGGAGGGTCAGAGAATCAAGAAAATTGGTATTAACGCCCGCAAAGCCATAGAACGGGTGCTTGAAAAACAAGTTTATCTCGATGTCGTGGTGAAAGTACGCAAGGGCTGGGCGGACAACCAGGCGGACCTGCATAGCCTGGGATACATCGAGGAACGATAGATGCGCGTATCACGCCAGCCCGGTTATACCCTGCACACCAGACCGTACCGTGAGTCCAGCCTGCTGATCGACATATTTTCCCGTAACCACGGTCGTACGACACTGCTGGCAAAGGGAATACGAAACCTCAAATCGCGAAACCGCAGCGCAACAATACCTTTCTCTCTGCTGTCTCTTGGTTGGTCGGGCAAGGGCGAATTGCCTGTGCTGACACAGGCCGAGCACGATGGACCCGTGAACCTGCTGTCCGGCCTGGAGCGGGTTTGTGGATTTTATGCCAACGAACTCCTGGTCAGACTGCTTCACAAACACGACCCGCACCCGGCATTGTTCGATGCTTACGATGTGCTGCTTGGTGCACTTGGGAAGAGCGGCAACGTGGAGATCAGCCTGCGCTTTTTCGAAAAAAATCTGTTGCGGGAACTGGGCTACGCACTCGACCTCGAACGGGAGGCGGACGGGTCTGCACCAGTGATTGCAGAGGCGCGATACCAGTACGTACCGACGTACGGGGTGGTAAGGGCGCGAGATGAGGGAAGCGGCGCGCTGACCGTCAGCGGAGCGACTTTGCTGGCATTGTCACGTGAAGAATTGGACGACAAAAATAATATTGAAGAATGCAAGTATCTGATGCGCGGCATAATCGGTCACCATTTGGGGCGCCATCAACTCCGATCGAGAAGCTTGCTGGGGGCATTCAAGATCTAAAGCGCAATGCGTGCCAATGCGACTTTAACCTCAGAACTCGATCAAACCCCCGAGGCTGATGAAGTTGATATTGTTGTCTCCGGTGACGCCGGTGTATTCGAGCTCGAATTTTCCGCTTTCACCGGCTTTCACGCCAAGGCCTACACCATAGGCAAAGCCGCTAGCGTCGTTCTCGATGCTCGCCACGCTGGACGAAACATCGGTCGTCATGCCGCCGAGTTTGCCCTTGAAATAAACCGTCCCGGGTGTTGAGTAGGTAAAGAACAGAGCGTACGTATCGACGTCCCAGGTGCCGTTCACATTTGAAAAGTCACCATCATCCACGGATGTGGTGAATTCGAGTTCAATGGACGAAGATCCTCCGATGCCGCCTATTGCTCGGGAGAACCGGTAACCGAGCACGACGCCAGCGTTGGTCGCATCGCCGAATCCGTCGGTATCGTTCTGCATGACTCCCGCCTTGATACCGAGTATCCACTTTCCCGTTGCGTCTTGACCGAAAAATGTCCCTTCCTCGTCGGCGACGGCGCAGGTCATCATCGAGAGGCTTAGGATGAAGGGTGCAACCAGATACTTACGCGCAATATGCATGGTGTCTTCTCAATAAATTGTTTAAATATCAGTTAGTTATAAAAACAATTAAGATACACTCTTAATAGTTAACCCAAGTATATGTTCTAATTCAGTAAATATCTACGTTTGCCGTTAATTCTCGAAAAAATCGTAATCTGGCCGAAAAACCGATCCGATCTACTGCGGCATCCACAATAAATTCATACGATCAGCCATGAATTCCCCATCCAATGCCAGCGTACAGCAGATCTTGCAGGATGCCGTGTCGCACCATCGGGCCGGGCGTCTGGAGCGCGCAAAAGTGCTTTACGAACAAGTGCTTACGAGGCATCCCGAGAATCCGGATGCACTGCATTTATTTGGATTGCTCTGCTTCCATTGCGACGATGGCGCCAAAGCAACACGGCTTATCAAAAAAGCCATCGCGCACCAATCCGCGTTTCCGCCCTACCACGACAACCTCGCGATGGTTTGCATGTCTACGGGGGAGTTCGAGACGGCACTGGAGGCACTTCGAACGGCGGAGCGGCTGGAAGGTGAGCAACCATATCGTTCCTTCAATATGGGGGTTGCGTACGAGAGGCTCGATCGGCAACAGGAAGCCGAAAGGGCCTATCGCAGCGCTGTTCGATTGAATCCGCAAGAAAGTGATTTCCACTTCAACCTGGGGAATCTGCTGATGATAGCAGGCAGGATGGAAGAAGCGGCTGCTTCCTATCGCAAAGCTCTCGAATGCGTTCCGATGGCCGAGGGGGCGCATACGAATCTGGCAAACACCCTGATCGCACTGGGTCGCCCGGAAGAAGCCGTGGAGATCTACAACCAGGTGCTGTCCGTGCGGCCACAGGACTACGATGCACGCTTCAACCTGGGCTGTGTTTATCTGGAGTCGGGACGGGAATTCGAGGCGATCGGATGCTTCCAGGATCTGGTCAGGTTTCATCCCGACGATCCGGAAGCCCGTCTGGCCCTCGGGCGCTCGCTGAATCTGGCGGGCCGCTACGATGCGGCGTCTGAGGAATTCTCCAAGGTTGTGGATAAGGCGCCTGCCGACACTCGGGCGCGACAAGGCCTGGTTTCCGCACTGAGGTATTTCGAACCGGATAGCTTTCGCCCCGAACTGGAGAATCAGATCATCAGCCTGTTCCAGGCTCCGGATATCCATCCCCAGGCGCTGGCCAGAATATCCGCCAACCAGTTACGACACAAATACGGCCTGAGCGGAGAACCGCCCCGCCTGGAGACCGAGCTACCCACCCTGATTTCCGGGCTGAAACGTGACCGGCTGTATCTCGACCTGCTTGCCTTTGCGATCAATACCGATCCATTCATCGAGAAGCTCACGATATCGGTACGACGATTCGTGCTCGAACGTCTGGCGATGTCTGATGATCGGGACGGCAAACTTCTCGATCTGGCGGTGGCCCTGGTGCAGCAGTGTTTTGCCAATGAGTACATCTACCTATGCGATGATTGGGAAGAAGGCGTTATCGACGATCTGGAACGAAACGTCCAGGAAATATGCGCAACCGGCACGTGCTCGAATGCACGCACCGAGGCTTTGCTCATTTGCACTGCAATGTACCGGCCGCTCGCCGGGCTCAGTTACGCCAGGATGCTTGCGGATGTCCCACCGGAAAAGTGGAGTGCCACCTTTCGGCCCCTGGTTGAGCATGTTTTGCTAAACCCGCTCGAGGAGCTGGAATTACAGGCATACGTTCCCGTGGTCGGTGATATCGAGGACGCGGTTTCGCGCTCCGTCAGGCACCAGTACGAAGAAAATCCCTATCCCCGGTGGCGTTCGCTACACGTTGGAAAACGGTCCAGTTATGGGCATGATCTCAACAGGATGTTCCCGCATTTTCGACCAGCGAATTTTCTTGATCATGCCGTGGTCGCACTCGCAGCCGGCTGTGGAACGGGTCAGGAGGCGGCGGCAATTGCCGGTTCGCGTCCAGATTGCCAGGTCATCGGTGTGGATCTCAGCTTGTCCAGTCTGGCATATGCGACGCGCATGGCCCGGGACCTGAACATCGACAACCTGTCCTTCTATCAGGGTGACATCCTCAACATTTCCCGATTAGGCCGTCGATTCCAGGTGATCGAGTGCTCCGGAGTGCTTCACCACATGGCGGATCCCGAGTCGGGTTGGCAGGCTCTTACGGAATGCCTGGACCCCGGCGGGGTAATGAAGATAGGACTATACAGTGAACACGCAAGCGCGGAAGTCACCGCAGCACGCGAACTGATCAGGGCGCAGGGGATGGCGACCACCGCGAAAAACATCAAAGACTTTCGTGCAGGAATTCTCGAATCGGACCCTGACAACCCCTTGTATCCGCTTCGTTACAGTGAGGACCTGTACACCCTGAGTGCCTGTCGGGATCTTCTTTTCCATGTTCAAGAGCAATGTTTTACGCTGCTCCGCGTCGAGCGCGCCCTGGCAAGCCTTGGCCTCGAGTTCATTGGGTTCGAACATCCCGATCCGGGCGTCAGGCGCCGCTACCTCGCGCACAACCCGGACGATAAAATACTCACCGATCTTGCCGGCTGGGCGCGTTTCGAAGAGCAGAATCCGCAGACTTTCGCCGCGATGTACGTGTTCTGGTGTTGCAAGCCCGCTACTTCGCACTCAGTTGGACACCCATCGCCTTGACGCTGTCCGTAATGCTTGCCACTCGCCTGCACGTCAAGTTGAACCCGGCAATCGAATCCGAAAGCTTCGATTTCCTGCGCAATGTTGCTGCCGACACACAGATTGTTTCATTCCAAATCAAAATTGGCCTGCCGCAAAAGCAAGTTCATAACGACATGGTCTATCGACCTGTCCATCCCGAAGACGTGCCACCGGGATCATTACACTTCGCGCAGCCGCGACAGCGTTATCTGCCCGTCGCAAGTGCACGATTCGCAGAACAACTCATGCGCGAACTGAGCGGGGAGAATCCCAACATCCGCGGAAAATTCACCAACCAATACGCCGATGAGTGAACGGGCCTTGGTAGCAATCATACTTCGGTCCCCAAAGGTGACAATGCCGGGCTGACATGTAATTCTTTTCTTGTGCGGACTCCCCACCATCAATTTCCGCCGACATGATTGATCTATATCAAAAGAACTTCACTCATTTGGGTGAATATACTGCACCCTTGGTCTACTGCGATTAGAATACGGCATGTCTTCGTCGCCACCGACCTGTCCCAAGTGCAGAGGAAAGGACATCGACCGATCGCGACGCAGACCGCTCGACTATCTCTGTTCACTTATTGGGGTCTATCCCTATCGATGTCGTGCATGCAACCGTCGATTCCGGCGCTTTGGGCGTTCACGCGTTTAATACGTCATGGCGTGTTCGAGGGTCACGAGTGAAACGCGGTCTTGGATACTGGTGCTCAAATCTCAAGTCCCCTGACCGCGCGGTGTGAGCGTCGAGCGACAGCGATATACTCGGCTGAACAATTACGGTATAGCTCGAAACAATGACACATGAATTTGATATCGATCACATCGCCGAGGAAGTGAAAACCGCCCAGGATGATTGCCGGCAACTCGAAACCTTGAGCGGGCGACTCGATGGCTTTGGCATCGCTGAAGCCTATGCAGTGGCGAACCGGATCCATCAGATGAGGATGGAAGATGGGGCGGCACCGGTCGGTAGAAAGATCGGATTCACCAATCCAGATATCTGGCAAACATACGGTGTGTACGCTCCAATTTGGGGCCACGTGTACGATACAACGGCGATCAGATCAGACGGCCAAGCTGTGACGTGCCCGATCGGCCGGTTCGCCGAACCCAGAATCGAACCTGAAGTTGTGGTCCACTTTAATTCGGCACCCCCGGTGACTGAGGATCTCCATGAAATCCTGTCGTGCGTTGACTGGATTGCTCACGGCATCGAGATCGTGCAGTCCAATTTCGCCGGATGGAAATTTCAGGCCGCGGATACCATCGCGGATTCAGCTTTGCACGCGGTGCTGATCATTGGTGAGCCGAGGGAGATCACAACGCTCCCTGCGACCCTGATGTCGGATCTCGAGCGCTTTACGATTACCCTGTCTTGCAATGACCGCGTGGTCGGTCGGGGCCGTGGCTCGAATGCACTGGGCGGTCCATTGAGAGCGGTTGCGCATTTGATGGCCACTATCGCCAATCAATCGCAACCGATGCCCATCCAGGCAGGCGAAATAGTAACCACTGGCACCCTGACGGATGCCTATCCAATTCTGGCCGGCCAGAACTGGACGACCCATTTGGACGGCATTGATTTACCGGGCCTGGCGGTATCGTTTGAAGTTTGAGAAAGCCGAAAGGTTTTCGGGAATACACCTGATTCGAAGCCGGGTGCGGGACGATTTGGGCCCCAAATACAACTCGCAATTCGTGCCCCTGCGACCCTCAGCCCGTGACTGCACCCGACGCCCGATCAACTTAAATCAAGCAGCCGTGATGCCACGAGCTGCCCTCGTGCAAAGCCTTCCAGCCGGGCAATCGGAGAACCCGAGCTTGGTCGCTGCACGGTGACCTGGTGTGTCCCGTCCGGTGTCTGTATCGTGGTCTGCGGGCGATCGTTGACGTAGATATCAACACTCGTCACGTTAATCGTCGCAATATCGATATCGACATTCTGACCACTGCTCCCAACGATTGCCGCATCGAGTTGTCGAACGGTGCCGGCCGCCGCCAGGACTTGCCCAGCCCGATTCAGTAAATCGATGTTGCCGTTGAGCAGGTCGTTACGGCTCATTTCGTAGAGAATATCCGGTTCAATGCCCAGGTCCTCAACCGGTTGGCCTGCGCGTTCCCCGACCCGAAGAGTGCGGCGCAGCGAAACGCGCATGCCTGCTTCCTTGGGTAGAGGCACCAGGGGCCCGCCCGCCCAGGTTTGACGAAGTTGAGAATGCTCCAAGACATTCGCGCCGCCCGCTCCGGTATTGGCGTCGACACCGATGATTTTGCCGATCTCGTGGTCTTTGAAGCCCGCTGCAAACATGTCGCAGGCGCTGTAACACAGAGCGTCGGTGATCAGAACGATGGGCCCGTGGTAAATCTGTCCAAAACTATTGACGATTTCTGGAGGCGAAAGTGGAATTCCTTTGGAATACTGCGCGCCCGTTTCGATCGCCTGCGCGATAGAATCTTTCCAGTCCGCCATATTCTGGTCCTGCTTGGTCAACGCCAGCGTCGCCGCCGTGTTGATAAACTGTGTCGGCTCGGGGGCGACTATTCTGGGGGTTAACAATTGGAGAATGAATTCCGCTGCGATGATGTAGCCGCCGCCGTTGCCTCGGACATCAGTAATAAGGCCTTCTGGCGGAAACTCAGTGTCGAGTAGCCTGATCACCTCACCGAGGTAGGCGTTGATATTCTGATCGCGCATGTGGAAGGTCCACAGCCTTAGATACCCGAAAGAGCCGTCGTTCGTGTCGACGATCCGCGCCGTGAGGTCGTCGGGACGGGTCGTGGGAATGATTGACGCGGCTTTTTGCGCTTTGGTCGCCCGGGGCAGTTTACCCGCGTACTTTTTAGTCGAATACTTCGCAACCCGGCGCTCTTCACGACGAGCACCGGGTGAAAACAGTTGTTTTTTGGCGCGACGCGTCAGCTCTGTCCTCAGATCCACGCCCACCTGATAACGCAGCGGCGTCCGCAGGCCCTCGAGGATCCCACTCGGGTCTACCGAACCCGCCAGAATTTCGCTCACTCCTTCAAACACACGCCATTCCAGTCGGGTTTCCTTGGTTGACGTATTCGTTTCGTAGCGCAGGTCAACCCAATCCTCATCGGGCGGCAGCGACGCGACCAGTACCCGCAGCGTCATATTCTCGATGCCGCGAGCAAATCGGGCAGGCTGGTTGCTGCCTGCTTCCCGATCCGCATTGCGCCAGACCGCCAGTTCAATGGGTACGCCATTCCAGTGCGTGACCACCACACCCTCCTTGAGGGCGCTGTCAGTCACGAGGTGATCGAAGACCTTGGATACCATCCAATGGTTTTCGTCGGCATCGATATACCGCTCGAGCAGAATACCCAGAAACGCCAATTTCCCCCGATAGGGATTGGGAAGCATGTAATTGGTATGAAGATCCCTTAGATCGATAAAAATCTCTTGAAGCCGGGTATGAAATTCCCGGTCGGTGTACTGGTCCATACGATGGATCAACAGTCGCAGCCTCTGTTCGGGCTCCACTGCATGCATTGCTTTTTTTAGTGGAAGATGGACATAGAGGTCTCTTATCAGGATCTCTGCCTGCTCGACCAGCGTTCGCCGCTGCGTCTTCGACAGCGGTGTCTGGGACTCCGTATAGTCGCGAAATTCAGGCATGGTGCGGACCACGCCAAGGCCGTGGCCGCGCCTTAATGTCGATACCTTAGGCATTATTAATTCCTCCACTATGATTCCGAAACGGGGTCGTTATAGCACGTCCGGCCAGCCTGGGAACGGACGACAACTCATCAAATCTCTCGTGCACTATTGTACAATCTGGCAGATCGTTTGTTGCGTTAAAAGATGTTAGTTCTTTGGCTGCGTCTCACTATAAATGAATCTTGCAAGTGCGTTTAATTCAAGATGATGAAACGTCGTATTTTCCCGCCCAAAATAAAATATATCGGTTCTGTGAGATTGCCCACATTCCGAGCAGAATAATCGTGCTACATACTCGTTCCTAGAACCTATCTCGAGGAGCGCAGTTTACATGGAGTAAATGAGTGCAGCACATGGCAGCCAATGACCTTGCAGGAGAGTCAACATGAAAACAGAAAATCAATCGAATGAATCCGGCATGTTTCCCCCACTTCCGGAGGAAATAGAAAAGGCTCGCGAGAAACTGGCGAGAGATTCCGAATCGCAGGACTTGTACAGGTCCTTGATCAAATCCCAGTGCGGGCAAACCGACGATTCGCAGCCCGTAGAACAGTACGATGGTTCTCTAGGCGTTACGGCGGAGTTCGTTGATGCCCTCGAGCGCCCGGTTGGCCAGCTTCAGTGGAATGACAATCTGGGTACTAATTACACCAATCCTGGGAACGTGTCTGGTGTGAGATGGTGTACAGGGACGCTGATAAGCGAGAATCTGTTTCTAACCGCCGGTCACTGCTTTGATCGGTTTGGTGGAGGCTGGCAGCGACCTCGGATCAACGGTACAAACGACGTGATCTCATCCGAAGAAATAGCGACCAACATGCACGTCAACTTCAATTATCAGGTCGGTCCCGATGGCAACCTACAAACGGAAAGCGAATTCGCTATCGAGGGCCTGGTGGAATATCGCCTAGGTAACTTGGATTTTGCCATCGTCCGCTTGGAAGGTACCCCGGGCGAGGCTTTCGGGACCGGTACCGCGGCAAAAGCGGATGCGGAAGAACAGCATATGCTGTGTATCATTGGTCATCCGGCCGGTGTGCCCAAACGGGTAGAAGCCGGTCCGCTGACTTCGCTTGACGGGGATCGGATTCGCTACAGTGACATCGACACGTTGGGTGGAAACTCCGGCTCCGCTGTCTGGCATTCGCCCAGTCGAAAAATTGTCGGCGTTCATACCAACGGAGGATGCACCACCAGCGGAAGCGGCTCGAACTTTGGCGTTCGAATTAGCCGACTACTCGAGGAATCGCCGATACTGCGCACCATGTTCTTGCCGGCATTGGAAGGGGAGTACACGATCCAGCAAAAGAGCAATAGTCGATTTGTGGATGCGCATGAAACGAGCGGAAACGATTTCTCCGTCGTTACCCGCACAGCGCAGAATAACGACACACAAAGATGGATTCTGATCCCGGTGGGAGGTGTGTACACCGTGCAGCAAAAAAGCAACGGTCGATTCATGGACGCGCATGAAACGAGCGGAAACGATTTCTCCGTCGTCACCCGCACAGCGCAGCACAATGATACCCAACGATGGGTGTTCCTGCACGAAGCCGGCAATCTATGTACGTATACGATTCAGCAGCTGAGCAGCGGCCGATTCGCGGATGCGCATGTAACAAGTAGCAACGACTTCTCAGTCGTCACTCGAACGGCCCAGAACAACGATACGCAGCGATGGAAACTTGCAGCCTTGGGGGACAATACTTACACGATCCAGCAAAAGAGCAATAGTCGATTTGTGGATGCGCATGAAACGGGCGGTAACGATTTCTCCGTCGTTACGCGTGGCGCGCAGAGCAACGACACACAAAGATGGATTCTGACTCCGGTCGGAGGTGTGTACACCATTCAGCAAAAAAGCAACGGTCGATTCATGGATGCACATGAATCGGCGGATAACGACTTCTCCATCGTCACCCGCACGGCGCAGCACAATGACACCCAACGATGGGTCATTATGTATTTGGGCAGCGATACGTATACGATTCAGCAGCTGAGCGGCGGCCGATTCGCGGATGCCCACGAAACGAGTAGCAACGACTTCTCAGTCGTCACTCGAACGGCTCAGAACAACGATACACAGCGATGGTTGATCAAATCGATATGAGGTAGGGGAGAGGCGCGTTTTGGGCGCATTGTTTGTAGTGAAGCGGTACGGTATCGATGTCAGTCAACAACTTACGACGCCGTGCCGCTTCGGTGCCTGTTTGGTCAATGTGTTCAATGTCAACCACCTTAATTCTGCATGTATAGGACCGATTGTTAAGGAAATAGATGTAAATACTACTCCCGCTTGTTCTGCCTCTTTCATATCTGGTCTTCAGTAACGCAATGGCTTACGAAGAACCGCGTTACAATATCTTGGAAGAAAACAATTCGTTTGAAATCAGAGACTACGAACCCTACATCGTCGCCGAGGTTGAGGTGCGCGATGATTTCAAAGCTGGGGGAGCAAGGCCTAAGGACTCGAGAATTACCCTCAGGCAAGTGCCCGCGACGCTGATGGCGGCGCGCCGTTACTCTGGATCCTGGTCGGAACGAAACTACCGCAAGAACGAGACGATGCTGTTGGAGGCACTCAGAGGACGCGGGTTGAAAACAGAAGGGGCGCCAGTCTATGCTCGATACAATTCGCCTTTCAGTTTGTGGTTTATGCGCAGGAATGAAGTTCTGGTTCAGCTTGTGCGCTGAACCCATCGTACGGCGTCCAGGCAGAGTATCAGGACGGCGTACTTGCCGTATACCTGCCCCGCGCGGAGGCAGACAATCCGCTTTCAGTAACCGTTAGCTACCACTTGGCAGGACGACCAAGACACCGCGTGAGACTACCGGACGAGGATCACCGTGCAGGGAGCGAGACTGGATATCTTGTGCGCTACCGACCCGAGCAAAAGCGATTCGATGTCACCCCGACCGCGGCTGCCCAGGACAATAACGTCGCACCGTTGCAGTTTGGCATACTCCACGATCTTGCGCGCCGCCTGGCCCTCACGGATCACGGTCTTCACATCCTTGATTTCGGCCTTCTTGGCGGCTCGTTTTGCTTCGTCCAGCACCTGTTCGGTCATTGGTGCCACGATGTACGTCGCCTCGCCGAGCAGGCTCTCGCGTTCCAGATACTGTTTGGCCTCAGAAGAGATTTTTAAGGGCTTGGTGACAACGATAAATGACAGGGAGCCGCCGCTCTGGCGCGCCATCTCGCATGCCTGAGTTGCAGCGCGCAACGAGTGTTCAGATCCATCGATGGCGCAGAGAATGTTTTTATACATATAGACGGCTCCGGCATTGAGTTAACGAGACGATAAGAATAAACCATATGTTCGGGTGGTGAAAAGGACCATCTGGTGAGCTTGGGATCGATGCACCGCCGCATACACCTCGCAAATTGTAGGATTTTGATGGCTGCTGACGATCCGCCACTTTAATTTTCGGCAGGGCATCCTATATAAACAGGGTACATCCGATAAACCCTTTATGTTTAGGAAAAGAGTCATGCAGAAAAACATTGGAAAAACCGACAAGACCATACGCATCATCGTCGGATTGGTCATAATCGCTATCGGGCTATACTTTCAAAGCTGGTGGGGTGCGATTGGCCTGGTGCCGCTCGGGACCGCACTTATCAACTGGTGTCCGCCATACGCTCTGTTCGGGATCGATACCGGTAAGACAGACAGGGCTTAGGAAATCTCAGATCAATCGAGGCGAGGCCCCCTGCCACAGCACGATAGCTTGTCCAAAGCTATTACATACTTGTGTCCGATCCGAGTGTTGAAATTTTATACAATTTCCGCTTTTACGCTAACTTGTTGATTGTGATAGGATTTTCGACACCAACGATTGTTAACGGTGTATATACCGGGATGAATGGTCTGCATGGGTGTCGGAAAATTTTACGAATGTTAAAGGAAACTGTGCTATCTGATCACTAACTGGTTGAAATTAAAGAATATTTAAGTTTACGGTACGAATATTGCTGCGTGGTACCGCTGTTGGGAAGACAAATCACGTTGCCCGAGGTTAAGCCCTATTTGACCGCCGGGTGTTCATCGACTTTGAGTGGCAATCGGCGAGGACGGTATCCAGATATCCAGCGAGATGATCAGATCTTACCTAATGCTTTACATGAATAGTCGGCGTGGTCAACTCGCCGCGGCCGGTGCGCTGTCGCTCGTCATGATAAATGCCCAGGCCGCCTTGATTGTGGGCGGAGAACCTAATGGCGTTGATATTTCACCCGATACCAGTAGCGTTTTATCGGGCACAATTTCGAACGGATCTGGCGATGTCGTGTTCGCGAATCCTGGATCGCCCTCATCTGTGCCCCAAAAAAACGGATCTGGCGATGTCGTGTTCGCGAGTCCCGGATCACCCTCATCCGTATCCTCGACGGGCGGTGCCATTAATGGCTCACCCCGCGAGTCGCGGGCAGGATTCGCTGGAGGGGCTTCAATAGCCAATGGACGGCCAATGGCGTTGACCGGCACGTTGGGAAATAGCGGTGCCCGGGAAGTGGTGCACGGCCCAAGTATTCGCGGCGGCGGTCACGGGGGTACCGGCGGCAAGTCTGTGCAAGCACCCACTAAACCGCCTGGAAAGCCGGTCGGAGCGGCGGACTCTAATGCAACCCCTGTTTCGGTGGGTCAGGATCCGGGCGGCGGCAGTGGTCCACCGCGCCCATCAGCTGGAAAGTCGGATCCTAATAGCACCAGGCCCGACGGTTCAAAACGGTCTCCGCTAATGCCACCGCAGCCACCTCCGGTGCTCGCTGACGATTCGTCGCCGCCATTACCGCCGGTAGCACGCAATCAGCCAACCAAAGACACCGTTCCTGAAAACGACATCCTGCCTGCAACGCCACCGTTGCCAGCTGAACTTCCCGAATCATTAGTTGCAGAAAACCCGGAAATTCAATCAAACACATCGAAGAAAATCGATCCTTCGACTCCGGAGATTCTTCCAAGCAACAATTTACTCCTACAGCCCGCGTTCTTAGCGCCGCATGAACGGCTGCTAGCATTAAACGAAGGGCTGGATGGCGACAGCCGGTCGCCTACCGGCGCCCGGGCAGCCAGGGTGGCCGGCGAAACATTACCCACGGCGATCCCCGAACCCGCCACCTTGCTCCTTATCGGCCTAGGCTTGGCCGGTCTTGGCTTCGCGAGACGGCGCAGGTTGAAGGCTTAACTGACAGCGTACTGCTCACATTAACCCCGCCTCATTGCGGGGTTTTTCTTATCTGAATCTCCCCCATTTGGATGAAGAAATCGCCGGACGGGGAGGCGGTGGAAGCGGGGCCGATTGATCAACTATTGGACCACTAGCTCTGTTGCGTTGCAGCAGGATTGAGGTCGAGGTCTGCTCCTGGCGATACAAGAGCCATCCTCTAATGTTAATCCCTTATTTAATGTGATCACTCACACCGCGTGGCCCTCAAAATAAATCCGAGTGGCTTCCGGTGCGCACCAGCCTGAGTTCAGTTTACGTTAGTTGATAGATCAATAGCCAATCCGGCTCTATGTGGCATTGCAGATAGCGGGACCAGTTTCCCGAGAGAGAATGTGGCCTGTGCTTCTGTTCGGGTTCACCACCGGACTGCAGCTTATTAACAACGGTACCCAGTTTTCTCAGATTCTTGCCGCGTTTGACCATGCGCTCGAGATCCCGATCAAACTGGTTAGACGGGACAATTTTCCGCAAACTAGAGCTCCAATTCGTCCATATAGTCCTCGAAGCGGTCGAACCGTCTTAGGTCTTCTCCTTCTTCAAGTTCACGCATCGCCTCGAAGGTCTCCCTGTTTGGAATACTAACCGCGAACGGCAACCCTTGCTTCAGCGCCGCCTGCCGGTAGAACATCTTTACCGCTTGTGAGGGGGTTAGTCCTAACTTTTTGAAAACTGTTTCGGCGGCCTTTTTAACCCCAGGCTCGATGCGGACGTTGACTTGTCGACCACGTCATAGTGATTCCAACTTCAGCTAGAGAGCCCCGCTTTAGCGGTATTTATTTTTCGATGTTAACGCGTGCTTCAAGGCTCGTCACAATCTTCGCAAGGAGGCGGTGATATTCCCGCGTGGGCAGGTAACGTAATTATGAGTGTCAATAAGGTCTGGGGTCAATCAGGGACGTCTTCGCCAGAGGACGCACACGGCGCGATCTGGGGCTAAGGCATACAAGCTGATATAGGGAGCACAAGTAAGTAATTGTGCGTGCCCCCAACTGTGCCCCGAGGGGAAATCGGGTGTTTTTTGCGAGAGCGAAAATCGGCTAAAAACCGCCTGGGAGTTGGCTCCCCGGGACAGACTCGCACTGCCGACAGGGTGGTTAACAGATCGGCCGGGAAAACATAACTGTTTGATTTTTCTATAAACCCTACGGGGGGCGTTCGTTGCAAATCGCACCATTTAGCACAACGGTGCTGTACTAAATCCGGCAAAATTCCGGCACGGTCCGGGATGGGTGTCAGTATAACAGAGTAAACACCCGCAACGCTGCTGGTAGTTGGGTGGTTGGATGGTTCGACGATCAAAGAAAATAATGTTATAAAAAAGAATGACAAAGTTACTTGAACAAGCGATTGAGGCAGTCCGAAAGTTGCCACCAGAAAGGCAAGATGAACTTGCCGAGGGACTGGTGATGGCTGCGGCGTCTACCAAGAAGCGGACGTACACGCCGGAACAAATCGATGCGATGCGCGAGGGATACAAGCAAGCAGAGGTTGGCGAATTCGTTTCGGATGAAGAAGTGAAAGCACTCTTTGCTAAATTCCGCCCATCTACGTGAGATTAAGACTCACGCCGCGGGCCTACGGCGATCTCGTTACCATTTCCAGTTACATCGCGGAAGAACAGCAGCAACCCCTAGCAGCAAACGCTGTGATGCAACGGCTTGAAAATGCTTTAGACCGGATAACGAGCAATCCTTTCATAGGCAAAAGAAGTTTTATGCCGGATACTAGGGAATTGACCGTCTCAAACCTACCTTTCACCATCGTGTATAGAGTTATCCGCGACACGATCGTAGTGACAACGATTTTCCACGAGGCACGAGACCCACACAAGAAACACGATTAATGTATGATTTTGAAGTGGTTAGTCTCGAATCAAACAATCCGGACCTCAGAACAAATCCGCGTGAGAGCCGGTGCGTACTAGTCTGAGTTCGGTCTCGGTCAGCTGATAGATTAAAAGCCAATCGGACTCAATGTGACATTCCATATAACGGGACCAATTCCCGGATAAGGGATGCGGCCTATGCTTCTTTCCGAGCTTTTTTCCAAACTGTAACTTTTGGATTACCAAACCTAGCTTTTTGGGACTCTTGCCACGTTTGATAATCCGTTTGAGATCCCGGTCAAACTGGCTGGACGGGACGATTTTCCGCAAGCTAAAGTCCTAATTCGTCCATGTAGTCTTCGAAGCGGTCGAAGCGCCGCGTGTCTTCTCCTTCCTCAAGCTCCCGCATCGCCTCGAGTGTCTCACGGTTTGGGATGTTGACCGAGAAGGGGAGGCCTTGCTGCAGCACCGCCTGTCGATAAAACATCTTGACGGCTTGGGATGGCGTTAATCCCAATTTTCTGAACACCGCCTCGGCCGCCTTCTTAACCTGGGGTTCGATCCGGATGTTGACTTGTACTGTTTTGGGCATGTTGATTTCTCAAAGGTATTTGCGAATGATATGCATTCATTACTGTATAGCGTTCGCTATACGTCGTCAAACCTGGAAGCGATAGCTAGAAGAGCGACATTGTTAAAGGAACGCATCCTGCTACCTAGTTGTATCTATTTGAGAAGGCTTGAATGTGATAAAAGCATTGCAGAAGCTGGCTCCCCATCGTGGACGCATATCGAACCCATTGCTTGGCGCCGTCGTTGGAAGTTAAAGCCGTTTTCGAGGCTATGAGGACGCTCGATGGGGCGGCTTAGCCTCGAAAGCAGTCTGGTTAGGATTTTAAATCTAATACTTTCGGTCGTCGAAGAAGCTTCAATAGCCTCTTAGTGGGCGGCCTACTGCAGCCTTACACCTGACTAAGTCTTAATGATATACTGTATAAATACACAGTATATAACCGATTAGAGCTTCAGTCCCGTAATTTGCGGCATGCCGAAATGGCCATCGACACCATGCGCGGCTCCGGGTTGCGGACATTTTAACAGAGGGGCGGTATTGCAGTGAGCACGGCAACTACCGCGACCGCCAGCGTAAAAGCGCCAATAGTCGAGGGTACAGCTACCGATGGCGAAAGGCCCGCGAGCTGTATTCCTGAAAGCGAATCCGTTGTGTCTCCGGTGCTTAGAGGAAGGGAAGACCGTCCCGGCGACAGAGATCGATCACGTCAAGCCGCACCGCGGCAATATGGATAGGTTCTGGGATTATTACAACTGGATGGCGTTGTGCAGGTCGTGTCATTCACGTAAGACCTATTTGGAAACGATAGGGGGGAAGGGCGGGTGAAAGCTCTTTATGAACGTTCGTCTAGACCGCGCGCCAATAAAAATTTTTCATATCAAAGTATTTCCTCGGAGAAACTTACAATATGGCGAGCGGTATTCGGAGTTTACCAATAGGTAAAGTGCTCCCTGTAAGCAAGAGGAAATTCAATCCCAGATTGCCGCTGGCCCCTAAGACTTTAGGCAAGGAAGCGGTGGCGTGGTGGAAACGCATCTTGACTGATTGTGCCATTGAGGATGAAGCGGACCTGCTGCTCCTTCAGACTGCATTGGAAGCATTTTCCCGTATGCGTCAGGCGTCGGAATTGCTGGCATCAGAAGGATTAACGACCACTGATCGTTACGGGCAACACAAACAAAATCCTGGGGCAGCGATTGAACGCGACCAGCGAGGGCAAATGTTGGTTGCGTTGAAGGCATTAAATTTGGACTTAGAACCGCTAGGCAAGCCGGGCCGCCCAAGTAAGGGTTAGTGCCGACTACTCGCAAGTATCGAACCCACAAGCGCCGCAGTGCCCATGCCGGCGATCCGATGCATCAATGGATACCCGGCGAGATAGACGACGACAGTACAACGTCGCCGTGAACTCAGCGCGAGCACAGTACCTTACTAACGATCACTGGTATCGGGTCCAGGACTCCTGGCGGATGGCAGTGGAGGATGTCGTCGAATCCGCTATCGATGCGAAGGACCCAGATGGCTGAAGCCCTCACCGATCCACGCCGCAGGGTTGTCCAGCAAGGCCTGATCTCGAAAACCCTGACGGCCGCGGCGAAGGCGGTGCAGTGGGTGCTGTTTTCGCTCGTATTCTCCATCATCATTGAGTGGACCGGCATTGTGTTCTGGTGGCCGGAGGAGGGCATCGAGCACAGCCGGGCCATGCTTACCCGGGAGATCAGCTATCTCGATACCGATTTCCGGCAAAGCATGGTGACCTCCGACCCGGCACAGTTCGCTAAACGATTTGCCGATAATACGGACCAAACCCTGTTCGAGGTGACCCGGTTCGTGGCATTCATCCGTTGCGTCTCACCGACACCGGTTTTGAGCGAGCAAGGACTCAGGGTGACCCTGCACAATATGTATCATTCCATTGCCACGTTCGTGATCGCTATGATGCAGGTCACTCAGGTGTTCTCGGTGCGTCTGGCGATTCTCACTCTGGCCATGCCGATCTTCCTGCTGTTCAGCCTGGTTGCACTCGTTGATGGACTGGTGCAACGCGACCTGCGTCGATGGGGTGGGGGCAGGGAGAGCTCTTTCGTTTACCACTACGCCAAAAAGACGGCGCTGCCTTTCAGCCTGAACCCGACTTTTATTGTCCTGCCGTTCGCCGCGTTATTCGCGTTGACCGTGGCGGTGACCGCCAGCACCTTTAAGAAATACCTTTGACATTCCGAATAAATTACGACGCTGCAAAGGTTTCAATACTGATTTAATCCGGCCGCTTTCGGGTTTACAGCAGCCCCTCGATTAGCGATCAAACATAGGTAATATAAGCCTTTCCTAACGGACAGCTAACGACCCGTTCCGGACAGTCAAGGTACACATGCTTCACCGTCTGCTTTGGATGAAGACACGTGCTCAAGATCGAAACCTGCAAGCAGTGCGGCAGCGCTGTCAAGGTGATTGCCAGCATCGAAGACCCAGTCGTCATCAAACAGATTCTGGACCATCTGGAAAACCGGACTAAATCGCCGCAACCCGCCTCCCATCCCGCCGGCACACCCCGAACTGGATTAGCTTTGAATCTCGACCGGTGCCAACCGGGCCATCGTGCGGCCGCACTCGTGCTGGACGGCGACGAATGCTCAACAGAGGCGCTCTCGCACCCCTAAAAAACCGTTTCCGTGAGTCGCGCATCTAAAATTCTACCCGCCATGACCCTGTCAACCTGGCCCGCGCGCCGCCCATGAGCGCCTTGAGCACATTGCCGGTGAACGGTATAGCGGTTCTACCTATCCGTGTGGTGAATTGGGCCC
>Ga0209567_10000334_pt1 | contig 25649 bp, 17 predicted proteins | sample COG_12_FD_184756 | JGI IMG/M metagenome (GOLD analysis project Ga0209567, IMG submission 184756) | Pelagic marine sediment microbial communities from the LTER site Helgoland, North Sea, for post-phytoplankton bloom and carbon turnover... | ecosystem: Environmental > Aquatic > Marine > Neritic... | reverse complement strand
ATTCGTTGACTTTTTTTGTGGCTTCCAGTTTGCTTAGTTGTGTTTGTATCTCCTCGTCTTCTACTTTTCGGAACAGCAATTCAGGTTCGCCTATTTGGATACCTTTTGGCAGAAGAGGTTCATTATTTGTAACAGCGGACCAGGAGAGATCTACTAGATCAGAACTCCGGGAAGATGTGTTTTGTGAGATAGATAAAATTCTTTTTAATTTTGCCGAGGTAAAAGGTAAAAAAGGTTCAGCAAGAACAGCAAGTGCCGCCGCAATTTGAAGTGCTACAAACATAATAGTCTGTACCCTTTCTCTATCTTCCTTGATGACCTTCCAAGGCTCTTCGTCTGCCAGATATTTATTACCCAGGCGGGCAAGATTCATTAGTTCCTGACTTGCTTCACGAAAGCGGTAGCGTTCAATAGAGTCTGAAATAATTCCAGGGTATGTTTTAAAGGTGTCTAAAGTGTCTTTATCAGCTTGTGTAAATTGATGTGGTTCTGGGACCATACCATCAAAATATTTGTTGGTAAGCACCACAACCCTGTTTATAAAATTTCCAAAAATGGCAACCAATTCATTGTTATTACGTGCCTGGAAATCTTTCCATGTAAAATCGTTGTCCTTGGTTTCCGGTGCATTTGCCGTAAGCGTATAGCGCAAAACATCCTGCATATCGGTAAATTCTTCCAAATACTCGTGAAGCCAAACCGCCCAGTTCTTTGAAGTAGACAATTTATTCCCCTCCAGGTTTAGAAATTCATTGGCCGGAACATTATCAGGTAAAATATAGTCCTTATGTGCCTTAAGCAAGCTGGGAAAAATAATACAGTGAAAAACGATATTGTCTTTTCCGATAAAATGGACCAGTTTGGTGTCTTTTGCCTTCCAGTATAATTCCCAGTCTTTTCCTGTTCTGGCGGCCCATTCTTTGGTAGATGAAATATACCCTATAGGCGCATCAAACCAAACGTACAATACTTTCCCTTCGCCACCTTTAACAGGAACAGGAATTCCCCAGTCCAGGTCGCGTGTTATGGCCCTTGGTTTTAAGCCATCATCTATCCATGATTTACATTGCCCGTAAACGTTAGGTTTCCAATCGTTTTTATGACCAATTATGATCCACTCTTTTAAAAAATCTTCATACTGGTCTAAGGGGAGGAACCAATGTTTGGTTTTTTTAAGGGTTGGTACGGCTCCGGAAATTGTCGATTTCGGATTAATAAGGTCTGTCGCATTAAGTGAAGAACCGCAGTTTTCACACTGATCTCCATAAGCCTCTTCGTAACCGCATTTAGGGCAGGTTCCGATTACAAAACGGTCTGCCAGAAACTGTTGAGCTTCTTCATCGTAAAGCTGAGCGGTTTCTTCTTCTAAGAAATCGTCTTGTTCGTATAAGGTTTTAAAAAAATCTCCGGCGGTTTCATGATGAATTTGAGCGGAGGTACGAGAATAATTATCAAATGAAATTCCAAAATCTGCAAACGATTTTTTTATAATTCCATGGTATTTATCAATAAGTTCTTTTGGTGAAATTCCTTCTTTTTTAGCCTTCATGGGTATTGCCACCCCATGTTCATCACTTCCACAAACAAAGGCCACATCATTACCAGTTAACCTTAGGTATCTTGCATAGATATCTGCAGGGACATATACTCCGGCCAGGTGCCCAATATGAATAGGACCATTTGTATAAGGTAAAGCTGCAGTGATTGTATATCTGGCAGGTTTATGCAGGTGTTCCGACATCAAAAATAGATTAAGGCACAAAAATAACTATTATTTCAGACCAAACACCAAGTACCCAACAAAAAGAGAACCCCCGGAACACCAGATCCCTTTATAGGGGATTACTGATGTCCGGGGGCAATTATGCAAAGTAGGGGTAACCTAAGCTACCATTATCGATTTAGACATTTTCTTGTCTGAAACTTGTATCCTATAAATGTATTTGCCTGTAGACAAATGCGAAGGTAAATTTTCCCTTATGTTGATTTCAACAGAACCTTCCGCCATTATCTGATTATAGACAGTTCCAACATTTTGTCCCAGGATATTATATAGTTGAATATCTACATGAGCAGTAAAAGGCATTTCTAAATAGATATGCGGTGTGCTACCAGTGGGATAAAATGGTTTGTGAACTATTGCTTCAAGCAATTCAGGAGTTGGATCTTCTGCAACCGGATCTTCGGGCATTGGAGGGGTAGGAGGACCTTCACTATATACAATAGGGGGAAATTCCACTCCACTACAATTAAAGCCAAGATCAACCGGCGCATATGGGTGATCCAGTAAATGCTGCTCTACCAATGGTATTGGGACACACAACCATTCTGCAAGGACCGTGGCATACAGATCCCTAAAGTCCATAGTATATTCAAGGTTTCCACGTCCATTAGGACTTTCCAGGGAAGGGTGTTCCCCTACAAAGGCACTGCCATTGAGCCCTGAACCGAAAAATAGGGTTGGCGCAGCCTTACCGTGGTCTGTACCGTTTGAGCCGTTTTCAAATATTCGTCTTCCGAATTCGGAAAATGTCATACTCAATACCTTTTCATCTTGTTGTGTAAATGCAATATCCTCATAGAAGTTATTGATAGCAACTGATAAATTGGACATCAATCGCTCATGGGCAAGTGGTTGATTTCCGTGGGTATCAAAGCCTCCCATTGAGATCATGTATACTTTTGTACCTAAATTTCCTTTTATCAGTCTTGCCAACAGGGCTAATTGCCTTGCAAATCCATTGTCCTGATATTGAACCTGATTTTGTCCTCTTTCATACGCTTCATGGATAAGTCCGGAGTATTCATAAGTGGTGTTAGCCACTCCTCTTAAAAACTTAAGCTGATCTCCATACATACAGTTATTAAACAAACTGTCATCCAGGCTATATTGAACTCCTGATTCTGCAATTTCTTCCAGCTGATCAATATTAGAAGTAACAAACGCATAGTTGGTTTCTTCACCCTGGAATACCAGACTACCAAAATTTCCAATTTGAATAGCTGCAGGTGATGCAGGTGGATTTACCAGATAATCAGGGTAAATATTTTCAAAATAACGACCCATCCAACCAGTATTCAGTCCATCGAAACCGGTTGTTGTCAAATCGGTGTTCGCATAAATATCAGATCCTGTAAAGTGAGATAAACTTTGATTTTCATAACCTACACCATGAACCGCTTTTACCTGGCCGGCACCCCACATGGGTTCCAGGGAATTCATATAAGTAGGGATTCCAAACTCATCGGAAAGTTTAAGGATCTTACTTTCTGGAATATAGATATTAGGTCTTGCATTGGCGTACGTATCGTACTGCTCAATTGGGATTACCGTGCTCAATCCGTCATTACCGCCAGAAAGACGTATGAGGATCAAAATACAATCTGTATCGGCATTGGCAATGGCCGCGGTCAATGGGGACGGTGCAGATGCGGTAAGCATATTACTGCCTAGCATCATAGAACCAGACCCGGCAATGCCCAATGCCTGTAAAAAGGATCGACGACTCCAATACTTATGTTCCTCGTCGTGTCCGTTGTTGTTTTTTATATTTATAGGTAGATGATTATTACTCATAGTCGTAGGTTTTATTTTAGTTGAAACTCAGGTTGTCTGGATAAATGCATAAGCAATAAGAATACTTGTGAAGGTACTTCCGGGCTAACGGAAAGCATCCATAATCCAAGTCCGCCAGGAATATAATCTGAACCGTAATAGTTTTCCGGGACATCTTCAATTTTGAAAACAGACATTGCATTTTCAAAATCCTGGGGTGTAAGTAATCCTTTTGGTGTAATTTTATCTACTATGGCTCTCACCACAGTTTCGGGATTACTCGTATTGCTGTCAGCGGCACCAACCGCATCCATTGCAAGGGTACGGTACTGCTGTGGGTTATTCTGGTAAAACATTTCCAGATATACTTCAGCTGAGAGCCATCGCCCTATTATAAAATTGGTATTAATCCATGTCCTGTTTCTTTGCCATCCGGCAACATCCACAGGATCAAAAAGTTCCTGCCCTAAAAGTCGGCTTGTATCAATCACATTAAGTAAAGTTCCATTGTCATACGCGAAATTGGTTTCATTAATTAGATTAAGATAAATATCAAACGGACTTTTTATAATGACTCCTATTGCTTCATCATCAAAAAAGTGCTGACTTGAGAAAAGTTGTGTAAGCACAGGGGCAATTTCAAAGTTATTGGCAACAAAAGTATTGGCCAATTGTGAAATTATCATTTGTGCATTACCGGCATCATCACTGGAATCGGGATGAACAAAATATTCGTATAATTTTTCACAAATAAAGCCGGCTATTTCATTTGGCCTTTGTTGGAAAAGGATATTTATGACATCATCATAACCCCAATTACCGGTCTGGCCTAAAATAGTTTTAGGGCCGGCGTCAAATCGGGTAGGATCAAAAAGAACCTGTTCACAACCAATTTCACCTCTTTCAACATAACCGGTAAGGGCCTTTGCTGTTTCAATAATATCCTGTTCGGTGTAACCGTTTCCTTCACCCAATGTAAAAAGCTCATACAATTCCCTTGCAAAATTTTCATTGGGATTGTTACCATTGTTATAAACACCATCTAAATAATATAGCATGGCACTGGTAAGGCCCATCTCACTAATAAAGGTTCTGAAATTACCAATGGCATTTCGCTGAAGACAATTCACATAATAGTAAAGGAATGAATTACAATCATAAACGTCCAATTCTGTAACTAAATGGTTGCTCCAGAAAAAGCTTAGTCGTTCCCTGAGATTGTTATTCAATAAGCCATTGGTATAGCTTATCCGCCATTCCTCTCTTTGGGCACGTCTAACTTGTCCTGCAACATCATCGTCTGCCGGATAGTTGCTGTTGTTCCAATCTGCCCAAGCAGGAGCAGGAGTGGGGGCCATAGTGACCGCTTCATTGATTAAGCTATTTACCAACGTGCTGGCATCAGCGCCAACCGCATCGGTGATAGTCTGTACTGAGGCACTAAAACCCAGTCTTCTGTACAAATGCGCCGCCCTATATTTATCCAAGGGTGTTGTGTACGGCGCTAATGTAGAGGTATTACAATTAACGAAGTATTCCATAGTTTTTTAGGCTTTAAGAACGTTCATGTGTTTAGGGGCAAATTCTTAACGCTTAAACTTAATGGATATTATGGTCATTAAAGTATTTTCGTTATTCTGCAGGGAAATTACAATCTTCTTGTTGAAATTGGGATTGATTTGCCGATATTTTCGACAAACTGCTTTATTTTTTAAGAAATTGATGAATTTATGGGTGCGCATAATGAATTCGGGAAGGAAGGTGAAGAATTAGCGACAGCTTATTTAGTGAAAAAAGGATACCTTATTATATGTCGTAATTTCCGCTATTTGAAAGCTGAAATTGACATTATTGCGCAAAAGGGCAAAACAATTGCTATAATTGAAGTAAAGTCGAGAAACTCAGCATATTTTGAAAATATTGCTGAAACGGTAAGTAAAAAGAAAATAGGTTTGCTGGTATCTGCTGCGGATTATTATATAAACACAAATAAATTTGATAGGGAAGTTAGGTTTGATATCATTACTATCCTTAAAGAAAACGACAAATTTCTCATTGAGCACTTCGAAAATGCTTTTTATCATTTTTAATAATTTGTTTTATTTATAACATTATGTTATTTTTGATGCAATATTTGAAATATGAAAACCATCTCCTCCGTTGTAGAACATTACATAAAAAAGAAACCCTTTTTACAAAGTGCGCTTGCCCAGGGAATTATTAACCTCACTTCTCTATCGCGACTTATCAAACCAGAAATTCAAGAAGAATTGGGGAAGGATATCCGCAATGGGGCCATAGTTATGGCGCTTAAGCGTTTGTCTGATGATCTTGAATTCAGAGCGACCCACAAAATAATAAAAGTTCTTAAAAATATTGGGGAAATCACGGTTCGTTCTTCACTAACGGATTTTACTTTTCTGGTATCTGATACTATCTTAGAAAACCAAACGAAACTACTCGATGAGGTTAATAAAAATAAAGATGTCTTTTACACTTCTTCCAGAGGGGTTAATGAGCTTAATATTGTGGTTAGCAATAGTTTGGACAGTACTGTAGAAAAGTTATTTAAGAATGAAAAGTGTACGCAAAAGGCTGAAAACCTATCTTCTATTACCGTAAAACTCCCGGCAGAGAATGTTTCCGTTCCGGGCATTTACTATTTTATTTTTCAGCGATTGGCCTGGGAAGGAATCGTCCTTTACGAAGTAATTTCCACTACCAATGAATTCACTATCCTTGTAAATGATGACCAGGTAGACATTGCATTCAAGACAATAAAGGATTTAAAATCTTTGTAAACAGCGTTTAAAAATCTATGCTAATTGGCCTTAAAGGGGCCATATACAGCATCGCGGAAATTTTTGTGCAGACCTATTTGATCGTATGGAAACAGCTGCACGAATAAAACAGCTGTAAGCTTATTTACCGGGTCTATCCAAAACAGGGTACTTGCGGCACCATCCCAAAAAAATTCACCAACTATACCGTTGTTTTCTTCCTTAGATACGGGTGGACGTAGTCTTACCGCGAAGTCAATGCCAAAACCTACCTGTCCCTTGCTTGGCAGGAAGGACCGTTTTTGAATACTGTCGTCTAAATGATTCGTGGACATTAATTTTACAGTTTCAGGCTTTAGAATGGTTACTGAATCTAATGTTCCTCCATTAACCATCATTTGAGCAAAACGCATATAATTGTCCAGTGTTGAAGTAAGGCCAGACCCTCCCCGGGTTAAAGGCCAGTGATTGAAATAATCAGATTTTGCCTCCTCATCTGGCAGTTGATTGAGTTGGCCCTGGGCCTCTCGGAAATACATAGCAGAAAAGCGATCACGATCCTTTTCCGGGACGTAATAACGCGTCTCAATCATGCCAAGCGGAACCAAAACATTTTCCCTCACATATTCCCCATATGGCTGTCCGGAAATCCGTTCAACCAAAAATGCCTGGACATCCACACAGGGACCGTATTCCCATTGTTCTCCCGGATGAAAAAACAGCGGTGTTTCGCCCATTTTTTGAGCCATTTCGTCCAGGGTATTATTTCTGTTTAAGGCATCGGCTTCTTTTATCATTTTACCGAGACCCGGAATGTCTGCATTCCTTCCAAATCCGGCCGTATGACGGGTAAGATCGCGGATGGTCATCGGTCGCCTGGGATCTGCAAGAATGGGATTACCCATTGCATCTTCCCTTTCATAGACCTTCATATGGGCAAACTCCGGGGCATATTTGGAAACCGGATCATCTAACTCAAAGGCACCATCTTCATAAAGGGTCATAAGTGCAGTCCCGGTTATAGGTTTGGTCATAGAATAGATTTGCACAATAGTATTGCGGTCCATTGGTTTCTTCTTCTTTCGATCTGCATAACCAAAAGCGTTATAATAGACTTCATTATTATTTTCATAGATGAGGGCAGAAACCCCGGCGATATTTCCGGAGTCAACAAAACTTTTTAGTGTAGAGTCAATTCTGCTAACAGCCAAATTATCTATTATAACCGAAGGGTTTTTAGATTCGCCGTGAGACTTATCAGATTCTTTACACGCAAATCCAAGTAGCAAAAACCCTACTACAGCTAATAGTTTTAACTTATTCATCATAGATTCATTTTGGTTAAAAATAGGTTTTATATCATTAAATTAGATCATCTTTTTTGAAAGGCCTTTACATGGCGCATTTAAATATGTTGTATACATTGTCATGCCTAGTTCTTATTTCTAAATTCAGTAGTTTTTATTACTTCAAATATAGTATCCAATGCCTTATCATTCCCCTCGAAATAATCTGTTGAAGATAAAGTAACTGGGATATGTGGTGCAATCCAATTACGAAAATCTTCTGCTGTTGATGTTTGATGAAATTGTGTGGAAACTATTCCCTTTAATCCTGAATATGGTAATTGAAACCATCCCGCATCTCCAATATGGTTGGGCTTTGAGCCACTGGGTTCGCCCACCAGAATTGCATTTGTAAAACTCGTGATGTCCGTTAAAAGGTTTTGCCCTGCAGAAAAGGTTCCCCGTCCCATAATCACAAAAATTTTTCCATTAGGATTCTTAAATTCAAAATTCATAATGGTTTTTAGCATTGGTGGTAATAAAGAACCGTCTCCACCGTGGTTGTGTCTCAAATCTAAAATTAAATTTCCCGTTTTATTTTGAGCTATCTGTGTACGTATTTCCATGTTAAAATCCTCTATAGACTTCTCTTCTTTCTGTGTGACTACATTAAATTGAATATAGATAGTGCTATATTCTGGCAATAATTTAAACCAATATGGATCATCCATTTTTGATAAGAATAAGGGCTGTGGTTCAATTTTTAGCTTTGGTATATTTAGGGTGTCAAAATTCCAACTAATAGGATTCATTGTTACTTTTTGAGACTTTCCTTTTTTATCACTTAAAGTTATTGTTACTTGGCTCGCCTTCTTAATAATTCCTAAACTTTCTAATACATCAGGTAATCCCATATAATAAGAACCCCACCAAAGTGTTTGCATATCATTATCCCTGGCGTTAACTGCATTCGTTTTTTGAAGTGCTTCTTCAACAGGCGTGTTTTCAATCGATTCTACTTTATAGCCAATCCATTGTTCGAAGTTTTCATCAGCTTCAATAATAAATACCCCATCATTAAACTGATAAAATTGAACAGGGAGTTTTTTTAATGCACCCACTTTTGGAGATGTTGCTAGGATTAAGTTATGGCCATTGCCCAAACCTCCAAAAATTCTCATTAGCTCAACAATAATCTGCTCATCGGACAAGGAGTCTATGGATGATTTTAGCTCCAAAAATGATTTGGTAAAATCAGTTTCGGCTAAGGTGCGATGTAAATTGTAATGAAGCTCTAGAGTGCGTTTTTCTAAATAATCTAGATCTTTGGCCCAAGCTTCTTCTCTTGTTATTTCTTCTTGTCTATCATTTCCAAATAACGATAGATAATCTTCATCCTGTTTGAAGGCTTTAAACGCAGGGTCGTCTTTTAAAAACGGTTTTTCATCATAGCGTGCGGCAAACCCTTTTTGCAACCATAACATAGCACTGGATTTATCACCATTTAAGGCATAAGCCTTGGCAATTTTTATCATAATGTCATTTGAAGGACGAGAACCAGTTGGGATTCCACTTAAATTAGTTCCACCAAGGTCAAGGGTGTTCTTTAGTGCCGTAATAGCCTTTTGATATTGCTTGGTTTCATAATAAGCAAGCCCTATTATATAGAAGAGGTCTCCATCTTTCTGATACTGTTGCGTGAGGTTTTCCACTATGGGAATCAACTCTTGCCACTTCTGATTTTTGGCAAGACTTAGAGCTTCAGTTCTTTTATTGAAGTATTCAATTGGGTTTTCTTCATGGATATTTCTTGCTTGAGAAAAAGCAGTAGAGATAGTAAGAAATACTAAAAGGAAAATACCTAAGGTAGTGATTAAATTAGTTTTCATATTGGATATTTATATTTTCTATTTTACTTCTATTAAGGCACAACCTGTAGTTACACGACGCGGGTCCATTTAGCAACCGTGATCGTTTTAGCTTGTGATGAGTGCAGTTTTTTAGCAACTTTTGAGAACACTCACCTGATGGATTAACTATTAATTGACTATTAATTTCCTATAAGTTTCAAAGCCATTTCGTCATCAGGCTTTATCTCTAAAACTTTTTGAGCATAATAAATAGACTTTTCTCTCATACCCATTTTTCTGGCTAAATTTGACATGCCAATCTGAAATTCGTACGATTTTGGATTATACGTAGCCATAACTTCGCCCAAACTAAATGCCATTACCGGGTCGGCTTGGGCTAATTGTAAAATCAATGAGCCAATCCAATTCGGATTTTCTAAATGATTTTCGATTTCATTGGCTTTTGCGAAATAAGTTTTTGCTTTATTCAAATCTTTTTGACTCAATGCTTTGAACCCCTTCAAAAACTCAGTAAAAAAACGCTCGGAAAAATAGGTGTCAGCAAGGCTTGTAATTTCAGAAATTTCGTCATATTTTTTCTTAAAAAGTAAATTTGAATAGGTGTAGTCAATCAAATCACCATAAAAATCAGGATATACGCTATACTTTTTCAATTCATTGTCCAATTGAATTGGTACTTGATCCCAATCTGTGTTTTTGTCAAAGCGTGTCAAGCTAGGATCTAGTGCTTTGGTAACTTGCCAATCTTGATAATACTTTTGCACAGCATTTTCAAAACCTTTTGTGAAACGGTACGAAATGGATTTATCTTTTTTGTACAAATCAATATATGCCTTAAAAAAAGCCAATGCGCCTTCTTGGGAGTAATTTTGATTTAGTTGGCTTGCCATGTATCCGCCTACTCTATCCCAAATTAAAGATTTTTCAGGTTGAATTTGATGCCCAGCCTTGATTTTATCCTGAACCTCTTTAGAATTATTTTTGATGTATTTTGGATTAATATACCGATTGAAGTACTTAAAATTTGAAGCTAAATTTTCATCATTTTCGATTTTGGATTTGCCCACTTTCTGGTAATAACCTTGCCCGAAATTATAAACTTCGTTTATGGCATCCAACATCAACTTATCTTCGGTTTTTTTTGCGGTGACAGTTTTAGTGTCAATTCCTAATAGGATCTGAACCAAACTAATCCCTAAACTTTCTACATCTTGCCGTCCCAGGTTAGACCCAATAGACAAAGATATATTATCCGCAGGCGCAGCGATAAACAAAAAACTGGTTTGAGGCATTCCACCACTATGCATGATGATGTGTTGCCCCAAAAAAGGACGCACCGAAATTCCTAAGGCATATTCATTCCAACCCTGGTCGCCCAAAGGTTCAAGCATCAATTCAACTGTTTCAGGTTTTAGAATTTTTCCATTTTTCAAGGCAATTCCCATTTTAACAATATCCTGAACGGTCGAACGTACCCCGCCGGCTCCAAATCGACTACTAATGTCCAGATATTCACCATTTTCGATTTTGCCTCCATTTTTAAAATAGCCTCGAACTCGATTCGGAACAATCGCAATAGGGTCATCCATAATGGTATTTTCCATGTTTGCGGGTACCCAAATGTGTTCTTTTAAAAAATCTTCGTACGATTTACCACTTACTTCTTCAATCACCGCACCCAAAAGGTTGTAGCCATAACTCGAATACCTCCAATCCGTGTTTGGCTCAAAAATTAATTCCCAATCTTTAAAAATATCAATCGCCATTTTTGAAGAGTAAGGTTCTTTGATGTGTTTTTCCTCTTTACTGTCGCTTCGATAATGGGAAATCCCTGCTGTGTGAGATAGTATTTGGCGAATCGTAATAGGATGTTTTTTCTTCGGAAAAGACGGATAATACGTTTGTACTTCAGCGTCCAAATCGATTTTTCCCATTTCCCAAAGTTTCAAAATTGCTATGGCGGTCATAGGCTTTGTCGTTGAAGCAATTTGATACGAAGATTCAGGTTTTGCTTTGACTTGATTTTCAATATCTGCCAAACCCCACGCATTTTCATAATAAAAATCGTAGTGCTGGAACGCCACAGAAACAGCAGGGGCGTTGGTTTGATTTTGCCATGCCTGAATTTTGGCTTCTATTTTGGCTAATTTTTCTCCAATAACAATATCACTCGTTTCCTGTGAAAACATGTTTTGAGCGCAAAGCATTGTTGGTATAATTAATAGATATAGTTTTTTTAGTTGCATATTATTCTGTTTTAATGTTTGCCAACGGTCACGTATAACCATCAGTTACGGGCTTTAAGTTACTAATGTTAGATTAAGCATTGACGCTCGCAATTCCAAATGGGTTCGGACATAGTCGAATCTGCCGTAATTGAGGTTATACATTGTTGTATGTAGTTTTAATCTCAGGATCATAACAAACAAATTCCACAATATTTGATTCAGGATCCTTGATAAATATTGACTTCCATTTGATCCATTCAAAAACCTCTGTTACATGTTCTACCTTATTTTCTTTATAGAAATTTAATGTGGTGTCATAATCTTTCTTGTCAATTTCGAGCGCAAAATGATGTAAGGTACTACTCAAGTTATTGATGCCTTTAAACTTTTCGTTAAAGGCATTAAGATTAGACTTAGCAAATAATGCTAGAGTCTGATTATGACCTCCATATCCATCTGCGATTTTGAAAAAAGTATAGTTCTCAGATTCATTGACTAATTCAAGTCCGATAGTTTGACTGTAGAATTTCTTCATTAATTCCATATCCTTAACTCGTAGTATTATTTCACCTAATCCTTTGACTTTATTGTTTATCACTCTGTTTTTTTATATGCTACAAGCGTCAAGTATAACACATCGTTTTAATGTGTGTTATACATTGTTGTAGTTAGTTTTCTTCCAATCTTTCAATTTCTTTTTGAAAACTTTCCTCGTCTCCTAATTTTAATTTTTTTGAAACCTCAATAGCCGACCAATACGTCTCAATTGCCTTATCTATTTGGTTTGTTTTCTCATATAGAGTAGCTAAAGTGTTTAAAAACTGAATGTACTTTGGATATGCTTCTGCACCTCTTTTATACACCGTAATTGCTCCCAAGTTATTCTCTGCATTGAGCAATTCGATAATTATGTTAACATAATCACTGGCTGGTCTCCGAGCATTTTGCCCATACTTATCTATTAGTTGCTGCTCACCTTTTAAAAATGCTTTGTCACTATAATTCTTTATTAAATTTTCAGAAACCTTTAAATCGGAAAACACAAATTTCAATCCATAATAATTAAGTAATAAACGAGAATCATCATGTACTTCATCACCAGGGATTTCCTCATGTTTCCAGCGAAAATTTTTAGGTGGGTTTTGCTTAATTACATCTACATAGCGCGCTAATTCTTGGCGCATCCCCCAACCTTCTGCTCCACCAGTTCCAAAATAAACGGCTTTATCCAGGGAGATATTAGATTTAAAAAATTCTTTAGCTTGAGCTGTCATCTCTTCTTTATTCCACCATAAAGCGGGCGCCTGGATGATGAATGCATCGAATAATTCTGGTTTATTCATCAGTGCATAGGTACTAAATAACCCTCCAAAAGAATGCCCTTCCAAAAGGCGATACGGATGCGTTCGAAAGTTTGACTCAACGGATGGAATTAATTCCTTTTCTAAAAATTCAAGAAATTCAGGAGCCCCGCCACTTTGTGGTATGCCTGCTTTAGTTCCTATATAATTGTCTTCGCCTGCATTTGAAGGTGTCAAATCTCTTGCCCTATCCAAACTTTCTATGGCAACAATAATCATTGGGGGTACAATTCCTGATTCGGTTAGGAGTTCTACCGTACCAACCTGATGTTTTATGTTCCCCAACCCATCCAAAAGATAAAGAACAGGATAGGTATCCTTATTGTTTTCATAACCAATGGGTAATGAAATAATTATTGGACGGTCTTCTTGTAAGATTTCAGATTTTAAGATATGCTGTGTTCCTAAACCTAAAAGTTGATTGTCCTCTGTTAAGGGTATCTTATCAGCCAACTGTGCATTGGCACTAAATTGAAAAAAGGCAATAAGAAGTATTCCAAGTGAAATTTTGATTGTTCTATAGTTCATAATATTATATTATACTTTCAAGACGTTTCCCTAACATTAATGTTACAATGTGTTAGCTTATTTCCTGATTGGTTAAAGTGTTTTTAGGTTTTTAATAATTTTGCTCCGCTATGGATTTTGTAATTTCAGCGGAGACCTCTCCGGTATGCAAAGCTGTTTTATTTTCTATCAGCATAAGATGGCATTCATTTTGAGAACTCACTTTATGATTTACACCTCTTTTTACAATATATAGATCCCCCTTATTCATTTGAAATGGTGGTTTGTTTTCAATTTCAACTTCCAGAGACCCCTCTAGAATGTAGAAGAGCTCATCTTCATTTTTATGATTGTGCCAAGGCACTTTTTCACCCAATATCTTTACAATTTTGATATATACATCGTTCACTTCCCCGATAATTTTGGGAGAAAAATGATTCCGAAAAGTATTCAGGGTAACCGGTATGTTTATTTTTGAATTCATTTTTTGTTAATTGGGCAAAGACATTCTAAGAAGGCCTCCCTCCGCTGTTTTAATGGTGTATATTTTCAATCTCCAGTTTTTCAATAATTTCCTTTTTGTTGAGTTTTTTATAAATCAACAGACCAATAATAAACAGTGGTAAGAACAATATTATCGGAGCAAAGGAAACAGTCTCGGCAGCCTCATCTTGCAGGGTTTTAATACCGGGTAAAAAAGCCAGTGAAAAGAAAAAGTTAATAAGCCCGTGTGTAATTGCAATAGGAATCAGCTTATTGGTTTTTAGTAACAATACCCCAAAAAAGAATCCAATAAACAAAGCAAAAACTACCTGAACCAGCACTTGCCCTACACTATCGTTCCTGGCCAGGTTTAGGAGATGGAAAGCACCAAAAAACACCGAGGCCAATAGGATACTCAGAAAGACGCCGTTTTTGCGTGCAGCATATTTTCTTAAGAAGAGTGGTTGTAATAAACCTCGGAACAGATACTCTTCTGCAAAGCCCACCATCAGGCAGGCAAAAAGCAAAAGCAAAATATTGGTGGGCGCTATTTGTGAAAAGTCACGTGAGTAAATACTAAGAAGACCAATGATGAATAAATATACCGGGATTAAATTCAAATATTTAAATCTCCAGGGGAACTGTCTTGTCAAGCCTCCTAGCATTTGAGTCTTCAGCATTCTTATGAAGCTGTAACCCACAAAAAAAATCAGGCCCATTTTAAATATGAGATCTACATACTCTAACTCAAAATCATCATTAATGACTTTGCTGAACATTGCTTCTGTGGGTGCAAGCATAATTATGGCAATAACTCCAAGTATCGAAATGGCAATGACAAAGGGTGATTGATTTTTAATGGCGGGTATCATATGTTTATTTAAATTATTGCTGAAAGGATATAGTGCAAATAACGAGAAAAGGTATATATTTGTCAAGTACATACTTAAAAGTACTGTACATACTAAAAGTATACTAATGTTGATTATCAGTATTTTAAAAATGCAAAAAAAATGAAAATAAATAAGGAGAAGGCACACTGCGCGGTAGATTATGCCTTTAAAAGAGTAGGAGGTAAGTACAAAGGGCGCATCTTATGGGTACTTAGACAAGATGTTTTAAGATATGGAGAATTAAAAAGAGCTATTGTAGGAATTACCCCTAAAATGCTTACTCAGACGCTCAAAGAATTAGAATCTGATGAACTAGTTTCAAGAAAGGTATATTTGGAAGTTCCTCCTAAGGTTGAGTACTCTCTTACCGAGACAGGTAAAGAATTGATTCCATTAATTGGACAATTAAGAAGCTGGGGAGAACATCAAATGTCCCGGGATAAAAGTTAATTTAAAATGAAATATTGCTTAATAGGTTTTATTTCTTAGAACTATTCAGTTAGATACTTTGAATTTTAACAATAATGACTGCCTGCCAGTGGATATGGCTATTAACTTTATCTCACATATTACTCTTAATTAACAGTTACCTATTAATTGATCTTAAATTTATATTCTATCATTAGCCATTAGGCAGGAACCCGGGCTTTTTTAAAATATGACCTGCGTGAGACTTATCAGATTCTTTACACCAACACTAATTAGTAAGAAACCTGCAATAAAAAGCTTAAACCTTTTCATAATTGATTCATTTTAGTTTACAAAGGGTTTTATATCATCGTTTAATTATAGCAACTTTTTTTGAACTTTGGGCTTTACTTTGTTATTCGTTTCCTGATTTATATTGAATTTCTATTTGGGAGTTTATAGTTTTTATATGGGCGATAAATTCCGTTTTATGCCTGGGCGAGATCAGGATGCTGTTGTACTGGTTGTAAACAATGTTTAGTCTGTCAAAAGATGCAGCTGGAGAACCTATGATGCTATTGGTTTCTGTTATTGTTCTAATTGCATTTATATCAATTTTTTTGTTGACCACGAAGCCTGATTTGACGACTAAGAAATCCCCTTCGATTACATAATAGGTACTCAACAGGAGATGGGAAATAAAGACCAGGATTATAAGGTTAATTAGTAAGCCTGACCATATTGGTGGTGAAACCAAAGGAATAGTACTTCCAATAATTGTGGCCAGAATTATGAGTACAAGACCGTAACTGATTTTTGATGGATATTTCTTCATTCTTTTTGGAAACGGTTCGGCATAACCGGCGTTTGCCAATGCCGGTTATACATTGTTATGGAGCTATTTTACTTCAAAAGTCAGAGTAGCCCAATTTGATTCATAGTCGAAATTCTCCTCATTACTTTCGAGCATATGAATAGTTGCAATATACCAATGCCCTCCATTACTGATTGTAAAACTGACCTCTCCTTTTTTGTTTGTTCTTAGGGAAGTCTCATCTTTATCTTTCTCTTCAAGGTTCTTGCGTGAGCTTACATGTACTGTTTGGTTGCCAAGAGGTTCACCCAAATACATAAGTTTGAATGACATTACATCTCCAACTGAAAGGTTATAAGGATTTTTTAGAGGAATAAATTCTATTGGGTAATTTAGCTGAGTTGAAAAGGTGTCTGTTCTTCTTTCGTCTACCTGAAATATGGCTTTTACATGTTTGGAATATTTTTCATTGGCAACTTGGTTAGAAATCCCTTTGGATTTTCTATCCGAAATCACCTCTGTCAAACCTTCGTGTTCTAGGTAAGTAGTAAAATCTTCTCCGCTGAGTTCGATAGCTCTTGGCTTTGTTGAAACCCCAGCTAAATAGGTGCCGGCATTACCTGTTTTAAATTTTAAAAAGGTGATTTCACCTCTATCATAGTAATCATCCCAGGAGGGTTTAAAATCGTAATTAGGGCCAAGGATTTTTGAATTGATAATTCTATCTCTTGTTATTACATTTTCACTTTTGTCAAATGTTCCATTAAAAAGGTAAAGTTCTTGCCGGCTATTTTCCTCAAAAAAATAGGTATCAGACTTTAGAAATAGTTCGTGTGACGATAAAAGAAAAAATAGGATCAATAGAATTAATGTAGTCGATGTTCTTCTCATTTCAGTACTTTGATTTATGTTCCATAACGTTCTGAATAAACGCCCGTTTTAATGGCGTTTATTTTTTGTTATGCATGGTTTATCTTGTCATTTTAATAATTGTTGATTCTCTTTTATTCATTCACTCTCTTTAACAAGTCCATGGCGCCATCAAAATTATAATTTTTAACCAGATTGTCAATCTCATCAAATTGCTTCCTATTCTCTCCTAATAATCCCGGTAATCTTAGCACCTCTTGAACTATAGCAATAGCCTCCGGATCATTATCTTCCAACAATGCAGTTAAGCTATTACACAACTTAGCAAATAACTCTTTATTAAGCTCAGCTTCATTATCTTCTTTTTTGGCTTCTTGATTCACCGAATGTCGAGAATTTCTATACTCTGCAATAGCATGTAATACCGGATTCAAAGATTGCGCATAATCGTCTATTATCTCATTCAAATCGGTATAATCCTTTTCTTTTAGTTTTCTTTCAAGCTCAACAGTATTTTGGTGCAATTCATCAGCAGCAATATTTCCCGATACGCCTTTCACAGTATGTACCAGGCGTAAAGCAGTTTCTTCATTGCCTGTATCATAGGCTTTCTTTATTTGATTAATAAGGTTGACATTGTTGTTGTAAAACTTGAACAGCAGGTTCTGATAAAGCTTTCTATTTCTATTTACTCTAATTAACCCCTCATTGACATTTATTCTATCCAGATCAGGTATCACAATTTGTTCCGTTAGAGGTTTAGCAGTTTCGATCTTTAGATTTGACAAGTCACGTTCACCTGGTTTAGTCCACTTAATGATAGCTTCAAAAACGCTTTCAGGGCTAATTGGTTTGGTGATGAAGTCATTCATACCAATGTTAAGGCATCGCTCTTTAATCTCGGCTAATACATCGGCAGTCATTGCAACGATTGGTATGTTATCGAATTTTGAATCATTTCGAAGTTTCTCCGATGCCGTAATACCATCCATAACAGGCATCTGTATATCCATAAATACCAAATCGAAATCGGCTCTTTTTTGCATTCGATTTATAGCTTCTAATCCATTATTTGCTATTTCCACAATGAAGCCTGCTGATTCAATCAACTCAGCAGCTACCTGTTGATTAATCTCATTGTCTTCAACTAATAAGATCCTGGCACCTTTTCTTTGAATAAGTTTTTCTTCATGTTTTGTATCTATAATCTGATCTGATGGTCTAAGGGTTACGCCCTTACCAAAGGCTTCCATAATAGTATCAAACATAGTGGAGTGACTCACCGGCTTTGATAACAAACCGGCTAGTTGCAATTCGTCTACTTTATGTATGATTTGATCCCTCGTGTAGGCGGTAACCATAATTATAGTAGGAATTTTTACCAGCTTTTTATTAAGTTTTATTTTTTCAGCTACTTCCAGTCCATCAAGTTCAGGCATTTTCCAATCCAGTAGAACCAGTTCATATGGTTTGCCAATTTCCTTTTCAAGTTCAGTTAACGCCTCGGCTCCAGAAGTAACGGCCTTTACTTTAAAGGAAAACGACTCAAGCATAGAGGTTAAAACTTCTAAGGAAGTAAGATTATCATCACATACCAGAACCTTCATTTTTTGTAGATCCTTTGTGGGTATAAAGACCTTTTGTTTTTGCTCTATCTGTGGTTCTAGATTAACATTAAAAGAGAACGTACTACCTTCGTCAATCTCACTTTCTACCCAAATATTACCATGCATCATTTCGACCAGGTTCTTACTTATAGCCAGCCCTAATCCGGTTCCACCAAATTTTCTTGAAGTACTTCTATCACTCTGGGTGAATGACTCAAACAAATAGTTAATTTGATCTTTTTTAATTCCAATTCCGGTATCTTTTACAGAAAATCGCAACCAAATATTATCTTTTAGGTTTAACGAGTTATTCTCATCGATAGAAGGAGGGTTTTCTTCTATTTCAACCTGGATGACAATTTCACCTTCGTTAGTGAATTTTACCGCATTATTTGCCAGGTTAATCAGAATTTGACCAATACGCAATGAGTCACCAACCAGTAGGAGTGGAATATCCGGGGAAATATTAAATACCACTTCTAGTCCCTTTTCGTGGGCTTTGTAGGTAATTACCGTGGCAACATCGCCAAACACTCTTTCTAAGTCAAAATTAGTGATCTCAATGGAGAGTTTGCCGGCTTCAATCTTTGAAAAATCGAGTATATCATTTATGATACCTAACAAAGCTTTCCCAGAGGACCGAATCTTGTATAAATAATCATGTTGTTTTGGATCCAACTTAGTTTGAAGTGCCAAGTGGCTCAAACCAATAACCGCATTCATAGGAGTCCTTATTTCGTGGCTCATACTGGCCAGAAATGCACTTTTGGCTTCGGTTGCATCTTCGGCAATTTCTTTAGCCTTCTTCAATTCTTCCTCGTTCAATTTCGAATCAGTTATGTCCCAGTTTACTCCAATCATTCGGTCTGGTTCACCGGATTCATTTTTGAGCAATTTACCGAGTCCTCTAACATAGCGAATAGTTTTATCTGGCCAGATAACACGAAATTCTGAATCAAATAATTTATCTTCTTTAATGGCGGCCTTTATAGTGGTATCAGCCTGTTGTGCATCTTCGGGATGAACCCCGTTGATCCATGCTTCATATGCCCCGCTAAAAGTATCTGAAGCTATACCATATAATTGATACAGTGCTTCGTCCCAAATCAATTCATCTTTTTTGAAATCCCAATCCCAGATACCCACATTTGCAGCATCCATCGCTAACTCCATTTTTTGCTTGGCCTTGTTTGTTTCGACAATTTCAACATTTATGCGCCTTTGCAATATGACAATGACATAAAAAGAAAGACATATTATTAATATGAGAAGAACTGCAATCACAACAAACAGAAGTTCTAGCGTATTCTCTTGTGCGGTCACCGCACTTTGGGTGCGCTGATCTATTTGTGCTGTAAAATCGGAAATAGGTTTCATAATGGATTCTTTATCCTTATGATATTTTTTGTCAAACAGGATTTGTTTAGCAAGCAATGTGTCTGGTTCCGCCTTGATATTGAATTGATTACTTGAGTCAGAAAACAGTCCTTTCATGGCATTAAAAGCGATTTTCTCTGTCAAAATCAATGCATTGGAATTGTTCTCAGCTTCCGTCAATAATTCGAATTCATGTTGTGAGAAATTCAGTTTTGTCAGGCTATCTCTAAGTGAAATAATGCTTCCATTTGGCCAAGGTTTTTCGCCATTTCTAATATCAATAATTTCCCAGTATTTATCCTCCCATATACTGTCTTTGGTAACTACATACGTTCTGCAATACCTTGTTAAATCATCGGAACTTTGTTTTAGCCAAGCTGCTATTAAAATGGAATTATTCCGTATTCTTTCATGATATTCTATTCTAGAGTATTGTCTTAGAAGTATGATTGTAAGAATAACAAATGCTATTATCAATGCTGACAATAATGTAAATAGTACTGGTTTTTGTGCTTTTTGTTGAATCATGTTTTTGGTTATGGTAATTCTGAAAAGGAGTATACTTTGCTTAGGTTACCTTGCGGTTCCATAGTGATCATCAATGTAAGCTAACATTTCACTCGGCTGTAGACTTTGAGTAGAGTTGCCTACTCTAACATAAAAATACTCATCCCCATCTCTGCTAAAAAAAACCGGTCTGGGTGCATGTTCACAACACACAAACAGTAGCTGCTTGCCTTTATAGTATAAAATCTCGCTTTCAATAAATTTTATAAAATCGGCTCCTATGGTTTCCTTTAGAAGATTGAACCAATGCAATAATAATTTATCATTATTCTTAAAGCCATCTGCATCGAGGCCTACGATGTTACCACCGTCATCAACGCCTACCAATAAATAACCACCTTTGCTATTTAAAAAACCCGTCACAGTTTTTAAACACGCATTTTCTATTCGCGCTTCGTTTTTCTTTGTATATATATTATGACGAAGAGTAGATTTAAACTCAGTTTTATTGGTTTCACCAGATGCTGTTAACGCTTCGATTTCTTGTTCGCTTTTTGGCAAAACCACAGAATCATGCAAATTTTTAATTTGCATTTTAAGTTTCTTTTTTTCTTCTAAAACACGTACTCTGGTTTTTATGCGAGATTTTACTACTTCGGGCTCAAAAGGTTTTGTAATATAGTCTGATGCACCCAATTCGAATGCTTTTTGTTCATCAACTGGAGCATTTTGTGAAGTCTGAAAAATAATGCTGATTTCCTTAGTTTCTTCAGACTCTTTTAGAATTTCACAAACCTCGTAACCATCCATTTCCGGCATCATTATATCTAACAATATCAAATCGGGTTTAGGATCTCTTTTAGCTAAATCCAAGGCTTTTTTACCATTGAGTGCTACTTTAAGCTTATACTCATCTCCCAGGATGCTTCTTAAAACATCTATATTCTCGGATGCGTCATCTACAATTAGGATACATGTCTTCTCTATGGCCATCTATTAATTAATTTATAATTTAAATGTTAAAAAGTTTCCAAAACTGAACTTCGTTATTGTACCTAATTATGCATAACAAGTGGATATAGTTAATAACTATATCTCATTTATAACACTAAGGTAATTATTACTAATGAAGTGAACTTTAATTTCATCTTGGATCCATAGCTATTTAGGTGGAATACCTGGGCTAATAAAAAGAAACGTTCTTACATTTCCCAGCCTTTTCTGTAGGTCCTTCTCACAAATTGGTTTGCCTCATTATGGTTGACTTTTTAAATGGTCTGGAGACCTCAGTAACATTGAATTTAGTAAGCGTAGCTAAAGATAAGGAATACATTTTAGGGAAACCATCCGTAAATGATTACCAAAACGGATTAACTCTAAGTAGAAAAATTGGATTATATGCCGATCTTCTGTTTTTTTGCCAGTGGTTGAAGAACTTCCAGGGCTTTATTTACAGATTGAATATGATCAAAAATTAAAAGTAATCTAAGCCCGTTACGCGTTTGTTTTTCTTTTAACCTGCATATTTCATTATGCTGTTGCACATAGGAAAGAACATTGGAGAATTCCGGGCTTTGAAAAAAAGCAGACTCCTGGTCCGAGATAAAATAACCCATTAGGATTCCTTTTTTTAAAACTACTTTTTCCAATGCTATACCAGTGGCAATCCACTTAATACGTACTGAGTTTAACAAATCCTCCACCTGTGTTGGATATGCACCAAACCTGTCAATTAGTCGTGACTCGAATTTTTGAAGTTCCTCTTCAGTCTTAATCGCGTTTAATTCGGTATAAAGGTTTAGTCTTTCTGTGGTGTTGTTAATATAATCATCGGGGAATAGCAATTCAAAATCTGAATCTAACTGTGTATCTTTTACAAATATTTTTTCCTTTCCTTCAGTTTCCTCATAAAGGTCCCTGAATTCATTTTCTTTTAATTCTTCAATAGCTTCCGTCAATATTTTTTGATAAGTTTCAAAACCAATTTCATTTATAAAGCCACTTTGTTCGCCCCCCAACAGGTCTCCTGCACCTCTAATTTCAAGGTCTTTCATTGCTATGTTAAAACCACTGCCCAATGCGGTGTACTGTTCCAGTGCCTGAATTCGTTTTCTGGCATCGGGTGTCATTACCTCATATGGGGGTGTAATGAAATAACAAAAAGCCTTTTTATTACTTCGGCCAACACGTCCCCTCATCTGATGCAGATCACTTAATCCAAAATTATTTGCATTATTAATAAAGATGGTATTTGCATTTGTCACATCCAAGCCACTTTCTACAATGGTTGTAGAGACCAATACATCAAACTCCCCATTCATAAAGGCCAGCATCAAAGTTTCCAATTTTCTTCCTTCCATTTGCCCATGGCCAACACCTATTTTTGCATCCGGCACCAAACGCTGAATCATTCCGGCGACCTCCTTAATATTTTCTATTCTATTGTGTATAAAAAATATTTGCCCTCCTCTTTGAATTTCATAGGATATAGCATCGCGTATTATTTCTTCGCTAAATTGTGTCACATGGCTTTCAATCGGATACCTGTTTGGTGGAGGTGTGTTTATAACAGATAAATCCCTCGCTGCCATTAAACTAAATTGTAGTGTTCTTGGAATAGGAGTAGCAGTTAGTGTAAGAACGTCTACATTTTCTTTTATTGATTTTAATTTGTCTTTTACTGCTACCCCGAATTTTTGTTCTTCGTCAACAATAAGCAATCCCAGGTCTTTAAACTGAACATTTTTGCTAGCCAATTGATGTGTACCTATAATAATATCTATTTTACCTGATTGTAATTCATCAAGAATTATGCTTTTCTCTTTTGCAGTTCTAAAACGGTTAAGATAATCTACCTTAACCGGCATTTCTTTCAATCTTTTGGAGAATGTTCTTTGGTGTTGAAAGGCAAGGATAGTGGTAGGCACCAGGACCGCCACTTGTTTTCCGTTTTCTGCCGCCTTGAATGCCGCCCTTATGGCAACTTCAGTTTTTCCAAACCCAACATCTCCGCAAACCAGCCTGTCCATAGGTCTTTCACTTTCCATGTCTTTTTTGATATCTGCTGTAGCAGTCCCTTGATCCGGGGTGTCCTCATAAATAAAAGAAGCTTCCAGTTCCAGCTGCAAGTAACTGTCCGGGCCGTATTGAAAACCTTTATCCAGCCTTCTTTTTGCATAGACTTTTATAAGATCAAAGGCTATTTTTTTTACTCTTGACTTTGTCTTTTGTTTAAGTTTTTTCCATGCCGCAGATCCCAATTTATAAATTTTGGGTACTGCCCCATCTTTTCCGCTGTATTTGGAGATCTTGTGCAGTGAATGAATACTAACATATAGAATGTCGCGTTCACCATACATTAATTTAATAGCTTCCTGTTTTTTACCTTCCACATCAATTTTCTGAAGCCCTCCAAATTTGCCTATTCCGTGGTCAATATGGGTAACATAGTCGCCAATTACTAATTTGTTAAGATCCTTTAAAGTAATAGCCTGTTTTTTGGCATAGCCGTTCCGCAAATGAAATTTGTGATAACGCTCAAAAATCTGATGGTCTGTGTAACATGCTACCTTCAGATCATGGTCTATAAAACCTTGATATAATGGAAATACTTTCGTTTTATAATGTACATTTTCATCTACTTCATCAAAGATGTCATGAAACCTTCTGGTTTGTACGTCCGAGGAGCAGAAAATATAATTTTCATAACCCTTGAGGTTGTTATTGTTGAGATTAGCGATAAGCAAATCAAATTTCTTATTGAAGGAAGGTTGTGGTGTTGTATTAAACTCTATATTCTCAGAATTTTCCAAATTACCAAAATCTCCCAAAGTGGCAAGGGTAAAAGTTGCTAATTGCTCTTTAAGCAAGCTGGAATCGGTAAATAATTCTTCAGGTTCAGAATGTTTTAAATCCGAATTAATTTCTCCAAAAGCCTTTTGGGCTTTTTCAAAAAATAAATCTACCCTACTATAAATTAATTCGGGGTTTTTAAGGAAAATGACGGTATCTGTACTGACATATTTAAGGAAACTTTCGCGACTTTCATTCAGGTGTTTATTTTCCACATTTGGAATTATCCTAATCCGGCTTACCTTATTGGCAGATAATTGGGTTTCTACGTCAAAGGTTCGAATACTCTCTACCTCATCACCAAAAAATTCTATTCGATACGGTTCATCATGTGAAAAGGAAAAGACATCCAGAATGCCCCCGCGCACTGAGAATTCACCAGGCTCGGTTACAAAATCCACTCGTTTAAAGTGATACTCAAAAAGCACTTCATTTAGAAAGTCTAATGAAAGCGTATCAGACTTGTTTATTTTCAGGGTATTTTTCGTTAGTTCTTTTCTGGTGACCACTTTTTCAAAAAGTGCATCAGGGTAAGTGATTATAACAGCAGGTTTTTTTCGGGAATTTATACGGTTTAAAACTTCTGCTCTAAGTAATACATTAGCATTATCCGTCTCTTCAATTTGGTATGGTCTTCGGTAACTTCCGGGATAGAAGAGCACGTCAGTTTCACTTATAAGTTGCTCCAGATCATTAAGAACATAGGCGGCTTCTTCTTTATCATTCAAAACAACCAGAAAAGGCCGATCTGTTTTATTAAAGATTGCTGAGGTTACAAAAGAAATAGAGGATCCAACAAGGCCGTTTAAAGCAATATTAGGTTGGTTTTGGGCAATAAGATCCTGCAGTTTCCTGAGTTGGGGAGACTGTGCGTACAGTTGCTGCAATGAAGATTTGGTCAACCGTTAAATTTTGTGCAAATATAAATGCTGAATCTATGGCAGACCAAAAGATTAGCTTAAATTTTTAATATTGTATTATCCGCAATCGCAAAAACTTCGTCTGTCTCCTTTTTCTCCATAGTATAAGTTCCGGTAAATTTGCCAAATGCAGGAAGGATCAATTGATCTTGTGTCTTGAAAAAACACGGAAGGCGAAGTGATTGTTTTCCTTTTCCTCTGAGCTTAATTGCAGGATGTATATGGCCTGAAAAATTAAAATATCCTTGTCGCTCTTCCGGATGATGTGTGAGCAGAAATTTTTCCGAGGCTAATTCTGATACTACCTGAATTCCAATTCGCTCATACCT
>Ga0209567_10000331_pt1 | contig 25763 bp, 27 predicted proteins | sample COG_12_FD_184756 | JGI IMG/M metagenome (GOLD analysis project Ga0209567, IMG submission 184756) | Pelagic marine sediment microbial communities from the LTER site Helgoland, North Sea, for post-phytoplankton bloom and carbon turnover... | ecosystem: Environmental > Aquatic > Marine > Neritic... | reverse complement strand
CCGTCGAACTGAATCCGATAGAGCCGGGTCGCGTCTCCATCGACGCCCACCTCGGCGACAAATACCTCTACTTCATACGGCTTGACCTCATGCGTGAAGATCGTGCCCATCGTCTGTGAATACGCGTTGGCGAGGCCTTTTCCGGTGACGTCTGGTCGGCCGTACGAGTAGCCCTTCAAGTCCGCATAGCGGATGCCGGCCACGCGCAGCATCTCGAACTCGTTGAAGCGACCGACGCCGGCGAAGGCGATCGCGTCATAGATCTCAGCAAGCTTGTGCAACGAGCCGCTTGGGTTCTCGCCGATCAGCAGCACTCCGTCGGCGTATTCGGCCACCACGATCGATCGCCCCCGGGCGATGCCCTTTCGAGCGAACTCGGCCCGATCCTTGATCAGCTGCTCGGGTGGGACGTAGAACGGCATCGTCATGGCCGCGCCTCCATCACCCGAGCTGCAATGTCGGCGATGTCGTCATCGCCGATCTCATGGAACCCTTCGGCTGTAACGGCAACCACGTTGGGGTAGATCCCTCGCTTGAGGTCGGGACCGCCCGTGGCGGCATCCTCTTCTGCGGCGGCAACCAACGCCTCGACCGCGAGCTTGAGAGCGGTAGCCTCATCGAGGCCCGGGCTGAAGGCCGACTTGAGGAAGGCCTTGGCCTCGGCGCCGCCCGAGCCCGTAGTGGCGTACTCCTGCTCCTCGTAGCGGCCGCCGACGACGTCGAACGTGTAGAGCCGCCCTTCATTCTCCGATTCGTCGTAGCCGCAGAACAGAGGCACAACGACCAGGCCCTGGAAGGCCAGCGCCAGGTTGCCGCGCACCATCCGTGCCAGATAGTTGGCTTTGCCTTCGAGGCTGAGCCGGGTTCCCTCGATCTTCTCGTAGTGCTCGAGTTCCGTCTGGAACAGTTTGATGAGTTCGAGCGCCATACCCGCCGTGCCTGAGATGGCTACCGCGGAGTACCGATCGGCGGGGAACACCTTCTGGACTCGCTTGTGGGCGATGACGTGGCCCGCAGTAGCCCGGCGATCGCCCGCCATCACGACGCCGTCGGCGTAGCGCAACGCCAGCACGGTGGTCGCCTCAGGGATCTCGAGCTCGCCGCCCTGGTCGTCGGTCGCCCAAGTGGGTTGCAGAGCCCGCAGCTCGAGGAGAGCGCTGAAGCTCGAACCGATCGTCGGGGCGTCGAGCGGGAGCGGACCTGTCAAGCGGTCGTGGGTACCGCTCACTCGCCGCCCTTCTGCACGTAGTTCTTGACAAACTCCTCGGCGTTTTCCTCCAGCACGGAGTCGATCTCCTCGAGGAGGTCGTCGATACGCTCCGTGATCTCCTCGCCCTGCACAGCAGCGTCGTCGACGGTCTCTGCCGCCTCCTCCGTGCTCTCTGCGGGACGGGATTGTTTGCGTTCTTGTTCAGCCATCTTCGCCTCCCAGGGCCCGTAGCAGCGCCGCGGGCGTGTCCGAACGGTCGAGCAGGTCCCCTACACGATCCCTGCTGCCGCGGCGCGGCTCCATCATAGGCACCCGTTTCAACGCATCTTCGCCGACGTCGAACACCAACGAGTCCCAGTTGGCGGCAACCAACGCCTCACGGAACTTCGCAATACACCGCCCCCGGAAATAGGCGCGGGTGCCCTCCGGCGGGTCGGAAACGGCAGACCAGATTTCGTCCTCCGTGAACAACGTCTGCATGCGGCCGGTGGCGACCAGCCGATCGTAGAGACCGCGTTCGGGGTCGACATCGTGGTACTGCAGGTCGAGCAGGCGCAGCTTGGCGTCGTCCCACTCGAGTCCGTCACGCTCCCGATAGCCCTCGAGCAGCTGGAGCTTCGCCGTCCAGTCCAAGCGGTCGGCCGTAGAAAGCGGATCACGTTCGAGGTCGGTCAGAATCCCCTCCCATACATTCAGCAGTAAGCCGTGCTTGTCTACCGATCCGGTCTCGTTGACGTATTTGGTGGCCCATTCGAGGTACTGCCACTGCGCCTCGAGTGCAGTCAGTACCCGACCGTCGACCAGTTCCATCGTATGGAGCAGCGTCGGATCGTGACTCACCCCCCACACTGCGTTGACCGGATCGGTCAGCAGCAGCGGCTCGGGTAGGGCGCCGTCCTCGAGGGCATCAAGAATGAGCGAGGCGCTCCCCAACTTGAGGAACGTCTGCACTTCCGAGCGGGTTGCGTCCCCGATGATCACGTGCAGTCGCCGGTACTTTGCTGAGTCGGCGTGCGGCTCGTCGCGGGTGTTGATGATGGGTCGCTTCAGCGTCGTCTCCAGGCCGACCTCTTCCTCGAAGAAATCTGCACGCTGTGTGATCTGGAAGTCGACTGCGGGGCGTCCGTTCTCGGCGCCGACCTTGCCGGATCCGGTGAACACCTGCCTGGTGACCAGGAACGCGGTGAAGTGCTTGACGATGTCGCCGAACGCCATCTCTCTTCCGAGCAGGTAGTTCTCGTGGGCGCCGTAGGAGTTGCCCTTGCCGTCGCTGTTGTTCTTGTGGATCAGCATCCGCTCGCCTGGCGCCAACCGGTCTTGTGCCGCCGCTACGGCACGAGCCATGACGAACTCGCCGGCCTTGTCGTACCTTGCCGCTTCGAGCGGATCGGAACACTCGGGCGTTGAGTACTCGGGATGTGCGTGGTCGACGTAGAGCCGAGCACCGTTGGTCAGCACGACGTTGACGAGACCCGTCTCGATCTCGGTGGGAAGCGACTCGTCGAACCCGAAGCCGCGAGCGTCGCGTCCCGGAGACTCTTCGTCGAAGGACCACTGAATCCTGGCCCGTTCACCGGCATACGAGTTGATGACGGTGCTCGAGGACAAGACGGGGTTGAAGTCGGGCTGGTTGCGGACCGTGATCCCAAACTCGGTTTCGGTACCGAGAACCTTCGGCACAGCCACTGCTCAGATACCGATCGTCACAGGTACTGCCCGGGGGTGACCGCTTCGATGGTGCGACTCTCGCCATCGCCCTCGATCAGGGTACGCACGTAGACGATGCGCTCCCCCTTCTTCCCCGAGATCCTGGCCCAGTCATCCGGGTTCGTGGTGTTCGGCAGGTCCTCGTGCTCGCGGAACTCCTGGGTGATCGCATTGAGCAGGTCGGTGCGCTGTAGCCCCTCGGGATCCCCGGCGATCTCGCGCTTGATGGCGTCCTTCTTCGCCCGCCGCACGATGTTCTCGATCATGGCGCCGCTGGCGAAGTCCTTGAAGTAGAGAACCTCCCGATCGCCGTTGGCATAGGTGACCTCGAGGAAACGGTTGATGTCGGACTCGTCGTACATCCGGGTGACGATCTCGCCCACCATCGAGTCGACCATCGCGGTGGGGTCACCGTTGTGACGGCTCAGCTCGGTCGCCGCGAACGGCAACTGCTCGTCGAGGTAGATCTTGAAGATCTGTGCGGCCGCGGTCTCGCTGGGCCGTTCGATCTTGATCTTCACGTCGAGACGACCCGGACGCAGGATGGCCGGATCGATCAAGTCCTCGCGGTTGGATGCGCCGATCACGATGACGTTCTTGAGGGTCTCGACTCCGTCGAGTTCCGAGAGCAGCTGGGGAACAATCGTCGACTCCACATCGGACGAGACGCCGGTGCCGCGGGTACGGAACAACGAGTCCATCTCGTCGAAGAACACGATGACGGGGAAGCCTTCGTCCGACTTCTCCTTCGCCCGCTGGAAGATGAGCCTGATTTGGCGTTCCGTCTCGCCCACATACTTGTTGAGCAGCTCGGGTCCTTTGATGTTGAGGAAGTAGGACCGCGCGTCGTCGCGGCCTTCTTTGGCCGCCACCGCCTTGGCGAGGCTGTTGGCCACCGCCTTGGCGATCAAGGTCTTGCCGCAGCCGGGCGGGCCGTAGAGCAACACGCCCTTTGGCGGCGCCAGGTCGTAGTCGTGAAATCGCTCCTTGTGGATGTAAGGAAGCTCGATGGCATCCTGGATGATCTCGATTTGCTCGCCGAGCCCACCGATCTGGTGATAGGTGACGTCGGGGACCTCTTCGAGCACCAGTTCCTCGACCTCCGGCCTCACGAGCTTCTCGAACACCAATCCGGTGCGAGGGTCCATCCGCACGTGGTCACCGACCCGAATGAACTCGCCGCGCAGCGGCGCCGCCAATTCGACAACACGCTCCTCGTCGGCCCGGCCCAGGACGATGAGCCGGTTCTCCTCGAGGACTTCCTTGATCGTGACGACCTCGCCGGCCTGATCGAAGGCACGAATATCGATCACGTTGTACGCCTCGTTCAGCAGGACTTCCTGGCCGACCTCGAGAGCCTTGATCTCGATGGCGGGCTCGACATTCACCCTCAGTTTCCGGCCCGATGTGAACACATCAGCGGTGCCGTCTTCGTTGATCCCGAGCACCACGCCAAACGGGTTCGGAGGTGCGGTGAGCTTCTCCACCTCTTCGCGCAGCAGGGCGAGTTGCTCCCGGGTCTCTTCGAGAGCGGCGGCCAGCTTCTGGTTCTGCGAGTTAGCCTGGGAGAGCTTGTTCTTGGACTCGAGCAAGCGCTCCTCGAGCACTCGCACCCGACGCGGCGCATCCTGAAGGCGGCGGCGGAGTACTGCCACCTCTTCTTCCAGCATCCTGACGGTTGCCCGAAGGTCGTGAATGTCACCGTCTGAGTGATCCACCACTCATTGCCTCCCTCTGGGGTCGTGCAGCTCCAAACGAGTGAACCGTCGCCCTCTCGCCCGGGCCGCCAAGTGTAGGCCGGAGCGTGACAAACCGTGACGGACTTCTCGACGGCGCTGGGGAAATCCTCGCGGCACGATACGGGCGTCAAACCGTCTAACGTGTTGGCCCAACAGCACACAGATTCCCGGCCGCATCGGCCGGAAACGGAAGGAAAGCTGCACGATGAAGGTTTGGATCGACCAGGACCTCTGTACGGGAGACGGTCTATGCGAGGAGATTGCTCCCGACGTCTTCGTCCTCCTCGATGACGGACTCGCCTACGTCCGTGAGGGCGAAAAGGTGTTTGCGCAATCCGAGGGCAACCCAGAGGGGGCCGAGGGGCTCGCTGCCATTCCCGATGGTCAGCTCGACCTGGTCGTGGAATCTGCCGAGGAATGCCCCGGAGAGTGCATCTTCATCGAGCCGTAGTCGGCGACCATCCAAGGACGAGAACTGAGGGCCCTGCCTCGGCGGGGCCCTCTACGCGTCCTCAGTTGTTGAGGGCGCGGCGGGGTCTTCGATCGGCTCGGGTTGGATCAGGCGCGCCACGGTGATGAACCCGGTGTGGCCGATCATACGATGACTGGGTCGTACGGAGCGGCCCTCGACCGCCCACTCTCGGAGCATGATCTCGAACGTCATGACCTCCGTGAAGCTCCGGGTTGACGCGATCGCGTCCCTCACGGTCTGGACTTGGGGCACAGTCGGCAAATAGCAGCAGAAGATTCCGCCGTCGGCCATATGCGCCGCGGCGGCCTCGACCGAATGCCAGGGTTCCGGCAGGTCCAGGACGATCCGGTCGGGACGGACTTCCTCGATCAGGTCTTCGACGGCGCCCAGCCGCAGATCCAGATGCTCCGGGATCCCCCCGTAGTACCTCTCGATCAACCCTGTGGCGTGGCTGAGATGGTCCTCGCGTCGCTCGCAGCTCACGACGCGTCCACCCGGGATTACGGCGCGAGCGAGCACCATCGCCAATCCCCCAGACCCGGTCCCCGCTTCGAGAACCGTCTGGCCGGGCCCAATGTCGGCCCACACCAGAATGGCGCCGGCATCCTTGGGATACGACACCGTGGCCCCACGACCCATCTTGAGCACGTAGTCGGCGAGGCGGGGCCGCAATGCGGTGAGGCGAGACCCCATCGATGACTGGTGGATCTTCCCTTCGCGCGACCCGATGAGGGCGTCGTGGCTCAGCATGCCGCGGTGGTACTGGAACTCCGAGCCGGGTTTGAGCGTGAGCAGGTAGCGACGACCCTTGGCGTCCAGCAGCAAGCAGGGTTCCCCAGCGCGAAACGGCTCACTCATGGCGGGGCCGGATCAGAAAATGGCCGAGCCGACGATGCCGACCACGCTGATCACCATGGCAATGACCACGACCCAGACGGTGATCTGAACAAATCGACTGTGGCGGTTGGTGGCCACTCCTCACCCCTCGATCTCAGCGCTGTCGAGTTCTTCGTCGCCCCGCATGAACCGCACCTTGATCGCTTCGCCCTCGCGCAGGTTCTTGGCGAAGACGAGTTCCTTGGCCGGTCCCCGGCGCTTCTTCAACCAGCCATAGATGGAGACCGCGGTGCCGAGGCCGGCAAGATACGAGTTGCCTGTGCGGGCGCCACCGAACAACCACTGGAGCCCTCTCCAGATCGTGCCGGTCATGTTGGTCCCTCTTCACGAAGTCGAGTCATCGCAGGCGGTACACCTCGATGCGAGCGCCACCCTGGGTCTTGCCTTTGCGGCGGCCGAACACGAAGGCCAGCGCCACGACGGCCACGACGGCCACGGCGACTACGACCCCGGTATTCCTGGCTTGGACTTTTGTCTCGTCAACGATCGTCTCGATCTCGCGCAGCTTGGCTTCGAGATCGTCACGGGTGATGGCCACGCTTACGCACTCTCCTTGCTATCCGAATCATCGTCCGGGCTGGTACCGGAATCATCGCTCGGGCTCGTGCCGACGCTTGGGCTGTCCACCGCATCGGCGTCGACATCCTCGCTCAAGTCCGAGGCTGGGTCCGCGCTCGAGGCGGCAACTGCCGCCACTGTGCTGTCAACGGCGGTTTCGTCTGCATCAACTGGGGCGTCGGATGGCTTCATGTCTGGCGTCGTGCGCTGCGTCACGTTGATGATGACGGCAGCCACAATGCCGAGAGCGATGGCGGCCAGCACGTAGCCGAGACCTTGCCAATAGGGCCCATCCGGCAGTACGCGGATGATGAGGCGAGCTCCGGCAATGGCGAGAAACAGCGCTCCGAGAGCAAAAGCAGCGGCAGCACCGATGGCGTACCCTGCGTATCGACCGAGTTTCTTCGCAGGCTCGACGGTCTCCTGCAGAAGGTATTCCTTCGACATGTCGACGAACTGTTCAACGAGCTCCGGTAGCTCGGCCTGTTTCGCCATCGGTCTTCCCCTGTTCGATCGGTGTCCGGTTGTCCGCGACCCTGAGGCTACCCGATTTTGGACCCGGGCCGGATGCGGTTGCCACCGGGAGTGCCATTCTCCAATAGTCCCCTCCCACCATCCCACTCCGGCTGGGTAGTCACTACCATCGCCGACGATGCGTGCTCTCGAGCAACAGGGCCTGGATGCGTTGCGCGACCGCAGCCGGGCGCGCCTCAACATGCCCCCGATCGTCATCGGCCAGGGCGTCTCCCTCCTCGGTGACTACATCGCCTACGTCACGCTCCCGCTACTCGTGCTCAGCATCACCGGGCGCCCCGAGGACCTCGGTCTCGTTGCGGCCGCCGAGACCCTCCCGCTACTTCTGTTTGGGCTCGTGGCCGGCGTTGTCCTCGACCGGTACGCCATCCGCCGCATCCTCATTCTCTCCGATGTCTTGCGGGCTGCGCTGTTTTTCGGTCTTGCTGCGCTCGTTGCCTCGCGCGACGTGGAGGTTTGGGTCGTTTTTGTCATCGCCTTCCTCGTCGGTTCGCTCTCCCTCGTATTCGACTCAGGGCTCCAGGCACTGCTCCCGGCGCTGACCGGCGACTCGTACCTCGTCGACATCAACTCCCGCCTGTCGCTGGCTCGCACCCTGGCTTGGTCAATCGGCCCGGCGATCGGCGGCGTGCTCGTCGCCTCCTCGGGAGGATTCACCCTCGCCTTCATCGTCGATGGCGCCACATTCCTGGTCTCGGCGGTCTTCCTGCTGAGGGTGCGTGAGCTGCGGCCGGTGGAACGCGCCAGGCACACCAACATTGGTCAGCAACTGCGCCGCGGCATCCGATTTCTGTTCAGAGAACCACATCTGCGCTGGGCCACCGTTGGGGCCGCCATGGCCAACCTCGTTTTTGCCCCGCTTGAGGCATTGTTGGTGTTGTTCGTTGCAGAACGTGTCACGGTTGCCGTCACGCTCCCGTCCTCACTCGAATGGCTCTTTCGCGACCAGGCCCAGGTTGGGCTGTTCATCGCCTTGCAGGCTGCGCTCGGCTCGGTCGGTGTGATGCTTGCGCCCCGGGTTGCGGCCCGTTGGAGTCTGGGTCGCATGTACATCGCAGGCCTGGCGCTGCTCGGTTTCGGTTTCGGCGCCGTCGCCGTTCTGAGTTCCTTCTGGTCCGTCATCCCCGCCGCGGTCGCCGTTGCCGGAGTGGCGTGGGTCAACATTGCCTTTGTCACGATGCGGCAGCGCCTGACCCCGAGCCACCTACTCGGACGGGTTACGACCGCGGCTCGAACGATTGCCTTGCTCCCGATCCCCGTCGCCGCGGCTTTCGGCGGGTACTTGGCGGCCGAGTATGGAATCGTCGCCGTCTACGTCGCCGGCTCGATCCTCGCGTTGTCCGGGACGGCCCTGCTGATGTTCACCCCACTGTGGACCCGACCGGTTCGCGAGGTCGACGAGCCTGCGTGGTCGTCCAGCCGTCTCCAGTCACTCAAGCCGATTGACGCTCCACCCCAGCCCACTGATCCGCCCCAGTGACGGAGGCGCCGAAGCCTGCTCGAAGTTCAAACCCAGCGCCCTGAGGTTCGGATCTCTACCAGCGACGGTCCGTCCTCGATCGCAAGCGCGGCCCGCAACACCGCATCGAGTTCCGAAACCTCCTCGGCCCGGAAGCCTGCACCACCACACAAACGGGCGAACTCACCAAAATCCGGATTGACCAGGTCGGTCTGCCAGACCGGCCGCAGCGCCCCGACCTGCTCTCTGCTGATCTTGGCCAGTTCGTTGTTGTTGAGCACTACGTGAGTGATGGCCATCCCATACTTGACTGCGGTCGTGAAATCAGCGAGGTACTGACCCAAACCACCGTCGCCGGAGATCGAAACCACCTTGCGACTCCCGCCGGTGGCGGCCCACGCCCCCAGTGCCGCGGGCAGCGCAAATCCGATCGAACCCAAGTAGCCGGACATCAGCACGTCCTGACGACCGCTGCTCTCGAAGTAGTGGCCGAATGCATAGGTGTTGTTGCCGACGTCAACAGGGATCACGGCGTCGTCGGGAACCACTCCCGACAACACCGCAAAGAGCGCTGCAGGGTGCATGGCGCCGGCGGAATCAACCATGCCGGCTCGGACATTCTTCTCGGCCCTCCATCGTGTCCACCGACTCGCCACATCGCTGCGCTGCTCGGGTCTCGCCACCGGCGCAAGCCGGCGACGCAGGTGGGCAACCGTCGTGCCGATCTCCCCCCAGAGGGGAACATCCACCGGGTGGAATTTGCCGAGTGTCATCCGATCGAGGTCCACCTGGATCGTCGGCTTGTTCCGCGAGATTCCGGTGTGGTTCGAAAACGATGCCCCGAGCACCAGCAGGCAGTCGGCTCGCCCCATCACTGCAGAACCCACCGGCGTCCCGGAACGACCCAGAACGCCACATCCGAGCGGATGGTCGTCACCGATGAGTCCCTTCGCCTTGAAGGTGGTAATGACGGGGGCGTCGATGTGTTCGGCTAGCTCGATCACGGCGGCGCGGTGGGACCGCGCCCCGGCGCCCACCACGATCACGGGTCGCTCTGCCCGTTCGAGAAGTTCGACGGCGTGCGCCAGACCGTCCGCCGGAGGCGCGATCGTCGTGGTTGAGATGCGGCCGACCCTTGGCCTTGACGGAGGGTCCTCAACACCCGATAGCTCCTGCACATCGTCGGGGAAGATCAGATGTGCGACGTCGCGCTGGACGACGGCATGTTTCACCGCCAAGGCCATCAGCTCGGAAGCGTTGCCGGGGGCAAACACGGTCTGGCTCCACTCCGCCACGGCCGAGAAGGCTTCCGCCGTCGGGATCTCTTGGAAGGCACCCGGGCCGAGGACCTGGGTTTGCACCTGGCCCGTCAGCGCCAGGATCGGAACCCTGTCGGCTTTTGCATCCCACAACCCGGTGAGGAGATTGGTGGCGCCTGGCCCCGCAATGGAGAAGCATGCTGCCGGACGTCCAGTGAGCTTGGCGTACGCCGAGGCGGCGAACGCTCCCGCTCCCTCGTGGCGAATCCCGAAGTAGGAGAGTCTGCCATCCTCCTCGGCGCGGCGCAGAGCGTCGGCCAAACCAAGGTTGGAATGGCCCACCATCCCAAAGACGGTGTCGATTCCCCACTCGGTCATGACATCGACCATCTGGTCCATCAGAGTTGGCCGGCGCAACAGGCGCGGGAGCTCCACAACGGCAGTGCCGGCGTGCTGTTCGATGGGGTAGGTAGTAGCAACATCGCCGTAGCCGTCGGGTGGTTCGCCGGTGATCGGGTCGTACTCGTAGCCGTGCCAGGGGCAGATCACATACCCACGTTCGATCTGACCCTCACCCAAGGGGCCGCCCTGGTGCGGGCACCGATTGTCGAGCGCTCCGTAGCCGCGGGCGATCCTCGTCAGGCAGATCGCCCGGTCGCCCACGATCTGCGTCGTCACGCCATCGATCGCAAGACCCGACACGTCAACTTCGTGGCGATCGGATTCCGGTGCTTGTGCCACGCCGGCACCTCCCTTATAGCCTGCAGCTCCGGCCATCGCCCCCCGACGTCACGCGTCGGAAGCAGACCGGTACTGGTCATCAGTCACCTTGTCATCGATCCAGGCGGTCGCCCCGCCGGTCGTCAATGACAGATGCGTCATCGGCGTCGACGCCGTCGCCCCGTGCCAATGCACCTCGCCCGGGGGCGCGTACACGACGTCGCCCGCGCTCACCTTGGCGGTTCGACCGTCGCGGGCCTGGACAAACCCGGCGCCGGCCGTGACATAGAGAACTTGACCATCGGGATGATCATGCCAATCGGTGCGTGCCCCGGGTTCAAACATGACGCCGAGAGCGTTGAGACCACCGTCGCGTCGCGGACTATCGAGAGGCCCGAACCAGACCCGACCGGTGAAGTGTTCCGCGGGGGCAGGATCCCATTGGATGTCTCCAGCCGCTGTATGTTCCATGTCATCCTCCCGCAGACTTGCTACTGCGAGCGTACCCGCATCGGCTGCGGAGGATCAGAAACGGCGACGCTTGCGGCGCTTCATACCACCGCGCCCCTTGGCGACCCAGCCGACCAAGAACCCGAAGATGGCGGCAAGGACCAGCCAGATCACAATCTGGGAAGCCACGAACATCATCTGGTCAGTTCTCCTCCAACAGCGCCACAAACTGGATGCGGCGGTTGCGAGCCCGCCCCTCTTCGGTCGCGTTGTCCGCGATCGGTTGCGACTCACCGTAACCGATGACGACGAAGCGGTCGGTATCTTCTCCGGAGCCCACGAGATACGCCAGTACCGACTCGGCACGCTCTTGCGACAGCACCAAGTTGGATTCCGGGGAGCCGATGTCATCGGTGTGGCCCGCGATTTCGACCGGAACAAGCGGAACTTGCCTGAGCGCCGCGACGATGTCGTCGAGCAGCGTCTTACCCTCGTCGGTGAGTACCGCACTGCCGAATTCGAACTCGACCACCTTGCCCTCGATCAGTTCATCGAGGTTGGTCTGCAGCTCTTCAACCTGCTCGCGAGTCACCAAGGGCGCATCCTTGACGGTGAGTCCGCTGGAGAAGACAAATGGTACGGCAGCAATGAGCGACTCGACTTCGTCCTTGGCCAGGCGGCGGTCTTGACGTGTTTCAAACTCAGCGCCAACCACGATGATCCTATCGTTGGGGTTGACGACGACCGCTCCTTCAGGCACCTCAGCGCTCACCTCTTCAACGACTCGAAGGATCGATGCCAGCCAGTCGTCCTCGGCCGGCAGACCCTCCCTCACCACAAGCGCGGCGGAATCGACAGCCGAGAAGGTCTCATCGAGGACCGCGACCACCTGATCTACGCGAGCTTGTTCCGAGAGCGTCCCCGACACGATGACGCTGCCGCCGACCCAGGTGACGTCAAACGGTTCGGCGACAGTAGTGGTTTCCACCGCTTCGTTCGGCGGGACCCACACGACGTTGGCTTTGACCTCACTGACGCCTTCGACTCCTGCCGCGATTTCTTGTGCGTAGGCGACCTGACCTTCCTCGGTAACGGTTCCGACCAACAGGACCTCGTTACCCGAAGCTTCGGCGGCGACGTCGGGCATCCCGTTGCTGCGCAGGGCACTTTCGGTGGTCGACTCGATAGCGTCCTCGACGTTACGGAGCCCAAAAAAGACGCCGACTCCGAGGAAGAGGATGAAGGCAAATGCTACGGCGAGGACGAACCCGAGGGTCTCGACCAAGACCTCTTCGTCTTTGGGCTCAGGCGGAGCAGGAGCGGACCCCTTCTTCTTTGCGGCACGGGTGGTCTTCTCCGCGTCTTTGTTCAGTTCGCGCAGCCTGCGCTGCAGGTTCTTGGACATCCGTCACCGCTGTTGGGGCTCGACGAGGGAAATGGTACCGGGTTCCTCGCGGAAAGTGACTCGACACGGCCACCGAAGCGTCGGGCTACTTGATGTGGCGTGCCCGTTCGCCATCGATCAACGCCGTTGCGCTCTCGCCCAACACCACGCGCAGCTGTTCGCTGCCTGCTTCTGCGTAGTCAAAACCCTCACGAACGGCCGCCTTCAGGCTACGCAGCATCAGCACCAACCGCTGCAACTCGTCGCGTACGGCTTCGACATCGCGGTCGGTCTCGGTCTGACCCGTCGTGACGGCCGCCAGGGCTTGACGACGGGCGTCGGCCACGAGCTGTTCGGCTTCGGCCTTCGCTTCCTCCAACGTTTGGTCTGCCTCGGCGCGGGACTCGGTCAGGTGCCGCCTGGCGCGGTTGAGGATCTGCTCGGCCTCGTCGCGCAAGAGGTCGAGTTCCTCGTTACTGGGAGGTTTGATGTCGGCGACTGCCGCTTCGGCATCGGCGATCATCTGCGCGGCCCTCTGCTCGGCCTCTTCGAGCAACTTGCGCTTGGACTCTGCGGCGGCGAGGAACGCCGTCGAGACCACGGTGTCTGCGTCCTTGTTGTCTTTGATGCGCTTCTCCATCGCGGACAACTTGGTCCGAGTCACCGAAAGCTCGCCCTCGAGTTTGGAGATGTCGCGCCCGAGAGTACGTAGGTAGGCATCGACCGCTGCTGGGTCGTACCCTCGCTTTGTCGTCGGGAACTCATGTGACGCTACCTGCGTCGACAGTGAATCCATCTGACCGCCTCTCTGCTACCGGATTAACGGCGGCCTTCCCATTCCCAACCCGTGCCATAGTCTATGGATACCACTCGGTGCGGTCAAGGGTCTACTTAACGTCAAATGTTGGCGATGAGTCGATCGAGGAACTCGACCTGAGCCGGGTTCAGCTTCCGGCGCGCCTCATCGATCGTAAACCACTCGACTCGGTCGATCTCGGGAAACTCCGCGATGACCCCCGACCGTGGCGGCCATTCCATGGAGAACGTGTTGCTCGACAGTTGCAAGGCGTCGGCATCGCCACTCACCGCCCACGCATGCACGGTCTTGCCGGAACGCTGTACCACGGTGCCAAGTGAGATCCATCCGGTCTCGGGGACGCGGAACCCCGTCTCCTCGTGGAACTCGCGCGCTGCCGTCGCGGCTGGGTCCTCACCTGCTTCGACGATCCCTTTGGGGACGGTCCAGACGCCCTCATCGCGCTTGGACCAGAACGGGCCACCGGGATGAGCCAGCAGGACGTCGGTCCGACCGCCATCGGCGCGGAATAGCAGGAGGCCCGCGCTCACGGCCCCGCTCAACGGCGTGCCGCTTCGAGACAGCGCACCCCGTCGGGACCAACCGTCGCGGAGTGCTGAGTTCCGGCCGGCAAGTCAAACAGGTCGCCGGCAGACAGCACGACGTCGCCATCCGGGGTGTGGAAGATGATCGACCCGGCAACACACCCCAGGACCTTGTCGTACCGATGGGTGTGGGCCGGGTACCTATCGCCCGGGCCATTCGACCAGGCGTGAGGAGACAGCCCCTCGCCGGCAAAGAACTCACGCACCACGTGCTCCGTTGCGCTCATCAACCGACCCTACCCGACGTAGACTCCCCGCTACCTACGAGAGGCACCATGGATCCGGCCGTCACCTTTCCGGACATACAACATGCGGCGGGCCGCATCCGCCCCTACCTGCACCGCACTCCACTTCTGACTTCGGCGACGCTCAATCGAGAACTCGGCGTGGAAACATGTTTCAAGGCCGAGAACCTCCAGAAGGTCGGCGCCTTCAAGGCACGCGGAGCACTCAACGCGGTGTTGAGTCTGGAAGCGACCACCGCCGAGCGTGGTGTGGTGACCCATTCATCGGGCAACCACGGCGCAGCATTGGCGTTTGCCGCCGCCGTCCGTGGAATCCCCTGCACGGTGGTCATGCCGGACGACGCCCCGGCGGTGAAACAAGATGCCGTCGCCGGATACGGCGCCATCATCGAGCAATGCGGGCAGTACGAACGAGAACAGACGGCCGCCCGGGTTTGCGCCGAGACGGGCGGCATCTTGATCCATCCGTTTGAGGATCCCCGAGTCATCGCCGGACAGGGCACGGCAACACTCGAACTGCTCGAGGACGCTCCCGATCTCGACGCCGTCATCACACCGGTTGGCGGCGGCGGTCTGCTCTCAGGCGCAGCCATCGCAGCGGCTGCGATTTCGCCGACCACCACCGTGCTGGGCGCTGAGCCGGCACTTGTCGACGATGCCTACCGTTCCCTCGCCAGCGGCCGCCGGCAGCCTCGCGTACCCAATCCGGGCACCCTGGCGGACGGGCTACTCACGGGAATCGGTGCGAACCCATTCGCCATCCTCTCCAGCCACGAGGTAGCGATCGTGCTCGTATCCGAGATCGAAATCGTCGCCGCGGCTCGCTTCCATCTGGAGCGCATGAAGACAGTGGTTGAACCTTCCGGGGCGACCGGCCTCGCCGCCCTTCGCCATGTCGCCGACCGGTTCGCCGGCGGCCGGGTCGGCGTCGTCATCTCCGGAGGCAATACCGACTTCGGCTGGCTCGACTGCTGACCGATCGGACGGCCGGGGTCAGCCTTGCAGCAGCGGCTCGAGCCGCTCCCGGACGACGCGAAAGGAGAAGTGTTCCCGACCCGTTTTGTAGTTGCGGTCGACAGCCTCGCCTGCACTAGGCGGGTCCTCGAGCCACGCGGCTGCCCTCGCAACAACCTCGCTGGTGACCGCGCCGTCGGCCTCGATACAGTCGACCCCGGTGGGAGCGATGTCGCGGGCATACACCGAATAGCGGTTCACAAACACCGGCCTGCGGTAGTAGAACGCCTCGAGGAGCGCGTTCCCGAAACCCTCGTACAGGCTCGGGAAACAGACAAGATCGGCCGCCGCGTAGGCGTCCGGCAGCGAACTTGCGCCGCGCCCTGCCGGTGCCAAGCGGAGGTCGACCCCGAGTTCATCGGCCAGCGCGCCGAGCTCGGCCCAGTAGGTATCGACCCGATCGTCGGGGTGGCTGACCACGACCTTGATTGCCGGGTCGCGGAGTTCGTACGCCAGCCGGATCGTCAGTTCGATGCCCTTGCGCGGAATCACCCGAGTCGGCTGGAGCAGTACGACGTCGCCGGGGGCGAGACCGGCCTCCTCGCGATAGCGAACCCCGTCGCCGCGCGGAGGTGTGGCCGCGAAGTCCATGACGTTTGGCAGCACGACAGACTCGACCCCACGGCGTGCCCTGAGTTCGTCGCGGGCGTCCCGGTTGATCACGACATGGGCGATGTGGGGCCCAGTCGCAGGGAAGGCCGCTTCGAGCACCTCAGGCACTGCACAGTTGGCAAAACGCGCCCGCTCCCAACCGAAGTCGTGGTGATGGGCGATCGTGGGCAGAGCACGGGAGCGGGTGAGGTTGGCGAGTGCGATCCCGAGCGGGAGCTGCATTGGAATCGCCATGGCGTTTTGGACCACCAGCGCCTCGATCCCAAACTCGGTCGCGAACTGGTCTAGTTCGCCCTCGAGATGAGCCGCTCGTTGCGCAATGATCGACGCGACCTGATCTCGGTCGGCGCCGGCACCAAAGCAGCCTGACTCGAGCTGCCGGTTCTCATCGGCTGCGAAGTGCGCCGCCGGCACCTGACGCCCCGGGTGGAACTCAGGTCCCAGCTCCCCCGCAAACCAGACGAATTCGTGACCGTCTTCGCGCAGAGCTGCAGCCACCTTGGCGGCCTCGAGCGTCACACCATCGAGTCCGGCGAACCGGGTCGAGACCATGCCGATCTTCACTGCGGCACCATCCGGTGCAACCTGCTGGGGCTCACCCCTTGACGCCGCCGGCCGTGAGGCCTTCTCGCAAGAAGCGTTCGGCGGCAAAGAACAGGAGAATCACCGGCAACGAGATGATGACGGAGCCGGCCATCAGCACCGTCTTCGGGACCTCTTGGTTGTCGAGCTGCTGGACCCCGAGCGAGAGGGTCCACAGGTCGCGCCGCTCAAGCACGAAGAGCAGGGCGTAGAGGAACTCGTTCCACGCAATCATGAACACATAGAGCCCGACTGCGGCGATGGCAGGGGACGCCAGCGGGATGGTCACCTTGCGGATGACCCCCATGCGCGACAGACCATCGACCATGGCGGCCTCTTCCAGCTCGACCGGGATGGCGTTGAAGTAGTTGCGCAGCATGTACAACGCTACGGGGAGCGTCGAAGCCAGATACACGATGATCAGGCCGTAGAGCGACGAACGCAGCCCGATGCGGCTGAACATCACAAACAGCGGGATCGCGACGACGACCACCGGGAACAGGTAGATCATGATCATGCCGAACGAGACCGCCCGCTTGCCGAAGAAGCTGAGCCGGGCCGCCGAGTAGGCCGCCAGGATCCCGACGGCGAGCGTGAGGATCACGGTGGCCACCGCAACGATCGAGCTGTTCTTGATGAAGGTGAGGAACCCTTGGCCTCCCTGGTCGACCGGCTTGAGCACCGCCTCGTAGGTGTCGAAAGCGAAGACCTGTTCGAGCGTCGGCCACCACTGGGCGGGATCGAGCAGCAACTCTTGGATTGGCTTGAACGAAAGCGCCACCATGTAGACGAGCGGGAACAAGCAGATGATGACGAAGAAGACGATACTCAACCACTTGAGCACACCGAAGAGTCTCTCCTCGAAGACGGCTCGAGTCATGTCGCCTCCTCCTCGTAGAAGAACTTCATGTAGATGGTCACCAGCACGATCAGAATCAGCGCCAGAACGATGCCAAGTGCGGCTGCGGCCCCGACGTTGCCGCGCCCCGTCAGCCAGTCGACGATCTTGACGGTGATCACCTTGGTTCCGGCGCCGCCACCCGTCAGCAAGAAGACGTCATCGAACTTGTTGAACGTCCAGATAAACCGCAGCAGGACGAGCACGGCGAGCACCGGGCGCAACTGGGGCAGCGTGATGTACCAGAAGCGCTGGGACAGCGTTGCCCCATCGACCTTGGCCGCCTCATTGATGTCCTGGGGCAGGGACTGCAAGGCAGCGAGGATGAACAGGAAGGCAAAGGGGAAGTAGCGCCACGCCTCAAAGGCAATCACCGTCATCATCGCCAGCGGGATCTCGAAGGAGAAGAGGCCAAACATGCTGACTTCGTAACTGCGGGTGTTCAGGAAGTCGATGGCGGGAAGGCCGAGGCGTTCCATCCACACGTTGGCGACCCCAAACGTGGGGTTCAGCATGATCTTCCAGACGAAGGCGGCCGCGATGACGGGAACGACGTAGGGGAAGAGGACCAGACCACGAACGATGCCTTTGCCGCGGAACGACTTGTTGAGCACCAGCGCAGCCCACAGTCCCATCAGGATGGAGAAGAAGGTGCCAAAGATCGTGTAGACGAAGGTGTTCTTGAGCACCGGCCAGAAGTCGCTGGCACCAACGACTGTCTCATAGTTGTTCAGCGTGGGCTCGAACCCGACCAGGCTGACCTCCTGGATGTTGATCAGTCGAGCAGGCTGGAAGCTCAGCGCGATGTTCCAGAAGAGGGGGAAGATGACGAGTAGACCCACCACCAGTACGGCCGGAAGGATCAGGGCGGCTCCGAGGCGCCCCTCGCGCTTGGCCATGCCCGACTTGCGGCGCCGCGGCCGCTTTGGCATGGCATCCGCTGGGTCCTGTGGTGGGCGCAGTGGTGCATCCGTCATGATCGAATAACCCCAAGCAAGAGGAGTGGGGCCGGACGAAGCCGGCCCCACTCGATTCGACTAGCCGCCGAGGAAGGATTGCTCTTCTTCGGCGAGCGACTGCATCTGGGCGGCACCCTCTTCGGCCGTGAGGTCTCCGGCGAGCACCTGGTCGAGCGTCTGGGGGACGATCAACGTGGCGTACACCGCTGTGACCAATTCACCCTGGCCTTGGATGAAGCCCCAGCGAGCGAAGTTGTTCGAACCGGTGATCAGGCCGTTGATCACGTCCTCCGCGTAGTAGTCACTGAGCGGGGCTTGACGGTCGACGCCGGTGCTGAGCGCACGCCAACCCTCGATGAACGCGGTCGGATCCTCGGGGGTGCCTTGACGCATCGGGAACTTGCCCTCAGGCGAAACAGACAGCCAGTCGAGGTAGCCCTCAGAGAGCCAGTACTCGACGAATTGCTTCGAAGCCTCCGTGTTGTTGGTCTTGCCGATACCCAAGTTCGACACCTGACCGTACTGGGCAGGTGCGCCGCTTGGTCCGGCAAAAGACGGAACAAAGTCGCTGTTCTCAGCGAGAAACGCAATGTTGTCGGCACATTCGGGGCACGTCGGCAACGCCTCGTCGCGCAGACCGGCCATCTCATCCATGATGAACGGTGACCAGACAATCATGGCCGCCTGTCCCGCGAAGTATGTCGCCCGAGTGGTGACGACGTCCTGCAGACCGGCCGGGCTGTAGTTGTTGAGCAGATTCGTGAAGAAGTCTATGGCTTCGACGCAATTGGATGACGCCAGCGTCACCGTCGCGGCGTCGTCGACGAGCTCACAGCCGTTGGCGAGGGCGAAGTGCTCCCAAGTCTGCTGCGTGAATACGGCGTCTGGCTGGTTCGACGCAGTGATCCCGTAGAAGTTGTTGCCGGGATCGTTGAGCGCAGCTGCGGCCGCCTCGATCTTGTCGAACGTGTCAGGCTTCTCGAGGCCCGCGGCGTCAAACAGGTCCTTGCGGTAGATCAGCAACTGGCCCCAGCCATCGCTCGGCACGGCAGCAACCTCGCCGCCGGACGAAGCCATTGCCAGTGCACCCTGCGAGAACGTCTCAGCGCCGAGGTTGGCAACAACCTCACTGGCCGCCTGCGCATCGAGGACTCCGGCGTTCGCCCAACCAATCGTGAAGTCGAGCGGGTGGAACACAACATCGGGAAGCGTGTCCGAGGCTGCATTGGTCAGCATCACCTGAGGCAACGCGTCTTCGACCACCGGGACGAGCTGCACCTTGATGCCGGTTGCCGCCGTGAAGCCGTCGATGATCTCTTGCGTCTTGGCGAGTCTGGCAGTCTGGGTTTCTGTACTCCAGAACTTGAGCACTGTCTCGCCTTCGGCGGGCACCTCGACTTCAACGATTGAGGTCACCGTTTCGCCGGGCACTTCGACAATCGATGTCACCGTCTCCGGGGCCGACGTGTCCGAGGTGTCGTCGTCATCGCTACAGGCGCCGGCGACGAGCGCCAACAAGGCGACCAGCAGCAACATGCGTTTGGCTAATGTCATACCTTCCTCCTCCGTATGTTTCCTCAGCTCGAGCGGAGGATGGCGGTCGCATTGAGGGCCATCCCCGTTCCCATGGGAGCCCCAGAACCGATCATCCGCTTCCCAGGCTCACCGATTTGTTATACCGTAGTCACAAATCAGAGGGCCTACAAGGGGATGGTTCCCCGATTCGGCAACCAAGGCTCTTGCGTTCTTGGTACAGGAGAGTAAGGAATGGCGACGCCGTCACGAGATGATCCGGTGCGATCGATCTCGACTCGCCGCGCAGAATGGATGCCGCTGCTCATCGATGTGTACGGCGCCGAGACCGCGCAGACCATTGCCGCCGACGTCGCTGAGCTACTCGCGTCTCACCACCCAATAGACCGGGACCGCGGCACCGAACGCTGGAGCGAACGCGACGTCTGGCTCATCACCTATCCAGACCAGTTCCAGCGCCCCGGCACTATGCCACTGCAGTCACTTCTGACCTTTCTCAACGGGCACCTGCTTGGCTTGTGCAACGGGGTCCACATCCTCCCGTTCTTCCCGTCATCGTCAGATGAGGGCTTTTCGATCCTGGACTACACCGCCGTCGACCCGGACCACGGCGATTGGTCCGATATCGAGGCGATTGCCGCGCACTGGCGACTGATGGTCGACGCCGTCGTGAATCACTGTTCTGCCGGCAGTGGATGGTTCACCTCGTGGCGGACCGACGACATCGCGTTTCGTGACTTCTTCCGCACCGGCGATCCCGGCGCCGACCTCAGTGCCGTGGTGCGGGCTCGGGAGCACCCGTTGCTGACCAGGTTTCCAACCGCCCGTGGTGATGAGTGGGTCTGGACCACGTTCTCCCCCGACCAGGTCGATCTCGACTACCGCAACCCGGCCGTGCTGATCCGTGTTCTTGATGTCATCCTGTCGTATGCGGCACACGGCGCCGACGTGATCCGACTCGACGCCATCGGGTTCATCTGGAAAGAGGAAGCCGCGGCTTCGATTCATCTTCCGCAGACCCACCGCATCATCCAGTTCATCAGGGCCTGTCTCGATGAGACGTATCCCGAGGTCATCGTCATCACAGAGACGAACGTTCCGCACGAAGAGAACGTCTCCTACTTCGGCGACGGGCACCATGCTGAGGCACACGCCGTCTACCAATTCCCGCTTCCACCGCTGACCTTGCACGCGTTCGTCCACGGGAACGCCACCGTGCTGGCGGCGTGGCTCCAGGCTCTGGAGTCGCCTGCTCCCGACACGACGTTCCTCAACTTCCTGGCCTCGCATGATGGTGTTGGGCTACGGCCCCTCGAAGGCCTCGTCGGTGACGCCGATGTGGCCGCCCTCGTCACCCAGAGCGAGACCAACGGTGGCTCGGTCAACCGGCGCACGACCAACAACGGCACGTCCGTTCCCTACGAATTGAACGCCACGTGGTTCGACCTCATCCGTGGTGAAACCACGGGCGAAAAGGCGATGCATCGCCACCTCGCCTCGTACGCCATCATGCTGGCACTGCGTGGCATCCCGGCCATCTACGTGCACAGCCTGCTCGGCAGCGAGAACGACACCGCCGCGGTTGCCGCCGACGGCCAAGCCAGAGCTATCAACCGCCGCCGCTTCACAGACCTCGACGCCCTGGAACAACTACTCAGCGACCCAACGACCCGTGAGGCTCGGGCGTTGGCCGGGATCGGCGATCTGGTGAGGTGGCGAACCGCATCGGCCGCGTTCCATCCCGACGCAGATCAGTCGATCATGGCGACGCCTGCCTCAGTGCTCGGCATCTCGCGTCGCCACGACTCCGGTGCCGCCGCCAGGGTCTATGTCAACGTCGCGGGAGAACCCGTGACCATCAACGACCCGGGCGGGTACTCAATCCAGGGACACAACTACGAACTGACGCCATCGGGCATCCGTCTCGGCGCGTGGGGCAACGTTTGGATCCTCGAGTGAATCGCTTTGGGGACCCCAGTGGCCTGACAACGGTCGAGCGCCGGTAGCGGCGTCATGCAGGTCATCGATCCCGGCAGCCCGATTCCGCTGTACTACCAGCTCAAGACGCTGCTTCTCGAAGACATCGTCAGTGGCGCCTATCCACCTGGTGAGCGCCTGCCGACGGAGCACGAGCTGTGCGAAATCTACGGAATCAGCCGAACCCCGGCCCGACGCGCCCTGACCGAACTCGCCAATGAGGGCGTCATCCTGAGGGCCCGTCGGCGCGGGACGACCGTCAACCCGCACTGGGTGCCACGTCATGCCGGTCGCGATGAGCTGCGGCTGGTCATCACCGATGCCGAGTGGGCGGACAGGATTCGCTCTGGCCCACCAGATCAACCCGCGGTGAACGTTGCCGTCGTCGGATATGCGGAGATGCGCCACGCCCTCACCAGCGCCGTCGCCGAGGGGCGCGCCCCCGATCTGGCTCTCATCGACGAAGTGTGGATCGCCGACTTCGCCGACGCCGGCTTTCTGCTTCCGCTGGACGAACTCGACCCGAGTTGGGTTCGTCGGGAGTTCGAACGTGATTTTGTGGCCGCATTCGTCGCGGGGCGTCGCGTCGACGGCCATGTGTACGCCGTCCCCGAAGAGCTCAACGTCGGGGGCCTGTGGTGCCGCCGCGACATGCTGGATGCCGCGAGCTCAACGGTGCCGAAGACGTGGGAAGAGCTCAGCGACCTGGCCTTGCGACTGAAGCCGCTCATGCGCTCGAACCAGCGCGTCCTCGCCATGCCCGGCGGCCACCGTGCCGAGGAGACTTCGACGTATTGTCTGCTGACCGTGCTGGCCTCAAACGGTGCCTCCGTGATCAACGGCGGCGTATCGCTCGATTCGGGGGCAGCCGTGGAGGCGTTGCGCTTCCTCCGTTCCTTTGTCGAGGCCGAACTGATGGCGGCGGAGGTTGTGACCTACAGCTGGACTCGGTGCCCCCAACTCTTGGGATCCGGCAGGGTGGCGATGACAATCGGCGGAAGCTACGAGGCTGAAATGATCGCGGACGCGGCGGGCATCACCCTCGAGCAGGTCCCCGAGCATTTCGTGTTCGCTCCCTTCCCGGGTGGACCGCGCGGCGCTCCGGCGACGCTGGCCGGAGGGATGGCATACGTCATCTTCCGCCAAACATCGGACCCGGCCGGTGCCCTCCGGCTGCTGGAACACATCGTGACAACCGAGCGACTGGCCGAACGCGCCCACGGTCGACCGGCAATCCCACCCCGCCGGTCGGCGATTGACCTACTGTCCGAAGAATCGCCCTTCATGCAGCAAGCCGCGGCATTGTTCGAGACCGCGGTGATTCGGCCCGGTCTCCCCGACTACCACCTGGTTTCGACACAGCTCCAAAACATGCTCGAAGCCGTCTTGACGGGTCGCCATGGGCCGGCGGCTGCCGCCGAGCGAACAGCTGAGATCGTGGCTGCCATCACCGGCCTCGCGGTGGAGCACTGAGTGCGCGGCGATAGGCAACCGACGGTTCAGGACCGCAATTCGGCCCAGGTCCGCTTGCCAACGATCCCGTCGGCGGTGAGTCCGTTGTCGGTCTGGAACCCACGCACCGCCGACTCGGTTCTGGCGCCGAAGATCCCGTCGGCCGCGCCCACGTCGTAGCCTGCATCGTTCAACAAGCCTTGGAGGTAGGCCACGTCATCGCTGCGGTCGCCCCGGCGGAGGGTGGGTAGCGGCTTCGCCTTCTCCTCGAGCACCTCTTTGGTCCTGCGGCCGACGAGTCCGTCGGCTGTGAGTCCGTTGTCGGCCTGGAAGACACGAACGGCCGTTTCGGTCCTCGCACCGAAGATGCCGTCTGCAGCCCCGGCGCCATAGCCGAGGTCGTTGAGGATCTGCTGCAGCTCCTCAACGGCCTGTCCTCGGTCCCCGCGCCGCACCGTCGCGGTCGAGTCGAAGAGACCTTCATCCGCGGGTGGATCGTCGTGTACCACCAGCGGGGCGTTCACCAGTGCTTGATACGGGTTGGTGACGATGTTGCCCGGTGCCCGTAGCTCGAAGTGGAGCTGCGGGTTGGAGGTCTCGGCGTTGCCACTGTCGCCCAGCCAGCCGATGAGTTGACCAGCCGAGACCCGGACGCCTGGGGCAATGCCGTCGGCAATCCCCCAGCCCTTGCCGTCGTCGGTGCCGGGATTGTCGTTGTTGAGATGGAGGTAGCGGGTCTGCCAACCATCGTCGTGGTCGATCACGACTGAACAGCACCTGCCCGGATTCAGATCAGGTGACCGACTCCAATTGACGTACCGCACCGTCCCGGGGGCAACTGCCACGACCTTGGTCATCTTGGCCGCATATATGTCGGTGCCTTGGTGGGTATGCGCACAGCCGTCGCGGCAATCGCCGAAGGTGTCCCGGAAGCGGTATGGGTTACCGTCAATGGGGAAGATCATCTCGTAGTTGGCCATCTCGCCGTAGGAGATTGCCTCGGCCGGTGTCGCCGGCGAAGTTGAGACCAGAGCGGAGGTGAGCATGGCGACGGCCAGGAACCCGATAGCGGCTCGACGCAGGCGCGGCGAGAGCCGGATCCGCCTCATGGCGAGAAATCCTGGCTCGGGAGGGGTGGGCGCGGCAGCGCTGGCGGTGTCGTCGGATCTGGCCATCAGGGCATGCTGTTCCATTGTCCGCTAAATCCTCTGCTGAGAGACCATAAGCAGTCGATAATCTGCTGCCGCATCGACCACAGAATGCGGGCACAACGGTCGCCGACCGGACGATGGCGCACTGGGCATCACAGCCCTCATCGCGGAGGCGGTCCGTCGGGTTCGCGCATGGGTCGCGCATGGGTCAAGCCCACAAGCAGACAATTCTGGCAGAGAATCGCGATTCTCCAACGATTTGTTGGTCGGCGGCGGCCTCCCATGGTCGGATGCCGTTCGATTGCGGCTTCGCTGCGGCGGTCGGCGCCACGTAGACTCAACGCAGAGGAGGTGGCACCACGTGAGTTCGACAAACGCCGGGGCCGCCGGCGGCGGGGCTCTCTACGGCTTGGGGATCTTCGGAGCCTTTGTGTACTACTGGCAGCAGGCGGATAGCTTCTGGGAGTACCTGCTCTCGTTCTTCCAAGCTCTCTTCTGGCCCGCATTCATGGTCTACGAGGTCTTCTCAGCGCTAGGTGGGTAGGTGACGCCATCGTCGTTGCCGGGTGGAGACCGAATGGAGATCACAGCTCCAGCCGAGGCCGGAGCACCCGCCCAATTTCGACAAGGGCTCTGGCCAACGACTCCGATCCGATCGACGCGTCGCCGCCCGAGACGGGCTTCATATCTTCGCATTTGGCGAAGCTCGGATCCCATCCATCGCGCCGAGGCCCTGCGGGTTCCGTTCCTCCTCGGCGACCCGGAGGAGGTCTACCAACTGGTAGCCACCGCAATCCTCAACCCCGTCGTCGATTACCTCAGAGTGGTGAGCTGGGAGACCACCGGACTCCGGGTCCTCTTCAGCGATTGGACCGACCCGGCACCAGGTTGGGAGGACTGGAAGCCACAACCGGCCCCGCCCAATCTGCGCGGCTACCGGTACTCGGGAGGAACAGACGACCTGGCTCTCTCCACCGAGAACGGGGTGACCGTCGGCTCCACCGTCGACGAACTGGTCGAGGCATACGGGAACTCTGTCCGATTCCTCCATGACGAATGCGTCTTCAATGTCGCCGGATTCGTGGTAGTTGATACCGGCGAGGACGACTGCGAAGCAGTGGATGCCGCCATACGGACACTCCAAGTAGCGCTGACCGAGGCGGGCATCGAGTTCGCGCCAACCATGTCGATTCAACTCGACCGCCACAACCAATCTCCCGGCTAGCCCCTCAACCTCATGGCAACCGCCCCTATTCGGCAGTCGGCGCTAGCAAGCCATTATCTGGGACGCTCATTGCTGTCGGCCCGGTAGGCCGTGGCAGTGCTTTTACTTGAGGCCGGATGCGCACGGGCAGCGTTCGTTGCGGCCAGTCTCGGCGCGGACCTGGGCGGCCTGAGGCGACAACGTCGCCGAAGACCGAGACCAGTTCGTGATCGTCGGCCAGCAGCCCACCACGCGGCTCACCCCAGACGACATCAAGGACCTCGTCGCCAGCCTCCAAGACATCACCGCCACCCTGGCCGCCGCCGACCCCACAGACAAAGCAGTC
>Ga0209567_10000330_pt1 | contig 25793 bp, 26 predicted proteins | sample COG_12_FD_184756 | JGI IMG/M metagenome (GOLD analysis project Ga0209567, IMG submission 184756) | Pelagic marine sediment microbial communities from the LTER site Helgoland, North Sea, for post-phytoplankton bloom and carbon turnover... | ecosystem: Environmental > Aquatic > Marine > Neritic... | reverse complement strand
GCTCACCACGCTGCGGCGAACGCAGACCAGTAAGGTTGTGGCCGTGGTTCGCCTGTTGCTCGGGCTGCTGTTCGTATCCACCGGGTTGATGAAGCTCCTGGTTCCGGAGCTACGCGAGGCGTTTTCCGGGCAGCTGACTGAGGCCGCCATCCCCGCTCACGCCCTCAATATGTGGTTCGTGCCGCTGGCCGAGGTGGCGGTGGGCCTGCTGTTGCTCGTCGGTCTGTTCGCGCGCCTGGCGGCATTGGTCGGCATGGCCATGATGATCGTAGCGTCGTACGTGCATCTATCGGTGCACGACCCAGCGCTGTTTCCGCTGCAACCGGAGTCGCCGATCATCCCGATCATCGCGCTGATCTTGCTGGCCTGGATCCTATGGGCGGGAGGCGGGTCGTGGAGCCTCGATTTACGGCGTCAGGAACGCTGAGCGCCGGCTCGAGAGCAGAAGGAGAAACGCGATGAGTGAAACGCAGAACCCCACGGCGGTAGAAGGCGCGCAGAGCAAGAAACAGGCTCGCAAACGCGCAGAGCGATTTTGGTGGGCAGGCGCGTTAATTTGGGCGGGTTTGGTCTTTGGGGCTGACAGCCAGGATCTACTGCCGCAGATCGGCGGTGCCGATGCGTGGAGCTGGGTGTTTCTGGGCGCAGGCCTGTATGGGCTGGTGTCCAATCTCTACTATCTCACTTCGAAATCCCCCTACCAGCCCGCAGCGTGGGACTGGATTTGGTCCGGTGGCCTCACTCTCATAGGGCTGGGCGGTTTCATGACCGTGAATATCTCGTGGCCGCTGATTTTGATCCTCATCGGCGTGGCGATCCTCGTCGGCCAGTACCTGCACCGCTAGAGTTGCCCGCCGGGCTCAAACTCCATGGATCGCCTGACCATCTGGCTGGGACATGTGTTTCAAAGCCGGGACCTCAATGGCATCATTCGAGACCACGCGATGCTCACCCTGTACGACAACCCCTTTAGTCCGTTCGCTCGAAAGGTGCGGATGGTGCTTCGGTTCAAGGGATTGGAGTTTGAGTCCATCGACGCCTTGGCTCTCGAAGAGCACGACAGGCTGGTCGAAGCGAATCCGCGCGCGGAGGTGCCTGTCCTCGTCGATAGGGGTTTCACGGTCACCGATTCGACCGACATCGTCTACTATCTAGAGGACCGATTCCCGACGCCTGCGGTCTTTCCTGTGGAGCCCGAGCTCCGTGCCAAAGCGCGACGATGGCAACGAGCTGCAGATACCCTTCTCGACGCGATCATCCACGACATCTCCATTTGGACCTGGCCTACGCACGAACGGCCAGACGAGCCTCCTGAAGGGTTGCTCCAGGCGGGGCGCGAGGACCTACGCGAAGTTCTCAGCCAGCTCGAGGATTCGCTCCATGCCGGAGGGTTCGTGTGCGGCGATCTATCGATCGCAGATTTCGCGCTGTTCCCTCACATCTCAGCGCTCAAGCCGCTTGGGATTCTACTCGAAGAATCCACCCACCCGAGGCTGCTTCACTGGAATCGTGAGATGCGCTCACAGGCGCCCGTGCAGAACGATCTCGACTACGTGAAGCAGTGCGCGTTCGAGAAATTCATGTCGGGCCCATCTCCCTACGAAGACGAGAAAATCGTTTGGCGAGGTGACCGAATCGAGTGGCTTCTCGCTCACGGCTTTCGTAACTGGCTTCTTGCGGAGCTCGAGGCTGGCCGTGCAGTCGTTCCCCGCTCGGTCTAGGGGTTCCGATCACTATCGCTTCACAACGGCCAGGAGCTGCTTGGTGCTCGGACGCGTCTTGTAGTCTCGGGCGACGTGAGCCCAGGCGACCTTGCCGTCTCGAACGAGGAAGACTGCCGGTACCGCCATCTTGTGGTGGTCTTTGCCTGACCATTTTTCGATGTCATGTCCGTACTTCGCCAGGCGTGCCACGCCGGCAGCGTCGAGCTGAAGCGCGACGTTGAACGCCTCATGAGCTTTGAGGTCCGGGTCGGAGAGCACGGGAAACGGCACCTCGTAGGCATTCCGCGTGACCGCAGCAGCGTCCGGCCGGTCGACGCTGATCGCAACCAGCGACACCCCCAGCGCCTTGAATCTGTCGTACGACTGGCTGAGCCCTCGGATCTGGAAGTTGCAGAAGGGGCACCAGCCTCCGCGGTAGAACACAACCAGCGTGTCCGCCTCCTTGATCGCCGCCGAGGAGAAGGTTTCGCCGCGGAAGTCCTGGATCACAAATGACGGAATCGCCCCACCGACGGCCAACCCGAGACCATCTTCTCGAGTTCCGAGCGCCTCGGCAGTGGGCTCCGTCAGCGGCTTAGGACTCGACGCCTCAAACGTCGGAGCCGTTGGCGGGGTGGGCGGATCGCAAGCCGACATGAGCGGAACGAAGAGAAACAAGCGGAAGAGCAGATGCATGACAGATTCGGCGCACGGCCTAGGGTGTGCGTTCCCGCGATCGTAGCGCGACGAGCGCCGCCTCCAGTGCTGGCAGAACAGCCCGGTCTTTGTCCCGATTCGCCGCCCGTTTACTTTCGATGATGCGGTCCAAGTTGAGGATGCGGAGAGGGATGCCATTCACCTCCCTGACAGTCGTGTTGGCGAGCTCCTCGTCGAAGGAAGCGAGCCCGGACATTGACAGGACTTGATCTAGCCGTACGTCGCGCCCACCGAATGTTGGTGGGTTCATCGCGATGCCACCCGGGATATAGACCACGCCAACCTCCTTTGCGGCTGCGGTAATTCCCTGCTGGCTGCCTTCTCCGAACCACAGGTCGATGTATTCGGTGACCACGGGCGCCCCTTGGAGACGGGCAGCGGCAATTCCGACCAACATGAACGGGACACCCTGCGACTGCAGGGCGCGCAAGAATGCTCGCTCGGTCGGGCTAAGCCCGACCGGCTCGGATGAACCCGCCATCCAATTGCTCCTCAGGCGTCAGCTCGAGATTGCAAAGCGCGTGGTAGATGTCGCTCGGGTCGTGCTTGGTTCCTTCCGCGAGACGAACCGCTTCTTGCCACAGCGAGAGGTAGTGCTTCTGCTCGGTACTCAGCTGGGGTTGTGGGGCACTCTGCACTCGAAGATTATAGACCATTGCGCATTGAGGTCACACCGGAAAGCCCAAACGGCGGGACGCTGACTTCGCGGGGTTGGACCTGCGGTGGACAGTAAAGAACGTCGCGGGCCCCTTGCACTCAGGGGCCGATGCTCCAAGATCTGCGGGAGTCTTCGAGCGATCGAGCGACGTGTCGACCATGCCCACTCCCGATCAACATCGTTTCGATTACCTCGTCGTCCTCATGCTGGAGAACCGGTCATTCGATAACCTCTCCGGCTATCTGTACGAGAACGAGCAGCCCAAACACTTCATCCCGGACACGGACCGCGTGTTCCGGGGCGTGGCGGGGCGTGATGACTTGGTGAACGACGACGGTCGGGATCCGCCGACCGAGTACCGCGTTCGCAAGGCGCCCTGGGAACAAACCTCGGACATGTTCGCGCCGTATCCGAACTCCGGGGAGTTCTACGAGCCAAATATCAACCGTCAGGTGTATGGGACGGACACCGTGCCTGCGGGTCCGGCGGGGGCGCTGCCTACCGAGAACCTCATGCGCGGCTTCGTGCAGGACTACATCCGGGTCGCGGAGGAGTCGAAGAAGTGGGACGGCGACATTGAGGTGACGCCCGAGCTCCTGCAGCAGATCATGAACTGCTTCCCGCCCGAGGCCCTGCCTGTGATGAACACGCTTGCGAAGTCGTTCGCGATCTCGGACGCCTGGTTCTCCTCGGTGCCGAGCTCGACGTGGCCGAACCGCTCCTTCACGCACAGCGGGACCTCGCGGGGCCGGGTGGTGAACAAGCCCACCACCGAATGGGCGCTGCACCACGACCAGCCGACGATCTTCGAGCGGCTGTCAGACAAGCTCGGACGCGACGCCTGGCGGGTCTATGGCGAAGAGTCACACCTCAGCTCCTTGACCTGGCTGCTGCATGCGCCGCTCCGACACCACAAGTATCGGCACTGCTTCCAAAGCTTCAAACGATTTCAGAAGGATTGCGCCAACGGCACCCTACCTGCGTATTCGTTCTTGGAGCCCCGCAGTTTCCTGAACCCCAACGACATGCACCCGCCGTTTTGGCTTCACCCTCACGTGGCGTCGAGTGTCTTGGCCGGCGCGCAGTTCGTGGAGCAAGTGTACGATGCGGTTCGTGCCGGCAAGCGCTGGGATCGCACGCTGCTCGTCATCACCTTCGATGAGCATGGCGGCCTCTACGACCACGTGCCGCCGCCCACCAACGCGACCCCGCCCGACGATCCACCCGTCCCAGGGGACCACGGCTTTCTCTTCGACCGTTTTGGACTTCGGGTACCGACCATTTTCGTCTCTCCCTACATCGAAGAGGGCACCGTGATTCGAGCCGAGGGCGACACGCCCTTCGATCACACCTCGATCATCAAGACCCTTTGCGAGCGCTGGGATCTCGAGAGCCTGACGGAACGCGACCGAGCCGCCCCGAGCTTCGCGCCGGTCCTGACCCGCGCCGCGGGCCAACCGCGTCTGGAGACACCTGACATCGAGCCGCGACCCTACAAGCGGCTTCCAGAGCCAAAGGCCAGACAGGGGCCGGTCAGCCACCTCGGCAGTCAGATCATCGAGCTCTCGGCGGCCATCGCAGGTGAGGCGGTGCCCGTTCTAAAGACCGCGGGCGATGCCGTACGTCACCTTCTCGGGCACACCCAGCGGCCCGGTCAGTGAGCCCTTCGCCGTTGGGAGCGCGCACACATTGGGACACCTAGCTTGCCGGCACGGCAAACACCGTGATGAACGCCAGTGCCGCTGCGAGCAGGAGGATTCCGAGCTTCTGCACGGCCGACTTGCTGAGGGTGAAGGCGACCAGGCACTGGAGCAGGTAGTAGAAGGCGAACGCCCGGGAGGCGAGGGCGACGATCTCGAGCGTGCTTGCCGACCAGGTCAGCGCGATCGCACCTCCTCCGATGAGAATGTACCCGAACTTCACCTTGAGGCGCTTGTCTGTCAGTTCCTCCATGTTTCCAGTGGCCGACATCGTGTCGGCGACCGCCGCCGAGAACTGGCTCAGCGCAGCAGCGATGATCAACGGCGTGACCAGAAGAGGTGAAGCAGCCTTTGCGAGCTCGATGAGGCTGTTGTCGTCGTACTTGCCGTGGAGAAGGTGGGTGAGCGGAAGGGCGAGCGCTACGAATGCGATGTACACGACCGTCGAGATGATCTGAGACCAAAGCGAGGCCTTGATTCGCGTGTCGGTATCGAACAGCGCACCAAGGTAGCGAGGCGTCTCGAACCCCTGAACGACGATCAGGGTGCCTGCCAGGATCGTTAGCACCTCCCACCGCGAGTGTTTGAGCGGCTCGGGCATTTGAATGCCCGCCGACGATTGCCACGCGCCCCAGTCGAAATACGTAAAACCGATGAGCAACAGCGCGATGATGGCGAAGGTGATCGCGAGCGCCCAGGTCTCGAGAAACTCGAGCGGCGCGAGGCCCTTGGTGACCCCGATCAGCACGATGACTCCGATGACGGCCGTCGTGACGATGTTCTCATTGAGCTCGGTGTCTGCAGAAAAACCCCCGAGCACGAAGGACGCGAGAATGTGCAGGTAGAGCGAGACGGAGATGACGTACGCGAGGATCAGAGCCAGATCAGATGCGCTTTCGATCGAAAGCGTGGCCTCGGGCGGCTTTGTCTGGGCCAAGACGGGCTCGGCGTTTCGGATGTTGAATCGGATGACGCTGCCAACGGCAATGGCCAATGCGCACACCCCCGCCATGGCGATCACCGAGTGACGCCCGACGGCCCCCGCAAGAATGGGCACGATGATCAGGAAGCCGCTTCCGAAGATCGATGCGAGGGGCGTCGTGGTTGCCTTGGTCAGCGAGCTCGATTGCGCCATCAGACGTTCTCCTTCTTTTCACGCTTGATCCGATGGGGGGCGGACGATGCACAAACCGCGTGGACAATGCGAACGGGAATCCCCGCCCGACTCCCTTCTGCAAACCAAAGGTCGGAAGCTTGCGGCCCAACCACACCTACTTCCCTCCGCATGCCGAGCCTAGAGGCGTCGCACCGAATTTTGCGGATGGATCCACACCGATTACAACCGTCCTCAGACGCACATGTGGTCTCAGATCTTCCTCGGCTGCCTCCTCGTGCTAGTGACGACCGTCGTTCACGGGGTGGCCACGGCCGTCGCGCTAATTGTGCTCCAAAAGACGGGGCGCCTGATGCACTTGAACAAGACCTCCCAGTGGCAGCGGTCGCTGGTTTCAAACGACCTTGATCGCGCGCCAGAGCGCGAGTGCCGCCAATGCGCGCGCGGAATCAACCCGGCACCGTGCCGGGTTTGATGGCGTTTCGGTGCGTCTGACTGCCTCTTTCGGCACTTCGCCGGATGCACTTCGCCCAGGAAAACGCGGGATAACCTGGCTTTCGTGATTTCGTCCCATCCCCTCCGGAGGGAGAGGTCGGGGGTTCGAATCCCTTCGCGTCTGCCAGAAATCCTGAGACAGGATCGCTGCCCGCGCCGGTTCGTCTGCTATGGTCCCGCGATGATTAGCCGGCTTGGTTCGCTGTTCGCTGCCCATGTTTGAGCCACGATACTTCCCAGAGGACACGCGCGCAGGGCTGGTCGTTTTTCTGGTGGCGCTTCCGCTCTGTCTCGGCATTGCGCTGGCTTCGGGCGCGCCACTCTTCAGTGGGGTGATTGCTGGGATTACGGGCGGCATGGTCGTCTCCCTGTTCAGCGGCTCGCGGCTCGGTGTGAGCGGCCCGGCGGCGGGGCTGGCCGTGATGGTGGCTCAGGGGATCGAAAGCTTCGGGTTCGAAGCGTACCTCCTCGCGGTGATCTTTTGTGGTGTGGTCCAGGTCGCCGCAGGGTTTCTGAAGGCCGGTGTCGTGGCCCACTATTTCCCCTCGAGCGTCATCAAGGGAATGCTGGCCGGCATTGGAATCATCCTCATCCTGAAACAGATCCCGCACGCGCTTGGATACGACCAGTCCTGGGAGGGCGAGTTCGAGTTCTTTCAGCGAGACGGGCACAACACGTTTAGCGAGATCGGCTACGCGCTCGCGGCGTTGAGCCCCGGCGCCATCATCGTCACCTTGGTGTCGTTGGCGATTCTTCTGATTTGGCAGCACCCGAAGTTCAAAGACAGCAAGCTTGCCAAGGCCATCCCAGCGCCCCTCTTGGTCGTTGCGCTCGGCATCGGGATGCACAAGGCGTTCGGCCAATTTGCCCCTGCGCTCGCGATCTCGTCGGAACATTTGGTCGCCGTGCCGCTCTCTTCCTCAGTGGGCGAGTTCTTCTCCAACTTCACGCGGCCGGACTTCTCGCAGGTCACGAACACGGCTCTCTACACGACCGGCCTTTCACTGGCCCTCATCGCCAGCATCGAGACGCTGCTCTCGGTCGAAGCGACCGACAATCTCGACCCCGAAAAGCGCGTGACCTCGACCAACCGAGAGCTCAAGGCGCAGGGCATCGGAAACATCGTCTCCGGGCTCGTGGGCGGTATCCCCGTCACCCAGGTCATCGTGCGCAGCTCGGCCAACGTGGATGCCGGCGGCAAGACTCGATTCTCTGCTTTCTTTCACGGGGTCTTGCTGCTGGTTTGTGTCGCGGCGATTCCGAGCCTGCTCAATGAAATCCCGCTCTCTTGCCTAGCCGCGATCCTGCTCGTGATCGGCTACCGCCTCGCACGGGTTTCGTTGTTCCGGCAGATGTGGGAGGAGGGTTTCTGGCAGTTCACGCCGTTCGTCGTGACCATCGTGTGCTTGGTGTTCACCGATCTGTTGCTGGGCGTGATGCTTGGGATGGCCACGGCCTTCTTCGAGATCCTGATCTACAACTACCAACTCAACTTCTACCGCGAAGAGACCTCGGCTGGCTGTTTCAACATTCGTCTCACAGAGCATATGACCTTCCTCAACAAGGCTGCGCTCAAACGTATCCTCCGTGAGATCCCTGCCGATTGCTCGCTCACCATCGATATGACCGGCACCCGAATCCTCGACCACGACGTGCGCGAAGTGATCCGTGACTTCACGAAGCATGCCGAAGTTGACGGCATCAAGCTCGTCATCAAGAGGGCCGAGAGTCCTCAGCTCGCGCTCACGGACGTTTGAGAACGAAGTCGTCCGACTCTAGGGGCTCACCCCTGATCCATGCTAGGACCGCCGCGAGAGTCGATGCCCAGGTCCATGCCCATCACCGAAGCCTTCAGCGAATCCCTCATCGCTCACCCGGTCTACACCTGGACGCTTCTCATCGTCGCCGTCCAGGGCATCGTCTCATTCGCTCTGCTTTGGTTCTTCACCGCACCGTACGGCCGACACGTTCGCGCCGGTTGGGGCCCCACGATGAAGGCGCGCACGGTCTGGGTGCTCATGGAGGCGCCTTCGCCCATCGCCTTCGCCCTCATCTTCTTCCGCTCGGAGCGCGCGCTGCAACCCGTCCCGCTCTTCTTGGCCGGGCTCTACCTGACCCACTACAGCTATCGCGCGTTCGTCTATCCGTTCTTGATGCGCGGCGGCGACAAGGCAAAGCCCATCCTGATGGGCGCGCTCGCCATCTTTTTCAATTCCGCCAACGGAGGAACCAACGCCTTCGCCATCACCGAGCTGGCTCCCCACCTCTGGGACGCGTCCTGGTTCAGCGACCCACGCTTTATCGTCGGGCTACTTCTCTTTGTGGTGGGCTTCGCCATCAACCACCACTCGGACGCCCTCCTGCGCGGCCTCCGCAAACCGGGTGAGACCGGCTACAAGATCCCCTACGGCGGCTTCTACCGCTGGGTCTCGAGCCCCAACTACTTCGGCGAGCTCGTCGAATGGTTCGGTTTCGCGCTTGCGGCCTGGACCGTTCCCGCCATCGTATTCGCGCTATTCACCGCCTCGAACCTCATCCCACGCGCTTTCGCCAACCACCGCTGGTACATCGAGCACTTCAGCGACTACCCAAAAAACCGCCGCCGCCTAATCCCTTTCGTCCTCTAGGGGGCGGATGAAGACGCGAAGATCCGACCGAGGTCGGCGGTCTATGGGTAGGCCTGGCGGGGCCAGCCGGTCGCTCACCGAGGGCTCGTGACTCGAGCTCGGCAGCCCGATCGACGAAGGGGACACTCTCGGGGTACGTAACACCTCGAAGTTGCACACCCTTTCAGCGAAAGATCGCAGCGACTCCTCGCGTAGCCTACGGGACTAGTCAGGCCAGAGCGAGTCGTGCGACCTTGCTTACGTGGCCCTCTACCACAATCGCTATGTTCGCTGGTACGTGAGCTTCTTCTTGAAGCTTGCGCTGACGCGTCCGGGCAGATGGGTCCTGAGCAATTTCACCGCGCGGTTGGACCCGATCATCTATCGCCGGACCGGGGGCCGGCTGAACTCGACCGGTGTGCGATGAAGGTTCTGGTCACGGGCGGAACGGGATTCGTGGGCTCGCATGCGGTGGAGGCACTGGTTCGTGCGGGACATGAGGTGCGTCTGTTGGCCCGCAGCCCCGAGAAGGTCGATCGCGTCATGGCAACGCGGCGCATCGAGGGACTCGACGTCGTGCTCGGCGATATGACCGACGCCGCACGCGTCCGCGCGGCACTGACCGGCTGCGACGCGGTGCTGCACGCCGCGGCCGAGGTGGAGATCGGTCGAGCGAAGGACGTGTTCGAGTCCAACGTTGCTGGCAGTCACAACGTTCTCGGCACCGCGGTAGAGCTTGGCCTCGACCCGGTCCTCGTCATCTCGAGCATCGCCACCATGTTTCCGCCCACCGGCCCGGCGATCACCGTGGGCGACCCGATCGTGAACTCGAGCTCGGGCTATGGTCGCTCCAAGGCCGAAGGAGAGCGCTACGCGCGCGAGCTTCAGGCCGCAGGGAAGCCTGTGGTCTCGATCTATCCGAGCGCGGTGACGGGTCCCGACGACCCGGGGCCCAGCGCCACGGTAAAGGGCTTGCGCGACAGTATTCGCTTTGGCTACCTGATCACGAGCGGTGGAGTCGGACGTGTCGACGTGCGTGACCTTGCTACTGTCGTCGTCGCAGCGCTCGAGCCAGGTCGCGGGCCGCGACGGTACATGGCTGGCGGGCGCTTCCTCCCTTGGGCGGAGGAGGCCGCTCTCTGCGAGCAGATCATCGGGCGCCGCGTCCGGCGAATCCCGGCACCGCCCTGGTCCGTCCGTTTGGTGGGACGCACCGTCGACGCCATCAAGGCGGTCATGCCTTCCTTCGATTATCCGCTCACGTACGAGGCGTCGCTATTCATGACGCGCATGGTTCCGTGCGACGATCAGAAGACCAGCGAAGAGCTCGGCGTCACGTTCCGTGCAAGCCGGGAAACGCTGACCGATACCATCCGCTTCCTCCTCGAGGCTGCTGAGCTCGAGCCCAGCCAGGCCCCGGCTCTGTCAGCTCCCAAGGTCAGCTCAGGTGGTCCAAGCGAGACTCGATGACCCAGCCGAACGCAAAGACCCCACCGAGATTGGCGGCAAGTCGAGATCGGTGCTGATGCGTTACCGACCGCGAGCAATCTGCTGGCGGCAGGATCAGCCGAGTACTTTCACGAACTCCTCGTCATCGATGACGAGGGAGGTTTCGATGGTCAGGAGGTCTGACCACTGGTGGGACCATCGGCCCATCGCGACTGCATCGTCTGCCTCCACGATGGAGTAGCCAGTGCGGTCGCTCGGGCTGTGCCACCGGCTAATCAACTTGATGCCGTCAGGTGGTTGACCCCCGCCCTCGAGGAAGCGTTTGATCGCATCGTTTCTGTGCTCCGGGCGAATCGTGTACTTGGAGATGAACTTCATGGCGTGTTCCCCTACGGCGCGGCCGCGGTATGTGTGAAGCCTGAGATGATGCCAGGGCGGTTGAATCGCATCAACAGGCAATCACGTGAAGGAAATGAAACCCTTTCGGGTTGAAAACCAGGAAGCCCAAACGACGTGCCGCAGAATCGAGACTCTCGATGTTTGTCTGCGCCTCTTTGCTACATTCGTTCGCTGAGATCGAGCAGGAGCACCCGCATCTCGTCTTGGTCTCGCCATCGGCTCCATGGCCCATGGCCGGAGAAGAGTTGATTGAACGGATACTCCGCCAGAGAGGTCAGTGACTGCTTCTGAGCCGACCACGAATACCAGCATGCGTCTTGAAACGCTCGCATTTCGTCCCGCTCGTAGTCCCAGGTGAGAGAGTCGCCGGTGAAGAGATAGGCGTTGTCGACCAAGTACACGACGCTTCCCTTGGTGTGGCCTGGCACCGGGATGGCGGTCAGGCCATCGCCGAGGTCGGTCGGCTGCTGGGTCGATGATCCCTCGAGGATGTGGCTGGCGAACGGTGCCGCGCTTTGGTCATCCCGATGAATATAAACCTCGGCATCGAAATGCTTCGCCCATTTCTCGGCGTCCGCGACGTCGTCGCGGTGCGTCAAGAGGATCTTCGAGATGCCGCCCATCGCCTCGAACGGGCTGACGAGTTTGCGTGTGAACTGAGGCGAGTCGAACAAGAGGCTGCCACTCGGCCGAGGCATGAAATAGGAATGTGCTCCGAAGGACGAACGATCGTTGTGACCACAGAGGTAAACCCCCTCCGCCAACAGGTGAGGGTAGATGCCGGGTGGCGGTCGCAGGTGGCTCTCGGTTCGGATCGACCGGGTAGGGCAGAGCTCTGCGGCTAACCATGCTTGGCGGAGCTCGCCTGGCGTGCTCGGCTGGCGCTCGAACACCGAGTAGTCGCCCCGGCGCACAATGAGCCCTGGCGCCACGTGCCGAGCCGCAGCGCAGTTGATGCACCGCTGGTCGATGAACCAATCCCCGGCTGCGCCTTCAGGGTTTCGTGCGGCGTCGCCTTTCATCAACGCCGATCCTAAGGCCCTAGAGGGTCCGGACAAGCGGCGGGAGACATCTCAGAGACCCGCAAGCGAATCCCTGGCGACCGCCACGCGTTGCAACCCCCGCCACTCCGCGTGGCATATTTGGGACGGCGATGGCGCCCACGTCGCGGGCGAATCGGTCCCCGGCCGTCGTGGCTGTCCTCGAACGCCTCGTCCTGTGCCGATTTTCGCAAAAACCAAGTGACCAGCGGTCATTCTGCGGGACACTTGCGCTGGGTTTCATGAGGGTCGTCCGCGAACACATCTATTCCATCGGCGCGTGCGTGTTCATCGCCTTGGCGGCACCCGTATCTCGGGCCAGCGCGGACGAGTTGACGGAGGCCTTTCAGTTGGCGGGAGCGGAAGGGACGCCCGAAGAGCTTCGCATCTGGGAGCTCGTCGAGTACGAGCGGTTCGTGAAGGCGCGCGAAGACGCGGAGAAATACCTCGCCGAGCATCCGGACTCCTTCGTTGCCGAGCTCTCTCTCGGCGTCGCCCAGCATTTCGGCGAGGCGAACTTCCCCATGGCGCTCTTTCATCTTCAGCATGCCCTAGGGTTGTTTGAAGCCAGGTTCGGCCCCGAGCCGCCGCCAGAGCAACCGTGGAGGTGGCATGCGAGGATCCTCCGCGAGTTGGCTCGGACACACGCGGACCTCGAGCACTACGACCAGCAGCTCGTGTTCATTGAACGGTACAACACCCGCTACACGCCTCTGCTCATTGCCGAACGAGCCTGGCCGTTGATGAAGAAGCGTGAGTTCGACCTGGCCCGCATGGCGGCAGAGGAAGGGCTCGCTACCGACGACCCTTACCAGGTAGAGCGGGCCCTCAACGCGCTTTGCACGATCGAGTTCGAAATGGGCCACGACGCGGAGAGTTACGAGGCTTGTCGCGACGCCGTCGATTTTGGCCGGGATCGGTTTGGGAGCCCGAGTGTCGTCGACCTCAGCAACTACGCCGAAGCAGCCCGCTCGATTTTCCGGTTCGACGAGGTCGAGCAGATCCTCATCGAGGCGACTCGCGCCCGTCAGTCTTGGTATGGCAGTCCCTGGATCGACCTGGCCGACCTCTACATGCGTGCCGGGCGATTCGCCGAAGCGCTTTCCGCCCTCAGAGAGGTGCCCCGCCATCGTGCAGCGCGACCGCCGCACGTTCGGGACGCAGATCGAAACGAGGCCCGACGCTCACTGGCCGCGTTCCTGCTTCTGATGGGGAAACCAGACGACGCCCTTCGCGTGACTAGCAAAGCGCTCGTGCTCCCCGATCGCCGTTCGCACAACAGCAGGGACCCGGATCAAGACCGAGCGATCGTCGCTCTCGTCGACACCCTGGCAAGGTCGATGCAAGCGGAGATCATCATCGAGCAAACCGTTGCCCATCCCTTCTACGTGCGATGGTCGGCTCGAGCCAAAGCGCAGTGGGAGCGCTTTCAAGCATGGATGAGCGCGCAGCAAGTGGGCAGATTCCTGAACGACGAGCAACGCCTGGTTGGCACGTTCGCCATAGGGACCGCAAGTAGTGCGGTTACGCCACCGTGGCTCGTCGGAGAGTTGGTTGGGATCTTGGGACCCGGTGTCACGCGGGCGGCGATCGGCAGCGCGGCTCGTCACGATTCGCGCGAAGGAGCGTCTGCTTACTACGATGCGTTCGGCGCCGAGGCGGCTCTCGCGCAACGGCGGTATGACGAGGCGACCGTGCTGGCGCGGCGGGCCCTCCAGACGCTGCAGCCCGGCGAAGCTCTTCTGCGGGAGCGCGCCCGGGCAATCCTCGGCCGCTCACTTTCCGACCCGCGCGAGGCGACGGCGATTTACGAGGAAGTGCTCGCCACGGATCCGGGGCTCTTTCGTCGCCTGAGATGGGCGCTTCCGGTGCGAGTCGAGCATTCAGACGCCGAGCTCGATGAGCTCGTCTCTGCTGCATTGGGTCGCTCGCCCCGCTTCGACGACTCCGACGACGGTCTTCGCATCGAAGTCCGTTCTGGCCGGGCGTGCCTTTTCGGTCGGACGGGTACGGCTTGGGGGTGCTCGGACGCAGAGCCTCGGGCGGGAGAGTCGGAGAGGGAATACATTCAGCGGATCGTCGACTCCTTTCATAGCGTCGTCTTTTCCCCGCGAGTCGACCTAAGCCGAATCGACATCAACTCTTTGGATGGGTCCAACCGAATGCTCCGCGACCCGGACCAACTCTTGCTAGAACCGTCTGTGCCGTAGCGGCGCGCTTCGAGTCTGCTACCTTGGTCGCTTCTTGGAGGTAGCAGTTTGGAGCGTGAGATAAGGGTTGGGTTGTGTGGTTGCGGCGTGATCGGCGAGGGGCTCGTGACGGCCTTGCTCCAGCATGCAGACGTGATCCGGGCACGAGCAGGGGCGCCCGTCAGGCTCGTAGCCGTTGCTGACAAGGACGCGGCGCGGCTCGACATCGTTCGTGCGCAAGATCCGAGCGTCGCTCTGCTGGACGATGCCTTCGAGCTCGTGACCCGGGACGACGTCGATGTGGTCGTCGAGCTCATCGGCGGGGTGGCGGTGGCCGATCGCCTGGTGCGTGGGGCGCTCGAGGCGAAGAAGCACGTGGTCACGGCCAACAAGGCGCTTCTCGCCGAACGGGGTGCAGCGCTGTTCGCGCTTGCAGAGGCCAATGGCTGCGACCTCTACTTCGAGGCTGCGGTGGCTGGAGCCATTCCCGTGATCCGCGTGATTCGGGAATCGCTTGCTTCCGATCACATCCAGTCCGTCAGGGGCATCATCAACGGAACCAGTAATTACATTCTGTCGAGCATGGCCAATGAAGGGGCTGCGTTCGGCGATGCGCTGAAAGCCGCGCAAGAGGCAGGGTTTGCCGAAGCTGACCCGACGCTCGACATCACAGGCGGCGATGCCAGTCACAAGCTCGCGCTCATTGCGGGCCTTGCGTTCGGGGCGCGCGTGCTGCCGAGCGAGATTCCGACCGAGGGGATCGAACAAGTCGACCCCCGAGACATTCAATATGCGCGAAACTTTGGCTACGTGATCCGGCCCCTCGCGCTTGCCGAACGCCTGGAGGCTGGCGATCTCGATTTACGGGTCCATCCGGCCCTCGTGCCCGAGAGCGATCCCCTTGCGCACGTCGACGGGGCGCTCAACGCGGTCTCGATTCACGGCGAGATGGTGGGGCCTAGTTTCCTTTCGGGCCTTGGTGCCGGCGCCGGTCCGACGGCCACGAGTGTTGCGGGCGACATCATCGACATCGCGAAGAACTCACTGGCAGGCGCGCCGGTCAGGCACTGGAACTTCCCAATCGATGGCGACCAGAAGATCCAAGCAATGGCCGACGTGTCGTCGCGCTACTACCTCCGCTTTTCGGTGCGCGACGAGTCCGGGGTGCTCGCCGCGCTATCGGGCAAGCTTGGCGACGCGGGCATCTCGATCGAGCAGATGGTCCAGGACGTCGAAGCCGGCGACGAGGGTACCGCATCGATTGCCATCCTGACGCACCACGCGCGGGAAGGGGACGTTCGAGACTCGCTCCGCGCAATCGACAGCACTCATCTCACGACGGCCCCCACGCACCTCATTCGAATCGTCGAATAAGAGTCACCGCCCCCCAAGCTCCGCTTCGCACTTCACCCATCATGCCCACCAAATCCCGCCGGCGAGTCCTCTTGCTTGATAGCCTCATCAACCTCTTGTTGGGTGTTGCACTTCTCAGTTTCGGGACCGTCGGGGATTGGTTGGGCATTCCTGGTTCCGATACGGCCTTCTACCCGACGATTCTTGGCGGCGTGCTTTTCGGCATCGGCATCGCGCTCGCGTGGGAGTGCGTGCGTGGCGATGCGCAGCCGCTGGGCCTCGGGCTCGGCGGGGCCATTGCGATCAATCTCTGTGGTGGGTTTGTGCTCACCGGATGGTTAGTCTTTGGAGACCTCGCGCTGCCGCTTCGCGGTCAAGTGATCCTCTGGGGGTTGGCCGCGATCCTGGTTCTGATCAGCCTGGTCGAGCTCGCTGTGCGTGCCATGAGGTGACACGCTGTCGTTCCTCAGAACGTTGTCCGTGGCGAGATGTTAGCCGCCATTGTCGCGGGACTGTCGCAAGGCCAGGTTCTCGAGAGCGAGTTCGCGCTGCGGCCGGAGGGTCGATCGGGTGGTTGCGAGAAGGGCGTAGAGCAACGGAAGCATGGGGGTAGGTTAGCTTGACCCCAAGCGTGGAAACATCAACGATTGTACGGTCGACGGGGTTGTGAGGAGGCACGGGCGCACGCGACTGGTGATCGCGTCGGCTGAGCGGCGTATGTTGACCGACGCCGTCGGACATGGAGAATGAATATGACCGACAAGAATGAGCTCCAAGAACTATACGCCTCGTTTGCGCGCATCTATGCGGACGGGACACCGATTCGAAGTGTGTTCGAGCTCGTGGCCGCGATCCGCGCCGCGGGACTGGAACCGGAGCGGGTGACCGAGGACTGGCTCAGAACGCTCAATCGGGACTGGGTGTACGGGGAGTCGCTCCTGCCGTTCCAAGACCCTGCGGCGAATCGCCTCTATCACCGTATTCTCACCGGAGGGTGAGCTCGAGAAAGAGCTCCGCGAGACCCAAGAGATCGCGTCGTCGGATTAGTCTCGAGCAAGCCGATTGAGCATCCACCCAGAAGCGACCCCGCCGCGAACGCAACGAGCGGCATGATGATGCGATCGAGCGTCGCCTTCTTCATGAGAAGCGTGATGCTCCCCACCAGGGCGATCGCGCTCATTGCGACGCCCGTGAGGACGATCCAAGTCAGTGCCGTCATCTCTTCATCTCGTGGAAGCTTCTAGGCGTGGCATCGACTCACATTAGGCCAAATATCGAATCTCGATGGCTTCCACCAGTGCGTGGCGAAGGCCTTCAAATGTGCCGTGTTCCCGGCTCCGCGCCTCTAGCTCGCGCGCGGTCAACGCCAGCTTCTCATCATGTATTGCATGCGCCAGCCAGTCGGAGAAATCGTTATGGGCCGCATGGTGCTCTAGCACTGTGGAGTCACACAGCAGTAGCTCACGGCGAAACGTTGCGAGGTTGTCGGCTCGAGCGCCGGTGAGCCCGAAGTAGTTGCGAAATTGGAACATGCTACCCGGCGGAAGGTGCGCGTCCGCATACTTGTGCCAGTGGCGCACGTGCTGAATGAAGCGCCGGCCCAGCTTGAACAGTTCGACTCGGGGGGAATCGCCCAGTCGCACAAGCAATGCCTGCCCCTCTTGTGGTGCCGGCAGTCGATCGAGCGGGTCGATGTCCCATCGCTCGCGCATGCCTTCGAGGGCGGTGGGATCTATACCGCTCTCCCCCGGAATGGCGATCAAGAAGTCGAAGTCCAATTCCGGCGAACGACATAGTTGGCCGGGATCGAAGGTCACTAGGCAGAGGCCCTTCTGACCTTGAAATGTCGGGCAAGCTGCGCCTTCGTCGGCAAAAGGCACCTGTGCTTCGTCGACGATAATCCAATGGGGCAAGCCGGATCGGCTGCGCTCCTCGTGCAGAGCCTGGAGCAACTCAGCCACATACCGGGCTCGTTGTTCTTCGCCGAGCAACGAGAGATCCACGACCAGGCTTCCGAGCTCCTGCCCCAGAAACTCGGGAACGCTCTCGGCTGGCGGCAGCGGGCCGCTTCCTCCGAGCGCGACAACCTGATGCAGGTGTCCGAGGGGCGCGTGGTCACCCTCGGGGTCGAGGATGCACACGGAGTAGTCGAGCTCGATCAAGCGCTCCGCTAGAAGGCCTGCGGCATAGGACTTTCCGACGCCGCTGTCTCCTACGAACAACACGTTGGCCCGGGACGCCGGCAACCTGACTCGACCACCGTCGTCCGATTGCCCAAGCGTAACCTGCCAGCGACGCGACGCGGACAATGGCGCACCAGCGAGGACCCGATCATGAAGGAAATCCGCAACGGCTTCCCCAGCGTTGGCCGTGAGAACGATATCGGCTTCTCGCTTCAAGGAATCGACGGCATTGCCTACAGCGACGGCCAGCTCGCAATGGCGAAGGAGGGCCAAGTCGTTCTCTGCATCCCCGATTCCAATTGTGCTGTGGTACGAAATGCCGAGCTCTTTCAATGCTTCGAGAAGACCTGTGCCTTTTGAGACCGCGGATGGCAAGACCATCAGGGCCCCTCGGTTGCGGGTCAACTGACAGTCCGCTCCGAGTCGCCGCACTTGCTCCAAGACGACGAGCTCATCTTCACTGTTGCAGGCGAGGAGCACCTGCCCCCGTTGAAAATACACGCCACGCTGGACCAACGGCGCGTCCAGCTCCAGAGGGACCGGTGCGGTCCGTGCATGGGACACCCCAGCTCGCCGAATCACGGCCCCGTTCTCTGCGACGATCAGGTCGAACCACTGCTCCGCGTCGGGAAAAACGTGCAACAGGTCCGAAACGACTCTGCCGGTTACCAAGAGGAGTGCCATCCCAGCATCACGGGCCTCCGCCAAAGACGCGAGCACCCATTCGTCCGGACGACCTCCTTCGGTGAGGGTCCCATCGAAATCGATGGCAATCGCTTTGAAGTACGAGGACATCGCCCAATCGGCCTACTGATTCACCGACTTCCATGCAACACCCGGGCCAAAGCGCGGAGTGGCTGCGAAAGGCAACATGCGCCGTGGCAGAGCTCTAGATCAAGCGAACGCCGATTGTACGAACGCACGATCTGCGCGATGGCCGAGCACCAGCCGTCATCGCAGGTCCTGCGGCTCGCACCTGCTCTAGTGCAACCCTTGCGCGCACCGTCGACGAAAACAGGGAATAGGCCCCTCTAGAGTCTTGGCACGCGTGTTGCTTCGTCCCGTGCAGAGCAGCATCGCATGAACCAAGTGGGGGAATTGAATGTTGAGACGACCAAGCAAGACGACGGATCTTCGTGCAAAGCTAAATCTGGCACTCGAAGCCGATGCGGTGCTGGCCTACGAGCGCGCCGTCGACCTCTATGCGACCAAGGGCTTCATGGCTCGGGCGACAGCGATGGCGAAACTGATCCTGGCCATCGACCCGACGAGGGGCGATGTCCTCGAGCGCGTCAATCTAGAGGGGCATCGACTGAGACAAAGCCCGACTCTGTGAAGTCGGCTAGTTCCACAGCGTCCAGCGGATGCCACGACCTCCTGTCTCAGTCTGGCTCGAGATCGACATGCCGGGCCTCTGGCGCGGCCTCGGTGAGCTCCTCCTCGAGCCGGTCGATTTCATCGCCGATCGCGTCCGTAACCTCGCCCCCAAACTCGACCAACAGGCGCTCGAGTGCCTGCGGTCCATCCAGTCTGGCCCAGGTTGCATCTAGATCCCGTTCGGCCAACAGACGACGAGCGAGCTCGCGACCATCGAAGGTGACTTCGGCTTTGAATCGGACCGTATCCGCTCCGAGTTGCGAGACTTTCACGTCTTGGATTCGGGCGACGATCGGGCTGTCTTCGAGGACCGCCAGCATTCGGGCGACCGATTCGGACGGAGGGGTGGGACCAAGCAGGAGGCGGCGATTCCGATTGATGAGAAAGACTGCGGACACGCCAAGCAGCAGGCCGATGGCAATGGAGGCGGCACCATCCCAGGCGGGGTTTCCCGTGCGCTCTGCCAACCCGAGCCCCGTCACGGCGATCAGTATGCCGAGCACGGCCGACGCATCCTCGAGCACCACTGCAACGCCCATCGGATCGGGGCCTGTTCGCAGGTATTGCCACGCGGACTGATCCGCCTTGCGGGCCGATCGTCGAACGGCCGACAACCCAAACGCCAGCGAGATGCTCTCCGCCACCAGCGATCCAAGCAGGATGACGAAGCCCCAGCCCAGGTGCTCGAGGGGCTCGGGGGCCCAGATCTGTTGCGCCCCACGGACCACCGACACGCCGCTCCCGACGAACAGCACTCCGGCCGCCGATAGCAGCGCCCATATGTAGCGAGAACGGCCGAAGCCGTAGGGGTATTCACGATCAGGCTGGCGTCGCGACCGAACGATTCCGACGACCAAGAGGCTCTGATTGGTGAGGTCTGCCGCGGAGTGGAGCACCTCCGCCATGATCGCGGTCGAGCCGGTCAGCAGGAACGCGACCGTCTTGGCCACTCCGATCACGAAGTCGACAAAAAGCGCGACGGCGACAGCGCGGGTGCTCGTCGTCATTCGAGCACTATACTACCTAAGTCTCGACATGTGGGTCGGACGACCCGAAGGCCTGCCCGTGGTATTGCTACTGTATCCAGGCACCTGGAAGCTACGCAGGAGGATGCGATGAGAGTCATCATCGTGGGAATCGGGGACATCGGCTACGAGCTCACGAGGGATCTAACCCGCAGTGGGTCGCACGAGGTCGTGCTCATCGACAGCAACGAAGCGCGCTGCGAAGACCTCAGCCAGGAGTTCGACGCGTTCGTCCTGGAGGGTGACGGGACCCATCCTGAGCTCCTTCAAAAAGCGTTGATCGAGGAGAGCGACGCGCTCGTCGCGAGCACCAACTCGGACGCGCTCAACACGGTGATCGCGATGTTGGCTAAACGCTTTGGCGTCCCCACAATCATCGTGAAGCTCAAAGACCTGGGCCTGCGAGCTGCCTGTCAAGAGATCGGTGTGGCCGGCATCATCACGCCTAACATCTCCGCCGCTGCCGAGATCTTGGCAGCCCTCCATGGATTTGGCAGGCCCGATTTGTCCTTGGTCACGCGAGGAGGTCCTTCTCGCGCGGGGCAAGACGCGGGTCCAGTCAGGCGACTTGTTGTTGCTACTCGTTGAAGACGAGGACGCAGTCGGGAGGATGAAGGAGTTGCTGAACCGCGGCTAGGACTGCACGGCCGGTAGGGCGTTTGTCCGGCGGAGGCGCCCGCCGACTTCCTCGCGCAATGCCTGCGCGCGGGTCCGACGAAGCGCACAGAATGCGCTTCGGGTAGCCGAAAAGTGACGAGAGATCGTCCACTTCGCGGGGCCTGTTTCTTGCATTGATTCCTGGCGAACATGATGCGTCCTTGATTGGCGCTGAACGCGAGGGGAAGATGAAAACGGTCTTCGTAAATCCTGAGCGGTGCATAGGATGTCGGCAGTGCGAGTTCGCTTGCGTCGTGGAGCATTCGAAAAGCCGGGATGCCGTGGCCGCGATGTTCGAGGAACCCCCGCCCCGTTCGAGGATTCATGTGGCCCCCGGGGCGGCTCAGTTCACGTCCTTCCCAGGCAAATGTCGGCACTGCAATCCCGCGCCCTGCCAGCAGGTGTGCCCCTCGGGCGCCATCTCTCGCGACGCGGAGCAGGATCTCGTTCTGATCGACCCCAAGAAATGCATCACCTGCGCGATGTGCGCGATGGTATGCCCGTTCGACGTCGTCAGCTTCCACGCGCAGAGCAACGGCATGCCGGCTCGCACGGTCGCGGTCAAATGCGATGGCTGCGTGCGACGCGTGCGGCGCAACGAGGAGCCAGCCTGCTCCGAGGTGTGCAAGGTGGATGCTCTGGTCTTCGGAGAGTTGAACGATTTGGTGCAAGCGGGGCGAGTTCGAGAAGCGCACGCAGTGCTGTCGGCCGTCGCCGCCATGGAGCCCGCCGCGCCACGAGCGCCGGACAACGTGGAAGCCTGGCGCGCCTGGGGCCGGTCAGCGACCGCCGTGAGGGAGGATTAGCAAATGGCTAGCCAAAAAGATGTAAACAGCCTGAGCATCAACAAGGATGCGCGGGCGATGATCGCGCGGGCCCGCGAGGAGGGCATCGAGACAGTCTGGGATCGGCTTGCCGCCCAGCAACCTCAGTGCGGTTACTGCGCCATGGGCGTGAGCTGCCGCAACTGCGCCATGGGTCCGTGCCGGGTCGACCCTTTCGGTGAGGGGCCGCAGAAAGGCGTATGCGGTGCCGATGCGGACATCATCGTCGCCCGCAATCTCGGCCGCACCATCGCCGCGGGAGCGTCTGCCCACTCCGACCATGGCCGGGATATCCTCGAGGTGTTTGCCGAGCTTGCCGAAGGCAAAACCAGCGGCTACGAGATCCGTGACCCCGACAAGCTGCGCGCGCTGGCGGAGGAATGGGGCGTGGGCACCGAGGGCCGGGAAACCTTCGAGATCGCCCAAGATCTGGCTTCTGCCATGATGGAGGATTTCGGTACCCGCAAGAGCAGCTTGGGCTTTACGGCCCGCGTGCCGAGCCAGAGGACCGAGCGCTGGGCGGAGCTCGGCATCACGCCGCGCGGAATCGATCGTGAGAACGTGGAAATGCTTCATCGCACCCACATGGGCGTGGACAACGACTATGTGAACACCTTGCTCCACTGCCTGCGCACGAGCCTTTCCGATGGCTGGGGCGGTTCCATGGTCGCCACCGAGCTGTCCGATGTCATGTTCGGCACGCCGAAACCGGTGCTGTCGCGGGTCAATCTTGGCGCGTTGAAGCCGGAGAGCGTGAACATCGCCTTGCACGGGCACAATCCCATGCTCTCCGACGTCATTGTCCAGGCGGCAGCCGACCCCGAGCTCATCCAGCTGGCCAAGGGCAAGGGCGCCGACGGAATCAATCTGGTGGGGCTCTGCTGCACAGGCAACGAGCTACAGATGCGCAGGGGCATTCCCATGGCGGGCAACCACCTCATGCAGGAGTTGGTGCTCCTCACTGGCGCACTCGACGCCATGGTCGTCGACTATCAATGCATCATGCCGTCGGTCACCGACGTGGCGAAGTGCTTTCACACCGAGGTGATCTCGACCGCCGACAAAGCCAAGTTCACCGGGGCGACGCACATCTCCTTCGATCCCCGCCGCGGCCTCGAGATCGGCAAGCAGATCGTCCGCCGGGGCGTGGAAGCCTACGGCAACCGCAACCCCGAACGGGTCCGCATCCCGGACGAGACGGTGGAGATGATGGCCGGCTTCTCGGTGGAAGCGATCCTAGGCGCGCTGGGCGGTACCCCCGAGCCGTTGGTAGACGCGATCAAGGCGGGCAAGATCCGCGGCGCAGTAGGCGTCGTCGGATGCAACAACCCGAAGATCCAGCAGGACTACGGTCACGTCATGCTCACTCGCCGGCTGATCGAGAACGACATCCTCGTGCTGGTCACCGGCTGCTCGTCCATTGCCAACGGCAAGGCGGGCCAGATGATGCCGGAAGCCGCGGAAATGGCCGGCCCTGGGCTGCGTGAGGTGTGCCAGGCACTCGGGATTCCGCCGGTTCTGCACATGGGCTCCTGTGTCGATAACACGCGCATCCTGGTGCTCGCAGCGGCGCTGGCCAACTATCTCGGCGTGGATATTTCCCAACTGCCTTTGGCCGGCGCCGCGCCGGAATGGTATTCGGAGAAGGCCGTGTCGATCGGTGCGTACGTCGTGGCGAGCGGCATTTACACCGTGCTCGGCGTGCAGCCGCCTGTGTTTGGCAGCCGCAATGTGGTCAAGCTGCTGGCCGAGGATTTGGATGACGTGGTCGGCGCCAAGTTCGGCGTAGAGGCCGACCCCGAGAAAGCCGCGGTGCTGATCCGCAAGCACATCGAGGCGAAGCGTGCGGCGCTGGGCTTGGAGTCTCGCGATGTGTGACGACCATCACGAAGGGCACGAACACGAGCATCATGATCACTCGGGGCTCGAGCAGCGTGCCCAGCCCGAAGAGTTCCGGGTCGTCATCACCGGCAAAGGCGGGGTGGGCAAAACGAGCCTGACGGCCTTGCTGGCACGGCTTCTGGCAAGGGATTCGTATCGGGTACTGGCGTTGGATGCAGACCCGCAGATGAATCTTCCCTATGCCCTCGGCTTGCCCCATGACCGCGCCCGCGCTCTGGTTCCGCTTAGCCAGAATCCGGAGTACGTGGAGGAGAAAACCGGCGTGCGCCCAGGCTCGGGCTGGGGACTGTTTTTCCGGCTCAATCCGGACGTCGATGACGTGGTCGAGCGCTTCGGCGTCGTAGGGCCCGAGGACGTGCGTCTGCTGGTGATGGGCAACACCGTGAAACCCGCCGCCGGTTGCGTGTGCCCGGAGAACTCGCTGCTAGCGGCCGTAGCCAACGCGGTCAGCCTGCGCCGCCGCGAGGCGATCCTGCTCGACACCCAGGCGGGAATCGAGCACTTCGGCCGCGCGCTGGCTCGGGGCTTCCGCCATGCGGTTGTGGTCACCGATCCCACCTTCAACGGGGTGCAGGTGGCCCTGCACGCCGCGCGCCTTGCACGGGAGCTCGGGATTCCTGCCGTTCATCTCGTGGTCAACCGAGTGCGCAATGACGGTGACATTGACCGTGTTGCCCAGATCCTCGAAGACCAAGGCAGCTTCCCGTTCACCACCCGGCACATGCTCCCCTACGAGGAGCAGCTCCTGCAGAGTGAGCCTGACGTGGGGCCTTTGCTCACCCGTCCGGATTCGTCGTTCCTGCGCGCGGTCGGTGAGCTGCGCGATGCGTTGCTGCGTGAGGAGCTAGAGCGATGGCGTCACGCATCGTAATCGTCGGCGCCGGCCCGGCCGGCATCACCGTGGCCGAGGCGCTGCGTGAGCACGACCGCGAAGTGGGAATTGCCATGCTCTCGTCTGAGCCCTTTCCACCCTACGCGCCACCGGCCATGGCCGATCATTTTCTCACTGGGCGCGAGGACACCTTGTTCTGGAAGGGGCGCGACATCTGCGACCGGCTGAACGTGGACTACCGAGCAAACACCCGTGTGAAATCGCTGGCGCCCCAAGCGCGTGAGCTGAGCTTGGCGGACGGATCCGTGCTGAACTACGGTCGGCTGGTGATCGCGACCGGCGGCGGATTGTATGCACCTATCGCCGGCCACGATCTACCGGGGGTGTACAACTTCAAATCGCTCTCGGCGGCTCAGCAGCTGGTAGACGGGGTCCGTGCTGGCCAGATTCGCAGCGCAGCGATCGTCGGAGCCGGCTTCATCGGGGTGGAGCTGGCGCTACTTCTCCAAGATCTGGGCGTGGCCGTCACCATGGTCGAGATGGAGGATCGCTTGATGTGGCGGATGCTCGAGCCCGAAACTGCCGAGATGGTGCTCGAAAACGTGCGCGCACGCGGTGTCGAGGTTCGCCTCAACACGCGTGCCGAAGCCTTCCTGGGTGACCGCGAGGTTTCCGGCGTGAAGCTCGCGTCGGGTGAGGAGCTCCATGCAGATGCTTACGTTGCCGCAACGGGCGTTAAACCTGCCATCGACTGGCTGCAGGGGTCGGGCGTCGAGACGAGCTGGGGCGTCATCGTCGATGATCTTCAGCGTACGAACATCCCGGACATCTATGCGGCAGGCGATGTGGCGGAAACCAGGGACCGGATGACCGGCGAGCGTTTTGTCCATGCCATTTTTCCGAACGCCGTTGCTCAAGCGCGCGTTGTGGCCAACGGTCTACTGGGCTTCGAGGTGCCCTATGAGGGCGCCGAATCCATGAACAGCCTCAAGCACCTCGGCGTGGAAGTCATGGCGGTGGGATCACAGAGCGGACAGGAAGAGCTGCGGTCACGCAAGAACGACACGCTGCGCAAGGTGTTCTTGAGTGACGGCCGTATCGTGGGCTTTCGCCTGGTCGGAGACATCCGCGGGGCCGGCGTACTCCGGTCACTGATGCTGCGCGGGGTGGACGTCAGACCGTTTCGTGATCTCCTCCTCGATCCTCGTCCGGGCGCTGCATGGTTCGGCAGCGCCGTGCCTCTGCACGCCACTTCGTTCTGAAGTCAGAAGTTGCCCGCGCCTTGCGGATCAACCCTCAGTCGACCAAACGGGTATCGAAACCCCGGGCCGACAAGGCCTCCAACACCTGCTCCGCCTCTTCTTCGCCGCGAAGCTGCAGCACCATGTTCACGATCGCGGCGCGAGCCGAGGACGCGTCGAACGCACGCTGGTGGCTGAGCTCCATGATGTTGCTGTGTAGCTCGCCGATCAGCTGGGTGACTTGGCCGAGGGCGCCCGGAATGTCCGGCACCTCGACCTCGAGCCTCACCAGCCGGTGGCTGCGCACCATGCCGCGCTGCAGGACCGAG
>Ga0209567_10000327_pt1 | contig 25883 bp, 22 predicted proteins | sample COG_12_FD_184756 | JGI IMG/M metagenome (GOLD analysis project Ga0209567, IMG submission 184756) | Pelagic marine sediment microbial communities from the LTER site Helgoland, North Sea, for post-phytoplankton bloom and carbon turnover... | ecosystem: Environmental > Aquatic > Marine > Neritic... | reverse complement strand
CAAAGACTACATGGCCCGCACACTCGTGACGTTCAAGCCTGAAACCGACGTACTGGACGCGGTCCACACGCTCGTCGAGCACCGCATTGCGGGAGCACCGGTTGTTGACGACGAAGGCAACCTGCTCGGCATGCTGTCGGAGTTCGATTGCATGAAGGTCGCCCTCAATGCGGGTTACCACGGCATATGGGGCGGACCCGTTCGCGACTTCATGAGCGACGGCGTCGAGACCGTTGATGCCGACATGAGCATTGTCGATCTTGCCCAGGTCTTCATCAACAAGAAGTTCCGCCGCTTCCCGGTCACACAGGGCACGCGACTCGTCGGCCAGATCAGCCGCAGGGACGTCCTCAGGGCGCTGGAATCGATCAGTAAAGGCTAGCCGGCTTCCTTGTCGGACGCGAAGCGTGCGCCCAGCGTACGCCGCCTGAGATAGGCATAGACCTCGAGCAATGGCAGCTCCTTCGGACAGACATCGGCGCAGGCCATCATGCCGATGCACCCAAACACACCCTCGTCGCCCGCAACAACCTCGAACCAGTCTGCGTCCGAACGCTGGTCCCGCGGATCCATCATGAAGCGGGCTACACGATTGAGCCCGGCGCCAGCCAGGAAGTCGGGCTCGAGGTTGGCAACGCCGCAGGACGCCACGCAGCAGCCGCATTCGATGCAGCGGTCACCTTCGTAGATAGCCGCAGCCATGTCGTCGCTCATACGCTCTTCGGTCGCTTGCGGATCGAAGGGCAGACGCTCGTGGATCCAGGCCTCGGTACGCTCGGCCATCTCACGGAACCAGGTACCCGTGTCCACGGACAGGTCGCCAATCAGCTTGAAGGCCGGCAACGGATAAAGCTGGATGTCTTCGGGCAGGTCGGCGGTCAAGGTGCGACAGGCGAGCGCCGGGCGACCATTGACCATCATGCCGCAAGAGCCGCAGATCGCCGATCGGCACGCGAAATCGAACTGCAGCCCGGGATCCTGGCGCTCGCGTATCTGGCTCAACGCGATATACAGCGTCATCGACGGCGTTTCGTCGAGTTCGAATACGTCCGTGCGCGGTTCGGACTTCTCGTCTTCCGGGTTGAAGCGAAAGATCTCGAACTTGAGGCGTCTAGCTGTTGCTTGCTCGCTCATCAGTATCCCTTCAAGTCACGGCCTGCCATGCACCCCGCTCAAGGCGGCTGCCCATGGCCTCAACGCTTTCCAGTCGGCCATGCCGGGTCTGTTCGGTCAGAACCGCATCGTTGTAGTCCTCGACGCTCTGCTGCATCTCAATGCGCTCGTCGCTGCCATAGCCACGGTGGCCAGGCGGCAGGTCGATCAGGCCCGTCGGCTCGTAGCTGAAATCAGGGTCACTGTCCCCGGCGCCCCAGCGTACGAGCGTGCGGTTCAGCCAATCGCGGTCGTTGCGTAACGGGAAGTCCGTCCGGAAATGCGCGCCCCGGCTTTCGGTGCGTGCTGCCGCTCCCATAGCAACGGTCATCGCGAGGCGCAGCATGCCGCGCAGACGCAGCGCGAAGGAAAGCTCCGGATTGACGCCCGGGTCCTTGCAACGCAACACCGCGTTGTTGCAGTCGTCCAGTAGCTGGCCAAGCTGTTTGATCGCGTCGGCGAGTTCGTCCGCGTTCCGGAAAATGCCGACCTTGTGCATCATGATTTCGCCCATGGCATCGCGAATATCGTAGACACCTGGCCCACTGCCCGAACGCTCGAGCCACTCGGAAGCACGTTGCTCAGCCACCGCGACGGCATCGAACGCCGTCGCCATGTCGGCCGACTGGGTCACCCCTGACACGTACTCGGCCACGCGGCGGCCCACAATGCGTCCTGCGACCAGGGTTTCGGAAAGGCTGTTGCCACCGAGCCGGTTGAAGCCATGCATATCCCAGCACGCGGCTTCGCCAACCGCGAACAGTCCCGACAGGCCATAAGCCTGCCCGTCCTTGTTTACGCGCACGCCGCCCATCGAGTAGTGCTGGGTGGGCCGCACTGGCACGAGTTCCTCGGCCGGGTTGATCCCCGCGAAATCACGGCAGATATCCCAGACTTCGAGAAGTTTCGTCCGCAGGTGCTCCTCGCCGAGGTGGCGAATGTCCAGCCAGAGATGCGGGCCGTAGGGTGAGTCAATGCCATTGCCGTCGCGCATGCATTGCGCCATGTGGCGGGACACGACGTCGCGGCTCGCGAGTTCCTGCTTCTCAGGCTCTTTCTCGACCATGAAGCGGTTCATGTTCTTGTCGAGCAGGTAGCCACCATCGCCGCGGCAGCCCTCGGTCACGAGAATACCGCTCGGAGAGAGCGTCGTTGGATGAAACTGCACGGCTTCCATGTTGCCCAGCGGCACGATCCCGGTATCGAGCGCTATCACCGCACCCGTGCCCTCGTTGATCGTGGCGTTGCTCGTGTACTGGCCGTAAATTCGGCCATAGCCGCCTGTAGCAATGACCGTGGCCCTGGCCAGCACCGCGAAATGCGATCCGGTCTTGAGACAGCGCACCACGGCGCCCAGGCAACGGCTGCCATCGTGAATCAATGCCACGGCCTCGGTACGGTCGCGTACCGTGACCCCGAGGCGCACGACTTCGCTGTCGACAGCATATAGCGCCGCGTGCCCGGTACCCGCGGACGCGTAGCAGGCACGCCACTTGGCCGTGCCACCGAAATCCCGCTGCCCGATCAGGCCGTCGTTCTCGAGCGCCTCGTCGATTAAGACTTCTTCGCCCTTGATGAAGTAATGGTTCTTGCCCCCCTGGACGCGACTCCAGGGCACACCGTAGTGCGCCAGCTCGCGAACCGCGACAGGCGCTTCGTCCGCAAAGATATTCGCGACCTCCTGGTCGGCACCCCAGTCCGAGCCCCGCACCGTGTCCAGGAAATGCACGGTCGGATTGTCACCCTCGGCCTTGACGCAGTTGCCGAGCGACGCCTGCATACCGCCCTGCGCAGCACAGCTGTGGCTGCGTCGCGGCGGAACGAGCGACAGGATCATGGAATCGAAACCAGCCGCAGCGGCTTCGATCGCGCAGCGTTCGCCCGCGAGCCCACCGCCAATGACGAGGACGTCCGTCGTTACGAGGCGTTCGCTCATGGCGCCACCTCGTCAATGAGAAAAGCGAGCGGCGGGTCAACCCAGCCTGCAAGCACGAACAGCGTCAAGCCACCGAGGCCCAGCACGACCCAGAATATGACCCGTTCGATGCGATGCATGGCCTGGCGCGACATCCAGAGATCCGCGCCCCACTTTATGGCGAGGCGGTAAAGCCCGACACTCGCGTGGAATTCGACGCAGAGCAGCAACACGGCGTATGGAATCCAGAGGCCGGCACTGACGCGCGCCATTGATGTTGCCGCCTCGATGCCTGCGATCTCTCCATAGAGCGACGTAAATACGTCCATCGCCAGCAAAACCAGGTGGAAGCTGCCCAGCACCAGGATCACCATGCCAGTGCGCACCTGCCATATCCACAGCATCGATTCGACGTGCGGACGGAAGGGCGAATGTGCCGTACGTGTGGCAACTTTCTCCCGGCCCGATGCACTCAGGCCCCTGGCCAGTTGCAGCAGTCGTTTGCGCTCGCGCAGCTGCGCCGGGATCTTGCGGGCCGCGAGCACGGCATGGACGAGGAACAGGATCAGCACACCGGCAACCGTCGGCTGCGCGATGTAATAATCCTCGAGCATACCCGCGAGCCAGTTGAAGCCGCGTTCGCCCGTCAGGATCGAACCAACGAGAATGACATGCCCCCACATGAACAGGGCAAGCAACAGGCCCGTGCCACCGCTCAGGACTTCATAGAAAATCTGACGGCGCGCGGAGAGCGCCGCGCTACCGCCTTTGTCCAATGCTGCGGATACTTTAGTCTGCATGAGCTAAGGATTGAGTTGCTTGAGAATCTCCGGGTCTTCCTCTTCTTCGGCAAGAACCGAGTGGCAGACGTCGCAGTCACGAGAAATATTCTCTCTCTCCTTAGTGCGCAAGCGTTTGCCATGGCAACGAAAACAACCGTCCGAGGCTTCGTGCCCGATATGTTCGGGATAAGTGTTCCACCAGACCTGCATCTCCGGAAAAACGTTGACCGAATATATGTCGCCGAGCACTGTCCCCGCCGCCGCAATGTCTTCGGTCCGTTCAGCAGCAACTTCAGGATAGTTTTCTTCGTAATACCTGCCGAGTTCGGTCGAAATTGACTGACGTGCATCTTCGTGCGACGGGTACTCGGCATCAATGATGCGCAGGCCTTCTTTCTTGATGAATGGCAACGTTCTGTCAATCAGGTCGTCGCGCAGCGCGGCGTCTATTTCGAAATCAGGGGGGAAGTACTTATGACTGGGCCGGTTGTGGCAGTCGACGCAGTCCATCGTGCGCCAGACACCGCCATCCTCCGGCGCGCGCCGGTCTGCATACACTTTCATGTTGCCCTCTTCGTCCGTGTACTCGACCTCGTAGACCTCCTCGCGAGTCTCGTCCGAGCGGTAACGAATGTTGACGCCGGGGTCGACGTGCCAGTGTATTCCCGATGAACCGTTGCCGGCACTACCGCCTACCCTGAGCAGCAGTGCTGTAGTCAGCTCGGTATTCTCCTCATCTTCGGCGAAGCGCTTGCGGATACTGAGCTTGTCGCCCACAAAACGGGTCGGCCAATGACATTGTTCGCAGGTCTCGCGGGCCGGGCGCAGGTCGTGCAAAGGCGTCGGCACAGGACGCGGGTATAAATCGAACGCGACCGAAACCAACTGCCACGCTCCATCAAGCTTGGATTTCACGAACCAATTGGCGCCAGGACCGATATGACAGTCAGCACATTTGAGCCGCGAGTGCGAAGATCGCTGGAACGCGGTGTGCTCGGGTTCCATGACCGAGTGACAGGCCATGCCGCAGAATTCGACAGACTCCATGACCTCGACGCCTTTGTAGGTTGCTCCCGCAATGATGACGATATTGAGCATCGTTGCGCCCAGGAAGATCATCATCCAGCGCCGTGTCTTGGTATTGTTCAGGTCGAATACAGGCAATACGGGCGTTGCCTCGCCGCCCGGCATTCTGCGCAGCCTGCGCCGATAAAGAACGGCACCGACAGGAATCAGGACCAGCCCCGTTGCAAAGATTCCGGGCAGTAGCAGGTAGGTCAGAATACCGAGATAGGGTCCACCCTCGAAACCCAGCTGTTCCATCACGAACAGGCTCACAATCAACACGAGACTCGCGATCGCGAGAGCCGTGCCGATCAGGCTAATGCCATTGTGGGTGATCGACGACAAAAAATTTCTAAACACGGCCTTCCCCTTCTTCTTTTTGGTTGTCCCGATCCGCTGGCTAGTGGGTCAGCAGCGCCCAGATTATACCAATTGCGAGGAGTGTCCCAATGAACAGGAAGATCGAACCGAAGATGTACGCATCGCGGCGCTGTCTCGGATTCGGCCCTTCGACGAGGTATTGCTCCAGCTCTCCAGTTTCAACGAGTCGTTCGTACTCGAGCGGCCGTTCAGCCTTGAATCGCTCGAGCGATATTTTGCCCGTGAAGATCACGAGATCCATCGGGAAACTCTCAGGACGCAGGTGCGTGTGGAAGAAGTGGAACACGAAAATGAACCCGGTTGCGAGCAGAGCCTCGTCGCTGTGAATCACGTAAGCAACGTTCAGGGTCCATCCCGGCAGGAAGCTCGTGAAGAAACCCGGGAACCACAGAATCAGACCCGACACGCCGATGATCGCGACACCCCAGAAGACTGCCAGGTAGTCGAATTTCTCGAAGTACGTCCAGCGATCACCCTTCGGTGGATCACCGAGGTACAGGTAGTAGCGAATGTTGGCGAAGAAATCCGCAAAGTCCTTGGGCTGCGGAACCATCGAGTTCGGCCCCCAGAACATGCCCCGCTCCTTGCGAAATACCCAGCGAACGAAGACATCAATGAGGTGGAAGATGAAGTAGCCGAATGTGCCGATCGCTGCAAGCCGGTGCAGGAATCGTGTCGAGTCAATTCCGCCGAGTATCGCGACAAGCTGATGCGCCCACGCCGTATCGTGGAACTTGAGCGGCAAGCCGGTCAGCGCGAGAAGCATGAACGTCGTAATGATCGTGACGTGAGTACGCATGTGCTTCCTGCGGAAGCGTTGTATGTACTTGCCACTGCTGCCATAGCCCTCTTCCTTGAACTCGCCACGAAGAACGCCGACCAGCGATCGCTGCAACCACAGGAAGTCGTGCACGCCGAAGAATATGAACACACCGATCAAGAGACCCGTCATGAAAAACCAGACCACGTAGACGGCGAAAATATCATCCGGGTTGGTCGGGTCATTGTGTGGATCAAAGGATGCAAATTCCGGTGTGACATTGTCGTGGCAATTGCCGCAAGTCTCGATCACATTGTCGGGATGCACGCTCGATTCGGGATTGTCGGCCGCCAGGTTACTGTGCGGTGTGTGGCAATCGGCACAGGTCGCGCCTTTTGCCATACCGAGATCATCGGCCTTGCCATGGAAGCTGTCCCTGAACGTCGTCAGGTAGTCCTCATGACATCCGCCACAATTTTCGGCTGACGCAAGGTGCGCTGCCGCCGTGGTGGGATCAGCTATCTGGTGTGACCGGTGGCAGTCGACACAGACAGGGCCTTCCTTGTCGTCTTGCCAGGCGAGGCCATGCGCACTGTGGTCTTTCCACTCGTCAAGCAACAACTGGTGGCACGTGCCGCACATTTCGGGCGAATTGGCGTGCGCGGTTGGCGCGCGTCCCTTCTCGACCTCGAGAATACGGTGGTCGCCGTGGCAGTCGCTGCAGCTCGGCGCATTGATCAGGCCTGATAGCAACAACGCCTTGCCATGTTCACTCGTCAGGTAACCGTCGACGAGCTCGGGCGGATCATCGTGGCAGCTGCCGCATTGCTTGATCTGGTTGACCGCGGACACCGCTGACGCGAGATCCGCAACCTCGTGAATCTCGTGTGGCGCACCGTGGCAGTCGTTACACCCGGCCTCGCCGCCATGGGCGCTGCGTCCTATGGCACGCTGCACCTGGCCGTGGCACTCGGCGCAGCTCTCCGCATCGGTCAGCGGTTCGAGGTCATCGGCTGCGTGCTCCGCGGTGACGTTCGTGTGGCAGTCTGCGCACAACAGATCCGGATGTGCCGCCGAAGAAAAGTTGACGTCCTCGTGGCACTCGGCGCAGTCGTTTTCCTGCGCAAGCGCTGTCGATGAAATCAGGGCTAATGCGCCAATCGTGGCGGACGCACGAATCAGTCGGCCGATAAACACGGGATAGGTCATCTTCTTGTTTCCCTGGAGTCTGGCTTTTTAGTAAGCCAATAAGCGATTGTTTGGTATCAGGGATTTCCGAATGAGCTATGTGGCGTACAGCGGCCCGACGTCGATGTAGATCTTGTATTGCGCGATCAGGTCGCCTTCGTATTCGAGAACATCGGTGAACGGCAACGTAATATGGCTACCATCCTGTCGCGTGTACGTCACTTCGCCCTCCACGACCCGGGTAGCGCCTTCACAGAGTGTCTTTTCGATAGCGTGAGTGCTGCCGGCGATTGTCGCGAAAAAACTTTCGACAGCGTCCCGGATGGCGGCGCGCCCATTTACGGCAGGCGCTGACCCGAAACGAAAAATGGCGTCGTCGGTCAGGTAAGCGACGAACGCCTCCGTGTCTTTCGCGTCGATCGCGGCAAACATGCCGCCGGTGACATCACCGGCGGCAACGTCGGACGTCATTGAATGCTGCCGTAGTAGTGAACCAAAGCCTTGATGTCGTCGTCGGACAGTGCATCCAGTTTTTCCTTCATCTTGCCCGGCTGTTCACGAGTTTCGGCGGCATACTGCGCAAACGTGGTTTCGAGGTAGCCCATCATTTGCCCACCCAGCATGCCGGCTTCATCCTCAGGATTGGTGCCGGCATCCGAGTGACACTTGTCGCAGTGCTGCTTGTGAACGCCTTCGCCCGTTGCCGCAAGCGCTGCATCGAATTCCTGTGTGGCTTTCACGTACGGCAATTCTGCGTATGCGGCGGCGAGCGCGTCGATATCGTCTTCGCTGAGTTCGGCCGCTATGGCGCACATGGTGGTGGGTGCGCGGCTGGTATCACCGTGGCGATATTCCGATTCGGCACAGGGCCGAGCTTCGTCCTGATAAATATAGAGCGCGTCGACATGCACGAACTCGGCAAGGCCCGCGATCGTCGGGACATCGCTGGACTGGCTGACGCCATCGTCACCATGACAGCCATTGCAGTTTTCCATCATTGCATCGAGGTCGCCGGCGCCGGCGGAAGAGGCAGCTAGAAATGCGGCCGCGAAAAAAGCTATACGTTTCATGTCGTCTCCTGGCGAAATGCAGAACCCTGCGGAACGTTACAGGAATTTTAGCTACCGCCTGTTGAACGGCTCCTGAACCAGGCCGCGGGGCGGTCCTGTAATCGCCGCATATTATCAGCCTGCGGCGTGGCGACGGCCAGTAGGTACATGCCGTCATGTTTTTGCAGTCCATATCTGATAAAAAAGGTACAGGAAACTTCCAGGTTTTCGTGCCGAAACAAGAACTTAATAACCATAGGTTATAAACCAGACCTCATCCAGGGGAACGTTATGAGCCGTCCAATCGACCCGCGATCCAGAATTCTGGCCCTGCTATTTGCGTCCGCGCTGCTGTTCGCGTGTGAAGGAGACTCCGGCCCGGCAGGCGGCACGGGAGCTGCAGGACCGATTGGTCCACCGGGGCCGCCAGGAGATCCCGGGTCGGCCACCGTACCCGTGGAATCGGCCGAAAAGATCAACGTTTCGTACGACAGCGTGACGGTTCCACAGGGCGGCGGCGCGCCGAGCGTTGTAGTGCGCCTGACCGACGACCTCGGCTTCGGTCTCACGGGACTGCCAGCCGCCAACCTCCGATTCACGATTGCGCAGTTATCGCCGGGCCAGAACGGCGGGTCGAGCGAATGGCAGTCGTATGTCACGCGCGACAGCGCCGGCATCCCGGACGCCCAGGCAACCACCGAGACGGCTACCGCGGGAACGTACTCGGATAACGGCGACGGCACATACAACTACACGTTCTCGCAAGCCCTGACAGCGTACCCGGCCGGACCGGCCTACGTAGAAAGCAAGATCCATCGCCTGGGTTCCGAGATTCGAACCAACTCGGGAGGTTTCCTGCCGTACAACATTCCGGCCAACAACGAGCCTTACGATTTCCTGCCCACGGGCGGCGCTGTCGATGATGACGAGAACCGCCTGATCGTCAACAACGACACCTGTAATGCCTGCCACGACAACCTCGAGTTCCATGGCGAAGCACGCTTTGATATCGAGTACTGCGTGACTTGCCACAACCCCTACTCCATCGACGGCGATACAGCCGATGAGGCGTGGGCCGGCACCGTCGACATGAAGGCGATGGTCCACAAGATTCACTACGGCGAGAACCTGGCTGACGGCTATTTCATCATAGGTTTTGGCGGCACGCTGCACGACTACTCGGACGTCGAGTTCACACAGGACGTCCGCAACTGCCAGACCTGCCACAACGACTCCAATCCCGAAGTTCCGCAGGCCAGCAACTGGTTCAAGGTGCAGAACCGCGTTAGTTGTGGCAGCTGCCACGACGACATCGACTGGGCGGCCGGCGACCATCCGGGCGGCATCGCCTTCACCGACGACACACTGTGTGCAACATGCCACGGGGAAGACTCGGAGGTCGCGGGCGGTGCGTTGCGCGTCATGGAAGTGCACCGGCAACCCCAGCGCGAGGCCGGCGAGCGCTTCCAGTTCAACATTCTGAATGTAACGAACACGGATATAGGCGAATTCCCGGTCGTCGAGTACTCGGTGACGGACCCGACCAACGACGACGCGCCTTATGACCTGCTCAACGACCCCGAGTGGACGGCCTGCGGACCGTCGAGGCTGGCTGTGGGCATCGCCTGGGACACGGCCGACTACCACAACAATGACACCGGCAATTCCCCGGGGCTCGGTATTTCGATGAACGCTATCGACTGTTTCGGCGGCATGCCGGCCGATCTCGGTGGCGGCGTTTACAGCGTCACCTCGCCCGTTGCCGTACCGCCGACGGCGGGCGGCTCGCTCGCCGTGACTATCGACGGGCATCCGGCCGTCGACATCGATGGATCGCTCGAGCGCATCGCCGTAACGAACGTGGTGGCCTACGCACCGATTACGGATTCGGAGGCCATGCCGCGCCGCAATGCGGTCGCAATCGAGAAGTGCGACGACTGCCATAACCAGCTCGCGATGCACGGCAACAATCGCACGGACAACATCGAGGTTTGTGTGACCTGCCACGCGCCGAACGTGACTGACGTGAATCGTCGCGCCGGCCAGTGTGCAAGCGACCTCGGTACCGACGACACGTCCGTGGACATGAAGTACATGATCCATGCGATGCACGCATCAGGTGCAATTGGCGTGCCGTACGAGGTTTGCGGCTTCGGCAACAGCACGCACGTCTACGAATTCACCTACCCGGGCAAGCTCAACAATTGCGAAGGCTGCCATCTGCCGGGCGGCTACTACCCGGTCGATCCGGCCGAAGTGCTCGGCACGACTGTCGACGTGGGTACCCTCGAGGGTTCGCCGATTGACGACCTGGTTGTGTCGCCGAACTCGGTGGTTTGCTCGAGCTGTCACGCAAACGAACTGGCAGCCAACCATATGATCCAGAACGGCGGTGACTTCAATGCAAGCAAGGCCGCGGACAGCACGCTGATTTCGTCCGGCGTCGAGACTTGTGCGCTCTGCCATGGTGAAGGCCGCTCGGCCGACGTGGCAGAGGTTCACGACATCGACACGTTCGAGTCCAACTGATGACCGCAACCCGGAAGCCGCCTGTCCGGCTCCTGCTGGCGATGGTCCTCGCGACCATCGCCGCACCGGTGTTCGCCCAGGGCGGCGACGAGGCACCGAAGTACAGCCGTAAAGGAGCAGACACCTGCTTCCAGTGCCACGACGACCAGGTCACGCTCGCCGTATTTCGCACCAGGCATGCCGTTCCGAGCGATGAGAATTCGCCATTCGGGCACGGCCAGCTGCAGTGCGAAGCCTGTCACGGCCCGGGCGGCGATCACGCGGGCCGTGTAAGGCGTGGCCAGGAACGACCGTCGGTCGTCCAATTCGGATCGGAATCAGGCACGCCCGTCGACGTGCAGAATGGCTATTGCCTGGACTGCCATCTGGCCGACGCCGAGCCGGGCTGGCATGGCGGCAGCCACGATTTGAATACGGTCGCCTGCGCCGACTGTCATACGAGCCATGCCGAGCGCGATGCCGTTCTGTTTGCGTCATCGCAGGCCGAAGTCTGCTTTGACTGTCACCAACAGCAACGCACGCAGTCCATGAAGCCTTTTGCCCATCCTGTCCGCCAGGGAAAGATGGCTTGCGGCGATTGTCATAGCACTCACGGCGACTTCAGCGGCTCGACGATCGCCAGCCAGACCGAGACTGGCACCTGTTACGAATGCCACGCGGAATATCGCGGGCCCTATCTATGGGAGCATGCGCCGGCCGTCGAAGATTGCGGTAACTGTCACGACCCCCATGGCTCGAACTACGCAGGCATGCTGAGCATGCGTGCACCGACGCTTTGCCAGAGTTGCCATTCGCAGGCCGGTCACCCGAGCCTGCCGCAGGATGAACGCGGCCTGCCGGGGAACACGCCTTCGATCTATTTGCTGGGCCAGTCCTGCCTGAACTGCCACGACCAGGTCCACGGATCGAACCATCCGTCCGGCTCTAAGCTGATGCGCTAGGAGCAAGCTTAAATGTTGAAGCAGACAACGAGAATTTCCCGCGTTCTTATTCCGCCCATGCTCGTCTTTGCGCCCGGCCTTTGCTTGGCACAGGTCGACACGAGTGACTGGCTTTGCGAGTCGTGCCCGTTCGAAGAAGGCTATCGCGCCGAGGTCGACGCGGGCGGTACTTACGTCAGCGACGATGCGGCACGCTTCGGCAACGGCACCGGCTACGATGAAGACGGCGGCTATGTGAACGCAGGCGGCCAGGGTCGGTACGTCAGCGACGGCTATCGACTCGACTGGTACGCCGAGGACCTGGGGCTCGACTCCCGTGTCTTCGAGATCGACGGCGGCAAGCAGGGCGTATTCGGCTTCAACCTGGGCTACCGAAAACTGCCCTACCGGCGATTCGATACGACCGAATCCGTATTCGTTGCGACTGAATCCGATACGATCACGCTGCCACCGGGATGGGTGCCGGCGGGATCGACCACCGGGATGACGGAACTGTCGTCATCGCTGCGCCCCGAGGACGTGGGCCTGGACCGTGAAACGATCGATGCGGGCGGCTACTGGAACCCGGCCGCGGGCTTCCGCGTGTACGCGGATTTCAGCCGGCAGACTCGCGACGGTATCGACATCATGGGTGGTTCCGGGTTTACGCAGTCCAGCTTGCTGCCCCGCTGGGTTGACTATGAGACCGACCAGGTTGACGCGGGCATTCAATACAAGACGGACCGCACCAGCCTGACGCTCGCTTACTATTATTCGGACTTTTCCAACAACAATGCGTCACTGACCTGGGACACCCCGTTCACAGCGGCACCGGGCGCCGAGCAATTGCGCATGGCAACGGCGCCGGGCAATGATTTCCAGCAGGTCTCGCTCGCGGGAGCTTACCGGGCAGATGCCTGGGACACGGTAGTAGCTTTCTCGCTGGCAGCGGGCAATGGCGAGCAGGACGAGGCGTTCCTGCCCTACACCATCAATCCCAACGTCACGTCGATGTCGCTGCCACAGGACAACCTGGACGGCGACGTCGACACCACGAATTATTCGCTGACGGTTACTTCCCGCCCGATCTCCAAAGGACGCGTCAAGTTTTCTTATCGCCATGACGAGCGCGAGAACAATACTCAACAGTCGGACTGGAATCGCGTGATTGTCGATCTTCTCAACTCCGGCGAAATCGAGCAGAACCTGCCTTACAGCTATGAACGCGACACATTCAGCCTGGTTGGCGAACTGCTTCTGTGGGAGGACGTGCGGCTCTCGGCCGGTTGGGAGCACAAGGAAGTGGATCGTGATTTCCAGGAAGTCGCGGAGCACGAAATCGACGACGGCTGGGGACAAGTCCGTTGGCAGCCGACGGGGTGGCTCGACCTGCGAGTGAAAGGCGGTGCTAACGAGCGCGACATAGACCGCTATGATGAAACCGTTGCGGCCAGCCTTGGCCAGAACCCGCTGATGCGGAAGTACGACCTCGCTTACCGCTACCGCAATTACGGCGAGCTCGTCGCTACGATAACGCCTGTCGATTCCCCCGTCTCTTTGAATACGACAATGCTGTACGCCGACGATCGTTATAACCAGTCGCAGCTGGGGCTTACCGATAGCGAGGAGGTCCGCGTGACGGTCGACGCGAACTGGGCGATTTCCAGCAACGCGTCGCTGTTCCTCCTGTATGGGCACGAAGCGATTGATGCGTTCCAGCTCGGCAGTGAACAGTTCGACACCCAGGACTGGAGTGCCAGGCACGATGACGATTTCGATCATTACGGTGCAGGTTTCGTCTGGCGCCAGGCCGAGGGCAAGTACGAACTGCGCTTCGACTACGCGCGCGGCGAAGGTGAAACTCGCATTGACTACCTGAGCCAGAGCGGCGGCCAGAGCCGCATGCCAAAACTCGAATCGACGCTGGACTCGGCAACGCTCGAAGCCGTCTATCGCTGGAATGAGCGTCTCGACGCAACACTCGACCTGCGCTACGAGAGCTTCGAACTCGACGATTACACACTGGTTTCACAGACGACCGTGCCGACGCTGCTAACCCTGGGCGCCGATCCCTATGATTACGACGTCTGGGCAGTGGGAATCGGCCTCCGCTACAGGTTCGGCAGCGACGAGATCGTCCTGGCCGACTGACAGGCCCAGCTAAACTCGCGCATGCGAGCGGCGCGCGTCAGCGGGCAGCTTCAATTGCTCGCGCAAGAATTGCCGGAAGGCCAGCTTGGCTTCAGGATCGATGATATTGATCCCGCGCAGCCCGGACAGTTTCTTCACGAGCTCGACCGCGGCCGATGTCGTCGTCGCCGGCCCGGTCACGAGGTCGGGTACGAGACCAAATGCTTTCTGAACACCGACGACGGCATAGGGATCCGACGCGCACAGGATCGTGCAGACGATATTGTCACCGAGCTCGTCCATCAACGCGGATCCGTTGTAAGGCTCGAGTGGCGAAGCCCCGGCCTCGGCCACGAGCAGGTCGGGCTCGCGGTTGTTGATGTGATTCAGCAGCGGGCGAATCGCTTTGCGATACTCGGCTTCCGGTACCACGGTCGAGGGCAGGCCCACGTCCACGAAATCGTAAATCTCGGATGCGCCGGTCTTGAGGTAACTGAGTATGTCGCGGTAGCGCCCCGCACCCGTCAACTTGGCGCCAATCGCGTTCAGTCCGGCCCTGTCCAGCTCCTTGCAGACGCGGCGGCCGGTCGTCGTCTTGCCGGCCGACATCGATGTACCCACGAGCAACAGCGTCGGGGTCGAGAACGCATGACTGTCGGCCTGCATGGCGAATTCGGCCATGCGAACTTTACGGCCCTGGCGACAGAGGTGCCCACGATATTTCAGGGCCAGTGGGTCCGGAATCAACGTCGACATTGACGTGTAACGACCCATGAGGCCCGCGGCAGTCAGCGCGTGCATGAGCTTGTCTTCACGAATCTTGCCCCACCCGCCGACACCCTCCAGCGTGGCTGCACGATCGCCCAGCGCCCCGACGACCCAGTCGCCGGGCTCTACCTTGACCATGTGGCCCATACGATCTTCGATCCTGTAGAGCAACGTCGGGGTGCCGACAACCTCGCCCTCGACGTAGTCGCCCGTGGCCCACTCAGAGCGGTCGAGGTCGACAACGTCGAAGTTACTGTTTCCGAAATCAGCAATTCGCGCAAGAGAACCGTATACCCTGGTACTCACTTCTGCCTTACTGCTCCTCCATCGGTGGGGCAACCAGCAACAGCGTCAGCAAGGCTGCCCGCTCGACGGTCTTGTCGATCAGGAGATGTTCATGCACCGCGTGGGCACCGTCGCCGACGGGCCCCAGGCCGTCGAGCGTCGCCGTGTACTGGCTCGTCGTATTGCCATCGGAGCCGCCACCAGCGCGGACACCCTGCAATTCCAGCCCGAGTTCTGTACCCGCCTGCCGTGCCATATCCCACAACGCCTTGTTGCGCGGTGTTGCCTCCATCGAGGGGCGGCCGATGCTACCTTCGATATGCAGGCGCACACCCGGCGTCCTGGGCTGGATCGCATGGATCCTCTGCTCGATCTCGTCGCCGGCCTCGATCGTAGGCACGCGAACGTCGATCACTGCCTTGCTGTGCGGTGCTATGACGTTCGGCTGAATGCCGCCGTCGACCGTGCCCACGTTTACCGTGATGCCGCGCTCGACGTCGTTGAAGGCGAACAGTGTCTGGATGACGTTCGCGAGTTCCAGGATGGCGCTTGCCCCGCCTTCCGGATCAAGTCCGGCATGCGCGGCTTTCCCGTGGACCGTGATCGTGAAACGCCCGATGCCTTTGCGTTCGGTCTTGAGGTCGCCCCTGTCCCCGAGCGCCGGTTCCATGACCAGCGCGCGGTTCGCGTGCGCGGCGAGCCAGCGTATGTAACGCGTCGAACTGCGGCTGCCGATTTCCTCGTCGGCGTTCACGAAAACGACCGGAATGACGGGCGTCTCGAGTCCGAGCTCCCGTATTGCGCCCAGCGCAACGACGATCTGTGCAAGCCCGCCTTTCATGTCGAAAGAACCCGGGCCATGCATGACGTTGCCGTCGACCCTGAACGGTCGCTCCTGTAGCGTGCCGACAGGCCACACCGTATCGTAGTGACCGATCAACAGCTGCGACGGCCGGCCCCTTTGCCTTTCCCCCGGCCGCGCAAATACGTGGCGAGGCTTGTCGGGTACGCCGGTCTCGCGGGATTCGTAACCGACATCTGCCAGTGCCAGCCGCAGCACGCGTCGCACCTCGTCGTGGGTTTCCGGATGCGCAGACGGCGACTCCGCCTCGACGAGCCTCTTGATGAGGCTGATCATGGCAGACTCCTGCCCCTTCACATACTCGAGAATCCTTGGCGCGTCAGCAGTGAACATACGCGGACTACTTCTTCATCGACTCCGGGAATGGAAACGCGTTGGAACGGTCGATCTCGGCGAAACGCCCCGGTGAGAGATAAGCGAACAGTGGTGAATCGTGAATTGTCTCCTGGTCGTCGCCTTCGGCATGACGCAGGAATTTGTCGTCGCCATAGGCGGCGATGATCTCCCCGGTAATCAGGCAGTTTTCTCCGAAACCGTCGACGGTCTTGTAGTGCCTGCATTCGAAAAACAGGTAACCGTCCTCAATGAAGCTCCCGTCGATCTGCCGAGCCGGAAACGTCTTGAAATAGTCGATGACTGGCTTGCTGCCTTCTTCCTGGCGGGGCGAGGCAGCCAGGCTCGTAACGAGGATCTGCGACGGCTTCGGGTAACTCACGGTAAAGACGCCCGTGCGCTCGATATTGCTGCAGGTGGCGTGGCGTGGCGTGCAGACGAAGCCGAAGTAGTTCTGCCAGCCCATCGGCGTCACCATGTGTTTCGGGGCGAGGTCGAGCGCTCCGTCCGCGTCGGTCGTGCCGATCAGGACCAGCGGCGCCACCGTGAAAAACTGCTCCCAGACCGGTACCGTGGTATCGATTTCGACGATGTTGTTCCTGGCCGAAGACTCGTTCATAGCGTCACCTGCCGCAAGCAAATCCCCGCTATCACGTTAGTCCCGGGGTGCAGATATGCAAATAGGTAGTTGTCCCAGTTCGGCGGCACGATTTGCTATAGTCGCGTGTCAGCTACGGAGCAATATCGATGACCCAGGCCAAATCCGGCGACACAGTACGTATCCACTACACCGGAACACTCGATGACGGCACCCAGTTCGACAGCTCTGCGGGCCGTGAGCCCCTGGAGTTCGCAATCGGCGGCGGGCAAGTAATCCCGGGATTCGACAGCGCGGTCGACGGCATGGCGGTCGGCGAAAACAAGACCGTGACGATTCCGCCGGACGAAGCCTACGGCCAGCGCCACGACCAACTCGTACAACAGGTGTCGCGCAGCGCGCTACCCGATGACATGGAACCTGCGGTCGGTCTGCAGCTGCAGAGCCAGAGCCCCGACGGCCAGGTCATGAACCTCGTCGTAACCGAGGTCGCCGATGAGTCGATTACCGTCGATGCCAACCACCCGCTGTCGGGGCAGGCGCTGACGTTCGCGATCGAACTCGTCGAAATCGTGTAGGCCTTAGTGCACGAGCTATCGGTATGCATGTCATTGCTTGACCAGGTCGCCGCGATCGCGGCCGAACGTGACGCCGCGACCGTTATCCGCATTGAACTCGATATCGGGCCATTGTCGGGTGTCGAATCCGAACTCCTGGAGAACGCCTACCCGATCGCGGCGGCCGGTACCATCGCCGAGCAGGCCGAACTCGTAATCCGCGATATCGGGATCGTCGTGCAATGCTCGCGCTGCGGCGCAGAAACGAGCGCAACGCCCAATCGGCTGGTCTGCGGTAGCTGCGGTGATTTTCGAACCCGCATCGTGAGCGGCGACGAGATGATCCTCAAACGCGTGGAGATCGAGGCCTAGCAGATCCTCGGTAGCGGATCGTCCTCGAGCTCTTCGAGAAAACGCTCGCCGCCCAGCGGCGTCTCGAGGATCACGCGCTGCTCGGACGCTGTAATTCGCCCGACCCTTGCCGCGTCCCTGCCCGCAGGGATGCCCTGCCAGATCGCCAGCGCCTCGTCGACCTGGCCCGGCGCAACGACGGCAACGACGCGTCCCTCGCAGGCGAGGTAGTAGGGGTCGTAACCGAGCATCTCGCAGACCGATTGCACGGGTTCTCTGACAGGGATCGTCGCTTCGAAGCGGACTCCGAATCCCGTCGCCCTGAAGATTTCGTGTCCGATGCTCGCGATCCCCCCGCGCGTCGGGTCGCGCATAAACCGCAGCCCGTCGAGCGCGAGCAGCGGCTCGGTCAGCTGCATGACGGGACCGGCGTCGGAAACCAGGTCGCCGCGCAGGCCGAATTCCTCGCGTGCGAGCATGACCGCGGTACCATGATCGCCGACCGGGCCGCTGACGATGAGGACGTCGCCATCCTCGATCAGGTTCATCGAGGGCCTTACCCCCGGCAGCCGCAATCCGACACCTGTTGTTGCGAGATAGATACCGCCGCCTTCGCCGCGTCTGACGACCTTGGTGTCGCCCGCTGATATGCGCACGCCGGCCTCGACGGCGGCTTCGGCCAGGCTCGCGACGATGCGTTCAAGCCGCTCGGTTTCGAAGCCTTCCTCGATAAACGCGTTGAGCGTCAGGTACATCGGCTTTGCGCCCGCAACGGCAAGATCGTTCGTAGTGCCGTGCACCGCCAGAGAACCGATATTGCCGCCGGGGAACTCTAGTGGCTGCACCGTGAAGCCGTCAGTCGTGATCATGACTTCGCCGTCGCCCAGGTCGATCGGTACGGCGTCAGCCTGGGTATCCAGGTCGCTCGCGGCGAGCTGCGTGGCGAACACATCCTCGATAAGCTCTCGCATGAAGCGGCCGCCATTGCCGTGTGCCAGCGTGATGCGCTTGTCGTCCATTATGCTCCCCGCGCCGCTATCTCGGCGGCCTGGCCAAAACTCAGTGCCGCATCATTACACGGCAGCTCCAGGGGCAGCCACACATCGAAGCCGTCCTGCCTCAGGAAATCGACCGCCTGCTCCGCCAGTACGCGATTCTGGAAGACGCCGCCGCAAAGACCGACGTGGTCCACGGTCTGCCGCTCCCGGATCGCCGCAGCCTGTCGTGCGACGGCCGCCGCCATGCTCGTATGGAATGTCTCGGCGCGGGCCTGCCTGTCGAGATTCCTGTCCCTGATGACCTCGAGTAGTGGCCGCCAGTCCATTCGCAGCAGACCGTTGTCGGTGAGCGGCAGCTCGACGATGTCACCGGGTCGGCGACACAGCGACTCGAGTATCATCGGGCCCTGCGCCTCGAAGCTCGTAGCAGGCAGGTCGCAGATCAGCGCGGCTGCCGCGTCGAACAACCTGCCAACCGCGCTCGTTTGCGGCGCGTTCATCTGCCGCTGCCACGCCGTGTAAGCGAGCCCGTCGACATCGGGACAGTCGGGCCATGACAAGCCGCTCTCCCAGTGCAGCGCGGCAGCGCTCCGCCAGGGCTCGCGCCCGGCACGCTCTCCGCCCGGCAGCCTGAACGGCCGCATGCTCGCAACCCGGGTCCAATCTGACACCTTGCCCAGCAGCGCCTCTCCGCCCCAGAGCGTGCCGTCCCGCCCGAGTCCAACCCCGTCCCAGGTGAACACGAGCCACTGCCCCGGCAAGTCGATCTCCGCGGCAACGGCGCTGGCGTGCGCGTCGTGATGCCAGACCTGCTCCACGGCAATTCCGGGCTGCCGCTGCGCCCATTTGTGGGTCGTATAGCCGTGGTGCGCGTCACAGGCGATACGTTCGGCTGTTACGCCGTAGAGTGACTGCAGATCGGCGGCAACCTGTTCGAATACGGCAAGGCTTCGCGGGCTGTCCATTTCGCCAATGTGGGGCGAGACAACGACGCGCCGGTTCCAGCTGAGCGCAATCGTCCCTTTCATGTGACCGCCAACTGCGAGCAAAGGCCGAGGCTGGGGCCACGGCAGATTCAGCTCGCGCGGCGCAGATCCGCGGCCATGGCGCAGCGGCCGCATGTCGCCTGCGATATGCCTGTACACCGGGTCATCGGCGGGCCGCACTATCGGACGGTTGTGCTGCAGGAAGCCGTCGGCGATGTGTTCGAGCCGCGACGAGGCTTCGTCATTATCGGTGATCACGGGCTCGCCGCTGATATTCCCCGACGTGGCAACGAGCGGCCCGCCAAATTCATCGAGCAACAGCTGGTGCAGCGGGCTGTATGGCAGGAATACGCCGATCTCGCCGAGGCCCGGTGCCACGTTGTCGGCCAGCGTGCAATCCGTGCCGCGGCTTACGAGAACGATGGGGCGAATCGGGCTGTTCACGAGATCGCGCTCGGCGGCGCGCAAACGAACATGGCGGCGCGCGGCGGTGAGCCCATCATCGCCTTCGATCGGGAACATCACCGCGAGCGGCTTGTCGGGCCTGTGCTTTCTTTGTCTCAGCCTGTCGACGACTTCGGCGTTGCCGGCATCGCAGACGAGGTGGTAACCGCCTATCCCCTTGACGGCCAGGATCTCACCGGCGCGGAGCGCAGCGACAGCGGCTGCCAGCGCAGATCCGTCAGCCTGCTCGCGTGCCTCGAAGCGGAGGCTCGGCCCGCAGCGCTCGCAGGCAACCGGCTCGGCATGGAAGCGCCGATTCGCCGGATCCGTGTACTCCGCCTCGCAGTCGGCACACAGCGGGAAGCCGGACATGCTCGTGTTTGGCCGGTCGTAAGGCAGCGCCTCTATCAATGTGTACCTGGGTCCGCACTGCGTGCAGTTGATAAACGGGTAGCGGTAGCGGCGATCCCCGGGATCCTGCAGTTCCTGCCGGCAGTCATCGCACATAAAATAGTCCGGCGGCACGAAGACCTGTGCGTCGGCGTCGGCGAAACTCGCGATGATTTCGAATGACTCCGCGCCGGGCGACTCGAGGTCGTCGCAGCTGCGTATCTCGGGTCGCGACAGGGGCGGCGCGCGCTCGATCAGGTCGACCCGAAATTTGTCCAGGGCATCCGGATCGGCCTCCGCAACGATTTCGACTTCGCCGACGCGATTCTGAACATGCCCGCGTACGCCATGCTCGACAGCCAGGCGATAAACAAACGGGCGAAACCCGACGCCCTGCACGTGGCCTTCGAGCACGAGGCGGACCGCGGCACGGTCTGCAATATCGGCTGCCACGAGCTGCCCCGCGGTCCTAGCCACCGGCCTCGCGGCGCCCTTCCCAGACGTTGTCGCGGTAGCCGGCCGACCACCAGATTCTGCAGGCCCCCTCATCCGAGACCATGCAGGGACCAATCGGTTTGCGCGGCGTGCAGGCCTGCCCGTACAGGCGGCATTGGTTGGGGTAGATCTTGCCGAGGACGACCTGTGCGCAGTCGCAACCCGGTGGCATCTCGCCCACCCGTTTGCGGGAGTCGTCGGCATAGGACTCAAACCGCTTGCGAGCATCGTGGGCCGCATATTCTTCGCGCAGCTCGAATCCGGACTTCGGAATGATACCGATACCTCGCCAGTTCGCGTCCACGACGTTCATGACACGATCGATCTGTCTGCGCGCTTCGGGATTGCCGCCAGCGCGTACGACCTGCGGGTAACAGTTGTCGAGGAAATGTCGCTCGTCGCGGATTTGCCGAAGCACCGAATACATGGCGGCCAGCAATGAATCGGGCATGAAACCTGCAACCGCTGCCGGAATATCGTGCTTGTCAACGACGAACTGCCACTCCTCGGGTCCCATGACAGTCGCGACGTGACCGGGCGCCACGAGTGCGTCGAAACCGGGCGTGCCGGAATCGAGCAGCATCGCGACGGCGGGCCATGTCAGGCGGCCCGACAGCAGTACCAGGAGGTTCTCCGGTGCGCCCTCCGCGAGCATTGCCGCAACCGGCGCCGTGGTCGTCTCGAATCCCGCCGCAAAGAACACCACTGTGCGCGACGGGTCCTCTTGCGCGATGCGCACAGCCTCAGTGGGCGATGCAATGGGCCGAATGTCACCACCCGCAGCCTTGGCCTGCTCAAGCGATCGTGGCTCGCGCTTCGGCACGTTGACGGGTACGCGCAGCATGTCGCCAAACGCAACGAGCGTGATGTCCTCTTTGAGCGCGAGCTGAATCGCCTCGTAGACGTCTTCCTCGGGACAAATGCAAACCGGGCAGCCCGGGCCAGGGACGAGTTCGACATGCTCCGGAATTACCGACCTTAACCCTGCGACCGATATTGACCGCTCGTGGCCGCCACAGACATTCATGATGCGCACGGGCTTGCCGACGTCGAGGTCCCTCAGCGCCGCCAGCCATTTTTCTGCACTGCGGCTCACGCGCTGTCTCCGCTCGCCTTCCTGGTGTTCTCGCTGGCGCGTCGCAGCTGATCCAGTTGCGCCGTTACCCAGTCCAGCCAGTCGGGCATGCCGTCGCCCGACTTCGCCGATACTTCGACGACCGGAGCCGGGTTCGCGAGCTGCCGCAGGCAATCGGTGGCGTAGGCCGGGTCGAAATCGTCGAGCACAGGGAGCAGGTCAGCCTTGCTGATGACGACGAGTTCGGCGGCGCGAAACATCACGGGGTACTTGGCAGGCTTGTCATGCCCTTCGGGTGTCGACAGCAACGCGACGTTCGCGTGCTGCCCCAGGTCGAAACTGGCAGGACACACGAGATTGCCGACATTCTCGATGAACACGACGTCGACGTCATCGAGCGCGAGTTCGTGCAGCGCTGAATGCACCATGTGTGCATCCAGGTGACACGCGCTTCCGGTGCTGATCTGCACGGCGGGCACGCCTTTCCGGCGAATGCGTTCGGCATCGTTCTCGGTCTCGAGGTCGCCTTCGATTACTGCGACTCGCAGGCCGTCGTCGAGCGCGTCTATCGTCGCCTCGAGCAAGGCCGTCTTGCCGGCGCCGGGGGACGACATGAGATTGATCGCGAGCACGTCGTGGCGCGCGAAGTGTTCCCGGTTGTGCGCAGCCTGGTGATCGTTGGCGTCCAGCAGGCCCTTGAGCACCTCGACCGACTCGTTGCCGGAGGCGGTCCTGGCAAGATGCCCGCCGGCAGCCACGAGATGTTCGTTACCGGGTGTTACGTTGCATCCGCAGGTATCACACATTGTTCTTTCCTTGCTTTGAAGCAGCTATATTCCGGCAGCCAGCATGTCGTCGAACAGCGCCCAGGTCTCGGCAGCGTCTTCGTCGGACACTTTCTGAATAGCATAGCCGACGTGCACGAGGATGTTGTCGCCCGGCTCGAGATCTTCGTGCTGCAGCATGAACAGGCTCACCTCTCGCTCGATGCCCCTGGCCTCGCACGTGCATTGGTAGCCTTCAATACTTGTTATTTTCATCGGTACCGCAAGGCACATACGTGTACTCCGAGATTGCATATAACGCGCGCCTAATATACTAAATCATAGTGTCACGTGAGATCCCTATATTTAACGCATTGATAAGTATTAACGCCTATAACGGGCACTGAGAGGACGCCATGCAGACAATTTCGAAGGAATTCTGGCTATCATTTGCAGCGCTGTTCCTGTTGCTGCCTGTATACGCCGCGGCGGAAGCCGCCCTGACGACGGGGTGCCAGGACTGCCACGGCGGCGATGGCCTGGCCTCCGAGAACCTCGACGCTCCCGTGATCGCCGGCATGCCCGCCACGCATCTCGAAGAAGCGGTCTATGCCTACAGGGATGGCGCACGCCAGTGCCGCTACGAGCCCCTGATGTGCGAGACCGTGTTGCATACGAGCGACGAACGCATTGCCGATCTTGCCGAACACTATGCCGCGCAGCCGCGCGACTCGTCCAATGAGGACTACGACAAAGCGCTCGCGGCCAAGGGCGAAAAGATTCACGCGAAACTCTGTTCCCAGTGCCACGTCAAGCCTGACGATCCGGAGGCAGCGGATGCCCTGGGCATTCCGCTGCACGGTCAACGCGGCGTTTACCTGCGCTATGCGTTGCAGTCCTACCAGGACGGTCGTCGCGAAAACCTGCTGGACGCTATGGCCGAGAAGCTGAAACAAGTAGACTCCGAGGATATCGAAGCGTTAGTGAATTACTACGCTAGCTACTGAGGAGCGTTTCATGGTGTGCCGACTGATTGCCGCTGTCGCGGCAACGATAGCTATTGCCTCGACTTCCTGGGCCGCGGACAGCGTGACCCTGATCCATGCCGGTGAGTTGCTGGCCGTGCCGGGCGAGCGCCCGGTTCGTAACAGGACGATCGTGGTCGAAGACGATCGCATCGTGGCGGTACGCAGCGGTTTCCTGGGCGCCGACGACGTCGAGGGCGACGCGACAATTGTCGACCTCAGTGACAGCTTCGTGCTGCCGGGGCTCATGGACATGCACGTACACCTGCAGGGCGAGATGGGCCCGCATCGCGATCGCGATGCCCTCAGGATGTCGGACCAGCTCATGCAGATGCGTAGTATCCACTACGCCATGAACACGCTCGAGGCCGGCTTCACGACGGTCAGGGACGTCGGCTCATCCGCGCAGGAAATGTACGCGCTGCGTGACGCGATCAACAATGGCTGGATCGACGGGCCGAGGATTATCGCTGCCGGCGGCGTCGGTATCACCGGCGGCCATGCGGACATCAGCGGCGTCAGTCCCGACCTGATGGATATCTACACCTCACCCAACGTTTGCGACGGCCCCTACGACTGCCGCCGCGCTACCCGCAATGTCATCAAGTACGGCGCAGACCTCGTCAAGATCACGTCGACGGGCGGCGTAATGACCGACCGGGCGACGGGCACCGGGCAACAGATGGAGGCGGACGAACTCAGGGAAGTCGTGCTGGCTGCTGCACGGATGGGCCGCAAGGTCGCCTCGCACGCACACGAGGAGGACGGCATCATCGCGGCGCTGGAAGCCGGGGTGGCCAGCATCGAACACGGCACGTACACGGGTCCACGTGCAATCCGAATCTTCAACGAAACGGGCGCCTATCTCGTACCGACCCTGCTTGCCGGCAAGACCGTCGCCGCGGCGGCTGTCGAGGCCGACTATATGAGCGATGCTGTCAAGGCGAAAGCGATTCGCGTCGGCGCCGACATGGCCGGCAATTTCGAGAAGGCGCACAAGGCAGGCGTAAACGTTGCATACGGCACGGACAGCGGCATTTCGCCGCACGGTATGAATGCCGAGGAAGCCGTACTCATGGTCGAAGCCGGCATGTCCGAGATGGACGTCATCGTAACGGCAACCCTCAACGCCGCCGATCTCATCGACATGTCCGATTCGATCGGCACGATCGAGGACGGCAAGTTTGCGGATATCATCGCCGTCGGTCGCTCGCCCCTCGAGTCCATCGAGGCACTGCTCGACGTGGACTTCGTCATGAAAGGTGGCACGATTTACAAACATAAGAATTAGCTTATGGTTTCCATAAAAACTTATTAGTTTTAATTATCCATGCAAATGATAGGTTGAGGCCCACACGTAGCCGGGCAGCCGCCCGGCCGGAAATACGGGAGGAGCCTAAAACCATGTCCAGGCAGCATCCAGTCGTTGCAGTTACGGGTTCTTCGGGCGCGGGCACGACCACGGTCAAGACAGCGTTCGAACATATCTTCCGCCGCCTCGATGCCACTGCAAGCATCATCGAGGGAGACAGCTTCCACCGCTATTCGCGCGCCGCGATGAGTGCCGCAATTGCCGATGCCGCGAGCCGCGGTGAGAACGTCAGCCACTTCGGTCCCGACGCAAACCTCCTGTGCGAGCTCGCGAGCCTGTTCAAGGAATTCGGTGAGACCGGCGGCGGCAAGCGACGCTACTACGTCCACAACGAGGACGAGGCCGTTCAACACGGCATACCGGCGGGCAACTTCACGCCCTGGGAGCCGCTGCCACAGGATACCGACCTGCTGCTCTACGAAGGCCTTCACGGCGCGATGGATACGGGCGATTGTGACGTGGGTCAGTTCGCCGATCTCCTGATTGGTGTTGTGCCGATCGTGAATCTCGAATGGATCCAGAAGATCCATCGTGACACGCTCGAACGCGGCTATGACGAGAGCGACGTGACGACGACGATATTGCGTCGCATGGAAGACTACGTAAAACACATAACGCCGCAATTCTCGCGCACGGATATCAACTTCCAGCGCGTGCCGACCGTGGACACGTCCAACCCGTTTATCGCCCGCGATATCCCGACGGCCGA